>Ga0256846_1000804_pt1 | contig 11188 bp, 12 predicted proteins | sample TevniametaG_FD_189098 | JGI IMG/M metagenome (GOLD analysis project Ga0256846, IMG submission 189098) | Tube worm associated microbial communities from hydrothermal vent at the East Pacific Rise, Pacific Ocean - Tevnia | ecosystem: Host-associated > Annelida > Integument > Unclassified ...
GTACTGCACGCCATCACTTCGAATATGGACCCGAATATCACTTCCGCAGAGCCCAAGGAAGAACCCGACGACTTCCCGGATATTGAAGAACTTGACGGAAAAACTCTTAAAACTTTCATGCAAAAACAAATTAACAAGGCCCTACAAGAACAAGAGCGTAAACTTATTGGAAGTTTCCAACAGTTTGCTCAAGCTCAAAATCAAAGGTGGGCCGGAACTGAAAGGGAAAGAGTTACTGAAGAACTTAAAGCCCTTGGCCTTGAAGAACATATTCAACATATGGACACTTACCTCAAAGAGTCTGGAGTATCTCCGGAAGTCTTGGCTGCTCCCGGAGTCCATGAAAACGCAGCAGCTTTGGTTATTGGGAAGGCTTTCCTCGAAAAGAAAAAGGCGGAAGCAAGTCGAGCTTCAAACCTTTCATCTGTTACTTCTGGCTTCTCTGAGTATGTTGATTCAACTACGGCTGAAGAGGAACGTCGTTGGTTGGAGGCGCACGGAATTAAAGTAAATGATGACCAATGGAACAGAATCAAATCCCTCGGAAGCACGCCTACTGTTCCTATGATGAAAGGATAGGGCATGACTACAAAAAGAGTGGTGAAAAAGGTAGCAAGGAATATTACAAAGAAGCCTGTTGAGGAAAAGACTTCCTTTGCTGAAACTTCTGTTCCTTCTGCATATAAAAATGTAAAGCCTTATGATGAAAAGAATGATTCTGGAATTGATCCTACTCAACTTTTTATTGATGCTTTACCCGATCCTGAAACTGTTCGAAGGTCTAAGAGTTCAGGTCTCGTTCGAGATCACAGTGATCTCGTAAATGTTCCTAAAGATGCAAACGGAAAACCTCTTATCAATCTTCGTTGGGGAGCTCTTTCAATTCCTGGAAGAAGGGAGGCTAATTTTAGAAAGGGGTTTGTTCCTTGTTATGTGGACGAGGACAAAAACCCAGTAGCTCCCGGAACTCCTGGAGCAACTAAAGTTATTCGAGCAGGAGCTACTCTTCTTGTTCGTAGACAAGATGTTGCTGATATGAGATTAAATCAGCATGAGGAAAGAACGAAGCAATTCCTACACCGGAAGAAGGAGGCTTCAGCGGAAGAGCTTGCTCGCTCTGGTGTTGTAGATATCACTGAAGATAAAAGTGAAGTTATGGAGTTTGGTTCTAAGTAAGGAGATTAGATCATGGCAACAATTCCGATGAGAAGGATTACGGCTTATGGTGGAGCTAAGGAGGGGCAGGGACCGCCTGTGATGTATTTCCCTGTTGCTGCGTCTAAGACTGGAAATCCTGGTGACGTCGTCACTATTTCTAGCGGGGCTGTTTCTTTTCAACATGGTGGTTCTGCTACTATGATTGGAATCCTTGAGGAGCATATCCCCTCTGCGAAGGCTACTGGTACTCTTGTTCCCGTAAGGCTTGCTCTTGTGGGTTCTTTGTACGAGGGCTCCTTCGACGCGGCGGCTGCGCAGGCAAAACTTGGAGGAGAATTTCCTCTAGTTTCGTCTGGGACTACAAACCCATTCGCAGTTATTGACGCAGATACGTCATCTCCGGGAGTAAAGATTATTGCCTTTATAGGTGAACAGGTTGGCGTCTTTTACGAAGGTGGCTTTACTGATAAGGTTGGAAATGAAACTAGCCCAAATTCCAACAAGCCTTATGAAGCTTCTTGTGGCTCGTTTACTGACACCCAACCTCGCGTGATTTTCACGTTCCCATCTACTTATACCCTTTGGGGTGATTAGGAGGTTCTACCATGGCCGTTCAGAATGTTGGATACCTCTTTGCTAAAGGTCTCATGACGGTTCTAGAAAACGCTTATGCTGACGAGAAGGACGTTCTTGCTTCTATCGTTCCTGACGAAACAAGCGATCAGGCGTGGGCGGAGTGGACAGCAATGGTCGGTACTGGCATTGCGGAGACCAAGGCAAAGGGAGAAGAGTTCCCCGAGCAGGATGTTATTGTTAAGACTCCGAAGAGAGTTCTCTTTACTACGTATGGTCTTCAAGTTCGCACTCCCTTTGAAGACGCAGATGATGACCAGTATGCGAAGATTACCAGCTTTGCAAAACAAGCGGGTCGTTCTATCTTTTTCCGCGAAGCTACCGAAAGGGCTGCTCTCTTTAATGGTGCTTTTGGAACCTTTTATGCTACCGGGTACGACGGAAAGGCTTTGATTGCAAATGATCATCCGCTAGACATTCCTCGCGTAAATAACGGAACCACAAACATTACCTCCGTAATGCCTAGTAGAGATTCTTACGTTTGGTCGAATGTCCTTCCTACGGCTTCTGATCTCGACTATGTTGCTCTTACTGATGCGATCACTCTTCTCAAGAAGACTCCGAATTGGGAAGGTGAACCGATGGACGTTGAAGCTGCTTGGCTTGTTTCCGCAACGGATAATTGGTCTACAGTTAAAGAGCTTCTTAATTCCGCAACCCGCCCTGATACTGCGAATCGTTCCACTTCCGCAGTTTACAATCTTGGACTTCAGCCGATAAGTTCTAGTAGGCTTTACGACGAAGACGCTTGGTTTGTTGGAGCAAAGAGGCATGACTTGCATCAGTTTGTTCGCATGCCCCTCAAGACTCGTGTGGGGTCTGATCCTACAAATTGGGATCATGTGACTCAGGCTGCTATTCGTTTGGCGAATGGGTTCTTTGATTCTCGTGGGTGGGTCGGTTCTCCCGGCGCATAGGGGGAAATTAATCATGGCTAGTAGAAAAACTGTAATTGGTCGGGGAGGATCTGAGATTCTTCCTCGTACAGTTTATCCGATGTCTGTGGCAGTTAATACCACTGGCACTACGTATGTCTTTCCTCCTTGTAACTTCTTTAGTCTTCGTTCTGCTGTAGTGTCTTCTGTTTCCCTTACAGGTACTCCAACCATCCAATTCTCAAAAAATAACGGGTCAGGTAATACTTCTTTGTGTAGTGCTCAAACTATTGTGTCAGCGGGATTGTATAAATTTCATAGGGATTCTGGGAAGAGTTTCTACAGAACAACTTCCGGAGTTTTGTCTTATTCAAATAACTACCAATTGAATTACGGAACTGGGTCAAAGGTACTTTCTGTTAAAGATGATTCTGATTTGGGGTCGTCAAATTCAAAAGTTGCTATTGGGGTTCTTGTTGGAGGAACTTTAACGGCTGGTGTTATTTCTGTTACCCTTTTCTTCGACATGCTTAGCGACGAGCTTTAGGAGAAACTTCATGCCTACCTGCAAAGAGTGTAAGTGGTGGATTTCAGAACCAAATGGAAAGCAGGGGGAATGTCATGAATCTCCTCCGAAGGAGAGTTCGAGGGGAAAGGTGGGACAAGGTCCGATTACCCTTTCCTCTCGTCCTTCTTGCTCACTATTTAAGAAGAAAGTCTGAGGTCGGGTATGACTTCGGGAATCCCAAAGAATAGCAGGGAACCTCACTTTATCTGCCCCATTACAGGCTTTCTCACACCTATCTCTGAAGCTTTATGGCAAAAGGGAAGATGGGTTTCCGAAGAAGGCTATGACAGACTCGGGTATAAGGATAGAGACGAAACTACTCCGAGTCCTCATAATCTTCACTTAACAAGAAGAACTCGCGGAAGGGTTAATCCTCAGACTGGAGAGGAAATCTAATGAGTTATACTCTTAAAGAAATTAGAGATGACGTAAAGATTACGATTTCCCCAGAAGGGGACTCAACTCTTTCTGATTCTTTTTATAATCGAAGGATTAATGATGCTATTCAGGAGATTGTGATAGCTCTTGAACTTCCTGAGTTTGAGAAGACAAATGAAACAGTTACCTTAGTTTCTGGCACTCGTAGCTATTCAATGTCCTCATTTGATCCTCTTTGGGTCATTTCTGTTAAGGATAAGACATACGATCAGTTTCTTACAGCAATGGTAACGAGACAAGCAGATAACTTTTCTGAGACGGAAACAGGCTCTCCTTCTCAATGGTTTCGGTATGGAAACTCTCTTGAAATTTACCCTCTTCCCTCATCTACGCATGTTGGGGATGTTTTAAGAGTTCGATACTTAAAGACACCGAGTCTCTTATCCTCTGATAATGACGTATCTCCTTTACCAACAAACCTTGACCGAGCAGTTCGAGAGTACGCTATTGCAGCAGCTTTGAGTGATCTCAATGAACCCGAACTTGCATCACTCCACTTTCGTATTTACCAAGCAATCGTTAAAAGTAGAAAGAAGATTCGAGGAAAAGAACTTCGATACCAGAATAGAATTCTTTCTGTTAGGAGGTTTGAATGAGCACGGTTATTTCTGAGACTTGGAGTGATTCTCAGTTAAATGAAAATACAGATTATGGGAATGATATTGATGATGCCGTGAATTCGGTTGCTGTTGCTGTAAGGGAAAGGGAAAGGAACGGAGGAAGAGTTTGGGGTGAGTCCAACGCGGCTGCTTCTGGAGCAAATTATGTTACTGGAGATTGCTATACAATTACCGGGGGAAATCTCTGGGGAGTTTTAAATAATGCTCTTTCAGCGGACTTGTTTACTATTTCTGACTCTTTGATTCGGAATAGAATTGCTGCTCAGTTTGATAATGCCGTAACGTTTAACAAAGATGTTACTTTGAAGGATGACATAATTACCGCTTCAGGAAGTACAGCTACTATTGGGGACGGAACGGGGGGCGGTGCGGTTGCTCCATTTCTTTACGTCTTGTCTGGGATTACTAGTACATCAGGATCTTCAGGAACTTTTTGTGTTAAACATGGGTCTAGTACTGCTTTTGCAGTTTATAAGCAGTTTGTGAATTTCTGTCATTATGTAACTATTGGAGATTGTTCTGCTGCTGGAGGCACTCCGTATCTTAGCATTGGTAGTAATACGGCATCATCCACGGCGGGTTGGTTAAAGTTAGCTAATAGATATGGAGTTCTACATTCTTTGTGGGTAGATTCTGCCGGGAAGCTTAGAATTGTTTCTGGAGAGCCTTCATCTGATACTTCAGGAAACGTTGTTGGAACGTACTCTTAAGGTATTTTCTTATGTCCTTTTCTCCTAGACTTGCCTCTTTCGGACCCTTTGAAGTTTCTAAGGGAGTTAACTTAAAAGACGGTTCTTCTCAGATCGGAGACTCCGAATCTCCTGAGAGTGTTAACTTTCTTCACATAGGGTCTGTTCTTCTTCATAGAAAAGTTCTTCAAGAGTATGGGAGTTTTGCTGGTAGTATTTCTTCTAGGTCTAATAGGTGGAATGGTCTTAGAAGTGTTAAGTTTGAAAATGGAGATCAATTCCTGGCTGCCCTGGATAAAGACAGCTTTTACACACATGATGGGGCTAATTGGACAGATAGAACGAATAGCGTGATTACTTCTGGGTCTGATACTTCTCCTTGGGATATTTGTTACGGAATTGATGGGGGGTTCGGAGGAACAGGAACTCTATTCGCCGGAAACGGAGAGAATGGGTTAATTTACTGGAACCCTGATAACAATGCGAACGCATATTTATTGACAAACCCGAATTCTTCTTACACCTATTCGGGTGGTCCTAGTGCGATGGCTCCTAGATATTGTACTGTTTTTGGTGGGATGTTGATTCTAGCAAATATAAAAGAAGGGGCTCATGTTCACACAACTAGAATGAGAAGTTCTGCTATTAACGACTTCTTGGAGTTTAACACAGCAAACGGAGCATCTGTTACAGATCATGCTTCTAATACTTCAGGGGAAATTGTTGGTTTAAGCTCCCTGCATAAGCAACTTCTTATTTTCAAGGAAGACTCCGTTATTATTGGGCAGGAAACTGGAAACGCAAGTGCGACGCTAGCTTTTCCTCTTGAACTTCGAGGAGGCTGTCTTTCGGGTAGAAGTTTTCAAGCGATTACTCCTTCAAAAGGAATCTTTCTTGGGCAAGATAATGTCTACTTAATTGAAGGAGGTCAGATAACCGGAATTGGGGATAAGATTGTTAAGGATCTATTTTCTAAACTTGCATACGATAAAAGCAGAATGATCCTTAGCTCTATATCTAATCTTGAAGGGGTCTACAGATTGTTTATTCCAACGGACTCTTCCTTCGCAACGAGGTGTTATGCTTTTAACTGGAAGGAAGGTTTGTGGTGGGTCGAAGAGTATCCGGGAGAAATTCATTCTTCTTCATCTGTAGACTTTGGGGGAGGAACTTTAATCAAGGATCTTACGAGTTTAATCAAGAATTACGATAAAACTCTTATTTCTTCGTGGGGTACTCAATCCAGGTCAACTTCAATTGTATATGGGTCTTCGTATAATAGTACAGACTTTAGAATCTTTAAAGCGAATAATGGAGTTAAGGATTACGCAGCTATTCCTAACGAGGTCAATCCGAAATGGAGTAGTAAAGACTTTATTCTTAACCAAGATGGGTATTCTGAACTTAGACTAATTGGCCTTCAATACTCTTCAACTTCTAACGTAAACATAACTGTAAGTGTCTCTACGGATAGAGGAAAGACTTTTGGGCACTCAGAAACAAAAGTAGCAAGTGCTGGGGAGAATAAGCTAATAGTATTTAAGTTTAGAGCTACTGGCCTCTATCATAGAATTAGAGTTTCTGTGACCTCAGTGAGTGGTTCGAGCGCAAACCCAATTCTTGTCCAAACTATTAGAGGGAAGTTTATTCCTCGAAGGGATCTACGATGAACGAAAAGCTGAAGCTACCTGATGGATGGCGGTCTGAAGTAACTATGAGTGACATGGCTGGCATATTCAAGAGTTATGATAGAGCCGTGTCCGACTCGGTTGGTGTTGCTGGGTTTCTTTCCATGCTTCAAGGGGGGCTCGTTTTTATCCACGATAAAGCATGGGTTTGTTTTACGGATGTTCTTCCAGGTGCTAGAGCAACGATGCACGGAGGAAAGTTCTCTGTAAAAGATGATGTTGAAAAGGAGTTTAAAGAAATCCTTAACTTCATCAAAGAGAAGTTTGAGCTAAAGGCTTTTTACGCTCTTATTCCTGACGGTTTCTCTGATGCAATATCTCTCGTAAAGCGACATTCATTTAAAGAACATGGGCTTCTTCCGTTCTATGATAAGTATGGGGGAGAGTTTGATAACCTTATGTTCTTCGTTAAGTACATGGACTAGGAGGTTTATCATGGGCGGGTTTGGTATCGGAGGTTCTCGTTCTAAAAACAGACCTAAACCTATTATGCAAGAAGACCTGAAAGGTCTTCGAGAGAGTTTGGGCAGCTACTTCTCAAATATGTTGCGAAACCCGTCCGCTCTATCTTCTCCTACGGGGATCATAGGAAGTCAGTACAATGCTCTCTTCGGGGGAGGTAGTGAAGCGGGTCTAGGAACTCACGCAAGGCAAGCTCTTGAATCTGTTCTTGGTGGTGGGGCTTTCCGTAACACATACAACGATGTTATGGATCTTATGACTCCAAACATGAATAGAGGTATGGAGCTTATTAATAGAAATGTTCTAGGTAGAAACACAGTAATGGGGAAAAGGTTTAGTTCTGATGTAGGAAACCAAGCCTCTTCCGCTGCCGCTAATCTTTTACTTGGGACTCAAAGGGAAGCGATGGGAAACGCTCTTAATTTTGCAAACATGCGAGGAAGTTTGGGAGCTAATGTTATGGGAGGAATAGGAAGTCTTGCTGAAGGTCAGTTTGCAAGACAACTTCCTCTTTTGGTTCAATACGCTATGGGGTTTGCCCCCGTAGGTAATTACGGTAATAACAGATCCTATAGGATAGGTTATGGGTCGAGAGGTTAGGAGGGTTTCTCATGGTTAACGTCTCCGAGATGATCTTACGTGGTAGGAACTATAACCCAACTAACCAAATCATTAAGCGGATTCAGGAGCTCCGAGGACAGGTCAGTGGTCTGTCCGAGCCTGGAATCCCCATGAGAAGCTCTGAGAGCCTCTCTGACGGGGTTTTGGGAGGTCCGATAGGGGGAGGTATGGGTCTGACCAAACTCCCGTCTGAGGGCACGAGAGCGGACAAGGTCTCCGAGACGCTTTCCAAGTACGCGAACCCGGACATGGGGCTTGAGGAGACGAGACAGTCTATTGGGGAAATTCAAAGCCTTCTTAAAGGATCTCTTCCTTCTCAGCAAAACAAAGTTTGGGCGGGAGAGGATCTTCTATTCCCGACAAAGACTGCAATCTCTAGAAGAGAGAGAATGTTTGCTCCTCCAGAAAAGGACAAGTTCAGTAGCGCCGAGGCTAGAGAAAAAGCTCTTCAACTTCTTGCGGGTTTGAAGCAAAGAGCTTCTATTCTTGAAGCTCAACAAAATCAAGTTAATGAAGCAAGTAGAATACAAGAAGAGTTAGAAGGACTTTATAAAGAGTTTCAAGCCTCACTTCTAACCGGAGGTTCGGGGGGCGTTTTTAAGGGACAGGAAAGTGAGAATGAAGTTATCATCCGTCCTTCTGAGCAAGTTCTTGTTGATCTTGCAAGACTAGGAGTTCCGGCTCCACAAATTTCAAGACTCCAAGAAATGATTGAAGCTCCTGCGGAAAGAAGAAGAAACGAGTCTGCGGAACTTAGAGAACAAGGTAGGTTTAAGTCTGATATGCTCACGGCTAAACTCACCCAAGAGAGGACGAGGATTGATATCCAAAAAGGGTATGTTGAGCAAAAAGATTGGCCAATGAGAAGAGCTCAAGAACTAACTGAAACGGGGATTCCTTTTGATATAGCACTTCCTTACTTTATGAACGAACAGGCCGGAGCTCTTGGGTTAAAGACATACAACCCAAAACTAGCAGAAGATTCTTTAACTATGATTTCCATCCTCTCAAGAGTAAATCAACAGAAAGAAGCTTCTTTTAGTGACATGAAGAGAATGACTGAAGCTTATAAGAATCTTGAAGCTGCCGGAGCTGATGGGGATCTCCTTGAACAATATGAAAGTGCTATTTCTCATACGGGGGAACTCGCCATAGAAACCTCTTCCTGGGCGGATACCATTCGAATCAATAACATTCTCCCAAAGGGGAAGAGAAAGTCCATTCCAGAACTTAAAAAGTTTTATGCAGAAAAGAATGCAAAGAGACTTGGGCTTGTAACTGAAGGTCAAAGTGGTAACTCTGGAAAGGTAGGAAACCAAGGTCTTCTCAAAGTCCTATGGGATAAGTATCCAGGAAGAATCGGTGAGGGATTTTCCGAAGCAGGAAAAGCTATTGGAAAAGACCTCGGAATTCTTGGAAGTAACATCAGAAAGGCTATTGGAGCTTTCCCCGATTCCTTGGGGTTTAAAAACGTATACGGATTCAACCCCCCGACCGGGTGGGATCAAATGTCGGATGAAGCTAAGAATAGGTATATCGTAGAAAGACTTGGAAAAGGTGGTGTTACTCGAACTCTTGGGGATATGTCTGAAGGGTTGCTTGGAGAAAGTAACTCCAGTGCAATTACAACTCCCGGAATTCTTCAACTTCTTATGATGAAACGTGAAGAGTAAAGCATAGTTAGTTTACTTTTAACACTTCTTTTTCTTTAACGAATAATTCCTAAAAGTGTCAGGAGGCGTTATGCCCGGACCCTTTATCACCAATGACTATGTTAGAAGGTCTCTAGGAAACATAGGTGTAGATCCAGATGACCCAGAAGTGATTGCTGCTCTTCTTCAGGGTGGGGAGCCCATAGGTGCTCAACCTGACCCTGGACTTATTGGGGGAGTAAAAGCTCTTGAAGAGGGTTTTGGGCAAAGTCTTGCTAACACCGTTCGAGGTCTCAAAGACATTCCTCTTGCTGTCGGTAGATCCCTGGGTCTAACAGATATGAGGGTTAATCCCTCCGAGCCTTCGTATAATCAAAGAGCTCATCCCGTTATGTCAGGTCTTGGGGGTTTGGGATCCGTTCTTCTTCAATTCATGGTCCCTGAGTTTCTTATTGGAAAGATTCCTGCTGTTGCTAGGATTGCTCAAATTGGAAAGATGAGGGAACTGGGGGTTTCTGAAAAAGCCATTCAATCCATTTTAGCTAAAGCAGAAAAAACCCGTGAAGCTTTCTTTACGGAAAGAAGAGCTCAAGCTGCTCGGTCTGCTTTCGGAGGTCTAACTACTGATGAGGTTAGTTCCTGGGCACTCTACCCCAAGAGAGTTTTAAATAATGCTCTGGTCGCTGCCCAAGAAGCACGAACTCCCAGCATTCTCGGTGGTCTTCACCCCCAATCCATTCTAGGTCGAGGCGTCCCTTCAGGCCTATCATTTGCCGCCTACTCCGCCGCCCAACCAGGAGACCTCCCTCAGAGGGCGCAGGAGGCTCTCCACGGCTTCGGAACGGGTCTAGTGCTGGGTGGGTTAGGGTCACCCTCAGGACTCAATAGAGGGCAAGCTGCGGCTCGTGAGGCGATAGCCGCTCTTCTTGCGTTCCGGGGGGAAAAAGTCGTTGACGCTCCCATTCCGGGTTGGGCTCAGAGTCTTATGTTCGGAGGGGTAGCCGGAGCTCTAAAAAGACCTAGCGGAGCTTTCTCATACATCAAGGAACCTGAACCCGAACCATACCCAAGTGAGCCGAGATCGAAGTATCTTCGAGATGTGAAACCTATTTCCAAGGATTATGAAGAATCCGTGATCAATCCTCGTGAAAAAGAAGAAGTTAAAAAGAAAGCAAAGGAGTTAAGAAAACAAGTAGTTACAAGAGAGATTTCTCTTAAAAAGGCTAGAGAGTCTCTTGAAGGTTTGGTTTCTAGTCTTTATGAAGGAAACATCCCAGAAGATATTATTAAAGACACTACTCTCGGAGAGCTCTTTACTCTTGCACCATACCTAAGAGATGTCAGAGGCGCTGGAAGGAAAGCAAAGAAATCTATTAGAAGAAGATTCCCTAACTGGATTTCAAAAGACGTTCTTTCCCCCTCCGACTTCGTTTTCTTTGATCGTAGACGTAAAGTTATCATACCTGGAGAAGAGAGAGCTTACATGCCGGAGGATGTAATTTGGGTTCCTGAAATAGAACCTGAACTTACGGAACCTCCTGCATTAGTGGTTCCTCCTCAACTTCGTCCAAGTGGGGCAAAGGTCCAACCAAAAGAAGGAGACATCACTCCCCTTCCTGCTTCAAATAAGCAAATGCCTAAAGCTAAATCTTTCTCTAAAAATAAAAAGCGTCGTAGTATTCCGGGAGAAGCTGCTAGAAGAAAAGCTTGGAATGAGCGAAATAAAAGATTAGGAGAACTTATGACAGGAAAGGAGCGTACACAACCTTCACAAAAGAAAGCTC
>Ga0256846_1000805_pt1 | contig 11181 bp, 9 predicted proteins | sample TevniametaG_FD_189098 | JGI IMG/M metagenome (GOLD analysis project Ga0256846, IMG submission 189098) | Tube worm associated microbial communities from hydrothermal vent at the East Pacific Rise, Pacific Ocean - Tevnia | ecosystem: Host-associated > Annelida > Integument > Unclassified ...
TAGGGTGAGATTCCACATGGGCCACAGCAGCTTTTATATCCTCAATACCGGGAGTCTTCTGCGTTCTTGCGCTTTTATGCTTTCTGAAACAGAACCGGCAGTATACAGGACAATGCATGTCCAGCAGAAAAATTACCCGGTTATTGTACATCTGTTCCAGCACTCCTTTTTTCAGGTGGCCGTCAAATGTGATCCTGTCGCCTGCCGGATCAAGCTCGTCTTCAAAGGGAAGATACTGGCCTGCCACACCCTCTGACACAAGGGACTGACGGATTACATGATCTGAAAGCCTGACAGGAAACATATCAATGACCTTTTGGATATTTTCCCTGTTTCTGGTGCTTATACGGGCTGTTGTGTCAAGCTGATCTGTATTTTTTATGTGATAAAGGCCTTTGCCAGGAAAAATTGTTTCAAGCATATGATAGAGGAACAGGGGCGGGATCGTGATTGAGTTTATTTTAACCTGCCTGCTGTTACCATCTGAAACTGCAGAGACTAAGGCTTTTAAAAAGCCTGTACAATTTTTTTCAAATCCGCTTTCTTTTAAAAGAAGATCAAAAATTTCATCTTTTCCATCTGCATTGATATCTTTAAAAAACTGTTTCCCCAGAAGTTTTCCGGTACCGTATTTTTTAAAAAATTTTCTGCATATATTTTCAAGCTCTTCAATCTGATACATGGTTTTCCCTTTATTCCAATCCTTTTCATATGGCATTGAAGCCCGGAACGATGCAAGGTTATGGCACCTGAAAAAGAAGATTTCAAGAAAATTCTGATGAAACATGCATGAATTAGTGCCAGGACTGTATTTTAAAATATGAATCTGATATAAAATTATGGGAAGGATTTGAATCATACTGGAAAACAAATGACATGGATAATGCCTCTGTCAAAAAATTCATCAGCGACATGATAGTTCTGTCCGAGTCCCTGTCCGGACACTTAAGAAGGCGTGAAACTGCATTTCTTGCAACACTGCCACTTCTCAGCTCTAAAGGAGAAATACTGGAGATAGGAAGCTTCAAGGGCAAGTCAACAATAATACTTGCCAAGGCTGCGCAGACTTTCTGCCGGCAGAAGATACATGCATGCGACCCGCTTTCTTTGCAATGTTCAACAGACCCGGATGATGCAAAAGCAGATGAACTGCCTGAAATTTTTTATTCCAACATAAAAAAGCACCACGTATATGAGTGGATTGAATTTTTCCAGATGAAATCAGATGAACTTGCCAGTACCTGGACAAAACCCCTGAAAATTTTATGGATTGACGGAGATCATACATATAACGGAGCTGTCTCTGACATCATGCTGTTTGAAAGACATCTGAGTCCGGGTGCCATTGTCTGCCTTCATGATGTATTGCACGGGTTTGAAGGCCCTGTCAGAGCATTCAGTGAAAGAATTCTGCTTTCTCCTTACTACGGAGACTGCGGCATCTGCGGATCAATAGGGTGGGGACAGTTCACACCGGACCGATCTGTTACAGAAAACCAATGGAAAACAAAATTTTCACTGAATAAAAAACTTTCAAGACTGATGCTTATGGTCATAAAAAAAGATAATGGATTCAAAATCAACGAGCATGTGAGAAAACTGTATAAAAGCCTTGTTCCCCACGGCCCCATAAACCCGGTTAAATGGATTGAGGCAAGAAACACCCGTGCAAGGCAAATGAAATGAAACCATCATGCTCATCGGCCTTTCTGGTATTATACTTTGGCCCTCTGCCCGAGTATTTCAAATACTGGGCAAAAACATGCGAGCCAAATCATGAAACCTGCCATTTTTTTGTATATACTGACCAGGTAAAATCAAGATGCAGATATAACAGAGCTGTAACCATTATTCCATATACATTTGATCAGCTGTGCAGGGATGCTGCAGCAAGGTTTGACATTCATATACCCGCAAAAAACACCAGAATCGCCTGTGACTGCAGGCTGCTTTTGTTCGGGCTGCGCTGTTCAAAGGAAAATCTGGACAAATATGATTTTGTGGGATACACAGATCTTGATGTGATTTACGGAAAAATCTGTGATTTTCTTCCCTGTGATCCAAAATCCTTTTCCATGATAAGTGCCCATAACGACCGCCCGTGCGGCCCGTTTACCCTGTACAGAAAATCAGTCCTGACTGATATCTGCACAGACAGACAGATCAAGGCGTTTTTTGAATCATCCAGGGCGGAATTATTCTATGAGACAAGACTATTTACCGATTGCAGATCAAAATTCATGCCCATGTCAGGAAATTCAGCCAAGGACAGAATTGCAAAAAGCATATGCTTTTCCCACCTTGATGAATCAGACCTTCTGATAAAAATCGCCATGAAACACGGCCCGGTCTGCTGCCGGGCCCATCCCCTTCAGCCAACCATGGCAGGAAAAATCAGCCACAGAAAACCTCTGGCATTGTGGGACAGGGGCCGGCTGTCAGTGAGAGATGCATTGGGAAGACAGGCAGAAGGAGCTGTGTTCCATTTTTCCAGGTTCAAGAACAGATCCAGGTTTAGAATTTCACAGGATGCTCTTAAATCAGACAGATTCGGAGTATACAAGTATGGAATCACAGGTGTTAATTCAGGTCTGGCCCGGTTGAGGCTGTATGTCTCAATGCTTTATTGAGCATGAAGGATCAGGCTGTAAATTTAAAAAGGATATATATATGAAAATTGCATTTCCAGTTAAAGAAAACAACGGACTTGCCAGCATCCTTGACGAGCATTTCGGCATTGCCGGCAGATTTCTGATTGTTGACACAGACACCCGTGAATATGTGCACAGGGAAAACCAGAAATTATCTGCCAAGACATCCAGATGCAAAACCAGTATATTCAGAAAAGAAGACAAGGTGGATGCTGTTGTTACAAAATGCATGGGAGATGGATCAAGAAGGAGCCTTGAGGGGCTGGGCATAAAAATTTTCCAGGCTGCAGAAAACAGGGTGGATAAAAATCTTGAGCTGTTAATAAACAATGAACTGAAACTTTTTCATATCTTTGACATCTGTCAGACAAAAAGAAATAAAAAAGACGGGCACTGCGGTCACCACCATTGATTCTACAGATTTCAGATGCAATATCGTGAATTCCGATATTGTGACAAAAAATATTACTTTTATGCAAATAATTACAAAAATATAAAATTATTGACAGAGATAATCTTCTTCTTTAGACTGAAATTTTTGGAACCAGGTTATAATGCCTTTTTCCCCGAAATAAGCAGGCCACTGCAATTTTTAAATATAAGGAGAAGTTATCATGTGCCGTCTGTTTGCACTTACCAGCAAGGACCCTGTATCTCCCATGCTGGCAATCAAAGCCCTTGATGTGATGAAGGAAGGCCATGACGGATCAGGCGTGGGTCTTCTGCTCCAGGACCTGGGCGGCCCGTTTGAAGAGATGAAGGATGCTCCTATCCTTTCCGGAATCTTTACAGAAGAAGGTATCCGCAGACTGGACCTTTTCATGATGGATCAGGGTTTTCTGACCAAATACAAAATTTCCTTGAAACCTCCCAAGAAACCTGTTGAAGGGATTCCCAGAAGGGCTTTATACCTCATAAGGGCATATGAGCTTCCTGAAGGATGGGACAGCCTTGAGCCGGAAGAACTTGGTGAACGCCTTATGATGATTCGCCTTAAAATCCGCGAGATGGGCGAAGAAAAAAAAGACATGATTGTATTTTCCTTCTGGCCGGACACCATAATGATCAAGGAAATCGGCGATCCCATGCAGCTTGCCATCTATCTGGGCCTGGACAGAAAAGAGCTTAATGCCAGAATTATCATGGCCCAGGGCAGACAGAACACAAACTACGGCATTGACCTTTATGCCTGTCACCCGTTTTTCATAAAAGGATACTGCACCATGACAAACGGAGAAAACACAGCTTTTGTGCCGATCAAGGATTTTCTCCTGTCAAGGGGTTATCCAGGTTATATAGGATATCAGTCAGATTCTGAAGTTTTTGCCCATATCCTTCATTATTCAATGGCAGGCATGGGGCTTGGCCTTGATGCCTACAAACATGTAATAACCCCGCTCCAGGATGAGGTCATCAAAAACCATCCTGATGCACAGTTTCTGTCCCACCTTAAAAGGAGCTGCCGTCCCCTGATAATTGACGGGCCAAACTGCGTTATCGGCACCCTTCCTGACCATTCTGTATTCATGGTTCAGGACAGGAAAAAACTGCGCCCCGGAGTTGTGGGAGGCAAACCCGGCCTTTTTGGGTTCTCATCGGAATTATGCGGGCTTGATGCAGTAATACCGGACCGGGATAAATCAAAAGATATTCAACCAATGCACATTGATACAGCAATTGTAAGCCCTGACCGTCAGGAGGTGAAAATATGTCGTCAAACACAAGCCTTGAACCTTCCTCTTTAAGCCTTAATGATCTGCCCTGGAAAATCAGATACAACAAAGACCTGTGCACTCTCTGCGGTCAGTGTACTGCCGTGTGTCCGGTCAAGGCAATAGAGCTTGGTGTATTTCAGAAAAGAACAATAAAAACATCTGTTCAGAACAATGGCAACCATTCAAACCAGTATGAAACATTTTACGGAATCCGCCAGAAAACCCGCGTGGAAAACGCCTGCATCGGATGCGCCATGTGTGCTCTTGTATGCCCCAATGATGCCATAGCCCCTGTAAAAAATCAGAGCCTTGACAGATTAAAATTCCATATAAACCAGCATGGCATCCCAAGAAGAAGAGGTGGAAGGCGCAATGAATCCTTTTCAGTTCTGGACAGGATAAAATTCACAAGAATTTCCATGCTCACTGACCCTGCCCTTGATGCAGGCAGACACGAATTTGAGATGAGAACCCTTCTTGGACGGGTGCTGTCTCCAAGGGAAAACATGAAGCGTCTGAGAGAGAAGGGATGGATTCCCCCTGTCAGGGAAATCTATCCTCTGATCATAGGAGGCATGTCCTTTGGTGCGCTTTCTCCAACAATGTGGGAAGGCCTTCAGATGGGAGTGGCATATCTCAATGAGGAGCTTGGCATGCCTGTGCGCATATCAACCGGAGAAGGAGGCTGTCCTCCGCGCCTGCTGCGCTCCAGGTTCCTGAAATATGTGATTCTTCAGATTGCTTCAGGATATTTTGGATGGGACGAGATCATACATGCCATTCCCCACATGAAGGAAGACCCCTGCGCCATTGAAATCAAATATGGACAGGGTGCAAAGCCGGGCGACGGAGGCCTTCTGATGTGGCACAAGGTAAACAAGCTCATTGCAGCAATCAGGGGAGTTCCACAGGGAATAAGCCTGCCCAGCCCCCCGACCCACCAGACCCAGTATTCCATTGAAGAATCAGTGGCTAAAATGATCCTGTCCATGTCCATGGCATGGGGATTCAGGGTACCTGTCTATCCAAAGATATCTGCTTCATCCACTTCTCTTGCCGTGCTGAACAATCTTACGCGCAATGATTATGCATCAGCCCTTGCCATTGACGGGGAAGACGGAGGCACAGGAGCTGCCTATACCGTATCCATGGATCACATGGGTCACCCCATTGCATCATGCATCAGGGATAATTACCTGAACCTTGTAAAACTTGGAAAACAGAATGAAGTTCCCATATTTGCAGGAGGAGGAATCGGCAAGAACGGAAACCTTGCGGCAAATGCAGCAGCCCTGATCATGCTCGGAGCAAGCGGAGTCCAGGTGGGTAAATATGTGATGCAGGCTGCTGCAGGATGCATAGGCACGGAGGAAGACAGGTGCAATGTATGCAATATCGGAATATGCCCCAAGGGAATAACTTCACAGGATCCAAGGCTTTACAGGCGGCTTGACCCTGAAGATGTGGCGCAGAGGCTTGTGGATATGTTTGTTGCCTTTGACACGGAGCTTAAAAAAATTGTTGCTCCGCTGGGCCGGTCCACCTCACTTCCCATCGGGATGTCAGATGCGCTTGGAATTGATGATTATGCGGCTGCTCAGCGCCTCAGTATTAAATATGTGGTTTAGGAGGTGAACAAAATGGCAAAACATGCTTTCATTAAATTATCCGGCTACAAGGACGGCAAAAGGATTCCTTCCAGAGTTCTGGAAGAAATGATCCACCGTCACATCAGAAACGGCCGCAGAAATATTGAAATTCAGGGATTTGGTCAGCACGGCATAGGCGGAAGGCTGTGGGATGCAGGAGAAGACAAGGTCCATATCAGAATCACAGGACAGTCAGGCCAGAGAACAGGATCCCTTGGAACTGCCAACACACTTATAGAAGTCATGGGCCCTGCATCTGACGACATAGGATGGCTCAATGCAGGCAGTGAAATAATTGTTCACGGCAACGCCTCAAACGGAGCAATGAACGGAGCTGCCCAGGGAAAGGTGTACATAGGCGGCTCAATAGGCGCCCGCGGCATGACCATGACCAAAAGAAACCCAAGGTTTGAGCCTCCTGAGCTGTGGGTGCTGGGCACGGCAGGAGACTATTTCGGCGAATTCATGGCAGGCGGGATTGCTGTTATCTGTAGCCACAATGCCCGTGAAGATGAACAGGTTCTTGGATACAGACCCCTTGTGGGAATGGTTGGCGGAGAAGTCTTTGTAAGGGGAAAAATCAATGATTTTTCTCAAAAGGACGCCAGGCTACTGGATCTGACAGATAAAGAATGGGACTGGCTTAAATCCAACCTGAAAATTTTTCTGAAAAAAATAAAACAGACAGACCTTTTAAAAACCCTGTCCGTGCGTTCACAGTGGAAAGTGCTCAAGGCAAAGACCCCCCAGGAAAAAACCCAGGGCAATGAACGTCCTGACATGTCCTGGTTCAGGGAACAGGTCTGGGACAAGGAGCTTGGCCGCGGCGGACTCATAGGGGATCTTCAGGAAATTGAAAGAACAAGTATTCCCCTTATAACGAGAGGTGAGCTCAGGCGCTATATACCGGTATGGGAACAGGGAAAATACATTGCCCCGTGCCAGGCTGCATGCCCCACCGGAATCCCGGTACAGGAAAGATGGCGCATGGTGAGAATGGACAATATTGATGAAGCAGTCAGCATGGGCCTTGAATATACTCCTTTGCCTGCAACAGTATGCGGATACCTGTGCCCCAGCCCGTGCATGGCATCATGCACAAGGCACAAAAATTATATGAGCCCTGTTGATGTAAGGCTTCTGGGCAAGGCAGGGGAAAACATAAAGCTTCCGAAACCTGCAAAAAAAAGCAAAAAAAGAATTGCTGTGATCGGAGGCGGCCCCGGCGGTATATCAGCAGCATGGCAGCTTGCTCTCAATGGTCACAATGTAACAATATTTGAAGCAGGAAGTTCCCTGGGAGGGAAAATCACACAGGTGATTCCCAGTTCAAGAATACCTGAAAAAACCCTTGAAGCAGAACTTGAACGGGTAAAAAAGCTGATACCTGATATCCGTCTTAACCAGACCATAAACAATGAAAAATTTTCAAAAATAAAATATGACTATGACTTCACTATAATTGCAGCAGGGGCGAAAAAACCCAGGACACTGCCCATTCCAGGCATTGAAAAAGCCGTGTTTGCCAATGATTTCCTTGAAAGCGCCAAAAAAGACAAAATCAGGCCAGGCAGAAAAATTGTAATAATAGGGGCAGGAAACGTGGGCTGCGATGTGGCAACAGAAGCCCACAGGCTGGGAGCTGATACCATCACAATGATAGATGTTCAGAAGCCTGCGGCATTTGGCAGGGAAAGACAGGACGCAGAAAAGGCCGGAGCCACTTTCAGATGGCCCTGCTTTACAGAGAAAATTACAGAAGAAGGCCTTGTGCTTGACACAGGCGAAATCATACAGGCAGATACAATTGTAATTTCCATTGGAGATGTGCCTGATCTTGATTTTGCTGATGATTCCATAAGCATTGAAAACGGCTTCATTGCAGTGGATGAAATCAGCCGCACTTCAGATCCCAGGGTATTTGCCATAGGGGATGTCACAGGACCGGGGCTTATCACTGATGCCATAGGAGCTGGAAGACGTGCTGCCCTCAATATTGACAGGATAATCAACGGCCGGAACCCTGATCCGGGAGAGAAACTTCCTGTTATTGACAAGCAGAGAGTAAATCTTGCATATTACAATCCCAGGAACAATACCCACAGCCTGGAAGAATGCGGAGAAGACTGTGCTTCCTGCGGCCAGTGCAGGGATTGCGGTATCTGCGTTGCCATCTGCCCTGAAGGTGCCATCAGCCGGATTGAACTTGAAACAGGAGAGTTTGAATACAGGTCAGACCCGGATTTGTGTATTGGATGCTCCTTCTGCAAAGGAGCATGTCCATGCGGAATATGGGAAATGGTGCCCAATACTGCATTATGACCTTAATCAGGCATGAAGGCATTTAAAAGGATAAAATTATGGAAGAATCAAGCAAGAAAACCTATGACGATTATTTAAAGGCATTGAACGATATAAGCCGGGCAATCACTTCTGATCTTTATATTGAGGATCTGCTCAAGCTGATTGTCATGGTTACAGCCAAGGTGACTGGTGTTGAAATCTGTTCGCTCTGGATTATCAATGAAGATGAAAAACCTCCGAAAATCAGGCTTACTGCCACCCAGTCCATTTCACCGGATTATATCAAGGACAGGGCTCTAGATCTTGATGAAGGAGTTGTGGGATGGGTTGCCACCAACAAAAAACCTCTGATTTTAAAAGATGTCCTGGAATCAGACAGGTTCAAGGAAAAGGACATGGCAAGAAAGTTAGGTCTTGTCTCCATGGTGGGGATCCCTCTTATCACAAGAGAAGACAGGGTAATCGGAGTTTTAAACTGCTTTACTTCCGAACCCCATGAATTTTCAGAAGCCGAGGTGAATCTTTTAAGGGTGGTTGCAAACCAGTCTGCCGTGGCAATTGTCAATACCGAGCTTATGGTGAAAACCCGTGTGATTCAGGAGGAACTTGAAGCAAGAAAAAGAATTGAACAGGCAAAGGAAATTCTAATGCATACCCGCAAGATGACGGGAGATCAGGCCTATGGCTGGATGAGAAAACGCAGCATGGATTCAAGAAAATCCATGCGTGAAGTTGCTGAAGCTGTTGTGCTTTCCAATGAAATTTTCAATGATGCCACTCCTGCACCTGAATAATTTTTACCACAGACCCCACTGCCCTGTAAGATATACATACAGGGCAAGGGTAAAATTGGTTGTGCCGTGAGCTATGATGCATGATAAAAGGTCCTTGCGGACTATCCACAGTACAGCCATAAGCACACTGAAGACTATGGCTGCAGGCCATTGCTCCCGCATATGTCCTGCGGCAAATACAATGCTGGAAATGACAACTGCTGTCATTGTACAGGCTCCGGGCCTGACATCATTTATGCTGTCATGATCCAGCATATGTTTCAGCGGGGACTTTACCTTGTTTTTCCTGTTCATGTCCCATTGAAACGCAGCCCTCAGAACAAATCCGCGAATGAATAATTCCTCAAAAACAGGTACAATCAATGAAGCTGTAAAAAGTTTCAGCATAAACTGGGTTTTTGTCCATGCAGGGGCATCATGGAGTGCAAACGGTTTCATAAGAACACACCAGAGCACTGTACCTGCAATGCCAAACCATATTCCTGCAACAACAGAGCCTGCAATTTTTTTTGGCCCTGTTAAAGGGCAATACCATTTCCAGGCCCAGTAAATCAGACCAGGCACGATTATTATTTTCAGAACATAGGAAAGCTCAGAAGGCAGGATGTTGCGGGCTGCAGAGGCTATTCCCACATATGCAAGATAGGGCAGTGCATATGGAACAAGCAGATCCCGGTTGGACAGAGGGCTTATTCCTGTTTTTATTTTCACGAAAAATACATATCTGTTTTTTTAAGTTTTAATTTTTTTAAAACAATGCCATAACAAACCAGATATTTTCATAACAGAATTTAATGGATTATAACAGGGTTATAATGGATTTTACAAAAAGACAATTATTTGAAGCCCTGGCAGAAATAGCACCAGACCCTTATGTACAGGGGATCATGCTGATTATTCTGTTCGGGTTGCTGGCAAAGATCATGGATCTTGTCATTACACGCATATTAAAAAAATGGGCGGAAAAAACAAATTTCAGCCTTGATGACCAGATCATTGATATTTTTCACAGGCCTGTTTTCTTTACCATCATATTTTTCGGCCTTGCCCTGGCAGCGGAAAAATTCGGATTCAGCCAGGGTGCAGATTTCATTATAACAAGCCTGCTGAAAACCATGGCTATTTTTCTATGGTCACTCGGGCTTGCTAAATTTTTAAAAATACTCTGTAATCTTGCCAGCCAGGATGAAAACCGGATGAAAATTATTCAGGTGAGGACTCTGCCCCTGTTCAATAATCTGCTGGTTCTCATGGTATCGGGATTTGCCGTTTACAGTATATTTCTTGTCTGGAACATTGACCTGACTGCATGGGTAGCTTCTGCCGGGATCCTGGGTCTTGCCATTTCATTTGCTGCAAAGGACACTCTTGCCAACCTGTTTTCAGGGGTTTTCATCATGGCTGATGCTCCATATAAACTTGGAGACTTCATTGTGCTTGATTCAGGAGAACGCGGACAGGTGACAAACATCGGCATACGAAGCACCCGAATACTGACCAGAGATGATGTTGAAATAACAATTCCCAACTCCATAATGGGCAACACCAAAATAATCAATGAAGCAGGAGGACGCCACGAAAAATTCCGCATCCGTATAAAGGTCGGGGTTGCATACGGTTCTGATCTTGACAGGGTGCACAAGGTGCTGCTGGAAGAGGCATCAGAACTTGCCGATGTCTGCAAAACTCCTGGTCCCCGTGTCAGGTTCAGGGGATTTGGAGATTCAAGCCTGGATCATGAACTATTATGCTGGGTAAAAAAACCTGTACTCAGAGGCAGGGTGAGTCACAGGCTCAACACAAATATCTACAAGCGTTTTCAGCAGGAAAAAATCAATATACCCTTTCCCCAGCGGGAAGTATATCTCAGATCAGAACCGGAAAATACCAGTAACAAAAAAACAGCTTGACATCCCATGCAATAGTTTTCTAAATTTTAATTTCAGTTGAATAAAATACAATGGCGTATCAATTAACTGTCAGAACAATGGCGTTTTACCGGTAAAAATTAGCAAGATCCGGTCATGCGCCTTTTTTTGTTCCAAAAACCTTAAAACAGAACTATGCC
>Ga0256846_1000806_pt1 | contig 11172 bp, 7 predicted proteins | sample TevniametaG_FD_189098 | JGI IMG/M metagenome (GOLD analysis project Ga0256846, IMG submission 189098) | Tube worm associated microbial communities from hydrothermal vent at the East Pacific Rise, Pacific Ocean - Tevnia | ecosystem: Host-associated > Annelida > Integument > Unclassified ...
CGGTTAAATTTTTTAAATATATGAAACTATTATTACTTTAGTAAAAAGTTTACATAATATATATTATCGGACGTTAAAGAGAATAAGAGAGATCTGGATATACTTTTTCCGTGTTTGGTTATTTTTTCATTGAGGTTAAGTGAAACCTAAACGGAAGCAGAAAAAAAGATAATTATATTGCCTTTGATTTTGGTATGTCTTATAAATGTCTCATTTTAAATTATTTTTATGTTATTTTAATATATGGTTTCTGAAATTTTCACAGTTTCTGAATTTACAAAAAAAATTAAGCTTCTATTGGAAGAAAGCTATCCATTTATCTGGATTAAAGGTGAAATATCCAATTGTTTTACTCCTGTTTCAAACCATTCCTATTTTTCATTAAAGGATGAGGACGGTTCTGCTGTTATAAGCTGTGTTGTTTTTTCAGGCCAGAAAAATAAAATAAAATTTGATCTTGAAAATGGTTTAAGAATAACAGGCATGGCAAGGTTATCCCTTTATGAACCCAAGGGAACATATCAACTCATATTTGAACACATAGAACCTGCAGGTGCCGGTTCTCTGCAGATAGCATTTGAACAGCTTAAAAAAAGACTTGATAAAAAGGGTTTATTTGATGAAAAATTCAAAAAGCCCATTCCGTTTCTTCCATTGAAATTAAGCATAATTACCTCTCCTACCGGTGCTGCTGTGAGAGATATTTTAAATATTTTAACAAGAAGGTTCTATAATTTATTAATTGATATTATCCCTGTAACAGTACAGGGTAAAAATTCAGATAAAGAGATCAGCCATGCCATTGAACTTGCAAACAGGATTAACAGGTCACAGCTGATTATTATAGCCCGTGGCGGAGGCTCTTTTGAGGATTTGTCATCCTTTAACAGTGAAATTGTTGCAAATGCCATATTTAATTCTGAAATTCCAGTCATATCCGGTATTGGGCACGAGACAGATTTCACAATTGCTGATTTTGTCTCTGACCTGCGGGCCCCTACCCCTTCGGCTGCAGCTGAACTTGCACTGCCTGAAAAAAAGCTGTTAAAAGAAACATTGGAAAAATTGCATAGTGCATTAAATAAAGGCATTAATAACCGGATAGAGTCTCTGGGTGACACAATCGAATCATTGAAGAAGAGGCTGAAAAGCCCTGGACAAATTATCGATGACATGCGCATCAGGCTTGATGATAACAATTTCCGGCTGGATAATGCAGTCAGGCAGATTATCAGAACAAAAAAAGCTGAGATTAATGGAAAATTTGAAAAACTTATTGCTTTGAACCCTGAAGCTGTTTTACAAAGGGGATACAGTATTACAAGAATATATGGTGAAAACAGAATTATTATGGACTCAGCCATGGTAAACAACTGTGATCTCATTGAAACGGTTCTGTATAAAGGCAGTGTCATTTCAAGGGTGGAGACAATCAGGGGTGGAGAAAAAAATGCCAAAAAAAAAGAAATTTGAAGATGCTCTAAAGGAGCTTGAAAATATTGTAAAGGAGCTGGAATCAGGTGATTTATCCCTGGAAAAGGCCATTGAAAAATTTGAATCCGGAGTAAAATATTCCACATATTGCAACGAATTACTCGATAAGGCTGAAAAAAAAGTATCAATCCTCATGGAAGATGGCCAGGGGAATATTAAAGAAGAACCGTTTGAATATGAATAAAAGTAGAAAGAATACAGATTTCAGTCTTGAATCCTATTTAAAAGATAAAAGAAATGTTATCAATAAAGCGCTTGCTGAAATTGTTTTTCAAAATAATTTGTCAAGACAGCTGATTTCAGCCATGGACTACTCTTTAATGGCTGGTGGTAAAAGATTGAGGCCTGTTTTATGTTTTGCATCTGCTGAGTGTATTAACGGTCAGGGCAATGCTTTAAATGAACCTGTCATTATTCCGGCCTGCGCCATTGAAATGATACATACCTATTCTCTGATACATGATGATCTGCCAGCCATGGATGATGATGATTTCAGAAGGGGAAAGCTGACTCTGCATAAAAAATTTTCCGAAGCAACAGCTGTACTTGCAGGCGATGCCCTTTTAACCCATGCATTTTATATTCTTTCCAACCCGGTAATTGTTTGTAATAAACCCATAAAAAACAGCATTCTTGTGGAACTGATCAATATTATTTCCAATGCAGCAGGGACCAATGGTATGGTTGAGGGCCAAATGCTTGATATGCAGGCCGAAGCAGTTGGGAATTCAAACCTTAAACCTGAAGAATTACTTAAGTATCTTAAAAAAATGCACGGGTTAAAAACCGGTAAAATGATTCAGGCAAGTATTCAGGCAGGTGCTGTTACAGCAGGAGCTGATAAGGAACAGCTTTCTTATCTTATGGATTATGCTGAAAAAATCGGCATGGCATTTCAGGTCATTGATGATATACTGGATATTGAAGGTGATTCTTCTGTCCTTGGGAAACCTGTGGGTTCAGATGAACTGAATTGTAAGCTTACCTTTCCAAGAATTCTCGGATTAAAAGAGTCAAAGAAATATGCTGAAGATTTAGTTTCACAAGCCCTGACTGAAATAAAAATATTTGGTGAAAAGGCAGTTGCCCTGGAAAAAATTGCAAAATATATAATAAAAAGGAATCATTAACTAATTTTGAGTCTGTTAAAAAATATAAAAACCAGCAGAGATATTAAATCGTTAACCAGATCCCAGCTTGATCTTCTTGCCGGGGAAATCAGAAAGCGGATAATTGATGTTGTTGCTAAACGCGGCGGCCATCTGGCATCAAGCCTTGGAGCAGTTGAACTTACAATTGCCGTACACAGGGTTTTTGATTTTCCGGCTGATACACTTGTCTGGGATGTTGGTCATCAAAGTTATGCCCATAAACTGATTACAGGCAGAGAGAACAGGTTTGATACACTTAGATCCTTTAAAGGATTGTCCGGATTCACTAAAATGTCGGAAAGCCCATTTGATGGCTTTACAGTTGGTCATGCAAGCACTTCAATCTCTGCAGGTCTTGGTATAAGTATAGGAAAATGCCTTAAAGGAAACAGTTCAAAGGTAGTATCAATTATCGGTGATGGCTCTTTAACAGCAGGCCTTGCCTATGAGGCCTTAAACCAGGCAGGAGGGCTTAAAAAAGACCTTATTGTAATTTTAAATGACAATGAGATGTCCATATCTCCCAATGTGGGCGCCCTATCCTCTTTTTTAAGCCGGACCCTTTCCGCATCATACCTTCAGCACATGAGAAAAGGATTTGGTGAATTTTTAAAATCCCTGCCTAAAATCGGCAATGAAATATATAGATTTGCAAAAAAATCCGAAGACTCCTTTAAAACCTTTGTGACTCCGGGAATGCTCTTTGAGGCTTTTGATTTTAATTATTTTGGCCCCATAGACGGCCATAATCTCAACCATTTGATTGATATACTTGAAAATATAAAAACTACAAATGACCCTGTTTTGCTCCATGTTACAACAAAAAAAGGCAAAGGTTATCCCCCTGCCGAGAAAAATCCGGTTTATTTCCATGGAGTTGGCGCCTTTGACATAAAAACAGGAAACGGGCCGGATAAAATAAAGACAATACCAACTTACACAGAAATTTTTGGTTCTTTTATGGTGGATTATGCTGAAAAGAATAAGGAAATTGTTGCAGTCACCGCTGCCATGCCTGAAGGCACAGGCCTTGCAGATTTTGCCCGCAGGTTTCCCACAAGATTTTTTGACGTTGGTATAGCAGAACAACATGCTGTTACATTTGCAGCAGGTCTTGCAACCCAGGGATTAAAACCTGTTGTTGCAATTTATTCTACATTTCTGCAGCGGGCCTATGACCAGATACTCCATGATGTCTGTATTGATTCCCATGATGTTGTATTTGCCATTGACAGGGGTGGAATTGTTGGCGAGGATGGACCTACACACCATGGCCTTTTTGATTACGCATTCCTCAGAAACATTCCAAATATTATTATTATGGCCCCAAAGGATGAAAATGAACTTTTAAGAATGCTCTTTACTGCCATGGACACAAAAGGACCTGTGGCTGTAAGGTATCCCAGGGGTAAAGGAGAAGGTGTCAGGCTTGATTCGAAAATTAATCCCGTTAAGATTGGAAAAGGTGAATTAATAAATACTGAGCTTTACAATGAAAATTATGATGTATTATTAATAGCCATTGGACATTCTGTTGTTGAATCCCTCAAAGCCCTTGATGAACTCAAAGAAAGGGGTATCAGCTGTGCTCTGATTAATGCCAGATTTATTAAACCCCTTGATGCAGGCCTGATTTTAAAGTGGGCACAGAAGATTGGTAAAATTGTAACAATTGAGGAACATGTTCTTGATGGCGGGTTTGGAAGTTCTGTTCTTGAACTTTTTGCCGATAATAATCTGTCAAATATCCAGGTTAAACGTGTCGGGATAAAAAATTGTTTTGTTGAACATGGCCCACAGCAGATATTAAGATCAGAATACAGTGTTGATTCTTCTGCTGTCATCACTGCAGTGGAAGATATTATTAATACCTGATTTATGGCAGGCCGGATAAAATGGGCAGACAAGATAAAAAGAAACTGAGGCTTGATCTACTACTGGTGAAAAATAAGCTTGCAGGTTCCAGGGAGCGTGCCAAAAGAATTATAATGACAGGCAAGGTAATGGTTAATGATAAAATGATTGATAAACCAGGTACCCTGGTTGATCCCACTGCACAAATTATCTGTCATATCAACGATATACCCTTTGTGAGCCGGGGCGGCCTTAAACTTGAAAAGGCAATCCGGGAGTTGTCAATTGATGTAACTGACCTTTGCTGCATGGATATTGGTGCATCCACCGGAGGTTTTACAGACTGTCTTCTGCAATCTGGAGCAGCCAGGGTTTATGCTGTTGATGTGGGATACGGACAATTTGACTGGACCTTGAGAAATGACCCGAGAGTTGAACTGATTGAACGTACAAACATAAGATATATGCCCTTTGAAAGAGTTGGCAGGACACTTGACCTCATAGTAGTTGATACATCATTTATTTCATTGAAAATAGTTATCCCTTCAGCTGAAAAATTCATGAAGAACAATACCCGTATTCTTGCTTTAATAAAACCCCAGTTTGAGGCTGGTAAGGGTAAAGTCGGCAAAGGCGGTGTTGTACGTGACCAAGAAACCAGGAACATGGTTATTGATGATATTAAATCCTTTTTTATTAAAAGAGGATATGCCGTTGAAAATATTGTGCCCTCCCCTGTTCCTGGCCCAAAAGGTAACAAAGAGTATATAATTTCCTTGAAATATTTTCATTTAAATGCTTAAGTACCAAGATTCGTTCTTTTTTTTTGATATTTTATTTATTTGCCAAAGGAGTTGTAATGACAGACAAAATTAAATCAATTAGAAACATTGCCCTGGCAGGCCATGGTGGAGCCGGTAAAACCTCCCTATCAGAAGCAATCCTTTTTAAAGCAGGACTCTTGGAGCGCCATGGAAAGGTTGAAGAAGGCAACACTGCCATGGATTTTCAGCCTGAAGAGATTAAAAAACAACAGAGTATAAATACTGCTTTTTATAATTTAACTCACAATAAACATTTAATCACCCTTCTTGATACACCTGGTGATCAAAATTTCTTTTCAGCTGCCAAAACATGTATTCCGGCAGCAGATTGCGTATGTCTTGTTATTGACGGAGTCAGCGGACCAAGTGCAATGACTGAAGCTGCATCTGCATGTTCAGAGGAATATAATCTTCCGACCTTTGTTTTTATTAATAAGCTTGATCGTGAAAGAGCTGATTATAATGCTGCCATTGAAGCTGCAAGTACTGCCATTGATAAAAAGATAGTTGTAACTCAACTGCCCATTGGCAAAGAAGACTCTTTTTCAGGTATTGTCGATCTTCTGTCTGGCAAGGCATTTGAGTTTGCAGATGATGGCAGAATCAAAAAAGTTGATGTTCCATCTGATATGGAAGCTGCTGTTTCAGCTGCCAAGGAGGAGTTCATTGAAAATGTTGCAGAGTTGGATGATGATATTCTTGAACGGTATCTTGAAGGAGAAGAGGTATCAGAAGAAGAGCTTAAAAAAGTTTTTCGAAAAGGTGTGCTGGAACGTGCCTTTTACCCCGCCCTTTGCGGATCTGCCACAAATTCCATTGGTATTGATCCACTACTTGATTTCATTGTTGATTATATGCCTTCACCCATTGACAGAGGTGCATGGCTTGCAGCTGACCATGATGGAAATCAGGTTGAAGTACTTCCTGATCCGGAAAGGGAGTTTACAGGCTTTGTTTTTAATACAATTGTTGATCCCTATGCCGGACGGCTTTCAATTTTCAGGATTGTTTCAGGAAAACTTGAAAAGGATGGTAATTTATTAAATGTTAATAAGGATAGTAAAGAAAGATTTTCCCAGCTCCTTGAAATTGCAGGCAAAAAACAGAAAAATATCACTTCTGCTGTGGCAGGTTCCATTGTTGCTGTGGCAAAATTAAAAAACACATTAACAGGTGATACAATTACAAGTTCAGAAAGTATTAAATTTCCGCCTGTTAAACCTCTTCCCCCTGTAATATCCTTTGCTATTTCACCTAAAACAAAAGGTGATGAAGATAAAATCCATGAAGCTTTGAGAAAAATTCTTGAGGAAGATCCGGGATTGCAGCTCAGACGTGAAGAAGAGACTAATGAGACACTATTATCAGGAACCGGGCTTGTTCACATTGAGACAACGTGTGAAAAAGTAAAAAGGAAATTTAATGTTGAAGTTGCCATTGCAACTCCAAAGGTGCCCTATAAAGAGACCATAAAAAAGAAAATACGTGTCCAGGGAAAACATAAAAAACAATCTGGCGGGCATGGTCAGTTTGGTGATTGCTGGATTCATTTTGAACCCCTTCCCAAGGGTAAGGGCATTGAATTTGTGAACAAAATTGTGGGAGGCTCCATTCCGAAAAATTATATTCCTGCTGTTGAGGCAGGTGTAAGAGAATCTGCCCAGAAAGGCTATCTTGCAGGATACCCCTGTATTGATTTCAGAGCAACTGTGGATGATGGAAGCTATCATTCGGTTGATTCTTCAGAAATGGCTTTCAAGCTTGCAGGCTCCCTTGCGTTTAAAGCTGCCATCCCCCAGGCAAAACCAGTCCTGCTTGAACCTGTTATGAAGGTTTCAGTTGTTGTGCCGGATGAACATACAGGTGATATTATGGGAGATTTCAATTCCAGACGCGGCAAGGTGCTTGGAATGGATTCTGAAGGAACAAAACAGGTTGTCAATGCACTTGTTCCCATGGCTGAAATGCTCAGATATGCACCTGATCTTAACTCCATGACAGGCGGTAGAGGGACTTTTTCCATGGAATTTGAAACCTATGAAGAGCTGCCCCATGATCTGGCCCAGAAAGTTATTGAACAAACCAATGCTGATAAAGATGATAATTGATATTCATCCAATTTGATTCTGTTTATCAGTAAAAGGCCTGTAATCATATTTAAAATCTAATTACAGGCCTTTTTTAATTTATAAAGATTTTTTACCATGTTAATTCATAATGCTGTGATTTATACCCAGAATCCGGATATGCCGATTGCCGAAGCAATGCTCATCCAGGGCAGCAGAATTGTTAAAGTCGGATCCTATGAAAGTATAAAGAACAAAGCAGATGATTCCATAAAAGAGATAGACCTGGAAGGCAGAGTTGTTCTGCCTGGATTTTCCGACACACATATTCATTTTTATCAATGGGCTGTAAATTATGACTCAATTGATCTGTCAACTGCTATTTCCTTTAATGACATGGGAAAAGCCTTAAAATCAAAGGCACGGTCAGCTGAAAAGGGAAAATGGATCACAGGCCTTGGATTTAATGAGCATGACTGGCCCATGGGCAATATACCTGACAGATATGATCTTGATAAAATAGTACCTGATAATCCTGTTTGTATATGGAGATATGATCTGCATATGTGCGTTGCCAATTCAAGGGCTCTTGCATTGGCTGGAATTGATTCGCACAGCTCAGATCCCCTGGGAGGTATTATAGCCAGAGATTCCTCTGGCAGTCCCACTGGTATTCTCAGGGAGCTTGCCATTAATTTAATAACCAGAGTTCTGGAAAAACCAGGCAAGGAAGAAATCCTGTGCAATATGGAAAAAAGGATTAAGGAACTTCATGGTTTCGGTATCACATCAATCCATGATATACGCCTCATGGGAGGAGTGGATGGTGCAGAAGCCCTGGATCATTTTCAGGAATTAAATAACAGAAAAAAATTAAATATACGCTGCCATGTTTCCCTGGCCGGAGAGATGACAGATCAGGCAGTTGGATTGGGATTAAAAACAGGCTTTGGCAATGATAGATTAAAGATCGGGCATCTTAAATTTTTTGCCGATGGCGGAATGGGTGCAAGGACTGCCTGGATGATTGATAAATATCTTGATGCAGATTATGGAATGCCGGCAGTTCCTTTAAAAACAATAGAGTCTGCTGTAATAAAAGCACAGCTGTCAGGTTTAAGTGTTATGGTACATGCCATTGGGGACAGAGCAGTAAGGGAGATAATCTCCATGTTTAAAAGGATTGAAAAGAATAACCTGCAAAAGCTTTTAATACCTCACAGGATAGAACATGTCCAGATGATAAGAGATGAAGATTTAATCCAATTGAAAACTTTGAAAAATCTAGCACTATCATGCCAGCCCAATAATTTAACCCTTGATATTCCAATGATTGAGATGTCTGTGGGTGAAAACAAAAGATATGCCTTCAGGCTGAGAAGCATTTTAAATACAGGTCTGCCCTTTATTCTGAATTCTGATGCGCCGGTCTGCACTCCAAACCCTTTTATTGGAATATATGCAGCTGTCACACGCTGCAAATTGGATAACAAGCCTTTAGATGGATGGTTTAAAAGCCAGGCTTTAACTGTTGAGGAGGCAGTGGCTGCCTGTACAATCACCCCCTGTGTTACCCAGGGAACCGGGGAGATACTTGGAAGTATTGCACCGGGAAAATTTGCAGATGTGGTGGTACTCAATGGCAATATTTATTCCATGGCTCCTGAAAAAATAAAGGATATTAAAATTGATATGACAATATTTAATGGTGAAATTGTGTATGAGAGATAAAGGGCTCATCTCCATTAAAAATGTTAAACAGCTTGAAAGTGCAACAAACTGCATAATCCCGGATCAAGAAAGGGATGATCTTCAAAAAATTATTGATAAATACCCTGTAAGACTTTCAAAACATGTTATCAGGCAGATTCAGAAATCTGAAAAAATTGCGTATCAATATATGCCGTTTATTGGCGAGCTTGATACGGCAGGTTTAGAAAATACCTGGGTTGGAGCCTTTCATGACGGTGTTTTGGAGCAGATGTATCCAAATCGTGTTATTTTTCTGATTAACATGACCTGCCCTGTTTACTGCAGATTTTGTTTTAGAAAACATAAAGATTTACGGAATGCTGAACCCCCGGTAACATCAGATATCAAAGCAGCTGTTTCATATGTTGAGAGACATAGGCTTATAAAAGAGATCCTTATTACAGGCGGGGATCCGTTTTTAAATAAAAAAAATCTTAAAACCTCCATTAACGGGCTTATGCAAATTGGCCATGTACAGACCCTTCGCCTGGCAACACGTTCCATTTCATATTTTCCCGATCTTTTCCTAAATAATAACAGGTACTGGATGGGTTTTCTCATAGAAAAAAACAGGGAACTTCAACACCATGGAAAAACAATTGAAATTGCAACCCATTTTATCCACCCCCATGAGATATCACCCCAAAGTCTTGAAATTATTTCCCAATTCGTCACCAATGGAATAGTTGTATATATCCAGACACCACTGTTGCATAATTGTAATGATACAGGTCCTGAACTAAAGGAACTTTTTCAGACTCTGCGCGGTGCAGGGGCACAAATGCACTATATCTTCATGCCCTGCAGCCCCATACATGGAAATAAACAATATACAACACCTGTTTCAAAGGGTTTTTTAATGGCAGACTATCTCAGGGCACATCTTTCAGACAGGGCCGTTCCAAAGATATGCACAGCAACTTCCATTGGTAAAATCGACTGGTTCACCAGCGGATGGGCCGTTGAAAAAGATAAAAACCAGGATGATTTTATCTGGATAAGAACGCCCTATTCCCATGATTATTTCCATGATATTGCCCTGTTTACCAAAAACATGGATAATATCCGGACAAATAATGAGGGCACCCTTGATGTACAATTCATGGGGAAAATAGGAAATGATTCCTTTTTTCTTGGAAAAAGAGATAAAAAAAAACATGATAATTGTTTTAATATAAAAAAAAGAGATATTAAAGTTCTTAAACTTAAATTATTAGATGAAAAACAATTTTGTTACTCCATTGTAAATACAGGATATCAAGGAGTCCAAAGACTCCATGAAACCAGGGTACAAATTGATGAAAACTTTCTTGATACAGGTTTTGATTATATTAATTCAGACGGGAAGATTACAGATATTCTGATCAATTCTCAAAATGATATCTGCGGTCTGATAAAAAAAATAGCAAAGGCCGTAAAAAGCAGATTAAAGAGTTATAATGTTAATTCCATCAGGATTTTAAGCAGACAATTCATTGAGAGCCCCCAGGTTTTTACTGACTCTGTTATTCACAAACTTGCTGCATTAAATAAGCTTAAGCCTGAACAAAGCCTGAAACTTGAAATGGAACTCTGGTTTATCATGCCCGATGGGATTACAAAGAGTCATGGTATTCTGTCCCAAAAGCTTAAAAATTCAGGTATTACAACCTATTGCAATGTTCCGCTGCTGGGAGGAATAAATGACAATCCAGCACTGATTGTTGATATTGCACATAGTTTAAGGGAAAATAGAATTGAATTTCACCATCTCTATCTTGCAGGAACTGCAATTCAGGAAAAATGGAATCTTACACACCCTGTTTACATGGATAATGTCATTGATATAGCTTCAGATATCAGAAGAGAATGCAGCGGCCGTGAAATACCAAAGTATATTATTTTAACAGCCTTGGGAGAGGTTGATTATGGACTTACCTCTTTGTTTGTTAAAGATAAATTCAAAAAAAAAGAATTAAAACTGCAGCTTAATTGTTTTAATACAGCATATTTCAAAGGCATGGACAATAATTTCAGATACCCTGAAGGAGT
>Ga0256846_1000808_pt1 | contig 11153 bp, 7 predicted proteins | sample TevniametaG_FD_189098 | JGI IMG/M metagenome (GOLD analysis project Ga0256846, IMG submission 189098) | Tube worm associated microbial communities from hydrothermal vent at the East Pacific Rise, Pacific Ocean - Tevnia | ecosystem: Host-associated > Annelida > Integument > Unclassified ...
GGGCATGGACTATGTCGGGCCTTTTACATTCAACGGTCTCAGGTTTGTCCTTGGATGTCTTTCTCTTTTACCTGTAATAGTGCTTCAGCGCAACAGGTCAAATACATCTTCTGACGGGGGTAATATTTTTAAAGCCGGTTCCATTGCAGGTTTTTTTCTGTTCTGCGGAATTTCACTTCAGCAGATCGGCCTTGTCTATACTACTGCTGGAAAGGCAGGGTTCATAACAGGATTATATGTAATTTTTGTGCCAATCATCGGGCTTTTCCTTAAAGGGAACAGAACATCAACAGGTACCTGGGCAGGGGCCTTGCTGGCCTGTGCCGGCATGTATCTTTTAAGTGTCACAAAGGACATGAAAATAGGATTCGGAGATATTCTTGTTCTTTTTTCAGCAGTATGTTTTGCCTTTCATCTCATAATAATAGGCAGGCTGTCCAACAGGTTTGATACGGCAAAGCTTTCACTCATTCAGTGTATCGTGTGTGCAGGCCTAAGCCTTGGCGTGGCCGGAATTTTTGAATCCTTTGTTCTTGCTGATATTCTGAAAGTTGCAATACCTCTTTTATACGGAGGAGTATTGTCAGTGGGAGTTGCCTATTCACTGCAGATTTACGGGCAGAAAAACAGCCCTCCTTCACATGCTGCCATCATTTTCAGCCTTGAGGCGGTTTTTGCGGCAGTTGGAGGATGGCTTATTCTGAATGAAATCCTTTCAGGCAGGGCAATTTTAGGCTGTGCCATGATGCTTGCAGGCATGCTTGTATCACAATTGTCCAAAACAGGGTCAGGCCAGGCATGACAGATTTCAGACAGATGGAAAAAACTCATTTTTTATGATAATTAAAATCAAATAATAAAGAATGCAAAGGGGATCAATAATGAACACAAAAGAAATCATAGAAATGGAGAACAGGTTCGGAGCAAAAAACTACAAGCCTCTGGATGTCGTTCTTGAAAAAGGTGAAGGCATATGGGTATGGGATGTTGAAGGCAATAAATACATGGACTGCCTTGCAGCATATTCAGCAGTAAACCAGGGCCATTGTCACCCAAAAATCGTTCAGGCTCTTACGGAACAGGCCCAGAAGCTGTGCATAACATCAAGGGCATTTCGAAACAATCAATTGTCCCTTTTTTACAAGGAACTTTGTGAGCTTACACATTCCCACATGGTGCTTCCCATGAACAGCGGAGCAGAAGCTGTGGAAACTGTTATCAAGGCAGTAAGAAAATGGGGATACAGGACAAAAAACATACCTGAAGACAAGGCTGAAATCATTGTATGTGAAAACAATTTTCACGGCAGGACCCTTACCATTGTGGGATTTTCAACAGAAGAGCAGTACAGGGAAGGGTTTGGGCCCTTTACCCCCGGATTCAGGGCCATTCCGTTCGGAGATGCAAAAGCCCTTGAAAATGCCATCACAGAAAACACTGTTGCCTTTCTTGTGGAGCCAATACAGGGTGAAGCCGGGGTAATTGTCCCGCCTGACGGGTATCTCAAGGATGTAAGAAAAATCTGCACTGACAGAAAAGTGGCGCTGGTTTTTGATGAAATCCAGACAGGGCTTGGCAGAACAGGAAAACTTCTTGCAGAGGAACATGAAAATGTTGAATCTGATGTAACCCTGATAGGCAAGGCCCTTTCAGGCGGCTGCTATCCTGTTTCAGCAGTATTGTCCAATGAAGAAGTGCTCGGAGTTTTTCTTCCCGGAGATCATGGCTCAACCTTTGGCGGCAACCCCCTTGCCTGTGCAGTTGCAAGGCAGGCCCTCAAGGTTCTGACTGAAGAAGGCATGATTGAAAATGCAGCGCGCATGGGTAAATATTTTCAACAAAAGCTTGCCGGAATAAAAAGCCCATATGTCAGAGAAATAAGGGGCAAGGGTCTTATGATAGGCGTTGAGCTGCACCATGATGCAGGCGGAGCAAGACCCTTCTGTGAAAAACTGATGACAAAAGGACTGCTGTGCAAGGAAACGCATGAGCATGTCATAAGGTTTGCCCCTCCCCTTGTCATTACAGAACAGGAAATTGACTGGGCCATTGACAGGATAAAACAGGTACTTATTCCTTAAGAGTCTTTAATGCATCCTCAAGCTGCCGGGTGAGCTGGTCAGACAGCTGCCCGGCCTTTTCAAGACAAAGGGCTGTTGTGTCAAGCCCTGCCTCCTGTGCACGCCCTGCCCATGTGGTATATGTGTCCTTATGGCTGTTATTGTGTTCAATCCAGTGAACAAACAATTTTTCAAGTTTCTGCTCAAAACTGAGCTCTTCAGGATGGGAATGTGAATGGCTGTGCCCATGCCCGTGTGTATGGGAATGTGAATGGCCGTGATCATGACCATGGGTGTGTGAATGGCTGTGATTGTGACCATGACTGTGATGATGATGAATATGATCTGTCATAATAAGACTCCATTTAAATATTTTTCAAGTTGTACTGGCTCTGGTGTATGCTGATATGCCGGGTTCCACTGACTGAATGCATTGATTTCAATCCCGTTGTAAATTATGGATACCGGCCTGTCAGAAGACACAACAACCACGATAATACGGTTGTGATCAGCAGAAAATCTCAATGCTGAATTATATCTTGCTCCCCTTGCCATATTTTCCCAGTTGATGGTTTTCCCGTCAAGCAGGCATCCAAACCCGTGCATGCACAGGTCTGATCTTATATGAACTGCCCCGTCTATCTTCAGAAGTGAGCAGGCAAGCCTGACATTTCCAGGCTCCAGCAGGCTTAACGGCGGTTCAAGTATATGACCTGACAATTTCACAGGTTTCTCATTCAGGTCAATCACAAGGGTACATCCATGCCTTGCCTTGCCGGCACTGTGAACAAGATGGGTTATGAGCTGGAACAAAAGGGTCGGGTTTGTGCTGCATAATTTTGAATCCAGCAGAAGCTCCTCCAGTTCAACCATTCTTGCCTGTCTTGTGGTTGAATGAAAACTTCCGTCAAAAAAAGAGGCTATTTTCTCATTGCCAAGACGCAGAAACCCGTGATCCCCGAAAAACTCGCCTGTGATCACATAATCCGGTATACTGTCGCCTGTGATTCCGATTATGGTGCATCCGTCAGACACAAGGCTTCTTTCAGAATCTTCCACAGCCACCAGAAGTTTTCTTATATGTTTTACATTGCTTATCACAGGGCGTTCATGTTTCTGGATCTTGGTGATAAATGAGATTTCGTTAATGCGCTGTGGATCGGTAAAAAAAATGGTTCCCCTGGCCCAGGCACCTTCTTCTTTTGTCTTGGATATATTCAGTATATTGTTTAAAATGGGTGGTATGGAGATTTTACTGTCAAATCCAAGGTGTCTGTCCCGTTCATCAACAATGAAGTCGGCAATTGCCTGAAGAGCATAGTTTTTCAATACATAGTCAGAAGAGTTTATTGCGGCAGTTCTTGAATTATAATCATGAATCAAAAGGCAGGCAGCCTGTTCAAGCCATCTTTCCGTGGGATGAACAGAACACATGTCAGGATGATGATCAGTAAACCAGCGCTGATAGAAAAAATCATTGGAATATGCACCATAGGAAATCAGGCCTGCAAGTTCCATGCTGTTCTCAGGTACCAGATATCCTTCGGGCTGTCCCTTGAGGGAGTGCATGATATTCTGGCGCCATTCTACAGGGTCATGCAGAAAAACCTCCTTAAGTTTTGATTCATGCCCCCGCAATATGTTCTGTGGGTCAAAAATCAGCAGGGGGCCGTCAGGATCAGGCGCAAAGATCAGTGCAACCCTGCTTGAACCGGAATACCTGCAAAGTCCTTCTTCAACACCCTTTAAAATATTTGTTACACATAATTTGTGATATAATGTCTGATTCATCTGTTGCCAGCCTGCAATTTGTGATATTAATCCCCCCGAGTTTGAATTGATACCGTTTTAGGCATTGGTTGGCAAGAGTTTTTTATTGTAAAATCCCTGCAGTACTGGTATGGACTTAGAAAACAAAATGGAGAGAATGCAATATATGAAAAAAATACTTGTTCATCTGATAATTCTGGTCATGGCAGTTTTCTGGCTTCCACGATTTTCCCATGCAGAAACAGGTTATGTTTCTGACATGCTTTTACTGACATTCAGGCAGGGGCCAGGCAAATCATATGCAGTTACAAAAACATTGAAAAGCAATACAAAGGTCAATGTTATTGAGGAGAAAAACGGTTTTTTCAAAGTCGAACTTCAGTCTGGGGAAACAGGATGGGTAGACAAAAAATTTATTGTCTTTACCCCGCCAAAGGCTGTCCTGCTTGAGCAGATGACGCGCAGGAACGCAAAACTTGAAAGCAAAATCGTTCAGCTTGAAAATAAAATCAGGGATCTTAATGAAAAGCTTGGGGCCACTGAATCTGAAAAAACAAGAAAAATAAATTCACTTCAGGCTGAGCTTGAATCTGCTGTTCAGGAAAAAAACAAACTGACCCAGCAACTTGCACAATCCCGCACAAAATACTCCACCCTTGTCAGCCAGTCACGGGATATACAGAAGATCATCAAGGAAAACAAAGAGCTGCACAAGGAAAACAAAAAACTGGCAAAAGAACTTGACCTGGCCCGGCAGAAAAACAAAAACCTTTTTAAAACTGCCATGATAAAATGGTTTCTCGCAGGAGTCGGGGTTCTGCTTGCAGGCTGGATCATGGGCAGCAGTGTTTCCAGAAAAAAACGCAGGTTCGGCTCATCTCTGCTTGACTGAATCTAAGCCCTTGAAATCAGTCAAAGAAAATATTGTGCAATGCATTGATGGTGGTGTCCAGTTTATTTTCACGTACAAGAAAATAAAGGGCTGCATTGGATGCACCAAATGATATCATTTCTATATTTACCCCTGCATCTGAGACCGCTGAAAAGCATTTGGCAGCTATACCCTTGTTTGCCTGAAGCCCCTCTCCCACAATACTTACAAGGGCAACATCAACAAGGCATGAAATCTCCCTGAACAATACAGGCCTGATTTTTTCAACATCCTTGCAGGCCTTTGCTATATCATTTTTTGAAAGCATGATGCTGATGCAGGTCTGGGATGTTACAACGGATTTTATATTGATACCCGAAGATGTAAGCTCAGCCGTGATTCTGGATAAGATTCCGGATCTTGCACCCACACCTGAGGCATGGATTTTCAGCAGTGCAATATCAGTGGTATAGGAAACACTTTTTATAATTCTTCCGGAATTATCAGCACAGCAGGTAATGAGACTGCCTGGATCATCAGGGCTGTATGTGTTTTTAATGGCAATATTGATCCCGGCCTTTCTCACCGGCTCAACTGTTCTGGGATGCAGAATGCCTGCACCTGTATAGGCCAGCTCAGCAGCTTCCTCATAGGTCAGTTCAGGAATCAGCCTGCAGTGGGGAATATTGTCAGGATCAGCAGTCATGAATCCAGGAGTGTCCTTCCAGATCTCCAGAACATCAGCTTCAAGTGCAGCCGCCACAACAGCAGCAGAATAGTCTGATCCGCCCCTTCCAAAAGTGGTTATATCCCCTTCCCTGCTGACTGCATAAAATCCTGGAATGAAAACTATTGTTGCAGGTGTCATGGCAGAAGATGCTGCAGCCTTCAGATTACGGGAAGTTTCTTCCATCAGGGCCGAGGCATCACCAAATCTGCCGTCTGAAACAATACCCGCTGTTTCAGGCATCAGCACACAGGTATCCTCTCCCATGGATGCCAGGGTTTTTGCAAGAATAACGGCTGAAATGCGTTCCCCGAATGTGGCAACCATGTCCTGCATTCTGGGGGTTGCCTCCCTTGTGAAATTAATCCCGTAATAACAGCGCTCAAGTTTTCTGAAAACAGGTAAAAGTTCGCGCGACAATTGTTTTCTTGTGGATATGTCAGGGATCAGGCATTTTATTATGCTGTTGTGCATGGTTTTAAGACGGGTCATGACTCTTGAGATTTCATCTTCATTTTCAAGAGCTTTTTCAATACCGTTCAAAAGGATATTGGTTATCCCGTAAAAAGCGGAAAGGACAAAAATATTGCCCCTGCCCCTTTCAGCGATCAGTTCAATGATTTTTCCTGCAGCATGACCGTCCTTGAGACAGCCTCCGCCAATTTTTATTACTTTCATGGAAGGCACCAGTATCATGAAAAAAATTTTTTTTCAAGAACATCATCCTGCCAGGAAATTTCACAGCAGATATACCAGGCAGAATAAACACTCTTCACAAAAGTAAACAATGTTTATTTTTTCCTTGACATCTGTGTTGTTTATTTTTTATCAGGATACAACCATATGTTTTTAACATAAAATGCAGGAGAAAAAATTGACAGCTCCAGGTGAATATGCACAAAAAATCTGGCTTGATTCCTACGAAGACGGCGTTCAGCCCTCAATCGATTTCAAAGAAACCCTGATCCCCCATAATCTTGAAAAATCTGCCCGTGATTTTCCAGACAACCCTGCCCTGATTTTTCAGGGTTTTTCTCTTTCATACCGCGAATTCAATGAAATGGTGGCAAGGTTTGCTGGTGCCCTGAAAAAACTTGGCATAAAAAAAAATGACAGCGTGGCAATTCTTCTTCCAAACTGCATTCCATGTGTTGTTGCATATTATGCCATTCTCAAGATAGGAGCAGTCGTTGTTCTCAATAACCCGCTTTATTCAGACAGGGAGCTTGTTCATCAGTTTACAGATTCCAATGCTGTCCTGCTTGTCACAATTGATCTTCTTGCAGACAGAATGGTCAGGCTCAGAAATCAGACTTCAATAAAAAAGATCATATACACCTGTCTTGGAGATTATCTTCCCTTTGGCAAACGCATACTGTTCAAGGTTGCAGGTCCATGGAAGGGGCTTTGCAAAAAAGTAAGACCTGCACAGGATCTTTACAGTTTCAAAAAGCTTATTTCCTCCGCCAGTCCTGACTATTCCACGGCTGACATATGCTTTGACGATGTTGCCATGTACCAGTATACAGGAGGCACAACCGGAGTATCCAAGGGGGTCATGCTCACCCATAAAAACATAAGCTGCCAGATTCAGCAGATCAGGGCATGGTTTCCCTCATTCAGAAAAGGCAAGGAAATCATGCTGGGCGCACTGCCCATATTCCATGTTTTCGGAATGTCAGTATCCATGAATCTTGCAGTCAGAATGGGCTGTGCAAATGTACTTGTGCCCAAACCCCAGCCAGGCCCGCTTCTGGAAGCCATAAGCAGATTCAGGGTAAGCTTTGCTCCAATGGTTCCAACAATGTTCATTGGAATTCTTGAGCATCCTGACCTTGATAAAACAGACCTTACATGCATAAAGGGATGTTTTTCAGGCAGCGCTCCCCTGCCGGTTGAAGTAATTCACAATTTTGAAAAAAAGACCGGCGCAATAATTGTTGAAGGTTTCGGCCTTACAGAATCCACGCCCGTTACCCATATCAATCCGTTCATGGGCACAAGAAAGCCAGGCAGTATCGGCCTTCCCATTCCGGGCACTGAATGCAGGATAGTGGATCTTGAAGACAAAACCCGCGAAATGCCGGTGGGAGAGCCTGGCGAGCTTCTCATACGCGGACCGCAGGTAATGAAAGGCTATCTGAACAATCCTGAAGAAACTTCAAAAACCCTGACAGAAGACGGGTTTCTGTGCACAGGAGATGTGGCCAAAATGGATGAACAGGGCTATTTCTACATAGTGGACAGAATAAAGGACATGATAATATCAGGCGGATACAATGTATATCCAAGGGATATTGATGAAGTTCTTTTTGAACATCCCAAAATCCTTGAGGCATGCAGCATAGGAATTCCGCACAAAAAAAGGGGAGAAGCTGTAAAATCTTTTGTGGTGCTGAAACAAGGAGAGCAGATGACCCAGCAGCAGGTAATAGACTATTGTGCGACAAAGCTTGCAAAATACAAGCTCCCCATTGAAATAGAATTCACAGATTCACTTCCCAAATCCAATATAGGTAAAATCCTCAGAAAGGATCTGAGAATAATGGAGGAAAACAGGCGGCAGTGAAATATCAGTCAGGACCGATAATTATACAGGGCCTGTAAAGAAGGCCGTCCTTTTAAATAACGGGCAATATTTTCCTGTAATTGCCATAATCCATAAGATTGCTGAGGCCATTTCTCAAGCAAAGCGTTCAGGTCGTTATATATGGCGTATTCCCAGCCAGCTCTGGCCATCTGTATCTCTCCGTCAGGCCGGATACCTGATTGACGAAATATTCTGCCCCTTCGAAAGTCCAGTAAAGTTTTAAAAATTTTAAGCCCGTTCTTCCCCCACATGGCATCTATGGATGAAACCTTTGTTGCCATTTTATAGGAATGCTCATAATAAGGAAAAAGAATTCTGGGCATATAAACCTTTCCAAATCCCTTACGCACAACCTCACCATCTTCAGTCCTGGTCCAGGCTACCAGGGAGGACGGGCCTATCAGTTTTCTGCCGAATTTTTTACTGCAAAGCCCGATATATGTAATAAACGCATAATGAAAACGCGGGTTTTCTCCGGAATATCTCGATGTTATGTCTGATCCGATACCCTGGCCATTATAATAACGATAATCCAGTTCATCAAAACGGCCGTGGAACAATGCCCAGACAATATTGCTTTTAAAACTGACCCTGGGGTCGCGGATCGGTTTTGGCATGACAATGCGTACAGATTCATCGTGATCAGCAAGAATGCCTGTCCTAGCTATGAGAGGATTGACCCTGGAATTATAAAATTTATTGTATTTAGCATCACTTGAAGGAAGCGGCAGAGGGGCAAAACCTGTTCTGAAGGCCAGACGCGGTGGCAGATATCCTGCTGCCTGTCCGCCCAGCCTGGTCATGGTTGCCCTGACAACCCGTGTCGCAGGGCTTTTACCGTCTCCCGGAACTGCAAACCATGTTCTGCTGGTTCGTTTCAATCTGCGCAGATAGGTCAGGCGTGCTGTATCAGCAGATTTTGACATACGGGTAGAAAGTTTGTCAAATTTTTCCTGTATCCGGGCCAGCATTGCCTTCTGTGCCTTAAGCAGATGATTCCTGCGCTTCTGCTTAAAATCCGCAAGAACCTGCACCACCTGCCTGTTTTTAATAACCTTTGCAAACATTGTCCTAAAATCGGCAAACCATGCATTGCCCTTGTTCACGGCATCCAGACCAGTGCCCATGGCCAGGATGCGCTGTTTATAGGGAGATAAAAGATGTGCAATTACATCGTTCAAAGGCTTTTGTGCATCATTGATCAAAGTTTGCGACTGTTTTCTGCTCAGATAACTGAACAGACGCTTTTCCGCGGTCTGCCAGGTGGCAATTTTCTTCATCAATAAAGGGGTTCTGGCAGCTGTTCTGAAATCTGCAAGCATTGCCTTTAATGCAGGCAAAGCAATGCGCCGGCGGGACTCAGCAAGAGTCTGCCTGTCCAGGCTGAATTCTGAAGGCCAAACCAGGGTAAATGCCATTTTCCCCAATTCCTTTTCAAACCGGTCAGTATATAATATGGAATCTTTTTTCAGGGGAAGTTTCGCCAATTTTTCCAGGCCTTTTCTGCGCCAGTTCAGCATATATCGTTGTGTATTAAGCCAGAGTGCCGTCTGAATTGCCGCATTATCACCATTGCCTGTCCAGAACATGCGGTCCAGCACGCTGGTACTTGTGTCTGTAAGGTTCCTGGTTTTTCTCAGGTTAATAAAGGCCTTCTGAATACCTGCAAGTTCGCTTTTGCTTAATTGATCAAAAGGTTTGTTAAAATATTTTTTAAAATGTTGATCTCTGAACAATTTTATGGCTGTCAACTCAAACCTGCCACAGGTGGAACGGCATAAATCCATATCCGGATATTCATCATACAGGGGCTTTACCCAATTCCTGATTATGTTTTTATCCGGCCCTCCAGATGGCAAGAATCGGGAAAACTGAGCAAAAAAACCTTGGGCAGACTTGACGATTTTAAGTGTATTTCCGGGATTTGCAAATTTCTTCAAGCGTTTAAAAACCCTGGCTGTGTCTTCAAACGGGCCTGGACGTAAAAATAAAAAATATTGATCACCTGTATTGACCCTGGTACCAGGCATTGCCATACCGCTTTGTCTGAGTCCTGCCAATGCGCCACTGTCATGATCATAAACACCGCCAATATTTCTTAAATATGTGTGCAGCCCCAATCTGCCTGAACGGCCACCTGCAAGACCACACAGACGAAACGTCTGAATCAGAGGATCATAGGTCACCAGAACTTTCATATTTTCAGAATAGATATCCTGTGTAACAGAATAATTTTTGATATAGTCATCAAAAGACTGAGCATAAACCTTACCTGTGTATTGCCATGACCCTGATTTCTTTCGGGCAGGAGATAATTCCATGGAAATATATATAAGCAGCCGGCCCTGAAGAATCAACCCTTCCCATCTTCCCTGAATTCCCGATTTATTTTCATGATTTAAATCAGAAAATGCCGCGGTTTTGTCACCAGAAAAAATTTTCTTCTGCATTGTTGCAGTATTACAGGCAGCAAGAATAAAGAAAAAAAGCACACATAGTCTGCAAATTGTTTTATGAATCATATTAGCCTCTTATTGAAGTTTGGTTTGATCACCCTTATATAAATAAGTAATACAGTCAAGTAAAAAACACGATCAAATCAAACTTTCCCTGGCAATTTCCTTAATTAATTCGCATATGAGTGCATATAAAGAGGAGTAAAATACAGATAAGACCGTGGCATCTGTGTGCAATATGAAAGAATGCCACGGTCTTCAGGGTTCAGCTGCCATACATGAGATTTGGCAGGAAAAGAGAAATCTGGGGAACATAGGTTATCAGAAGCAGGCCTGCCAGAAGTGCGAAAAACCAGGGCAGAGATGCCCGGATCACACCCTGTATGTCCATGCCTGATATTCCGCTTGCAACAAAAAGGTTAAGGCCCACAGGCGGTGTCAGCATGCCTATTTCCATGTTGACTGTTATTATTATGCCAAGATGAATAGGGTCTATGCCAAGTTTCATGGCTCCTGGAAAAAGAAGCGGAGCCAGTATCATAATAAGGCTTGAGGGCTCCATGAAATTGCCTGCTGCAAGCAGCAGAACATTCAGAAAAATCAGAAATACTATTTTGTTGAAATGCATGTCCACAATCCATTGTGCAAGGGACTGGGGTATCTGCTGAATCGTAAGAAG
>Ga0256846_1000810_pt1 | contig 11151 bp, 11 predicted proteins | sample TevniametaG_FD_189098 | JGI IMG/M metagenome (GOLD analysis project Ga0256846, IMG submission 189098) | Tube worm associated microbial communities from hydrothermal vent at the East Pacific Rise, Pacific Ocean - Tevnia | ecosystem: Host-associated > Annelida > Integument > Unclassified ...
AGTATATTATTTTAACAGCCTTGGGAGAGGTTGATTATGGACTTACCTCTTTGTTTGTTAAAGATAAATTCAAAAAAAAAGAATTAAAACTGCAGCTTAATTGTTTTAATACAGCATATTTCAAAGACATGGACAATAATTTCAGATACCCTGAAGGAGTTGTGTCTGACAAATCAAGGCCAATTATTAATATTAATGGATTGGCATAAGGTGTCTGACATTGGAAAAATTATTAAAATCAGCAGTTATAATTTTTTTAATTTACAATGCTTAATTGCACTCTGATCAAGCATGAACCCAAGGGTATTATCACCTTCCGGGATAAAACCAAAACATTTATTCCAGGTTTTTTTATCCTCCATGCAAAAATATGTGATCACTTCAGGAGCATATCTTTTAATCTGGTTAACCATACTTTTATAAACCTTAATCCTCAAGGGTTTAAAATAGCGCATTTTATTATCAAGGCCCAGTATAAATTCACCATAACATATTTTTGAATCAGGAAATCTTTTTTCAATCAACGGCTTAAGGTGTGGCATGAATCTGAAACTGCCAATGCTGATCCAAAGAACATTTTGGGGTGATACATAATCAAAAATAGTCTTAATGACATTTTTATAATCTTTTATACAATCCTGGTAAATTACAACAGGATCAAAATGAAAAGCAAGTTTATATCCCCATGATTCAACCCTTTTTGCAGCTTTAAGACGTGCTTTAAGGCTTGAGGTTCCCTTTTCTTCAGATTGAATAATATCCGGAGTGTTAAGGGACCAGGCAATAACAGTTTTTCCATTGTGGTCAATATTTTTTAACCTGTCGATATTTACGGTTTTTGTTTTTAATTCCAGAATTGAATTATTCTGTTCTCTGAATTTTTTAATAAGTAACAGGGGCTGATCACTGATCTTTTCCCAGATCAGGCTGTCAGTATATTCGCCTGTTCCTATCCTGAAAATTTTATTTTGTCTGAAAATTTTATCAAGAATATCAAACATTGATTTTGTCCCTGCAAAATATCGTAACAGGGGTGGATGAAAATAGGCCTGAAGGATACAATAAGAACAGTCCATGGTACAAAATGTTCCTGTGTGGAGAATTGTATAGTCACAGCAGGTATAGTGGCTTGTGCCTGGACAGTCCCTGATCGCAGCTCCCCGGTTCCTGGTGATGTATAAGCATTTTTTACCCTTTTCAATTGGGTCAATGCAGGCATTGATATAATCAAATATCTGATTTTCATTTTCAACTATTTCCATTGATAGCTTTGTACGTTCCTGGATAATACAGGTCTCTTCATGTGATCGGACTTCTTTGTCAACAAAGAGTTTTTCTAATTTCATTTAAATAGATCCTCAAATGCTTTGGATTTATGCATGGAGGACAGTTTGTTGAGATGGTGTTTAAACCCTTCAATATTTTTGAATTCAAAAAAGATGGAAAAATCATCTCCTTCAAAATTTTCTGGACAATAAAGCTTTAGTCCATGGTTGAGCTTTAACTCTCTGATGGTGTGCTGAAGGTTTTCAAGGGCCTTTGAAAGTTCAGGAAAACGAAGTTTTTTCAAATATGATCTTAAACAGTCTGCCTTGTAATTTTCATCGGGATGTTCATGCATGACCAGTTGTTGTATCTCTTCTGAACCTAAAAGTCTGGACAGTGGAAGATTATCCCTTTTTGCAATTTCAATTGAGTTGGTAACAATTTCCAGCTGTTTATTCTGCCCCATTTTAATATTTTTAAAAATATTTAAAAACAGGTTAAAAACAATTTTGTCATATTCACTTATTTTTATTGCAGTATTAACAGAAATCTGTTTTTTTTGAATCATGTCATGGACCTGTTCCGGCATGGCACTGATTTTCAGGAATCTTTTAATAGTATTAACATTAAATTCTGCATTAAAAACATATGAAGATTCCAATGCAATTATTTCTTCAGATATTAATCTGCTTAAAAGATGTACCCCTCTAGCCTTTTCAATGATATCAAGTTCTCTTTGGAAGGCATTTTCCATAATGGAAAGCCTTGAACAAAAAAGATCGGTTTTAAATTTATCCTCCTGTTCCCTTATAATAAACGCAGTTATATTCTGAAGTCCCAGAGCTTTAACAGCCCTGGCCCGTTTATGGCCCGATATAATAATAAAATTCCCCGGTACTTTCCTGACTATGCAGGGTGTGAGCAATCCGTACTGGAGGATCGACTGCTCAAGCCTCTCACTTTTGTCATGGGAGGAAATTCTGTACGTTGAGTTGTCAAGATCAATATATTCTATATCAATGGTCTCTGTTTTTCCAACCATTACTTAAGTTCATTCCCTGTAAGAAGTTTGAAAATCATTTTATATGTTTCAGACGTGGTTTTAATGATCTCTTTGGGCAGTTTTGGACCGGGAGCTTTTTTATCCCAGCCTGAATCTGTAAGCCAGTCACGGATATCCTGCTTGTCATAGCTTTTCTGGGATTTACCCGGAATAAATGAAGACTTTTGCCAGAACCTTGATGAGTCCGGAGTTAGAACCTCGTCAATAAGAATGATCTCATTGTCTGAAATACCGAATTCAAACTTTGTGTCTGCAATAATAATTCCTTTTTCATTTGCTATGGCCGCACCTCTGTTATAGATTGCAAGGCTGAGTTCCTTGATTTTTTCCGCCTTTTCCTTTCCAATCAGGTCAATTGTATCCTTAAAACTTATATTGATATCATGGTCCCCAAGTTCGGCCTTTGTGGATGGAGTAAACAGGGGTTCATCAAGCTGCTGGGATTCCTTTAAGCCCGGTGGAAGTTTAATGCCGCAGACATGGCCCTCATCAAGGTACGATTTCCAGCCTGAGCCCGTGATATACCCCCTTACAATACATTCCACAGGAAGTGGCTCAGCTTTCTTTACAAGCATACTGCGGTTTTTTAATATATCAGAATATTGTTTTAATATATCAGGATATTTTTCAACATCTGCTGTGATGAGATGGTTATTTACAATACTGTTAAACTGTTTGAACCAGAACAGGGATATCTGGGTCAGGACAGCTCCCTTGTAAGGTATAGGATCCGGTAAAACAACATCAAAGGCCGAGAGTCTGTCAGAGGTCACCATTAATAAAGCATCATCAATTTCATATATATCCCTGACTTTGCCTTTTGCTGCAAGCTTAAGGTCATTGAAGTCTGTGTTAGTAAGAGGGGTATTCATTTTATCTTATCTCCTGAAAAATTTGTTGTTTAATTTGGTAAATATATCATATGCCACTATCCAAAGGAACACTAAAATGTGGTATATATAAATATATAAAAGGCTTTCAAAAATAAATCCTGGATCAAAGTTGAATAAAAATGAATAAAATGAAAAGGCTTGCAAAGCTTTTAGAGGAAATTGAAAATGATATCATGCTCTGTGTTAAATGCGGAACCTGCCAGGCAGCCTGCCCATTATACAGTGTAACAAAACAGGAAAGTGATGTGGCCAGGGGAAAGCTTGCTTTACTTGAAGGATTAAGACAGAATATTTTTTTAAAGCCCGGTAAAACAGCCCGTGTCATGGATAAATGCCTCCTTTGCGGGTCCTGTGCAGCAACCTGCCCAAGCAATGTAAATATTTTTTTAATATTTATTAAGGCAAGAATAATTTTAAGGCAATATTCAGAGTTTTCATTTTTTAAAAAAATTATTTTCAGGTCTGTTATTTCCCATCCTGCCAGGTTTGATTTTTTAATTGTACTCTTTAAAAAAATACAATTTTTGTTTCTTAAAAGTGATAAAAATAAACAGAAAACAGCAAGTTTCCTGTTTAATTCACTATTTTCTGAAACACGCCATGTGAAAAAACTTGCTAAAACAGCTTTTTTGAAATCCAGGCATGCAAGCCAGGTTATTGACCATGGAAGCAGGTATAAAGTTGCATTTTTCCCAGGGTGTGCCATTGATAAAATATACCCAAAGGTAGCCATTGATACAGTTAAAATATTGAATCATCATAAAATTGATATGTATATACCGGATAACCAGGCTTGCTGCGGCATCCCTGCACTTGCTGGCGGTGATGAAAAAAGTTTTAACAGATTATTAAACCACAATATTGATCTTTTTTCCCTAAATGATTTTGATTTTCTTATTACTCCCTGTGCAACATGTTTGTCTGCAATTAAGGATTTATGGCCTTGTTTTTACAAAACCAGAGGAGAAAAACAGAAGAGATATTTATTGGATCTATCGGAAAATGCAATGGATGTCAGTGAGTTTCTTATCAATGTATTAGATGTTGCAGATATTAAAGGCCGGTTTCCGGATGAGGTTACTTACCATGACCCCTGCCACCATAAAAAGGCCTTAAATATATGGCAGGAGCCAAGAATGCTTATTCGCAGGTCTGGTTTAAAGCTGATTGAAATGGAAAAACCTGATTTATGCTGTGGTATGGGAGGTACATTCAACCTTATGCACTATTCAGAATCAATGGATATTGGCAGAAAAAAGAGGAAGAGTATTAATAGGACAGGATGCTCCATGGTTGCAACATCCTGTCCTGCCTGTATGATGCAGCTTTCAGATCTCCTGGCCGGACAGGGCAGTTCCGTTGAGATAAAGCATCCTGTTGAATTATATAAAAAAGCATTGTTAAACTAAAAACAATTATTTTACTTGTAAAAGGACCTGGAATAATTATATTGATTACATCAAAATTAAAAACAGCAGATAAATAAAATCTATATTAAGGATTTATTACAATATGAATAAAAAAAGACTGTTTGCAATAATCTTTGTTGCTTTAAATTTGTTTATCTTAAACACATTTACGTCAAATGTGTATGCAGAAAGTTTCTATTCTCTGTATGACCTTTGTAAGATTGCCGAAAAAAATGCAAGAAAAATTAAAATTGCACAGGATGATCTTGCAATAAATAAATATGATAAAAAACGTGCTTTGGCAGTATTGATGCCAAGGATTACAGCTTTTGGTGATAAAAACAGGCACATTAAAGAGTATGACCAGCCTGTTCCCATGGTGAAAATGGGTGGTGTGACAGATAGCGAAACCCTTGGAATACGTCTTGACCAGTCCTTTACATTAAATGGCAAGGAATTTATTGCATACAGTGTTACCAGGGATCAGATTGAGAAATCCCAATATGATCTTGAAAGCATTACAGCAAATTATCTTTTTTTAGTTGCCAGGAATTATTATCAGATACTCAGTGCAAAAAAGGGCCTTGAGATCAGCGAGGCAGATGTAAAACGTCTTGAGAAACACAAAAATTCAGTTCAAGAAAAGTTACAGGTTGGAACTGTTACTAAAACAGCACTTTTCAGGGCCCAGGCAGAACTGTCAAAATCAAAGACAAACCTTCTTATGGCACATAATAATTTAAAGCTTGCCAGGGCATCATTGAGAAATTTAGTTGATATTGACAAGGATTTTTCATTAACTGAAAATCAGTTTTTTTATTTAAAAGCAGATGATTTATCCTATGAGAAATTAGTCGCAAAAGCAGTTGAGAACAGATCAGAACTGAAAAGTGCTGCTAAAATTCAAGAGATTGCAAAAAAAACCATAAGTTATGAAAAAGGTTCCTATTGGCCTAAATTATCCATAATTGGAATGTACACTGACAGCAAAATTGTTTCTGATTATGATACACGTTTTACAATGTATGACAGTACAACCAATGTTAAAGATAAATCAATTGAAGCAAAATTATCATTTCTTATCTTTGACGGAGGTCTCAGGCGGGCCCAGATCAACCAGGCCAAAGCAAAAAAACGTCAGGCAGACGCTGCATTCATTGAAATGAAAAACCAGGTGATTCTTGAATCCCAAAAAGCATGGTATGCTTTTGAAACTGCCAAAAGCACACTTGAAACTTTAAAGGATGAACTGAAATCTGCCAGGGAAAATTTTAAAGCTGTTTCAATGCAGTTTGAGTACGGGCTTTCAGACAGTGTTGATATGATGGATGCTGATACCCTGTTTGTATCAGCATTAAGGAGAATTGCAGATGCTGAATTTTCCTATGAACTTTCAATACTTGATATTTTCAGAATTCAAGGTGAACTTTTAAAGGTTCTGTTATAATCAGCAGACATAATCAGCAGTCATAATCAGCAGACATAATCAGAGGAAATGGAATCAGTAAAAATTTTTAAGCTATTCATTTGACTTGCAGGCCTTATTTATCCTAAGATCAAATGATGGAATAAAAAAAACAGGAGAATATAAATATGTATGAAATCATTGCACGGGCGGAAAATTATCAGATAGATCACCTTGTGAATGGAACCGGAACAGGAAATATTGAAATTCCTGCCAGAGAAAGAGCAGATTGGGCAAAAGAGATCAAGGCGTTCAGTAAAAAAATCAGTGACCTTGCTGATAGATCCATACAACTTGCTGAAATTTTTTCAAGTGATCAGAAAATTTCAGCCACTCCTGCATCTTTAAAAACATTGAAGATTCAATTGTTTACCATAAATGACAGATTGGAAAAAGCAATTGAAATTGCAGATAAGCTGGAACTTGATATTATTCAAAAATAATATCAAGGAATTTATTGCTTCTCTCCATGGCTTCTTCTTTATATGGGCCCAGGAAAGCACCTATTTTGGCAATATATTCTGCTGCAACTTCATCATGATTGTCCTGCTGATTGTCCTGCTGATTGTCCTGCTGCCCTTCCATGAGAAGCTTATGCCCTGTTTCTCTGAACGATTCTGAAAAGAGTTGAAGGCATTTGCCAGCATACCTGTTTGATCCTATTAATGTTGCATAAAGGTAGGGATCCTGGGCAAAAAGCCGTCCTGTTATATCAGAATTAATTTTAAAAACAGGTGTTGATGTTTTAAACAGGTCCTTGGGATGGATCTTCATTTTCTGCAGTGTCCGTGCAAAACAGATTGACAGAAAATGGGTAAGGCTCTGTACAATAGCCATATGTTTATCATGTTCATCGGCCTTAAGTACAGATACTACTGCCCCTGCACTGGTGAACAGCCTTTTTATCCAGGAAAAACCAAGATCTCCCCTGCCCCTGCACAAAACAATGTTCTGGTTCTTAACAGAAGTAATGGTTGGTCCGAACATGGGATGTGTTCCAACTACTTCGCATATTGAATTTTTCACCATTGCTTTTAAAATATCTTCTTTCTGGGAGCATATATCCATTAGAATCTGATTCTTTTTTAAAAGTTTTCCAATCTGTTCTGATATTTTCAAAGCCTGGTTTAATGGTGTACTTAATATGATTATCCTGCACATTTGGGTTATCTGCTCATTGGAAAATGGGGAATCAATATCTGATATTTCAACTGAAAAGCCAGATTTTTTAAAAAAGTGTTCAAGCCATTGCCCCATGACACCTTTACCGCCGATGATTCCGATTTTATCCTTAAAACTGATTTTACCAATAGGTTCCCGGCTTTTTTTGATTTTCATTTATTGATCTCCTGCCTTAACAGATGATCTGTAATTGTTATTGCCATCATAGCTTTACATACTGCATTGATTCTTGGTATGGCAGAAATATCATGTCTCCCTCCAGTTATTATCTCAAGGGGCCTGCCTTTGTCATCAATTGTTTTCATGGGTATTTTAATGGAAGGAATTGGTTTTATGGATACTCTAACAATGATTTTATCACCATTGGAAATACCTGCAAGAATTCCACCGGAATTATTTGTTAAAAATCCCTTATCTGTTATCTGATCATTATTTTCAGACCCTTTAAGTCTTGCTGCATTGCAACCTGCACCGATTTCAACTGCTTTTACAGCACCAATACCCATTAAAGCCTTGGCAATATCAGCATCAAGTTTATCAAAGACAGGGTCGCCAAGCCCTGCAGGAACATTGGCTGCACAAATCTCCACAACTCCGCCAATGGAGTCGCCCTGCTGTCTGATATGTTCAATTTCTCTTTCCATGGATTTCAAAGCGTTTCTGTCAGGGCATTTAAGGTAATTGGTTCTGGTGAATTCCCTGTCAATGGTTTTAACCTTAATGCCGCCAAGCTCTATGGTGTAAGTGTCGATATTAATGTCATATTCATTCAGTATATTTAGTGCTACGGCACCGGCAGCTACTCTGGCAGCTGTCTCCCTTGCCGATGCCCTGCCCCCTCCCCTGTGGTCCCGGATTCCGTATTTAGCCCAGTAAGTGATGTCTCCATGGCCAGGTCTGAAAATATTTTTATTTTTCTGATAAGCCGTGGAATCAGAATCTCTGTTCTCTATTATTATGGTTATGGGAGTGCCTGTTGTCATGTTGTTAAAAATACCTGATAATATTATTGCCCTGTCCGGCTCTTTGCGGTCTGAGCTTATGCGGCCAAATCCTGGTTTACGTTCATCAAGCTCTTTTTGTATAATCTGTTCAGTTAAAATCATACCAGGGGGGCATCCCTGGATAATAACTCCAATGGCTTCTCCGTGGGATTCTCCAAATGTCGTAATATTATAGGCTTTGCCAAAACTACTTCCATTCATTTCCAATTCTCCTGTTTATGATTTTTGCAATTTCTTCCACGGTTTTACCGGATGTATTGATCCTGTTTTGTGTAATATCACCATACAGAGACTCCCGTTGGCATAAAAGATTCAGAGTCTCCTGCTCCAGATCATGTCGGGTAAGAGACGGTCTTGTTGATATACTTGCAGCATAATCATCTTTTAATCTTTTGATTATGACATTGATATCAGCAAAGAGCCAGATGGAAAGGCCTGTATGTTTAATAAAATTCCTGTTTTCAATATCAAGTACTATACCGCCCCCGGTTGCAATAACAATATTGTCTTTATCAGCAGTTGAAAAAAGAGTCTTTTTTTCAAGGGCTCTGAAATATTCCCATCCCTGTGTATTAACAATTTCTGATATGGATTTTGAGGTCCTGGTTTGAATCTCATCATCAATATCAAAAAATGCTGAATTTAAAATATCTGCAAGGATTTTTCCAACACTTGTCTTACCTGTGCACCTGTAGCCTATAAGATAAATCTTCATAAAATTCTATAATCCCTGCAATACTTCCCAGAAAGTTGGAAAGGACTTTGCAACACAATTTTCATTTTTAATAAAAACATTATCAGTTACCAGCCCTGCCAGGGAAAATGCCATGGCAATCCTGTGGTCATTATAGGTTTCTATTACAGCACCCCTGGGTTTTCCGCCGAAAATCTTTATCCAGTCATGGCCTGATTCAACCTTAATATCCATTCTTGCAAGCTCCCTTGCAACAGCTTCAATCCTGTCACACTCTTTTTCACGCAAATGTCCTATATTTTTTATTAAGGTGCATCCACTGGCAAAGGCAGCAGTTACAGCAAGGGCAGGTACTGCATCCGGAGTATCAGACATATCCACATCAACACCCCTTAATTTGCGGCCGCATACAGCAATACCGTCATGTTCAAACATAAGATCACAACCCATCTGCTTTAAAATATGAACAAATTTAATATCACCCTGGATCGAGTTTTTATAAACATTTAATACTTTAATTTTCTTTCTGCATATTGCCCCTGCTGCCCAGAAGTAACCTGCATTGGAGATATCAGGCTCAACAATAAAATTTCCAGGTTGATATTTCTGTCCGGGCCTGACAATATATTGTCCTTTTTCTGTTTTTTCAACATAGACATTAAAAAGTTTCATAATTGCGATTGTAAGGTCAATATATGGCTGGGAGACAGCATCTGCCGTAATTGTAATTTCAAGTCCTTCTGCCATGTAACATCCTGTAATAAGAAGGCTTGAAAGATATTGACTGCTTAAACTTAAGTCTATCTTAATTTTTCCGCCTCTTTTATGTTTTCCGTTGATTATCACAGGCGGTGTACCGGATTTTGAGCTTACTGCAACATTTGCCATGGTTAGTGCATCAATAAGAGGAGTCATGGGGCGCTGGCACATCCTATTGTCACCTGTCAGAACATAATCAGATGTACCAAGGGCTGCAATGCCGGCAAGAAGCCTCATGGAAGTTCCCGAGTTGCCAAGATAGATTTCTCTCGGGTACCTGGCGGGCTGTCCATTAAACCCTGTTACTTTGACCATGGAAGGAGATTTTTCTTTATTTTCACTTTGAACTATCCTGGCACCCATATTTTCAAGGCATGAGATTGTAAGAAGAATATCCTGGCTGTTCAGTACATTGGAAATCGTTGATTCACCCTGACAAAGGGAAGCCATAATAATCATCCTGTGGGAAATGCTTTTTGAGCCTGGTACATTGACCCTTGAATTTTTAATTGTTCTTTGTTCAATCAGCTTCATTTTAATAATTCTTTTATAACAGTATTTTTCATAAGTTTTATGGAAGGATTAATGCCTGTCCAGAGTTTGAATTGTTCTGCGCCCTGGGAAACAAACATTGAAAGCCCGTCTATGGTTGTGCAGCCGATTTTTCTGGCCTGCCTGATCAATTTTGTCTCAATGGGGTTGTAAACAATATCCATGATAATCATGCCAGGATGTAAGCACTCTTTTTTTACAGGAGAATTCTCTATCCCGGGTGTCATGCCGACCGGCGTTGCATTGATGATTATATCAAAGGTTTTATTTTTTAATTCTGTAAGATTCAGGAAAGTACAATCATATTTTTCCGCAAGTTTTTCTCCATTTTTGTTACTCCTGTTTATTATTGATAGATTTCCTCCGGATTTCTTTATCCCAAAGGCAAGGGCATGTGCTGCTCCGCCAGCGCCTATAATGCCAATTTTTTTATCTTTTATACTGTATTGCTCAAGAGGTTTAATGCCTCCATACCAGTCAGTATTATAACCTTTAAGTTTTCCGTTTTTATTGACAATTGTATTAACAGCACCGATTTTTTCTGCATTGTCATCAATTATATCAAGGTGCTCTATTATTTTTTTCTTAAATGGAATTGTAATTGAGGCTCCTTTGATTCCAAGTTCTCTTATGATTTTGACTCCTGTTTCAATATGATCAATATTAAAGGCAAGGTAAACCGCATTGATCCTGTTCTGCATGAACACAGTATTATGCATAACCGGGCTTTTTGACTGTATAACAGGATTGCCGAAAATGCAGTAAAGATCAGTTTGGGCATTAAAAGTAAAATTATTTATCACTATTCTGCTCCTTGTATTTCATGTACGGGATACGATCCAAGATGCTTTAAAGACAGGGTTA
>Ga0256846_1000812_pt1 | contig 11143 bp, 6 predicted proteins | sample TevniametaG_FD_189098 | JGI IMG/M metagenome (GOLD analysis project Ga0256846, IMG submission 189098) | Tube worm associated microbial communities from hydrothermal vent at the East Pacific Rise, Pacific Ocean - Tevnia | ecosystem: Host-associated > Annelida > Integument > Unclassified ...
AGATTAAAATATGTCTAATTAATTAGGGATAAAAAGAAGGCTTATTTTGCGGCATTAGAAAACGATAAGCCTATTTTACATCTAATGGGGCGGGATTAAGTAAAAATTCCAACTTTACTCGGATGGTAAGTATGATGAAGGTGGTTTCATTGCACGGCGTATGAAATTTTCATCACTGCGCCAATTTTTAGCTACCTTGACATGTAGTTCAAGAAATATATCGTGGCCGGAAAGATTCTCAATTTTTTTACGTGCCTTCGTCCCAAGCCGTTTGATAGCCTCTCCCCTGCGTCCTATTAGTATGGGCTTTTGGCTATCCCTCTCAACATACAGGGTAGCGCGAATAAGATCTTTACGTCCCTTTTCTTCTTTGTATTCCTCTATTTCCACAAAAACCGCATAAGGTATTTCCTCACCGTAGAGTTCAAATAGTGATTCTCTTATAAGTTCGGCTGCAAAAAAACGCATAGGGAACACGGTAACAGTATCTTCAGGATAATAAGGCTTTCCCTTAGGAGCTTGTTCCAAAAGACCTTTGAGAAGTTCGGCTAAGCCCTTGCCTTTAAGTGCGGAAATAGGATATACATTTTTAAGACCTAAATTATTATAAGTTTGAATAAGAGGAAGCATCTGAAGTTTGTTTTTAAGCATATCTATTTTATTTATAGCTAAGACAATTGGTTTTTCAATGGATTTTAGAAACAGGGTAAACTTTTCATCTGGCAGGAAACGAGCTTCGGTCATAATTAATACTAAATCAGCGTCCTTGAGAGCTGAAGCAATTTCTTTTCGCATAAAAGAATACACCGCGCCCTTGCGTTCAACCAGACCAGGGGTATCAAGAAAAACCAATTGACCTTCTGGAGCGGTAAGTATTCCCAATACGTTTTGATTCGTAGTCTGGGCTTTACGGGAAACGGCTGAAATTTGTAAACCTAAATAATGATTCATCAGGGTGGATTTACCCACATTAGGAGGGCCTACAATTGCAACAAAAGCCGACTTGCTCATTTCAACTCAATTAACTTTGCATCTGCAGTAAATAACAAATATGTCCCCTTTACAGGTTTAGAGAATATTTTCGTTGCGGCCTTTGCATAAAAGCCTAATTGTTCTTTAAATTTGCTAATATGTTCAATGTTTGAAGGAAAAGACTTATAGTCAATTATACGCAATCCGTCTTCATCTATCAATACCCTGTCAATTCGTCCGGTTATAGTCTGAAACCCTGAACGGAACACAAATTCCACTTCTGATTCTGCATTTTCACAAGGAAGTATAAAGGTTTCAAGTAAACCCGTATCTTTAAGACCCTTAAGGTGTTTAATTACCCGATTCTGATACTCCAGAATTCTAGATGGAGCAAGATCAAAGGAAAGAACTAATCCTCGAACAGCCCGTTTAATTACCAATTCATCGAAAAGGATACTTCCCTTAGAAATACCTTCCAGAATAGCATGTATTATATCGCCAAAGTGTCTTAAGCCGATGTTATTGTGATAGACACCTTCTTCTATTCGCAACTCATGGGTAACGCTACGTAGCTTCTTTCTAGGCTGTGGCCAATTACGATCTAAATTAACTATAGGTTGAACAGATGGTTCGGAAGTATCAGAAGACTCTTCTACAGCATTGCTTGGCGATGAAGTGGATAATATACACTCTATATCCTGAGGAGCATTTAATAATTCAACTTCATCCATAACTTGCTGCATTCCCAAAGCATCAGCTAAGTAACTAAGCCATCCGCTAATCTTAGCAGACCAAACTCCTGAAAGAAATAAAGCGTCGCGCGCACGAGTGCAAGCTACGTAAAATAAACGTTTCTGTTCTTCATCAAGCTTAGCTTCCCAAAGTATTCTTTCAGGATGCTCCTTATAGGCTGAACCAGTAAATGTAAGAAAAACCTTCTCTCCTTCCTCTCGAACAACTAGAAACTCAGATTTAGCACTAGCTTCTTCCATTCCCAAAATAAACACTACCGGCGCATCAAGTCCCTTTGCTGCATGAATTGTCATTATCTTTACCGCATCCATGCCTTCGGTATTGATATTTGCCTTAGGTTCCTCTTCTCTTGAACTCATGCGTTGAAGACGTCCGGCAATTGTATATAACCTCAGGCCTTCCCTATCGAAATCCTCAAGCAATCGAAGGAATTTACGTATGTTTTCGGTTTCCTGTGAATCGGAATAGTACGACCATATCTTTTTTTCACGAAGCAAATTTTCAAACAAATGAGCCGAAGGCATAGCATCAACATTCTTTAATACTCTCTTAATCCAGTTGACAGCTTTTTTGCATTCGGTTTGCCGCGCAGCACAAAGCCTTTGCCATAAACTTTGAGAACCAATTTCAGGCATTAAATTCAGAATAAGGTCTGCCGACATTGAAATAAAAGGAGAACGCAAAATATCGTATAGTGCTGTATCATCTGTCTGATTGGCAAGAAACCTAACTAAATGACGCAATAACACAACTTCGGGAGCAGAGTGGAAACCGGTTCCTCTAACTACTACAAAAGGAATAGCAAAACTCCTCAAGGCGCTTTCGTAGCTTGAGAGATGAGTACGTTTCCGCAAAAGAAGTGTAATATCTTCATAACGACAAGAACGCTGCACTTCTTCCCCCTTAGCATTCTTTTCATAAACAGGAAGCCTACTCACTATCTGTTTAATTTTAGCAGCAATTACATCTGCCTCTGCCTGTTTTTTCTCAACTATCTTTGAATCAGGATTGGTTTTTGTCAAAAGAATCTGAACTAATCCAGGATAATCCGGTTCCCTCATTGCCGAAAAAGGTTCATACGACGTTTGCCAATCATAGTTACCGCCATTCATCAAGGTTTGAAAAACATGGTTGACAAATTGCACAATCAGCGGCAAACTACGGTAATTTTCTTTTACTGTAACTTTCAAAAAAGCGTTCCCCATCCATTGTTTCATTTCTCTTTCAGCACGATTAAAAACCTCAACATTCGCTCCGCGGAAAAGGTATATCGATTGTTTTTCATCACCTACAAGAAACAATGTGGGAGTTTTACCAATTTCTTGTTTTGCTCCCCATCCGGCTCTCCATTCTTCAACAAGTTTTGAAACAATTGCCCACTGAAGACCATTGGTATCCTGAAACTCATCAAGCAATATATGGTCTGTTTGTTCGTCAAAGGACTGAAGCACATTTGACCAATTGGGAGAATAATAAAGGATTCGATATAACTGATATTCCATATCAGCGAAATCAAGAACCATTTCAGTCCTTTTGCGTTTTTCATACAGTTTAATCAAGTGCTTAAAAACATAAATATGGCCTGAACTCTGCACGGCTGAATGCCATCTCCAGAATCGGTCAAGATAATGAAGTAACGCCTGACCTCTGGATTGGAAAACCTCTTTCTCAAGTTCACCTTTGGGCAATCGTTTACGTAATGTTCCCTGTTGCGTTAAGAAAGTTGGAGCAACCTCTTTTAAGCTTTGAACCATTGCCCGCAGATGCTCACGTTTTTTCTCTGGTTGAGGAATACGCGAAAATCCTGTTGCGTCCCAGAATTCCGCCCCCCACGAGCTATGAAGATACTTCCAGGCAGTAAGATATTCATTCTCAAGCGTTTCAGGAATTCCGGCAGACGCCATATAACTTTGAGGAGTATGGTGAAATAAAGCTCTGATATTTCGCTGAAGCTTGCTCCATCCTTCCGTAAGTGTCAGATGACGTACCCAAAGCGAAACTTCCGTATTTTCACCTCCCAAGGCAACCAATCCCTCCCTAATTACCTCTTCCCTCATTAGCTCAGCCTCTATGCCATCCAACACCGATAAGTTTGGCGGCAGTTTGAGTTCAAAGGCGAATCGGTCCAACACCAAACGAGCAAAGGAGTGAACGGTTGAAATTCTAAATTGTGACAACTTTGTCTGGATTTTTTCATGCAAGATAGGGTAGTTGGTTTTAATGATGGAAAACACCCTTTCCTTCATCTCTGCGGCGGCTTTTTCAGTAAAAGTAATGGCAAGTATTCTTTCCGGTGGAACACCATGCTTAAGAAGTTCTACATATCTTTCTGCCAGTTTTTGAGTTTTACCCGAACCTGCTGGTGAAGCTACTATTAGGCTTTTGCCTACATCTTTATGGCTATGCCTTGGAATACCCTTTGGAATATCTGTATATTTACCAACACTCATCTAGCTATACCACATAATTGTTTATATTCACAATACCAACAAATTTGATTCTCCGAAGCTTCAAACCTGCCGGAACGAATACCTTCAATAGCCTGTATGGCAAACTCAAGTGCTTGATTTACGGCATGACCAGATTCATCTGTATGAATCATATTAAGCTTTAAGTCAAGCCAATTGTAAAGTCCAAAGGAATCTATTTTTGCCCCATACATTCGTTTAATCATTTCACAGTATAAAGGCAACTGAATTGACAAACCTTTCTTTAATTTTAAGCGAAATTTGCTTTCTTTACCGGTTTTATAATCAAATACCTTTGCCCTATTTTGCATCCAGTCAACCCTATCTACTCTACCTTTTAGAGTAAAACCTTCGGAAGAAAAGAAATATTCAAGCTTACGTTCTATCCATGCCGGATCAATTTCCCAACCTTTATTTTCTCGGACCTCTTCTTCTGCCAAAAACCAATCGATTCGGGCATTTAACCAGTCTTCAATCCAGGCTCTGATAAAAGGATTTAAGTCTCGTGCGTTAAGCTCATTGGTTATTGTTTCTCTTAACTTATCTTCTATTGATTGAAAGGAATCTATTCCCTTAAAGAGTTTTTCCATAATATCATGAACGATATTGCCAAGCAAACGTCCTTCAGGTTCTGCTGAAGCTTCCTCATAGGCCTCAATACCTAGTACAGAGCGTAAATAATAGCGATAAGGACAAGCTCTATAGGTTTCAAGGGAGGTTACACGGAAAGGATAGGTTTCAGAGAATTTATTTTTTATTAGTTCAATAGAAACAGGGTTATTGATAACTACACCTTCTTCTCTAGGAGGTCGCGAAATAGGTATATGAGTCTGATATTCCTCTTCGCAATAAACTACAGTATTAGATTCACCTCCAGCAACATCCTCATCCCTTTCTGAAAGAAAAACCGATGGAAGTAATGGTTTATCAGCATCCATGCTGGGAGACGAAAGATAAACCTTTTTAACAGGCATTTCAAGAAGTCTAAAAAACTCAAATTCGTCATTCTTGAAGTGATTTTCCACTGTAATGAATCCCAATTTACGGCGCAGGCTTTCGGGAACAAGTAAATCACGACGTGGATGCTGCGGAAATTCACCATCAACCAAACCGCCAAAAAATAAGTACATAGGATTAAGCCATCGCGATTTAACTAAAGAGGAAACCTTTATTCCTTGCAGAATTTCGTCATTTTGCTCTTTCTTTTCCAATTGCCTGCCGCCTGCTAAAACCTCAAGGGTCTCCCTTATAAATTTTAAGCTAAGACTTGTTTCTCCTGCAAATTCGGACATTCGTTTAAGTTTTTCAAGCACTTCATCAAATGCCTCTATAACCTCATTACCAGGATCCCATTCAAGCCTGTAGAGTAAACGTTTGAGTTTTTTTAAGAATTCTTCTACCGAACTGCACAAATGCAACTGTTCTATATCTTCTATAAAAGTATATACAAACTTAGCGATTTCTTTCCATAACTTTTTGCCAGCAGGTAACTTATAAAACCGCCGAGGATAGGTTTTCAAAAACTTATTTCTCCAGGCATCCCGACCTCCGGTAATGTTCTCATCGCGCGAAAGGCTATCTAGCCAGTTTCTAACTGAAGCGGGAACATTCTTAAAAATTGGTGAAATGAGCAAACCGACTAACTCCCTTCGCCTGAAATTTTTTTCAACAACCCTTAAAAGATCAATGACAATTTGTACGCCCGGATGTTTACTCAATTTAAGGTTTTCTGTAAAATCGGCTTTAAGTCCGTAACGTTTGAAAACCCTTTCAACAATTGGCCTATAAAGCGCTAACTCAGGAAAAACTAACATAACTTCCCCAGGATATTTAATTTCTCCACAACTTTGCATGCGACATATTTCTCTAGCAATATTAATAACTTCGTCTTCACGGGAAGGATATTTTCTCCAGGTACTTTGAGCAGCCTCCTGTGCAGTAAACAGCTTTTGCTCAAGATTATGCTTCGTGAAAAAAGCCTCTGAAGATGAAGATAAAGGATGGTTGGGTATAATCACAACAGCGTTAGGAATACTGTTAAGTAATTTTGAAAACATCTTCCGTTCAGCTGTCCATGGTTCAAAGTAACCTTCGATAATAAGCAACTTATAAGGAAGTTTATCAAGATATTCACTAGCGGCTTCCAATATACTTTCATCGTCAACAAGATTCTCTTCTTTTAGATAAAGCTCATATTTTTCCAGAATAAAGAGTGCGTCTTTTAACCTATTTATAATATCCGGATCAAATACAAGCTCTTGAGCCATGGAGGGAATACTATTCCAATTTGAAGGATAATGACGTTTTAGATCAGAATACAAACGTGATAATAGGCCTAAATGTTCTTCTTTGAAAAGTGAAGTTTTCCGATGATGAATAAGGTTGAGAAGAATGTACCTCCTGTCTTCCTGATTTACAACCCCCTTAAAGGAATGTTCTTTTAGCAAATTACGAGCAAAAATCTTTAGAGTATTAGCCTTAGGAGGACGTAAGACCTGGTTCTGATACAAGGATAATATATCATAATACCCCTTACGGGCTTTAGTAGTAGTTAATGAGATATAAAGAATATCTTCAGGGCGGAAACAAGCAGATATCTGTAAGCCAGAAAGCAATGTTTTTGTAAATTCAGGAAATCTCAAAGGACGCTTTGCTAAAATTCTTAAAGATTCCTGATGCATAAATGTAGTTTATTCGGCCTTAGCTTCAAGTCAAGGAAGTTTCTAAGACACAGTTTAGGCAAGCAAGCGACGAAAAACCTTAAGGTTCTGTAAATAAATGACTTGCGGTTTCTTGTTAAGGATATACCTTAATTTAACTTAAAACTTTCACCTTCACCTTAGCGCCTTGACTACAGCTTATATATACGTATCATTCAACCGTGAGACTTAGCATTCGCTTCAAGATATCTGGACTTTTAGTAATTCTGGTTATCTTACTTATGGGAGGCACAGGTATTGCCATTATTAATCTGGTTAGGGATTCTTTCTTAAAAGAAATTGAGTTGCGCGGTATAGTTCTTGCCCGTAACCTTGCCTTCTCCGCCGTAGACCCGCTTATGGGGCAAGATGATTTAACCCTCACCCTACTTGCCCGCGACGCCCTAAGGCACCAGGGAAGTGTTTACGCCTATATCCTTGATACAGCAGGTCGTGCAGCAGCTTCACCCGCCATACTTACACCTACAGGAAAAACCGATTCTTTAACTACCTATCTTGCCAAAAATTTATGGAATACCAAAATTAAACGACATATAAAACTTCCTGATAAAAATATAAACGATGACATGTACATGTCATCTAAAACCACACCTCCTCAATGGCTTAGGGACTTATATCAAGGTGACACCTTAACCGAAAAAGGACAGCTCAAACCTGCTCCAAAAATTCCATGGGAGTATATATACGAAATAGCCGTACCAGTTGTCATAATGGGAGAAAGTGAAGGAGGTAAAAAAGTAAGCAAGAAGCTGGGAGAAATTCACGTGGGAATTGATTTAACCAGTTTGCAAATTGCTTCACGTAGAATTCAAATGGTTGTGGGTGGAATTACAATTCTCGGTGTTCTTATAGGTATTCTCGGAGCTTTTGGTTTAGGTACCTTGCTTGTAAGACCGCTGCGTACACTGGTACAAGGTGTAACTGAAATCGGGCGCGGTAACTTTGATTTTCGTATTCGTAAACGTACAAACGATGAAATTGGCGATCTTACCATTGAGTTCAATAAAATGGCTAAAGATTTAAAAGATAAGGTATTGATTGAAGACGCCTTCAAACGATATGTTTCTCACCAAGTGGCAGACGAAATTCTAAAAGATCCGGATGTGTTTGCAAAAACCCTGAAAGGCGTAAAAAAACCGGTAACCGCATTTTTTGGTGATATTAGAGGGTTCACATCTATATCTGAAAAACTACCTCCTGAAGAGGTTGTAGCTTTCTTAAATTTCTACCTTACCGAAATGACTACCATAATCTTTCAGAACGAAGGAACTATAGATAAGTTCATGGGAGACTGCATCATGGCTATATTTGGCGCACCTGTTGAGCATGGCGATGATGTATTCAAGGCTGTTAAATCGGCTGTTGAAATTCAGCGAAAGGTTGAACAAATGAATCGCGACCGTCTTGCACAAGGGCAACGCGATATTCATGTAGGAATAGGTATCAACTATGGAGAAGCGGTTGTAGGCAATATAGGTTCTACTCAACGGCTTGAGTACACCGTTATTGGAGATAGCGTTAACACCGCGTCCAGATTACAAACACTGGCAAAAGGCGGAGAAATTGTAGTGTCGGATTCTGTTTATAAAAAAACCAAAGAGAAATTTGAATACATGGCAATGGATCCGGTTACCGTAAAGGGTAAGAAAAAGGTACTTACTGTATGGAAAATAAAACTTCCGATTTATACGGTAGAATCATACCCTGATACTATACCGCCTACGGGAGGTCAAACCGATCCTCTCCCGTCGTCAATTCAACTATTATAGGAATAAAGGAGAAAAATGGTTCGCATGGGAGTTATCGGTGCCGGATACTGGGGCCCGAACCTTATACGTAACTTTGCATCCCTTGATGAAGTCAAGCTTGAAACAGTTGTTGACTTAAACCCAAAAGCGCTTGAGAAAATTGCTCAGGCTCATCCTGATATTAAACTTATATCCGATGCAAACGAACTCTTCACCTCAGATGTTGATGCCATATGTATTGCATCTGGCGCGCCTTCACATTATAAGTTAGCAAAACAAGCACTTCTTGCTGGTAAACATACCTTTTGTGAAAAACCGCTGACATTGAAAACCAAAGAAGCCGAAGAACTGGTCAAGATTGCTAAAGAAAAAGACCTAAAACTGATGGTTGGTCATGTTATGGTTTACCATCCGGCAATTAGAAAAATCAAAGAGATTGTTGAATCAGGTCAAATTGGTATGTTGCTTTATATTAATTCAATAAGGGTTAATTTGGGACTTGCACGCGCCCATGAGAACGCTTTGTGGAGCCTTACTCCGCACGATCTTTCAATAATTCTCTATCTCTTTGAAGGCGAGCATCCGGTTGGTGTATCTGCCACAGGTAATGACTTTTTAACCCCAGGGGTTGAAGATATTGTATTCCTTTCACTGTTTTTCAAACAAGATACTATGGCTCACGTACGCGCTTCATGGCTTGACCCACAAAAATTGCGCAAATTGATTGTTGTAGGTTCCACAGGTATTGCGGTATTTAACGATATCGGTAAGGGATCGGTAGTGGAAGTTTATGACAAATGGATTAAGGTTAAAGACGACGGAAGTTTTGAGCACAACCGTAATGAAAAGCCTGTTGTTTATGAACTGGGCGAGGCTGAACCCTTAAAACTTGAATGTCAAGATTTTATTTCAAGCATTATTGAAAATCGCAAACCTGTTGCCGATGGTGAAAGCGGAGCGGTAGTTGTATCTATTTTGGAACACGCCCAGAACTCAATAAAACAAAAGGGTGCGTATCTGTCGTTGTGAACTATAAAGTGTAACGCCTCATGACACCGTTTTGTTGCGCTAATCACAAACCGTCGTCGCAACCGACTATAGCGACCCTAGGGGAAGAAAGTCCTTCTCCCTTTTGCTAGAAAGACTAAGGTTGAGAGAGAGTAAATGGAAATTGAAAGCAAGAACTCTGGAGAATTAAAATGAATGAGAAAAAATACTTTGTCCACCCTACAGCGGTTGTGGACGAACCTGTAGAAATAGGAAAAGATACCAAAATATGGCACTTTTCTCACGTCATGCAGGATGCCAAAATTGGTGCAAAATGCAGCTTAGGACAAAATGTATTTATAGGTTCGCGAGTTAAAATCGGCGATAATTGTAAGATTCAGAATAATGTAAGTATATATGACTTGGTAACCCTTGAAGATAATGTGTTTTGCGGTCCTTCAATGGTTTTTACCAACGATCTTAATCCACGCGCAGCTTGGCCAAAGGGCGGCATATGGATAGCGACCTTGGTTAAGGAAGGTGCATCAATCGGGGCAAATGCTACTATCGTATGTGGCATCACACTTGGTAGGCATTGTTTTATCGGTGCAGGTGCCTTAATCCACAAGGATGTTAAAGATTATGCCTTGATGGTAGGTGTTCCTGCGCGTCAAATTGGCTGGATGTGTGAATGCGGCGAGCGTCTAAAGTTTAACGAAAAAGGCGATGCCACATGTAACGCACGCTGTAAAGGGACTTACAAACTTGAGGATAATCAGGTTAGGAGGATTTTGTGAAGGTTCCGCAAATAGATCTATGGGCGCATCATGAACCATTGATGCCGGAATTTGCCAAGGCGCTTGAACGGGTTGTTAAGTCGAATCAATTCATTTTGGGTCAGGAGGAAAAAGACTTTGAGGCCGCTTGCGCCGAATATCTGAATGTAAAATATGCCATTGGGGTAGGTAATGGAACCGATGCTTTGGGAATAGCCCTAAGAGCGCTTGGCGTCGGGGCAGGTGACGAAGTAATCACCACTCCATTTACTTTTATTGCCACAGGCGAAGTGATTGTAGCCTTGGGTGCAAAACCTGTATTTGTTGATATCAATCCTGATACATATAATATCGATCCTGCCAAGTTGGAAGCGGCGATTACCGATAAAACAAAAGTCATCCTACCGGTACATCTTTACGGTCAAGCCGCTGAAATGGATAAAATTACCCAAATAGCCAAGGCGCATAAGCTTAAAACCCTTGAAGATGCCGCTCAGGCCTTTGGTTCCACTTATAAAACCAAGAGAATAGGCGGTTTAGGTGATATAACTATCTTCAGTTTCTTTCCAACTAAAAATCTTGGAGCATTAGGTGATGGTGGCCTCATAACTACTAATGATGACGAACTTTACGAAAAATGTCGCCTGATACGAGTACACGGTTCGCCTAAAAAATACTATCACACCCTTATTGGTCAAAATTCAAGATTAGATACCTTA
>Ga0256846_1000813_pt1 | contig 11141 bp, 14 predicted proteins | sample TevniametaG_FD_189098 | JGI IMG/M metagenome (GOLD analysis project Ga0256846, IMG submission 189098) | Tube worm associated microbial communities from hydrothermal vent at the East Pacific Rise, Pacific Ocean - Tevnia | ecosystem: Host-associated > Annelida > Integument > Unclassified ...
TTCCATGATATAAAAAGTTCTTACCTGTTTGAGCTGTCCATGGTGCAGGGAGGATTTTTATACCCGTCTGGGTTGCAGGTCTGCCAGTTCCAGGCATCCCTTACAATTTCATTGATGCCAGACATTGCTTTCCATCCGAGCTCTTTTAAGGCTTTGGATGGATCAGCATAGCAGGCTGCAATGTCACCTGCCCTCCTTGGTACAATTTTATAGGGTATGTTTCTGCCCGTGATTCTTTTAAAAGCCGTGACAAGTTCAAGTACACTAAAACCTCTGCCTGTGCCCAGGTTGTATATTACGAGCCCGGGATCGCTGCCAAGTTTTGCAAGGGCTGAAATATGTCCCTTTGCAAGATCGGTTACATGGATATAGTCCCTAACTCCTGTGCCGTCAGGAGTTGAGTAGTCATTTCCGAAAACGGAAAGCTCTTTTAATTTTCCCACTGCTACCTGGCTGATATAGGGCATGAGATTGTTCGGGATTTCATTGGGGTCTTCGCCGATCATGCCTGAAGAGTGCGCACCTGCAGGGTTGAAATATCTGAGCAGTGCAATATTCCATCTATTGTCCGATTTATAAAGGTCTTTTAATATCTCTTCTATAAAGAGTTTAGTGCTTCCATAGGGGCTTGTTGTCGTGGTTGGAAAATCTTCAGTAATGGGAAGAGATAAAGGCTCTCCATAAACCGTTGCAGATGAGCTGAACACAATATTTCTTACATTGTACTCCTCCATTACCCTAAGAAGGGTCAGGGTGCCTGTTATGTTATTATGATAGTATTTTAAAGGGACCTTTGTTGACTCACCAACTGCTTTTAAACCTGCAAAATGTATAACCGTATTAATTCCATGGTTTTTAAAAACATCACTCAGGTTTTGCTGATCAAGGACATCTGTTTGATGGAAATGGGGTTTTGTACCAGTGATCTTTTCAACTCTTTTCAATGATTCAGCACTGCTGTTGCTTAAATTATCAACCACAACAACATCATACCCTTTATTTAAAAGCTCCACACATGTGTGGCTTCCAATATATCCTGCGCCGCCTGTTACAAGTATTGTATCCATGGTTGGTAAACTCTTTTATTTCATGTGTTTAAGTTCAATCTGTCTGAATTTTGCCGTACCACCAGGCTCTGTTGTTCAGCATCCAGTCAATTGTTTTCTCAATGCCGGTCTTAAAAGATTCTTTGGGAGTATATCCAAGGCTGCCTGAAATTTTTTCAGCATTTATTGCATAGCGGCGGTCATGGCCGGCACGGTCCTTTACATGGGTGATAAGCGTATCAGATGGTTTGCCGGAAGCTGGAGGAGCCTTGGGAAATCTTTCTGAAAGACTCATATTGCCCCGGGGTTTTTCATTGAATTTATCATCCATCAGACGACACACTGTTTTTACAATTTCCATATTGGTTTTTTCATTATTTCCGCCGATATTATATGTCTGGCCGGGTTTTCCTGTCTTCAGTATCAGATCAATACCAAGATTATGGTCATTAACATAGAGCCAGTCCCTTATCTGCTGGCCATCCCCGTATATTGGCAGGGGTATGCCATTTAAGATATTTGTTATGATGAGGGGGATAAGTTTTTCCGGGAACTGGAAGGGGCCATAATTATTTGAGCAGTTGCTGATGGTGGTCATAAGTCCATAGGTCTTGTGATATGCCCTGACAAGATGATCCGAAGCTGCTTTGCTTGCTGCATAGGGTGAATTGGGTGCATATTGAGTGGTCTCTGAAAATGGCGGGTCATCCGGCTTTAATGTTCCATATACTTCATCGGTGGATATGTGGTGGAAACGGTGATCTGCCTTGTTATTATCAAGCCAGACTTTTTTTGCCGCCTTTAAAAGGGTATGGGTGCCGACAATATTTGTGTTTATGAATTCATCAGGCCCTGTGATGGATCTGTCCACATGGGACTCTGCTGCAAAATGTACAAGAGTCCTGATATTATGCTTTGTTAACAGAGTTTCAACAAGTTTTTGATCAAGGATATTACCATGTACAAACGTAAACTGATCAGTATTTTTTGAATCATCAGCCGGCAGATTATCCCTGTTCCCTGCATAGGTCAGGGCGTCGAGAACAATCACACGGTCTTTGGGATATTTATCCAGCCAATAGTATACAAAATTTGTTCCTATAAACCCTGCACCGCCTGTTACCAGAATACTCTGCATCAGGCAAGTTCTCCCATCATGGTTCTCAGATTGACACGCCAGTGCACTGGAGTTATTTTTGCTGCCTTTAACAAGGATTGCTTGTTTAAAACGCTGTACACAGGCCTTTTGGCAGGGGTGGGAAACTTGTCCGCAGGGACAGGGTGTATGGGATTTGCCCGTGTAAGTATACCGGCAGCCAGTCCCTCTTCCTGGATTGCCACTGCAAAATCATACCAGGAGGCAACTCCTGCATCGGTGTAGTGGTGGGTCCCGGTCAGTTTTCTGCCGGTTATATTCCAGAGGGTGCCGGCAAGACCATATGCCCATGTTGGTGTTCCAAGCTGCTCATCAATTACGTTTATACGGCTCTTCCCCTTCATTAGATTCAGCATGTTTTTAACAAAATTGTTTCCATGGGAGGAATAGAGCCAGGCAGTCCGTATGATTACTGCTTTGCTTCGGAGAATCTTTTTTACAGCAAGCTCTCCTGCAAGTTTGGAGCTGCCGTAAACAGTCCCGGGGCAGGGCTTGTCATCAGGACAGTAGGGAATGTTCTGTTCTCCGCTGAAGACAAAATCCGTGGATATATGGATAAGATAAACTCCTGCATCCCTTGCTTCCAGGGCAAGGTTTTCAACACCCATATGATTTATCTGAAAGGCTTTATCCTTCTCTTTTTCGGCTTTATCAACATCAGTATAAGCTGCTGCATTGATGATGATATCAGGCGATGTGGTTTTAATCCATTTTTTTATGTTCTGCTTATCACAAATATCAATCTGGGGGTGGTCAGTTTCAAAAAGTGTAATGCCGCCGGGACAGGTACGGATAAGCTCAAAGCCCAGTTGTCCGTTTGCACCAATAATCATAACTCTCATTTATATACCTCGGCTGAATTAAAAGGCAGGCCGTTCTCATCCTTGGAAGAGAGAAGAGGCTCTTTTCCCTGGATAATGGGCCACTCAATGGCAAGGACCGGGTCATCCCATTTTATTGAACGTTCATATTCAGGGGCCCAATAGTCTGTACATTTATAAATAAACTCTGCTTCATCACTCAGCACATAGAATCCATGGGCAAACCCCGGAGGAATCCAGAGTTGTTGTTTGTTTTTTGAAGAGAGTATGACACTTGTCCATTTACCAAAAAAAGGTGAGCTTTTGCGGAGATCAACTGCAACATCAAAGACAGAGCCCCTGGTAACTCTGACAAGTTTGCCCTGGGCATGTTTTATCTGGTAATGAAGCCCCCTTAAAATACCTCTTCCTGATTTGCTGAAGTTATCCTGTACAAAGGAGAGCGGGGAAACCTCTGCTTTGAATTCATCTTCTCTGAAGGTCTCCATGAAGAACCCGCGTTCATCTCCCAGCACCACGGGCTCCATTAATATTACTTCGGGGATGCTGAGTTCTCTGTATTTCATGGTATAATGTTCTGGTCTAAAATGTTTAACAGATACCTGCCATATCCGTTTTTACTCAGGGCCTGCGCCAGCTTTTCAAACTGCTCTGCATTGATCAGACCCATTTTATAGGCCACTTCTTCAGGACAGGCGATCTTAAGTCCCTGGCGGTCAGCAACCACCTTGATGAAAACAGCTGCATCAAGAAGGGATTCATGGGTGCCGGTATCAAGCCAGGCAGTACCCCGGCTTAAGAGCTCCACCTTAAGAGCTCCGTTTTTAAGATAAATATTGTTTACATCGGTGATTTCAAGTTCCCCCCGGGCAGAAGGCCGGACTTGTTTTGCAATTTCAATGACATTGTTGTCATAAAAATAGAGGCCGGTTATTGCATAATTTGATTTTGGATGTTCAGGTTTTTCTTCAATACTTGTGGCATTACCTTTTTCATCAAATTCCACAACCCCGTAATATTGAGGGTCTTTTACATAATATCCGAAAACTGTTGCACCTTTTTTTTGTCTGGCTATCTCCTGGAATCGGGCGGACAATCCTTCGCCATAATATATATTATCACCTAGAATCAAAGATACAGTGTCATCACCAATAAAATCCTGTCCAATTAAAAATGCCTGGGCAAGGCCGTCCGGGTGTGGCTGCACAGCATACTCCAGGGATATGCCCCACTGGGAGCCATCCTTTAAAAGGTGCTTAAATCCGCTGATATCATTGGGTGTTGATATAATAAGAATCTCCTTGATACCTGAAAGCATTAATGTTGACAGTGGATAATAAATCATGGGTTTGTCATATACAGGCATTAATTGTTTGCTCACTGCATATGTCAATGGATAGAGGCGTGTCCCTGACCCGCCTGCAAGAATAATTCCCTTGCGCATGGTCAATAAATTCCTTTATATTTATCTGTTTTGTTTATACCATTGCCAGGTCTTTTTAAGGCCCTTTTCCAGTGTAATTCCAGCACGCCAGCCAAGGTCTTCCAGTTTTGAAACATTGAGCAGTTTGCGGGGGGTCCCGTCTGGTTTGGAATTGTCAAAGATAATTTCACCTTTAAACCCTGTGATCTTTTTTATTAACCCGGCAAGTTCTTTGATGCTTATATCCATGCCAGTTCCAATATTGAAAAGGGGCTGGTTTAAGTAATCAGCTTCCGGCAGATTATTTTCCATGATAAAAAGGCAGGCAGAAGCCAGATCATCAACATGGAGGAACTCTCGTCTGGGCGAACCTGTACCCCAGACCGTGACTACTGGTGCATTGTTCTGTTCTGCATTGTCAAATTTCTTTATTAATGCCGGCAGAACATGGGAAGTTTCAAGGTCAAAATTATCATTGGGACCATACAGGTTTGTGGGCATAACAGGAATGAATCTGGTCTTATGCTGCCTGTTGTAAGCCCAGCACATTTCAATACCTGCTATTTTCGCAATGGCATAGGGGGAGTTTGTTTTCTCAAGTCTGCCTGTCATGAGATATTCTTCCTTTATGGGCTGGTCAGAGTGTTTCGGATAAATGCAGGATGAGCCAAGGAAAATAAGTTTTTTTACCTTGTGGAGAAAGCACTGGTGTATGATTGAATTTTGAATCATGAGGTTCTGGTATATAAAATCAGCAGGGAATGTGTCATTTGCAAGAATTCCGCCGACCTTTGCAGCACATAAAAAAAGGTAATCAGGCCTGTTTTTTGTAAAGTATGCATTCACAGCTTCCATATCCATGAGTTCAAGCTCTGAATGGTTTGGACACAGGATGTTTGAGTAGCCGTTTTTTTCAAGGCAGCGTATTATGGCTGAGCCTGCAAGACCATTGGGGCCTGCAACAAATATTCTGGAATCAGTATTCATATTACAGCCTTTTATTCGTTATAATCAAAGGTGTCAAACCCATGGGTTCTGCACAGATGATCTTTTTCAGCTTCGTTTAAATCGTGGTGGATCATCTCTTTTATGAGCTCCTTTAAAGAGATTTCCGGTACCCAGCCAAGTTTCTCCTTTGCTTTGGATGGGTCACCCAGAAGTGTTTCAACTTCAGTGGGCCTGAAATATTCAGGATCAATGCTGACAATCAGGTCACCTGTTTCAGTATTATAGCCTTTTTCATCAATGCCTTTACCCTTAAAGGCAATATCAATGTCAAGCTCCTTTGCAGCAAGTGTTATAAATTCCCTGACAGAGTACTGCCTGCCCGTTGCAATTACAAAATCATCGGGTTTGTCCTGCTGCAGCATAAGCCACTGCATTTTCACATAATCCTTTGCATGGCCCCAGTCCCTTTTTGCATCAAGATTTCCAATAAAAAGGCAGGATTGAAGACCAAGGCTTATCCTTGCAAGGGCTCTTGTGATTTTACGGGTGACAAATGTTTCTCCACGCAGGGGGGATTCATGGTTGAACAGTATACCGTTGCAGGCATATATTCCATAGGCTTCTCTATAGTTTATGGTAATCCAGTAGGCATAGAGTTTTGCAACTGCATAGGGGCTTCTTGGGTAGAATTCTGTCTTTTCCGTCTGGGGAGTCTCTTTTACTTTACCAAAGAGTTCTGAAGTCGAGGCCTGATAAAACCGGGTCTTTTTTTCAAAACCCAGAAGCCTTATGCCTTCAAGCAGACGAAGTGTGCCCAATGCATCTGTATCAGCAGTGTATTCCGGAGAGTCAAAGGAGACTGCCACATGGCTCTGGGCCGCGAGGTTATAAACCTCATCGGGCTGAACAAGCTGAAGAATCCTTATGAGGTTTGTTGAATCGGTCAGGTCACCATAATGCAGTATAAAGTTTCTGTTCTCCATATGGGGGTCCTGATAGAGATGGTCAATTCTGTCAGTGTTAAACAGGGATGAACGTCTTTTTATTCCATGGACTTCATAACCTTTGTCCATGAGAAATTCTGCAAGATATGCTCCGTCCTGACCTGTGATCCCTGTTATCAGTGCTTTTTTCATAATTTTTTAAAAGCCTTTTTTTCTAATAAAATCTTTGCTTAATATAGCTCCGCCTTGTCGGTTGCATGGTAAAAGTATAGGCAACCTATTGATATTAAAGGCTTTTGTTTGCATATTTCAAACAAGAGCCTTTATGAATATTATCCTGTTTATGATGACTTCTGTGCTGCTTTATAAGCTTCATCAAGTCTGGTTATAATATATTCGATCTCTTCAGCATTGTACTCATAAATATCAAAACAGTGTCCATCATCACCCAGAAGACCGTCGGGAATAAGATCACCTGCTTCATCGGGATCAGATATCATGTCTCCGTAGAAACAGATGGAAAGCCACCTTGCTTCCGGATCATCGTCAATAACATCTATCATTGCAAAAAGAGCGCGATTCTCCTGGTTATTATGTTTTGGCCGCAGGGAATATGTGATTTTTGGTCGTGCTTTAAAATCAAGGGTTATATTATTCAGATTTTGTAAATATTTCAATATCTGTATAAATGCTTTTCTGATTCCTGATTCATCTTCCTGCCATTGTTCAATAAATTCATTGAGTTTGACCATTGATGTTTTCTGCTCCTTTGCCCCTGTCAATTATTTAAAAATTATTCCCGGATATGTTTAATAATATGTCCAAGTTCCGGAAAAATCAGGGCATTGCAGGCAAGCTTGCACGCCTTGAGGCTGCCCGGCATGCAAAACAGAACAGCATTATTAATGATCCCGGCGGCTGCCCTTGATAAAATGGCACTTGAGTCAATCTCCTCAAAGCTTAAGTTTGCAAACATTGTGGCATAGGCAGTGAGAACTTTATCAAAAAGAGGAGTTACAGCTTCAATTGTCACATCTTTTTTTGCTATGCCGGTACCTCCGGTAATCAGGATAACATCAGGGGAGATTTTAGTTAATATATGGTTTACAAGTTCTTGGATTGCACCTATATCATCGTCCACAGTATGGTGTACAACAACATCATGCCCCTCTTTTTTAGCCTGTTTTTTTATCCATATTCCGCTTTTGTCCTCGGACAGATTCCTTGTACTTGATGCTGATACTATTGCTATTCTCAGATTTTCCGGGGTTTTCCGCTTATGTAATATACTGTTCATGTTTTATTTAATCCTGTGCAATATAGACCCTGTCTTCATTGTCATGTTCTTCAAGGTATACATTTATCATGTCATTTTCCTGTGTATCAATGAATATTCCCTTGTAATCCGCCTGGATGGGCAGTTCCCTGTGCCCCCGGTCAACCAGAACTGCAAGTTCAATCTGGGCAGGTCTGCCAAAATCCATGAGTGCATCCATGGCAGCCCTGATTGTACGGCCTGTATACAGGACATCATCAACAAGTATTATCTTTTTATCGTCAACGCTGAAGGGAATATCAGAGGGCCTCACAATGGGCTGATAACTGATTTTTGTCCAGTCATCCCTGTACAGATTAATGTCCATATCCCCCACAGGCAGAGCAGTACCTTCAATATTTTTAATAATATTTTCAAGCCTTTTTGCAATATAGTCTCCCCGTGTCTGTATGCCTATGAGTGCCAGGTTTTCAACACCTTTATGGGCTTCAATGATTTCATGGGCCATGCGTGTCAGTATTCTTTTAATGTCCTGTCTGCTGATTATGGTTTTTTCAGCTTTCATTTAAGATGACTGCTCCTCAATATTCTTATATAAGAAATTTATATCATTTTTTCAAATAATCAGCAATGGTTTGATTTTAGCATTGATTTTAGCATTCACTTACTATAACAAGATACATACAAATTAAAAAGGATTTAAAGCTTAATTTCAGGATTATTTATGGGTCTAAAAAGCACAGGGGTGATTCTTGCGGGCGGTAGGAACAGCAGGCTTCCCGGGAAAAAGAAAGGATTCCGCAGAATCGGCGGCAGGATGATAATGGAGAGAATTCACAGGGAATTGAGCGCAGTTGTGGATGAAATTATAATAGTGACAAATGATCCTTCTGCTTTTGCAGGGTTTGACAGTATGATTGTTTCTGATATTGATCAGTCAAGGTGTGCCCTGTCAGGTCTTCATGCAGGCATATACTATGCATCATATGACAGGGTGTTTGTAACAGCCTGTGATACACCTTTTGTAAGGCGGGATATTATCAGGTATATCCTTTCAAAGGCCGATTCAAAACATGATGTCATAATTCCCGAGGGCGAGGGCGGGCTTGAAGCCTTATTATCAGTATATACCAAGGCATGCCTCCCCAGGATTGAAAGCAATCTTAAAAACAAAATATTTATGATAAAAAAGTTTTATGCAAAAAACAGAGTAAAGGTGGTGCCGGCAGAAGAGTTAAAAAAGATTGATCCTTTAATGGAATCGTTTTTTAATGTAAATACGCCGGAGGATATTGTTATTGCAAATGGCATGGCAGAGGCAAAGCTGAAATAATAAACTGAAATAAAAAAAAAGGCAGGTTTTCAATGACTGTAAATGAAATGATCGATAAAATTAAATCACATCCTGACTATTCAAAGGTGGGCATGATTCTTGTGCACAATGGTGTTGTAAGGGAAAACACAAGGGAAGGAAGAGGAGTGAGCGACCTTGAAATAAGTGTGGATCATGATATCCTTGATAATATAATAAGTGAGACAAAACAAAGAAAAGGTATTATCGAGGTGCTGGTCTGGATAGCCCAGGGCAGAAAACTTTGTGTGGGAGATGATATAATGTATCTTGTGGTTGCAGGGGATATCCGGGAAAATGTTCAGGATGCCCTCAGACAAGCCCTTGATAAGATCAAAACAACTGCCACAAGCAAAAACCAGTCATATGTTTAAAAAGAGAGGATAATAATATGGCAGATTTTACACATCTTGATGAAGCAGGCAGGGTCAGGATGGTGGATGTCGGCGGCAAGGAAGAGACAAAACGTGTGGCCGTTGCAGGGGGAACTGTTAAGATGAATGCAGGTACTCTGGAAAAGATAATCCAGAATACCGGGAAAAAGGGAAATGTTTTTGAGACTGCAAGGATAGCAGGTGTAATGGCAGCAAAAAAAACCTCTGATCTTATTCCCATGTGCCACCCCCTGAATATTACCCATATCAGGGTTGATTTCAGCCCGGATACTGAAAACAATATAATAAACATTGAGGCAGAAGCTTCATTAAAAGGCCGGACAGGTATTGAAATGGAAGCGCTGACAGCTGTTGCTGTAGCAGCACTTACCATTTATGACATGTGTAAATCCTATGACAGAACCATGCAGATCAGCAATATCCGTTTAATAAGCAAATCCGGCGGTAAGAGCGGGACCTTTGTGGCAGAATAATGATAACTTCTGATAATTTTATTTTTCTTATCTCAGGCTTTTTAGCCGGCACTGCTGCCGGTCTGATTTTTTCCATTATTTTCCAGAGACTCTTTCTCTTCTTTTTTTCAAAAAAGATCAGCCAGATTTCAGAAAATGCTCTTGCTTTAAACTCCAATCGGTTTTTTAACCTGGCTGATAAATATTTTAAAAGGTTTGCAAATGATGCAAAAAATGATTTTGACCAGAGTGTAAAACCTGTAAAAGAGGCTTTAGGCAAATATGAGAAGGCTCTCTGGGATATGGAAGGACAGAGGCAGAAAGCCTTTGGTTCCATATCAGCTCAACTTTTTGATATGGCAAGAACCCAGCAGAATCTCCAGGTTCAGACAGGTAATCTTGTTAAGGCCTTGAGGGTTCCCCATGTCAGGGGGCGGTGGGGGGAGATGACCCTGAGGCGTGTTGTTGAGCTGGCAGGCATGGCAGAACATTGTGATTTTGAAGAGCAGGTTACAGCAGAGACAGATAATGGCCGGGTGCGGCCAGATATGGTGATTAAGCTTCCCGGCGGAAGAAATATTATTGTTGATTCAAAAGTCGGGCTTGAGGCATATTTAAATGCTCTGGAGGCAGAGGATGAAGTGGAGAGAAAAAAGTATATGGCAAATCATGCAGCCCAGGTCTTAAAGCATGTATCTACCCTTGCTTCCAAAGAGTACCACAGGTATTTTTCTTTAACCATAGAGTTTACCATTCTTTTTATTCCGGGAGAAAACTTTTTCAGTGCTGCTTTAACATATAAACCTGACCTTGTGGAAACCGGCATAAAAAAAGGAGTGATCATTGCAACTCCAACAACTCTGGTTGCCCTTTTAAAGGCTGTTGCTTTTTCCTGGAACCAGGAGAAAGCACGGGAAAATGCAGAAGAGATAAGAAAACTTGGGTGTGAACTGTACATGCGCATTGGGACAATGGCAGGAAATATTAACCGCCTTGGCAGGGATATTGAAAGGTGTGCAATGACCTTTAATAAAACCCTGGGCTCCCTTGAGAAAAGGGTTATGGTTACAGCAAAAAAATTTGATGGCCTTGGCATAACATCGGAAAAAACAGAAGATCTGAAAAAAATCGACCCTTCTAAAATAACTCCAGGGCAGATCAAGGGTAAAACAGAGGCAGAGCAGGAGGAAGAAGATGGACAGATCACTGATATATAAATCATTGGGCGCCCTGGTTCTGGTTATAACAATACATGCCTTGATAATATTCTTTTACAGGGAAAAAGAGATTAAAATCACAAGGCATAACGCCCTTGTAAAGCTTGAAATT
>Ga0256846_1000814_pt1 | contig 11135 bp, 7 predicted proteins | sample TevniametaG_FD_189098 | JGI IMG/M metagenome (GOLD analysis project Ga0256846, IMG submission 189098) | Tube worm associated microbial communities from hydrothermal vent at the East Pacific Rise, Pacific Ocean - Tevnia | ecosystem: Host-associated > Annelida > Integument > Unclassified ...
CCTTATGTCAACCTGGCTTGCCGATGCAGGTTATAAGGTTCACATTTCCTCCTCTGGCGAAGACGCCCTTGAAAAAGCGGTTGCCCTTAGACCGGCTGTAATTACACTGGATATCCTTCTTCCTCAAATGGACGGTTGGCGTATTCTGCATCGTCTTAAAGAGATGGATGAAACAAAGGATATTCCAATAATCGTTGTCTCCATAGTCGAAGATAAAAGCTTTGGTTTGTCACTTGGTGCTGTGGATTATATGGTTAAGCCTGTATCGCGAACGGATTTGGTGAACAAGATTAAAAACCTTACCTTTATGGGGGGGAAAGCGCATCGCGTACTTGTGATAGACGATAATCCAGCAGATGTAAGCCTAATTGAAGAGATTCTTAAACTTGATAACTATGAAGTGCTGAAGGCTCATTCCGGTGTGGAAGGGGTGAAAATGGCGCGTAACGAAAAGCCTGATTTGGTTATTCTTGACTTAATGATGCCAGACCTTGATGGATTCGACGTTATGAGGCTTTTGGAATCAGATGAAGTTACCCGTGGACTGCCCGTTATCTTATTCACAGCTAAGGACTTAACGCAAATAGACAGGGCTAATCTTGGTGAAAATATCCGTGATATCTTTGGAAAAGCTCAACTTGATAAAGAATCGCTTCGTAGGAAAATTGCAGAATTGTTCAATAAAACATTAAAGCCGGAGAATGCTTCGTGAGCAAAATACTGGTTATTGAAGATAATGAAGGAAATTTAGAACTCATAAGGGTTGTTCTGGAAATGGCAGGTCATAAGGTTTTAGGTGCGCTTAACGCCGATGACGGGGTTCTTTTGGCGCGCAGTTCACGTCCTGATTTAATTCTTATGGACATGCACTTGCCGGGAATGGATGGGTTTGAAGCTACAAGGATTATAAAAGCCGAAGAGGCCCTTCAGCATATACCTATAATTGCGGTAACGGCTATAACTGAACGTAAAGATGAAGAAAGGGTTCTTGAATCAGGCTGCAATGGTTTTATAGCTAAACCTATAAATACCCGTGAGTTGGCTTCTCAAATAGAAGAATTTCTTGCAGGCAAGGGGAGCGTTAGCTAATGAGTCAGGAAGATGTAAAAAGAAAAATTCTTGTTGTTGACGACGATCCGCATCTTTTGAATCTTCTGGAAATACGTCTGCTTGGCGAAGGTTTTGACGTTACCGTTGCACCTTCTGCAACAGAGGCTCTACAGAAAGCTATTTCAAACCCGCCGAATATTGTTATTGCAGATATCATGATGCCTGGGATGGATGGCTACGCTTTGTGCGAACAAATAAGAAAGAATGACGCCCTGCAAAACATACCCTTCGTGTTTCTCTCCGCCCTTGCCGATACTCAAGATAAGGTTAAGGGATTGCGTTTGGGTGCAGACGATTATTTAACCAAGCCTTTTGAGTTTCATGAACTGCTGGCGCGAATTGAAATTCTTCTCGACCGCTACACCCGCTATCAGGAAACCTTTCAAAAAGACGACGAAGGCGATGATATTGCCACAACCGGAAATATTGAAGACCTAGGGGTAATTGACCTTTTGCAAATGCTTTCCTTTGGTCAAAAAACAGGTGAAGTTTATTTAGAATCAGATGGCGAAGAGGGTTTCTTATACCTTATGGCAGGTAAGCTAATAGCCGCTTCCTACCTAAACAAACAAGGTACAGCCGCTTTGCCTGAGTTGCTTTCATGGTCACGGGGACGCTTCAAGGTCAAGCTGACTGATAGCCTGTCTGTTATACCAACTATTGAAAATCAGACCGACGAAGCCATATTTGAAGCGCTTAGGGAGTTGGATGAAACCGAACGAATTAAAAAGGAGTTAAACCCTAAAGCCATACCGGCTTTTTCATCACAAATTGGTACTGAAAATCCTGTTCAAGAGGCACTTCTTAGCCTTGTTGATGGAAAGAAGACAATTGCAGAAATACTTAAGCTTAGTCCACTCCTAAGTTTACATACTATTGAGGAAATAAAGAAATTGCTTGCTTCTGGGGCATTGAAACTTGAAGGTGCAATTGCTGTAGCGGGGCAAGCAGGGGAAAAGCAGGAATCATGGGAAGAGGCCGCTCAAGGTTGGGAACCCGAATTGCCGGCTCAACCCGTAACACCTTCCGCAACACCTCCCGTAACATCTCCCTCAACACCACCCGTAACACCCGTAACACAACCCACCTCCCTCCAAACACCTCCCTCCTCCTCCGTCCCTCCCTCAGAAACATCTCCTTCAATAACACCTTCTGGACCAGCCTCTGCGCCATCCGAATCTCCTTCGTTAACGTCCCCTAAATCATCAACAGCATCTCCTTCTCAGCTTGATGAATCCACTGAAAATGCTAAGGCTGTTTCCAAGACCGTGGCTGCTTCTACGGAACCCAAGGTTTTTAACTTTATAGTAATTGGCACAGACCGTGATTCACGAAATACCTTTATACATGTTATTTCCAATGAAAAGAATCCTGAACAGGGGGGCGAGAAGGTTTTGAATTTTGGAAAACTCACTGCTGCAAATTACGAAGTCAACTTCTACGGTTTTCCAGGAGCGAAACGTTTTGCCCCGCTGTGGCAAACCTTTGTGGCCAAGGTAAATGGCATAATTATTTTGGCTAATCCGGCTTGTGAAGAGGAAGTTGAAAATGCCCGTTTCGCGCTATCTCTCTTAAAACCACGAATCACCGGCCCTGCTGTATTGATTTCTACAAATCCTACAGTTCCTGAGATTCCTCTGGGTAAAGAAGGCAAGGACGTTCAATTATCAGTTTGTCTTCCCTCTGATAAAATTAAGGCGGAGACAATAATAAAAGAGCTGCTTACGAAAATTTCCCGTTAATTACAATGGATTTACATAAGTTACGCAATATAGGCATAGCCGCTCATATAGATGCCGGAAAAACCACCACGACAGAAAGAATACTTTACTATGCCAAGAAGATACATCGCATTGGTGAAGTAGATGACGGGGCGGCCACCATGGATTGGATGGCTCAGGAGCGTGAACGTGGAATTACCATAACCTCTGCAGCTACCATAGTCGGCTGGAAAAGTTTTCAAATCAATATAATTGATACCCCGGGGCATGTTGATTTCACCATAGAAGTGGAGCGTGCGCTTAAGGTTCTTGACGGGGCAATAATGGTTTTTTGCGCAGTTGGCGGGGTTGAACCGCAGTCGGAAACAGTTTGGCATCAAGCCGATCGCTACCATATTCCAAGGCTGGCGTTTGTGAACAAAATGGATCGTACAGGCGCAGATTTTCAACGTGTTGTGGATATGATGGAATCGCGCTTCCCGCAAATTCCAGTACCTATTCAAATTCCATGGGGAGTAGAGCAAGACTTTATTGGCGTAATAGACCTTGTTCAATGGCATGCAATTAAATGGAATAGCGAAACCTTGGGCGCGGAGTATCACATAGAAGAGATTCCTGCAGAAATGATGGATGAGGCTAAAGCATGGCGGGAAAGACTGGTTGATAAAGCCTGTGAAGTAGAGGACCGCATTGTTGAAGATTTTATGGCAAACCGTCAGAGTGAGTCTGAGATTCTAAAGGAAGCCTTACGTAAGCTGACTTTGAAGAATGAAATTATTCCGGTGTTGTGCGGGTCTGCTTTGAAAAATAAAGGTGTGCAACCCTTGCTGGATGCTGTTATAGATTATCTACCTTCACCTTTGGAAATTCCACCAATTAAGGGGCATGAACCGGATAATGAGGAAAAAATTATTCACAGAGACCCCAAACCTGATGAACCCTTCTCAGCTCTGGTTTTCAAACTTGCCTACGATTCTCACATGGGCCCTCTGGCCTTTACCAGAGTGTATTCCGGTACTATAGAAAAAGGAACCACCATTATGAGTTATCCAGGGGCCAAGCGTTCACGTGCTACCAAGTTGTTTCTGGCGCATTCGAACCATTTTGAGGAAATATCCAAACTTCAAGCCGGTGAAATAGGTCTTCTGGCCGGTTTAAGGCATGTAACTACAGGCACTACGCTCTCAGACCAAAAACATCCAATAGTGTACGAACTTATGCGTTTTCCGGAACCAGTTATTCACCAATCCATAGAGCCGCATACAAAAGCTGATGAAGCTAAACTTGGTAAAGCATTGGAAATTCTGCAGTTAGAAGATCCAACCTTTATGGTTAGAACAGATCCTGAAACAGGACAGCTTTTAATTTCAGGTATGGGTGAGCTTCATTTGGAAATAATTATCGACCGTCTTAAACGTGAATTTAGGGTGCCTGTTCGTACAGGTAAGCCTCAGGTTTCATATCGTGAAACAGTTACCAAAAAAGTTGAACATTCCTATGTATTTTCGCGCATGATTGGCACTACAGCTCATTACGCCGGTGTAACATTGAGAGTTGAACCCTACAAAGAGGGTACAGATGTAAAAATAAAGCTTTCTTCCGAGCTGCCGCGCGAGTTTCTTGACGCTGTAAGAATGAGCCTTGAAGGTTTGTTTACCGCTGGTTTAATGATGGGTTTTCCTATAACTAACCTTAAAATTACAGTTACAGCGGTTGACTACAGAGAAGACCAAGCTTCGGACATAGCTTTTAAGGCTGCTGCATCGCAGGCTTTTCAAGAAGCCTATAACAAGGCAGCGCCTGCACTTTTGGAACCTATTATGGATATTGAGGTTATAACCCCTGAGGAATACATGGGTGATATTATTGCCGACCTTAGTACACGACGGGGAAGAATTGAGGCTGTGGAGAATATCAAAGAGCATAAATTTATAAAAGCCTTTATCCCCTTGGCGTCAAGTTTTGGTTACGCGACTACTTTGCGTTCTTTAAGTCAGGGACGCGCCTCTTTTGCAATGCACTTTGCGCGCTATGAGCTTCTTCCTGAAGCCGAACGGCGCAAGCTCTTCGACTACACTTTCTAACTATCCACGCCTACGGCGTGGCTTTAGGAGTTTACAAAGTAAACTCCATATCATTTAGATTATTTTATGAACGCGGATTATCCACGCCTACGGCGTGGCTTTGGGAGTTTACAAAGTAAACTCCATATCCTTAGAATAAATAAACCACAAAACTGTAGTCTGAAATTGTTTACAGGATAGTCTATTCGCTGTCTTTCCTCACCCTGCACTCCTTCAGCACGCTTTCCTTCTCCCTTTGGGAGAGGGAGTATGGGTAAGGGTATCCAAAATTATTATCCTTACATGTTCTAGTAATGTCGAACTAAGCAAGCCTTACTCTGTATTGATAGAAGCAAGTGTATACGCGGCTTGACTTTTTGCCGCCTGTATTCTATAATCCTGCATGCAAGCGGATTTTCCAAAGTTATATGACCCTAAGGGGATTGAAGAACGGCTCTACAAGGCCTGGATAGAAGAAGGATTATTTACTCCGGAATCTGACGATAATAGAGAAAGTTTTGTTGTAGTTATACCTCCTCCAAATGTTACCGGTAAGCTAACTCTTGGACATGTTCTTGATACGGAGCTTCAGGATATTCTTATAAGATACCACTCCCTGCAAGGCAAGCAAGCCTTGTGGGTTCCGGGTATGGACCATGCGGGTATTGCGACTCAAGTTGTAGTTGAACGTAAGTTAGCTCAGCAGGGTATATCGAAAAATTCGCTGGGACGGGAGGCCTTTCTTAAAGAAGTATGGAATTGGGCTAACGAACATCGTTCGGTTATTCGTCAGCAGTTTTCCCGTGCAGGTTTGGCAATAGATTGGTCGCGCGAACGTTTTACCCTTGATGCCGGGCTTTCACGCGCTGTACGTACCGTGTTCAAAAAGCTGTATGACAAGGGGCTTATCTATCGTGGACTGCGTATAGTCAATTGGTGTCCGCGTTGTCACACTGCCATATCGAATGAAGAAACAGAATACGAAAATCGTTCCTCTTCCCTGTGGTCCATCCGCTATCCGCTTGCCAAAGGCTCCGGCTACATAACCGTTGCAACTACTCGTCCTGAAACCATGCTTGGTGATACGGCTGTGGCTGTTCATCCTGAAGATGCACGTTATAAAGACCTTATAGGCAAAACCCTTATGCTTCCTCTAATGGATAGAGAAATTCCAATTATAGCAGATGAGGCTGTGGAGCGCGAGTTCGGTACCGGAGCGGTAAAGGTAACTCCATTCCACGACGCAAATGATTATGAAATGGGCAAACGTCACAATTTGCCAAAAGTGCGTATCATAGATGACCACGGGACAATGACTAAGGAAGCCGGACGCTATGCTGGTAAAGACCGCTATGCCGCCCGTAAGCAGATTGTCGCTGACCTTAAGTCCCAGGGTCTTATGGAAAAGATTGAACCCTACAATCTATCCGCTGCCACATGTTCGCGCTGTCACACGGTTATTGAACCGCTTTTATCCGAACAATGGTTTTGCAAAATGAAGCCTTTGGCTGAGCCTGCAATAAAGGCTGTGGAAGATGGTGTTATACGTTTTCATCCTGACAGGTGGAAGAACCTTTATTTCCACTGGATGCGTAACATACGCGACTGGTGCATATCGCGTCAGTTGTGGTGGGGACACCGCATTCCGGTCTATACCTGTGATGACTGTTCCAAGGAATTTGTATCCATTGACGAACCCCGTGCATGTCCGGCTTGCTCATCTGCCAAATTCACCCAGGACCCAGACGTTTTGGATACATGGTTTTCCTCCTGGCTTTGGCCATTTTCAGTATCCGGTTGGCCAGAAGAGACATCGGATTTTGCAAAATACTACCCAACCTCCACACTTGTCTCAGGCTGGGATATCATCTATTTGTGGGTGGCGCGCATGATTATGGCTGGGCTTGAATTTACCTCGCGTCCGCCTTTTAGCGACGTTATGTTCCATGTGATGATTCGCGATGAAAAGGGTAAGAAGATGAGTAAGAGTTTGGGTAATTCACCAGACCCAATTGGTCTTATAGACAGATATGGGGCTGATGCCTTGCGCTTTGGTCTCTTGCTTATTACCCCGCGTGAGTCCGATGTTCTTTACTCTGAAGAACGTATCAAGGTGGGACGCAACTTTGCCAATAAGCTGTGGAATTCGGCAAGGCTTATGACTTCACTGATGGATGGTGGAGAAGCTCCAGAGATACCTGATAACCCAACACCTACAGAACGCTGGATGCTTGCAAGACTGTCACGCGCGGCCCAAGAAGTGGCGCATATGATAGATAATCATGACCTTTACGCTGCGGCCAAGTATCTCTACACCTATTATTGGCACGAGTTCTGCGATTGGGGACTTGAGTTTGCCAAACAGGCCAAGCGTGAGCAGGGACGTTCTGCAGCCTGTGCGCTTTACGTATTCAAATCTTCCCTGGCTATGTTGCATCCATTTATGCCTTTTATTACCGAAGAGTTATGGGCAAGGTTTGGTTTTGCCAAGCACCGACTTTTCCGCGATAGCTGGCCTCGCGTTCCCCAAGAGTTTGCAAAATCGCCTCCGTCAGTTGATGCAATGACCGACCTTATCACAGCTGTACGTACCATGCGTTCCGAGTTGGGGCTTTCTAAAAATACAGCAGTTGCCGTTCAAATTGTCAGTGATGACAGTAACTTGTATGAGTTCTTTACAGAAAACAAGGCCTATCTTAGCGCTATATCGGAATTAAAGAAGGTTGATGCCAAACCGCATCCTGCCGTGGGTGCAGTTCTTGGCTGGGGCGAGGTCTATATTTCTCTAAACGAACTTGCCTCTTCGGGTAAGTTCAACCTTAATGCCCAAATTGCGAAGATTGAGAAGGAATCGGCAAAACTTGGTTCTGAGATTTCTAAAATAAAATCTAAGCTTTCAAGCCAGAATTTTATTAAAAACGCTCCCGACAACATAGTTTCCAAAGAGCGGGAGAAACTTGAGACATTTCAGAAGAAGCACACGCGTTTGCTTGAGCTTCTGGAAGGACTTAAATGAAATACCTGGGTTGGTTGCTTGCACTGCTTTTTGCAGCGGCAGGTGTAGGCGGCTACTTTGTCTTCTATCGTCCTCTAGCCGAGGGATACGCTGAGCAAAGCAAGGAGATAAAAATGTGGGTAGCCAAGGTTGAAGCTTTGCAAGGCAATTTCCCCGCAAACAAGGCCTCCAGCTTTTCGACAGCGGACACATCCTCAAACAGCAAGAGCGTTCAGGAATTTGACTACGGCAATCTTATTGCCACAATTGCGCTGGACGATTTATTTTCATCTACAAAAGCAACTGAAATCTCTGCTACAGGTAAACAAAAATTAGATAAGCTTATCCCACTTATAAAAACTTCTCAAGAGGATGTAGTTGTGATGGTTCATACCGATAACATGCGGGTAGGACAGCAGTTACGTAAATATTATCCCTCCAACTGGGAATATTCGGCAAACAGGGCCGGGAAAATTTGCCGCTATCTTTTAGAAAAGGGAATAGATTCAAAGCGTTTGCTTCCGTGTGGACTTTCGGCGGCGCGTCCGCTTGCTTCCAATACTACAGCTGAAGGTCGCAAAAAAAACAGGCGCGTTGAAATCTATATCAAATAGGTTCACCTTGCTTAGCCGTTCGCGTCCTGCAACCTTTGCCTATATCTTAATACAGCAACTGCCTTTGTACTCTATGAATATAAACATCCTTTCTAATCCCATGTCTACAATTTATCACCTACCCACGTTCATCCAGTATCTGACTGCGTTAAATCAACTGTATTTTAAGTTCTCCGTTGGTCTCCAACTTATTCAAAATATAGCTAGAATGGGTTATAGACACGCAGCTGAGGTTGGCTAGTGAGAACGCGCTTTCTTGTAAACCCTTCGGCAGGTAAGGGCAGAACCGGTAAAAAATGGAAACACTGGTTTGCCGGAAAGAATTTAGATGTTGAGCTTTGCAGCAAGGCAGGGCAAATAAAAGAAGCCACTCGTAGAGCGCTTGCAGAAGGTGTGGACCGTCTTATTCTAGTGGGCGGCGATGGTTCGTTAAACAGCGCCTTGAACGCTATTGACAATGCGAATGTTGAGTTGGGTGTTATACCTACAGGTTCGGGTAACGACTTTGTACGTAGCATAGGCGTAACAATGGTTGAGCCTGAAACCTATCTTAAGCCTTGTAATGTTCGACGTATAGATATAGGTCAGGCAAACGGTGTTCGTTTTATCAACATCTTTGGTTCAGGTTTTGATGCCGAGGTGGCAAGGGCTATGCGGGCATCGTCCCTCAAGGGCGACTTAGGCTACTTTGTTTCCGTTTTACGCACCCTGTCAAAATTCAACTCCCCTGAAGTAAAAGTGAAAACCGATACTCAAACGCTTCACTTGGAAACAATGACTATTTCTGTAGGAAACGGACGCTATCATGGCGGCATGTTTATGCTTACGCCAAACGCTGAGCTTACCGATGCTCAGCTTGATTTATGTCTGGTTAAAAAATTACCCAAGCTTAGATTCCTGTTTCTGTTGCCCACAGCTATAAAAGGCAAGCATACCGAAATTACAGACCTTGTTTTGATGCACCGATTTAGACAGATGAAGCTTTCATTTTCCCATCCAGTATACTACCATGTTGATGGTGAGGTTTCTGATAAGGCCTTTAGAGAAATAGAGCTATCGGTTATCCCCAAGGCCATAAACTTTGTTACGCCATGAAGAGCAAGCCCAATTTGGTAAACCAAACTTTGCAAGAATACAATATCCTTAATTTGTATTAGAGGTGATATGAATAAAAATTCTCCTCGATCAAGACAGCCAGGTCGAAAACCGACGTACTGTATGTATATTAGAGGTAATCATGAATAAGATTCTCCTCTCCACAACCATCCTCTTCCTCCTAGGTCTGATGCCGCTTTCGGCTCAAACAGCGGCACCGGCTTTATCGCCAAATGCAGAAGATAGTCTACATCTTGATAGCCTGTCTGCTGAAATGTCTTTTGACACTACAGTTGTAGCAAAACTTGAAAAGCAAGCACATTCTGTTAGCAAGGCTATGCTTTTGTCAGCCTTTATACCTGGAGCAGGGCAGGTCTATAACCGCAAGTACATAAAGGGAGTTGTAATTGCCGGAGCAGAAATTACACTGGGATATTTTACAGTTAAGAAGCATCTTGAAATGAACAGCGTAAGCGCGAATACAGCGCTTGCAGATTCTGTTCGCACGCTACGTGCCGATTCCCTGCGTGACTTACGTAATACCTTTGCGTTTTTTACCCTTGCCGCTGTGGCTTATTCAGTAGCCGACGCCTACGTGGACGCTCACCTGTTCGGTTTCGATGAATCGCTGAATTTAAGTGTACTTCCCTCACGCCAAGGCATTGGCTTAGCCCTTCTTTATCGTTTCTAGCCCTTAACATACAGGACGTTAAAGTTCATAAAGTAATTATTGGGTGAAGTGTTTCTCTATTTTCGATATACTTGATTCTGTCGGACGAATCGGAAGCCGTAATGTGATATCTCTCTAGGTTTAGTGAGTACACAACGCTTAGTTCTTTCCTTCGGGAAGTTCGGGTAACTATCGCAGAACAGTTGTATGTAAGCTCCGGCTTTGTTTTCCAGCAAAAAGCCTTATGATATAGACACCGCGCGGGACAACGGTACCTTTATTATTCCGTAAATCCCATGACAAAAAGTGATCACCGGCTGCCTGTGAACCTTGATTAATTGTTCGCACTAAGCTGCCTGCAACATTGTAAATTGCCAATTTTACATTTGCGGCTTCAGGAAGGTGATATCGGACAGAAACAGAGGATTGTGAGGTTGGTAGAGCTGAAAATTCAAGTCCGGCGTGTTGGTCGGGGGCTTTACCTATTGCGTTGTGGCATTCGCTCATCATACTGGAAGTTACGTATTCAAGTTTCTTATCTGAAATAACGAAGCTTGTGGTTCCGGCAAGCTGAGGTTTGGCTGAGGCTACTTGTTCCCATACATAGGCAGTGTAGGTTCCAGCTTCAAGACCTTCAAGCTTATGCGTGAAGTCAAAGTGGCACATACACTTGCATGGTTTTTGAGCTAAATCGTGTTCTACTATGTTAATTTTGGTTCCCGATTGCGTTATTTCGAATTTCATGGTTGGACAGCAGTTTAAGTAAGCGTCGCTGTGATACACGTAGGCGATGTTATCAATTACTTTTGAACGTACGGTTCCCGAAGCCTTGAGTCCTGCAACACTTACCAGAAGCAACCCTACCGC
>Ga0256846_1000815_pt1 | contig 11134 bp, 13 predicted proteins | sample TevniametaG_FD_189098 | JGI IMG/M metagenome (GOLD analysis project Ga0256846, IMG submission 189098) | Tube worm associated microbial communities from hydrothermal vent at the East Pacific Rise, Pacific Ocean - Tevnia | ecosystem: Host-associated > Annelida > Integument > Unclassified ...
CTGTCCGCAATATTGTCATGATTCATTGTGTGGGCAGCCGTCAGATACCAGGTATTCACCAGCCCAAGGAAGACGGCTCCTTAAATGAATACTGCTCCAGAACCTGCTGCGCTGCCATGTTGAATGCATCAAACATGATACGTGAGCAATTTCCTGAAACAGGTATCTATGAAATGTACAGGGATATCAGAACGTATGGCAGAGGGCAGGAGGAATTATATAACAGGGCTGCTGCCAATAATGTGGTTTTCATGCGCTTTGAACCTGATTCTCTGCCTGAAGTTGTTAAAAGCACCGCACCTGACCATCCTTTGCAGGTAAAGATCAAGGACACACTGACCTTTAATGAAGAATTTGAAGTCCCGGCCGACCTTGTGGTTCTTGCAACCGGAATTGAGCCGGAAAATATCAGTGATCTGGCTTCCATGATGAAACTTCCCATTGGAAATGACAGATTTCTGCTGGAAGTCCATCCCAAGCTCAGACCTGTTGAGCTGCCGGTGGCAGGAATCTTTCTTGCAGGCACATGCCAGGCACCAATGGATTCAGGAGAAGCATGCAATGCTGCCGGAGCTGCTGCTGTCAAAGCATCTGCACTTCTTAAAAAAGGATATATCGAGCTTGATCCATTTGTTGCACAAGTTGATATTGATAAATGCAAGGGTCATGGTGCATGTGTACAGGCCTGCATAAATGAAGGTGCCCTGAATCTGGTTGAAATGCAGATAGACGGCCAGACTCTTAAAAAGGCCAAAGTCACTCCTGCCATGTGTCTGGGTTGCGGCGCCTGTGCAGCAGTATGCCCTGAAAAAGCCATTGATATTAACGGGTGGGCATTGAAACAATATGAAGATATGGTTGATGCCATTGTTTCAGACGGTTTCAGTGCATGATGAATTTACCGGTTTGAATAGGAAAGATAACATGACTGATAATAATAATAATCAGGATAAAGAGGCCAGAAAAGAAGCAATGAAAAAACTTCGTGCCAGCCGCAAGGAGAGTATTGCCAGGGCTTCAGCCATGATGAAGGAACAAAAAAAAGATATCAAGGCAATCAAGGAGTTCTTGACGGGCAGGGATGCAACTGTCCCTGAGATTGCCGGAGAAACCGGCCTGCCCACTGATAAAACCCTTTGGTACATTGCAACCATGAAAAAATACGGCCAGATAGTTGAGGCCGAAAAAGAGGGAGCCTTTTTCAATTACTCTCTGAATGAATCCAATTAACCATAATCAGAGGTTTATTTATTATGAATTCCATAAGCTTAGATTTTGCAGAAGAGCTGAAACAATATTCAGAAGACAAGGCTCTTGAATGCTTTAACTGCGGGACTTGTGCTGCCATCTGCCCTCTTGTGCATGATAATTTTCCAAGAAGAATGATCAGATATATTCAGGTCGGAGCCAGGGAAAAGATTCTTGAAAATTCAAATGAACTCTGGAAATGCCTTCACTGTGGCCTTTGTACTCATACCTGCCCGAGGCAGGCAGATCCCGGAGAAATAATTCTTGGTCTGAAACGATTTGTTGTCGCAAACTGGAGGTAACCACCATGTTTAATCCCAAAGATATAATTGAAATTCTTGCTGCCAATGTAAAGCAGACAAAAAGTCCCTTTGGCATACCAAAATCAATGGTGAACAAATGGCATAAAGGGCTTGATCTTCCGGACAAAGGTGAATACATGCTCTTTACAGGTCTTATGTATCAATTTTCACCTTTTATTGAAAAATCGACCCAGTATCTTGAAAAATATGAAGACACAAAACTGGCCGGATATCTGAAATATGTCAGATATATTCCTGGTTATGTTTCAGGTATCGGCCTTGCCCTCATGACTTCCGGAAAAGAAAAGAAAAAAGCAGGGACCTGTCTTAAGAATATTGTTTACCTGCTTAAAAAATCACAGGTAAGTTTTGGATACAGGCCTGATCTTGATAATTATTCCGGTATTCTGCTCTATGACATGGGAGATATTGACGGATTCATTGCCCATGCAAAAAAAATTGCACAAACTCTGGACAGGGCCGGGATAAGGAAAATCATCACGGTTGATCCCCATACAGCATATGCTTTGAAAAAACTTTTTCCAAAGTACACTGGAATCAGTTTTGAAGTGAAAGCTTATTTTGAACTTTTAAATCTGAACAAAAAAAACTGCAATCTTGAAGTAACACTTCATGATCCATGCTTTTTCGGAAGGTATCTTGAATTATCTGACCATCCGAGAAAACTGCTGAAAAGCCTTGGAATTGTCAATTCAGAAATCAGGAACCAGAAAGATTTTACAAGTTGTTGCGGAGGACCTGCCGAGTCAATTTCTCCTGGTCTTTCAAACGAGATAATGCAAAAACGTATCAAGGAACTGGAAGAACCCGGGAAACCGATAATAGCTTATTGTCCGATCTGTCTTGGCAATCTGAGAAAGTCGGGAGCCAATGTTGAGGATCTGTCAGCATTGCTCGCAAAAAATATTTAAAATTAATTAAGGAGAAAAATATGTCGGAAAAGGTGGAAAAAATCATTTATTTTTGTACCCATGGCGGAGAAGATGCAGAAAGAGCCTCCATCTGTTTTGCCATGGCAGGTGCTGCAGTTGCGCTTGATATTGAAACCACGGTAGCTCTTCAGGGTAAGGCAGTATACCTTGCCCAGAACGGATATATTGATCATCTGGCTGCCACAGGAGGGTTTGCGCCCCTGTCAAAACTGATAGGAGATTTTCTTGAGCTTGGGGGTAAAATTCTTGTGTGCAAACCATGCATTGAAGAACGCAATATCAAGGAGACAGACCTGATTGAAGGTGCAAGCGTAACTGCAGGTGGAACATTGAACCTGCTGGCACTGGAATCAGATGCCCATCTGGTTTATTAAATATTGCTCAAGATCCTGAGATTTAGAAAGGAACAAAAAAATGGCTGATACGCAACACAAAATTATTTATATGTGCACCTGTGGAGGAGAAGATGCGGAAAAGGCATCCATATGTATAGGACTTGCAAATGCAGGTCTTGCTCTTGAGGAAGATGTTTCTCTGATTCTCATGGGCAAAGGGGTATATCTTGGCCAGAAAGGATATGCAGACCATATACACAGGGCCGGAGACCGGGCTCCTTTAAAAAAATTGATTTCCGATTTCATGAGCCTGGGCGGAAAACTTTTTGTCTGCAAACCCTGTATTGAGGAAAGAAACATGGGATTATCAGATTTCATTGAGGGTGCAGAACTTGCAACAGGCACCACCTTGAACATGCTTATCCTGGAATCTGACAAGCAACTGGTTTTCTGACTGATATTTTTGTTTATGTATCAGCCATTATAAATTTATTTCAACAGATAGAAAGAGACTGAATAATATGAGTGACATGGAAGACAGAATAAAACAACTTGAAAACAGAATAAAACAACTTGAAAACAACCAGCCTGAAGACAAACTTTCCATGATTGTCTTCAGCGGCGATCTTGACAAGATGCTGGCAGCTTTTATTATTGCCACGGGTGCTGCTGCAATGTATGAAAAGGTTGTCATGTTCTTTACTTTCTGGGGCACTTCAGTTCTAAGGGATCGTGACAAAAAAATCAGAAAACAGGATCTTATGAGCGCAATGTTCGGCAAGATGCTTCCAAAAGGCGCTTCAAAGCTTGCCCTTTCAAAGATGCACATGGCAGGCATGGGCACTGCCATGATGAAAGGTCTGATGAAGAAAAAAGGAATAATGTCACTGGAGGATCTCATGAAAATTTCAGCAGATTCAGGGGTTGAAATTGTCATCTGCGAAATGTCCATGGACCTTATGGGATTTAAAAAAGAAGAAATGATAGATTATCCCGGCATGATCCTTGGAGGAGTTGCAAAATTCCTTCAGGAGGCTGCAACCAGCAAGGTTTCTCTTTTTATTTAAAATTTCTACCCGATGGGGAACTGCTCCCTGTATGCCAGTTCCCCTCTGATTCCTTCCTTTGAGAATACTATCTGCCACAGCTGATTTCTTCGTGACCGAAAGCTTGCTGCGCATGAAAGCAGATAATATGTCCACATCCTGAAAAATCTTTCATCATATATATCCTTGAGCTTATCCCAGTTTTTAACAAAATTGCCATACCATTCCATAAGGGTTTTGTCATAATACTGACCAAAGCTGTGCCAGTCTTCCATGACAAACAGCCCTTCCACGGCCTGTGCAATCTGTTTTGCAGAAGGAAGCATTGAATTGGGGAAAATATATTTATTTATCCAAGGATCAGTCGATTTTACAGAAGAATTTCCTGCAATGGTGTGAAGAAGAAAAAGCCCGTCCTGTTTAAGACATCTGTTTACAACCTTGAAATATGTTCTGTAATTTTTATATCCCACATGTTCAAACATGCCGATTGACACAATTGCGTCAAAACGTTCATCAAGACTGCGGTAATCCTTGAGCTCAAATTTTACATCCAGACCTTTGCAGAAATTTTCTGCATATTGCATCTGTTCCTTTGACACTGTGATGCCATGCACTCTTGCTTTGTATTTCTTAGCTGCATATTTTGCAAATCCTCCCCAGCCGCAGCCGATATCAAGGACTTTCATGCCCGGCTCAAGACCTATCTTGCGGCATATCATGTCAAGCTTTGCTTCCTGGGCTTCATCCAGAGTTGTGGCGTTTTTCCAGAAACCACAGGCATAATTCATCCCCTTGTCAAGCATCAGGGAAAAGAGACGATTGCCAGTATCATAATGTTTTTTTCCTATGATATATGCTCTGGATCTGCGCTGGGGATTGAAAAATTTATCCTTTATTATGGCCCATGCCACCAGCATGGGATTGATTTTTACCTTTTTATCAAGCCTTGCCTGCAGAATTTTTGTAAAAAACTGGTCCAGAGCCTCACAATCCCACCATCCATCCATATAGGATTCACCAAGGCCGATTGACCCTGCTGACAAAACTCTTTCAAAAAAATCAGGATTATTGACTTTTATGTCCCAGGGCCGAGATCCGTTAATTTCTATATCCAAAGGAGAGATAATTTTCTGAATATCTTTTTTTACTTTTGAGTCCATAAAGCAACCACCTTATAAAGTAAAAATTCATCAGTATCTTCTATGAATTTTGCTTAACATAAGCTAGGCATTAAAACAAGCAGTTGATAAACGTGAAAAAGGAATTATTATTATTTTAATTGGCACAATGCAAAAAAATCAATAAAAACAGGGAGCTGAAATAATGCCTATTTTTGAGTATCAATGCCGTAAATGTAAAAAAAATTTTGAGAAACTGGTTTTTGCAGGAGAGGACAGGGATATTGAATGCCCTGAATGCAAAAGCCGCGATGTTGTAAAAAAAATGAGCGCAACAAGCTTTATGGGCCCAAGCATTGGAAAATGCGCAACAGGATCGCCAAAGGGTTTTTCATGAGCAGGATAATAATCCTTCGGTCTGAAGGATATGATCCTGAGTTGGACTTCCATGACAGGTAGAAACAGAAATATTTTCTGCCTGTCATGGAGTGCATGGCATCTGCCTGGCCCTGATTTATCCGTGAACAGGGGTTTTGCATGCCTTTAAAGCAAGTTCGCCCATTATTTCCCCAAAGGTCGGGTGAGCATGGATGGTATGGGCAATCTGTGTGACGGTCAATTCATTGCGCATTGCAAGGCCGGCTTCTGCAATAAGGTCGGTGGCGCGGGATCCTGTTATGTGTACTCCAAGAACCCTGCCTGATTTCTTTTCCACAATCATTTTTGCTGATCCTGCAAGCTCTCCTGTTGCATGGGCCTTTCCAAGGGATCTGAAATTCATGGAAAATGTTTCTATATTGTATCCCCTGTCAATGGCTGTTTTTTCACTCAGCCCGACAGTGCCGATTTCAGGCATGGTAAAAACAGCCCCTGGAATTACATCATAATTCATTGTTTCTTCAATCCCCATGGCATTGGCAGCAGCAACCATGCCTTCATGTGATGCCACATGTGCAAGCATTGCCTTTGAAGGCCCGAGAATGTCTCCTATGGCATAAACATTCTTGAGTTTTGTCTGCATTCTTTCATCTACTTTTATCCAGCCCTGTTCATCAGTTTCAAGGCCGATATTTTCAAGCCCAAGATCTTTTGCAAGAGAGGATCTTCCTATGCATACAGCCATTTTTTCCGCCTCAATCACCTCTGCCTTGAGTTTAGAAGGTTTTGGATTGTCAGTAAATTCAGAAAGGCCAAGATGAACTGAAAGGCCATTCTGCCCCTGATGGGCTGATTTTACAATTGTATCGCAAAGCACTTTGATCTTTTTCTTTTTCATTTCCTTTAACAGCAGTTTTGAGCATTCCTCGTCAACCATTGGAAGGGGCAGCACCCTTGACATGGCTTCAACAATGGTCACGCGGGAACCAAGGGCTGAAAATATAAAGGCAAATTCACATCCTATGACTCCTCCGCCCACAATGACAATGGATTCTGGAATTTTTTCAAGACAGAGCATGTCATTGGAGGATAAAATATTTTCATGATCAAAAGGAAAAGCCTTTACATTCAGCGGGCAGGTTCCGGCTGCAATGATCAGTTTATCATATTCAACCTGTTTTGACTGGTCATTGTCCATTATTATCTGCACAAGGCCGTGGCCCTTTATCACTGCCCTGCCCTTCTCAACTGCCACGTTCCTGGAATTCAGCAGGCTGTCTATCCCCTTTCTCTGAATCTGCAAAATTTTATTCTTTTTTTTCATCAGAGCCTGCATATCAGGGTTTAAACTGCCTTCCAGGTTTATGCCGAATTCCTTTGCTGTCTTTAACTGCATCAGAATATCAGCACAATGATTCATGATCTTTGACGGAATGCACCCATGATTCAGGCATGTGCCGCCCAGATTCTCCTTTTCCACAAGCGTGACCTGTGCCCCAAGGTCAGCAGCTCTTAAAGCGGCTACATACCCTCCGGGACCTGCCCCTATTACCACAACCCTTTTACCCATATTTCATACCTCCTTTAAAATAAATCAGTTTTGCATCCGGGCTTTGAATATTTTGCGACTTTCTACACACAATTTAAGGTGATTGCACTAATTTTTATAAAAAAATTGATTTTTTTATAAATTTATTCAAATATTATTTGACAATATCATTATCGTAAGATATTTTTCAATAAGAATTTAATTAAATTTATTTTTCCATTGAAATTTTTAGCTAAAAATGAGGGAACCTTATGAAAATTGATGATACCAATATTGATATTATCAGGGAATTAAAACAGGGAAAGAAATCTTTTAAAAAGATTGCTGACAAACTTTCCATTACAGAGAACACGGTACGTTCAAGAGTTAACCGGCTCCAGGAGGAAGGCGTGCTTGAGATCTGCGGTCTTGTTGATCCGGCAACTTTGCCCGGTCACAGAACCGTTATCATAGGCATAAAGCTTTCTGAAATGAATCTTGTTGAAAAAGGAAGGGAAATCAGCAAGTTAAAGGGAGTTATTTCCGTAAGTGTTGTAACCGGAAGATATGACCTTATGGTTCTTATCCTGTTTAAAAAAGGATTCGGCCTGCTTGAATTCTATACCGAAGAAATCTCAAAGATTGACGGCATAAGCTCGGTTGAGACCTTTGTTGTGTATAAATCCTATAATTTAAAGGTTCCCTATATTTTTTAATTCATCAAAAATATGAGGACTATCTGTTATGACCACCTGTCTTAAAACCACTCCCCTTAACGGATGGCACAGGAACGCCGGCGCCAACATGGCGGATTTCGGCGGCTTTGACATGCCTTTATGGTATGAAACCGGAGTCAGAAATGAGCATCTTGGCGTGCTGAAATCAGCAGGCATATTTGATACCAGCCACATGGCCTGCATTTATGTAAAAGGTGAAAATGCATTTGATCTTCTAAACCTGTGCTTTACAAGGGATATTTCATCGCTTGCCAGGGGAAGATGCGTTTACGGGGCTTTTCTTGATGCAGAGGGGTTCTGCATTGACGATGCCATTGTCTACAAATTCACTGACACTTCTTTTATGGTATGCGTCAATGCCGGTATGGGAGAGACAATTGCAAGGCATCTTGATGAAAATAAACAGGAATTTGATGCAGACATTAAAGACATGTCAGAAAAACTTGCAAAAATGGATATCCAGGGAATCAATTCAGCACGCATACTTTCCCGGCTGATTAAAGACCCTGATCAGGTTTTTCAGAACATGCCCTATTTTTCATTCAAGGGCCATCCTGAAAACGATTCTGAAGTCAGGCTTGCCGACGGCACACCCATTCTGCTTTCCAGATCAGGTTATACAGGTGAATTTGGATTTGAAATTTTTCTTGGGCCCGATGCAATTGTAAAATTATGGACTGACATACTTGAGGCGGGAAAACAGTTCAATATCACTGCCTGCGGACTTGGCGCCCGGGATTCACTGAGAGCCGGAGCCTGTCTTCCTTTGTCCCATCAGGATATCGGGCATTGGAAATTCATCAACCATCCATGGGACTTTGCACTTCCATGGGCTGATGACAAAAAATCATTCACCAAAAAATTCATTGGGGCAGATGCCCTTCTGCCCTGCCCTGAAGATTCTTTTACCTATGCTTTTGCAGGAGATTCCCTGCGCAAGGTTTCTGCCGGTGAAAAAACAAAGGTAAAAGATGAATCAGGAAATGAAATCGGCAAGGTTCTGACCTGCGCCACTGACATGGGAATTACCTGGCATGATGGTAAAATCTTAAGCATCGCCTCAAAAGACCTTCCCCCTGACATCAAAATCAAGGGGATAAGCTGCGGATTTGTAATGGTCAACAAAAAGCTTGAGCCAGGCACTTCTCTTATACTTGAAGAAGGCAGGCGCATTGTCAGGGCAACCATTGTCACGGATATACGTCCTGACAGAACTGCAAGAAAAAAACTGAGCAATTTTATTTAACCATATGACAGGAGGCTGACATGAAAGAAATTAACGAACTTAATTTACCGGATGATGTAAAATACACCAAGGATCATGAGTGGGCAAGACAGGACGGCGATATCATCACCATTGGAATCAATGACTATGCCCAGGATCAGCTTGGGGAAGTTGTTTTTGTTGAAATGCCTGAAGTGGGCGACAGCTTTTCCCAGGGAGATGAATTCGGCAGTGTTGAATCTGTCAAGGCTGTTTCAGAAATCTATATCCCTGTTTCAGGTGAAGTGGTTGAAATAAACGAAGCTCTTGAAGATGAGCCTGAACTTGTCAACAATGACTGCTACACCGGCGGATGGCTCATAAAAATCAAACCTGAAGATCCTTCTGAGATGGACGGTCTGATGGACAAGGCAGCATATCTTGAGATGCTGAAAGGATAAGAGAATCATGCGTTATCTTCCACATACCAAAGAAGATATTGAAAGTATGCTCAAGGTGTCGGGAGTTTCAAGCCTTGACGGGCTTTTTGCCAGCATACCGGATGATCTGAAAACAAAGGACGGTATCAACATCCCCAAGGGTCTTTCAGAATGGGCGCTTGATGAGCATATGGAAGAGCTTGCATCTGCAAACTATGCCTCAAAAAAAAGCAGATGCCTCATTGGAGCCGGAAGCTATGATCATTATATTCCGGCCATTATTCCATATCTCATATCCCGTTCAGAATTCATGACAGCATATACTCCATATCAGCCTGAGGTAAGCCAGGGAACTCTTCAGGGAATCTATGAATTTCAGACCATGATAACCAGGCTGCTTGAAATGGATATTGCCACAGCTTCCCACTATGACTGTGGAACAGCTCTGGCAGAAGCAGCTCTCATTGCCCTGAGAAAAAACAGAAAAGCTTCAAAAATAGCGATTTCTTCCCTTGTTCACCCTGCACACCGTGAGATTGTAAAAACCTATATCTGTCCCAGCGGATATGAAATTGTTGAAATTCCATATACAAAGGAAGGCCTGACCGATATAGAGGCTGTGAAAAAAATGGATGACATTGCAGGCATTGCAGTCCAGTCTCCGAACTTTTTCGGCAATATTGAGGATCTTCAGGCATTTGGAACAATTGCACATGATAAAAAAATCCTTTTTATCACCTCGTTTACCGAAGCAATCTCATACGGACTTTTAAAATCTCCTGGCAGTTCAGGCGCTGACATAGTTGCAGGCGAAGGCCAGAGCCTTGGAATTGCCAGATCATTCGGGGGCCCCGGCCTGGGTCTTATGGCAGCCACAAAAAAACAGATGAGAAACCTGCCAGGCCGTTATGTAGGGAAAACACAGGATGCCAACGGAGAAGAAGGCTATGTTTTGACCCTTGCCACAAGAGAACAGCACATCAAAAGGGAAAAAGCTTCTTCCAATATATGCTCCAACAATGGTCTCAATGCAATGACCGCTGCCATTTATCTTGCCACTGTGGGAAAAATCGGCATAAGAGAAATTGCCCAGCAGAACCATGACAAGGCAGTATATCTCAGACAGGCCCTTGAAAAATCAGGTTTCACACCTGTTTTTGATTCACCGTTTTTCAATGAATTTGTCCTGAAGGCTCCGGCAGATTTTGAAAAGAAAAGAAAAGATATCATAAAAAAACACTGCATATTTGCAGGAATCAGTCTGAAAGATTTTTATCCTGAATTAAAGGATCATTACCTGTTCTGTGCGACTGAAACCGTTTCAAAAAATGATATTGATCTTCTGGCAAAGGAGGTGCGCAAATGATTAAACAGCCGGGAACAAAAGGCCTTGTTTTCAATGAACCCCTGCTCTGGGACAAAAGCCGTGAAGGCAGATGCGCCGTGTCTTTGCCTGAATCTGATGTTGAAACAGCACAGCTTGACGCAAAACTTGTGGGTGATGCTCCTGATCTGCCCCAATTGTCCGAACTTGACGTGGTACGGCACTATACCAGGCTTTCCCAGTGGAATTTCGGTGTTGATTCAGGCATGTATCCCCTTGGTTCATGCACCATGAAATACAACCCCAAAACCAATGAGGTTCAGGCATCACGCAAGGGGTTTGCATCTGCCCACCCTCTGGCAGGGGAAGAATTTTCCCAGGGATGCCTCAGGCTCATGTATGAGCTTGAACAATATCTTGCTGAAATAACAGGGTTCAGGGCAGTCAGCCTCCAGCCCGCTGCAGGGGCCCATGGAGAGCTTGCAGGAATGCTCATGATTCATGCCTATTTTGCAAAA
>Ga0256846_1000816_pt1 | contig 11122 bp, 10 predicted proteins | sample TevniametaG_FD_189098 | JGI IMG/M metagenome (GOLD analysis project Ga0256846, IMG submission 189098) | Tube worm associated microbial communities from hydrothermal vent at the East Pacific Rise, Pacific Ocean - Tevnia | ecosystem: Host-associated > Annelida > Integument > Unclassified ...
TTATAAAATAGAACTGGGTACAACAATTTATCCTATGTAAAGCCATCCCTTAGGCACTAAACTTTTTTCAAAGGTAATATTTTTTGTTTTTTATTTATACCATAATTAAATTTTTCTCACGGATAAAGAGTTTTCAATAATTTCAATATTTGGAAAAGCCCTCACCGGTGCGCGATTATATCGCGTACCAAAAGCCTCTACCACCGCAAAATTTGCAACTTTAAGCCCCGCTGTCTGCTTATTATCCTTATTAACTTTTGGTGTCATCAATTGAAATAAACCTACTAGGTCTCAAAAACCTAGTAGGTTTAAATAAAACAATCCGGTTTTTAGGGAAGGCTACAGGCGTTCAAAAACAAAAAAATAATGTATATTTGAAACACGCTTAAAAGACGCCAATGAAATATACGGATTTTCTCAGATTGGAATGGAAAAGTTTTCTTCGGGCACCCAACTTTTCCAAAAAACTAGCCCTAAAAATTCTGGCAATTATCGGCTATCTTTTTCTTTCTCTATATATGGTTGGGCTTGCTTTTATCGCTTTCTTCGTGTTCAAAGAAAAATATCCCGATGCAGACCCTTTTATCAAGGCAAATGAACATATCTATATCTTCTTTTTCATCATTATCTATCTTTTAATGTACGTCTCGTTCAATAGCCTGAAAGTGAAGCCCTACATGCTTTTACCCATTGCCAAAAAAAAGATTGTCAACTATCATATTTTTAGAAATCTGCTCAGTCCCGTCAATCTGATTCTAACGATCTCCGTATTGGTTTATGCCGCAATTCTGCTGACACATCACTACCAAATATGGGGAGTTATTTCTTGGCTAATCTCTGTAATCAGCACACTGATTTTCATCAATCTGGCGCTGATTTTTGCTGAAAAAAGCCCGATTATCGGCGGATTTATGAGCATTTTTCTTATTCTGCTTATCGTCAAAATCAAAGTGATTACACCCTATTTGGCACCTTTGGGTGATTTTTTCTATGAAACATATACCAATCCGTTTTTTGCGCTGATTCCCATTGCAACAACACTGCTGCTATACAAAACCATCTATCGTTTTGTCTATAACCGCTTTTACTTGGACGATGCCCTGAAAAACGGCAAAAAATCAAAAGTCAGCAAGTTGGAACTCAATTGGACAAATCGTTTCGGCATCATTGGAGGGTTCATCAAAAACGATATCAGGATGATTTGGCGCAACAAAAGACCCAAACAATCATTGTTGAGCATCGGAATCATCTATATTTTCGGTTTTTTGATCTATGGAACTTCCCTATACAGTCACAACGAATTCATGAAAGTGCTGTGGGCAATCATGCTCACGGGTGCCTATATCATCAATTTCGGAAGTTATATTCCGGCTTGGGACAGCGAGCATTATAGGCTTCTGATGAGTCAAAGTCTTAACTACAGACAATATTTAGATGCCAAATGGTGGCTGATGACCTTTTCTGTGATGATATTAGGCATTTTAAGCCTTCCTTTTATCTATTTCGGAAAAGATATTTTCTTGATGATTATGGCTATGGCGGTTTTCAATATAGGACTGAATATCCATTTGGTGCTGCTCACCGGACTTTTCACCACCACACCCATCAAGCTCAACCAAAAAGTAAAAGCTTTTGACAACACGGCAAATTTCAATATGAAAATTATGATGCTTTCCATGCTGCGTATAGGAATTCCTATTGCCATCTATTTTTTGGTATTGAAATTCTTCGGGTTATATTATGCCTTCGGCATCATGGCAGTCATGGGAATACTCGGACTTATTTTTAAAAACCTGTTCCTGGACTTTCTGTCCGGACTATACATCAAACGAAAATATAAAACCATACATGCTTTCAGCAAAAACGAATCAGAATGATAAACATTGAAAAACTTAGTAAAAACTATAGCGGAACAAATGTTTTGGACATTGAAAACATTCAAATTCCAAGCGGACAAAGCTTCGGGCTTGTTGGCAATAACGGCGCAGGAAAAACAACCATGTTCAACCTGATATTAGACTTGATTCCGCCCACTGCCGGATATATCAAAATCAATGATATTCAAGTGAACAAAAGCGAAAAATGGAAACCTTTCACCACCGCCTATATCGATGAAACTTTTATCATCAGCTATTTGTTTCCTGAAGAATTCTTTGAATTTCTTGCCAACCTACGCGGTGTCGATAAGCAGGAACTCCACGATTTTTTAGACTATTTCAAAGATTTTTTCAATGACGAAATTCTAGGAAAAGAAAAATATATTCGTGATCTGTCAAAAGGAAATCAAAAAAAAGTTGGCATTGTCGGTGCATTGATTGGAAATCCTAAACTGATTGTTCTTGACGAACCTTTTGCCAATTTAGATCCCAGCACACAAATCAGATTGAAAACTTTGCTCAACCAACTCAGAAAAGATAAAGAAGTCACTTTGCTGATTTCCAGTCATGATTTAGGACATATCACCGAGGTAACCGATAGAATTGTTGTGCTCGATAAAGGATTGATTGTAAAAGACATAGAAACAAACACCAACACCCTAAATGAGTTGGAGATATTTTTTCAAGAACAAATTCAAGAACACGCATGAAATTCCGAACGGAAATAGAAATTAACAAATATGATTTTCAGATTGACTACCATTCCAAAATATTTGGTCTGGGATCTTGTTTTGTGAATCATATCGGTCAAAAAATGGACTATTTTCAATTTCAGCATCAAATCAACACATTCGGAATCATTTTCAACCCTTTTTCAATCAGAAATATTCTGGAACGGGTGATTAAACAACAATTTTTTGAAGAAAAAGATTTGTTTCATCTCAATGGTTCTTGGAAAAGTTATGAGCTTCATTCTTCCCAAAATCATTCAAGCAAAACAGAAATGCTTGATCATATCAACCAAAAAATGGCGCATACTCATTCATTCTTGCTCGAAACAAATCTGGCTATTTTCACTTTTGGAACCGCTTGGATTTATAAACTCAAAGAAACCGGAAAAATTGTGAGCAATTGCCACAAAGTGCCCCAAAAAGCATTTGACAAACAATTGATGCAAACTGACGAAATCAAAACACAAATCAATCAAATCATCTCGTTGCTCCGTCAAATCAACCCAAAGCTGAAAATTTTGCTTACACTCAGTCCTGTTCGTCATCTCAAAGACGGTTTTGCCGAAAACCAACACAGCAAAGCAAGACTCTTGGATAGTCTCCATCATTTTGTTGATAACCGGCATGTTTTTTATTTCCCTTCTTATGAAATTCTGATGGACGATCTGCGTGACTATCGTTTTTATGAAGATGACTTATTGCACCCCAACACAATGGCTGTGGATTATGTCTGGCACAAATTCAAACAAGCCATTTTCAGCGATACCGGCTTGCAAACCATGAAAAAAGTGGAAAAAATACGCAAAAACACCCAACACAGACCTTTTCGGAAAGATTCAGCGCAATTCGCTGATTTTCAGCAAAAAACAAATAGAGAAATCCAAAGCTTAACCGATGAATTTCCTTGGATGAAATTCTATTAGAAAATCAAATTCTCGCACACAGAAGTTTATGACTATTTTCTGTGTCGATCCAAAACCAACTTTAGATATCTATTATGCAAAATAATAGAATCATAATACTTTCTTTTGTTTGGCGCGATGCTGTCAATAACATCCTTTAACTGCTTGGGATCATTTTTGATGTCATAGTAGTGAAACCCTGTGTTATCATGAAAAATAAATGACTCATCTCCCTTATAAAAGCCAAAACCCTCTGCACTATAATGTCTTGTGTCATTTGTGCTCAAACAAATAATCAGTCTGTTTGCGCTAATTGTATCAAACAAGCTTCGTCCGGAAAAATATGAATTTTTTGATGCTTTTTTTGCATATAAAAGTTCATAAATTGTAGGAGCTATATCTAAATTTGTTACGGTCTTTCCGCTATTTTCTTGTATCATCTTCATCTGTGTGGCATGTTTTTCCGTCCAAGATTTAGGAAATCTAAACATCATGGGAATATCTAATGCTTCTTTGAAGAAAGAGCTCAATCTTTGTCTTCTTTTTACGGTATAATCTCCATGGTCTGCCGTAAAAATAAAAATAGTTTTATCCAACTCCCCTCTCTTTTTAACAACATTTACTATCTTCTCTACAATTTTATCTGTGATGAACAAAGCTCTTCCATATCTGGATTTTATCCCTTTATAATCCTTAATTTTTGGGGATTTATTCTGATACGGTCCGTGAGTCGCATTGGTATTATAGTAAAAGAAAAAAGGATATTTCATGCTTACAAACTCATTCTCAATATTTTCCAAAACAGTCAAATCATCTGCGCCCACATCATTAATCAAAGGCAATTTAAGTTTTTCAGGATAAAAATAATGGTCTAAATTCTCATCTTCTATATACTCCTTAAAGCCTTTCCATTCTTGAGATTGCGAAGTGGCAATAAGCGTTTCATAATCATTTTTTTTGGCATAATCCCAAAGAAATGGAGCAGATATCAACTTTGAATATGCTTCTTCCGGCCCCACGCCGGTGTACATTGATGGCATACTAACATCTGTTGCCCCCGATATAGACATGGCATTATGCATCAATATAAATTGGTCTTGCTCAGTCTGAATCCATCGGTGCATGAAAGGAGTATAATCATTATCAAATCCGTAGAACGATAAAGGTTCTTTGCTGAACGATTCAAAAACAATCAACACAATATTCCAACGATATTCACGTGATTTATCACCAACCAATATTGGAAGATCCGGAGTGAAAATATGTCTAAAAGGTTTCAATTTATCGTTGTCCTTCATTCCTAGTTTAACCGAATATAAAGTATGAATATCCATTGGAATAAAATCTTTTTGATGATGGATTTTACCCGTATTTAATTTCCAATTGACCACCATAAGAATCAGTATGGAAACCAATATATATGCTTTGCTGCTCGGAACAGCAACTTTCTTTTTAAACAAAAAGACAAATAATAAAGTAAAAACAACAATAGCTCCCATTGACAAGGGATTCATAACAATGTGTTTTGTATAACTCCAAAAATATACAGGTTGATCTCTCAAAAATATCAACAATCCTGTAGATAAAAACTCTTTAAATTCTCTGAATAAAAAATATCCCATAGACAGGACTAACACCCATAAAAAAGACAGAAGCGTGATAAGTGCCATTCTGATTTTATGATGAAGATATTGCAATAATACACCAATCTCTGTCCAGAAAAAATATGAAACAAATGAAAAAGTGGTAAAAGACTTCACATTTAGCTTATACATTGAATAGTTTGAAAAATACAATGCCAAACTATACAGAATAAATAAAATGGAAATCCATGAAAATCTATTATAAACCAAAGATTTATATTTTATAAACAACGTATTTCTAGACATTAGCATCCTTTTTTTAAAACTACAAATGTATTAATTTTATGACTCCCCCAAAAAATCTCAATCAAGAATTTAATCTAGTCTCTAATAAAAACAGTAAATTTGCCCATGTCAGAAATCCGAATCATTTTTTAAATCTAAAAGCATATTTATGAAAATAGGCATCGTCGTCCAGAGATATGGCAAAGAAATTAATGGTGGGGCAGAATTGCACGCCAAACAATTGGCAGAACAACTCAACAATAAACACGAGGTAAGGGTTATTACAACACAATCAAAATCATATAACGAATGGGATAATCAACTCAACAACAGCAAAGAAATCATCAACAATATAGAAATACTTCGCTTTCCATCAGTAAAAAAAAATCATGTTCAATACAGAAAATATATTCGACGAATGAACAAAACTCGCCGACATCACAGACTATTCAAAAGATTTGGCTTGTTTAGTTTTTTTGATCGACTTGGCTGTTTTGAACCGAGTAAAAAAAGTTTTCAAAAATGGTTGATTCATCAAGGACCATATTGCGAAGGATTGGTTGATTTTCTTAAAGAGAACAAATCAAAGTATGATGTTTTCATCTTTTTTACTTATTTGTACTACCCCACCAATATCGGACTGCCCGAAGTCGCCCGCAAAAGCATTCTGATTCCAACGGCACATGACGAGCCGCCTTTCTATTATAAAGGCTACGAAAATTTATTTCGAAAAGTAGGTTTTATTATGTACAACAGTGAAAGCGAAAAAGAACTCGTAGAAAAAACCTATCCGATTGCACAAGAAAAACCTAACGATATTGCCGGTGTAGGCATTGAAAAAATGAATTATAAAAAATATAAATCTCCTATCAAACAACCATACTTTGTTTATATCGGTCGAATTGATGTTTCAAAAAATATGGGAGAGCTGATCCGGTGGTTTGAAAAATATACAGAACATAATCCTGAAATTCGTCTTGTGCTCATCGGGCAAAATGTATCTGAATTTTCAGCCGGAAAACAAGTGATTTTCACCGGATTTATTTCAGATGATGAAAAATATCAATGGTTATTGAATGCTCAAGCATTAATTATTCCATCAAAGTTTGAAAGTCTATCTATGGTAACACTTGAAGCCATGGAGCAAGGTGTTCCCGTTATTGCCAATGCTTACTGCGATGTTTTGGACGACCATATCAAACGCAGTGAAGCGGGTTTTAGCTATCGTGGATTCGAAAATTTCTCAAATATTCTTAACAAAACATTATCTCTAACCGAAAAAGAAAAAAGTGAAATCGGAAACAATGGAAAAAACTACGTAAAAAAATATTATCAGTGGGAGGAAATTCTCAAAAAATTTGACAGCGCCTTTGAACTGATTAAACACAAAAAATAATGTTTTGCCTAACACAAAACTATCTATCACTCAAAAACCCATATAAGAAAGAATATTCCAAATCTCCTCATGCACTTCATCCTTGCCCTTACGCATATCGATTTTTATGGTTTTCTCGGGCAAAATATCCTCAATGATTTTCTGAGCACGCCTTTGAATTTCCAGAAATTTTTCCGGATTTGGACGGCTGATATCTCCACTTTCATAAAGCGATAACTTATGTTTGCGCTTCAAAGCTGTTTCAACCGACAATTCCAAATAGAAAATATAGTCTGAAGTTTGATATTGTGTCTTGAGAAAATCTCCAAAGGCAGCAGGAGCACCCATTGCCTGCTCCACCGCCCAATATTTATACCAGTCAGAATCAAAAATCAAGAAATCGGCATCTGATTGCATTGCCCGCTGGTAGGCTTCATGAAAAGCATGAAAAATAAATAATGAACGACTCAATGCATCTAAATTGACAACATATCTATCTACATTCGGCGGAAAATTATAAACCGTCCAAGAATGAAATTCTTTTCTGGTGATAATATCCCACACGGAAACTATTCTGCTGTTGGGCAAGTTTTCTGCCAAGAGTTTTGCATGAGTGGATTTTCCGCTACCGTCTAATCCTGTGATGGTGATTGTTTTCATATGTTGTTATTTTTTATAACGCATTATTTAAAATAGACACGACTAGACTAAAAAATATATCATCAAGACCGAAACCAACGGAATATTGAAATTATCCCAACCTTTTGACGAGATTGCTTCTACCAATGTCAACACAAAAGCATGTACCAAACTAAAATAAAAAATATGTTCAAATATGGCAGTCTGTCTGACAAAATAATATGTCAAGAAAAAAGAGACCAAAAAAAACGTGAACGAACCGGCATAAGATTTTGTGCTTTTCAAAATCGTATATTTTTTCAGTGGATAGGCTTTGCCCAACAAAGCTGCAGCTGGATCGGCAAAAACAACAATGCTAAAGGGCAAATAGAAATAAATCACTTTTCCCGTATATAAAAACAACCAAAACAGTAGCCATGAACTCCATACAAAAAACAATTCGCCGTGAGATTTTCTGCCTACGGAAAATATAGATTTAAACAAACCAAACTTCTTTGAAAAATAAAGAATCAGCATAAAACTCACCGTTAATGCCAAAACAATCCAATGACTCTTGACATAATCCGGATAGCTCAAAGCCACAATTCCGGAACCTATATGCGCTATTTTTCTTGTCCATTCCGTATTAAATTTCAATACTTTAAACGAAAATTCTGCCAATAACATCACTAAAATCAGTAGTGCCGAATAAATGAAAAATGTATATAATTGCTCCATCATAAATTCTCTTTATACGAAAGTATAAAAAATCTTTGTACTTTTAGGACTTTAAATCAATTGAATGAGCAACACCTTTGGAAAAATTTTTAGGCTGACTTCTTTTGGCGAATCACACGGAACCGCTATTGGCGGGATTATTGACGGGATTCCTGCCAATATTTCATTGGATTTTGAAAATATTCAACATGAATTAAATAGGCGCAAACCCGGGCAATCCAAGCTGACCACACAACGAAAAGAACAAGATCGCGTTCAATTTCTTTCCGGTATTTTTAACGAAAAAACCATCGGAACACCTATAGGTTTCATCATTGAAAACACAAATGAAAAATCAGATGATTACGAACACCTAAAAGATGCTTATCGGCCCTCACATGCAGATTTTACCTATGAAAAAAAATATGGCATCAGAGACCACCGTGGTGGCGGACGAGCTTCTGCCAGAAGCACTGCCGGCATTGTTGTTGCCGGCGCCATTGCCAAACAAGTCATCCCGAATATAAATATCTCTGCCTACGTAAACGCAGTAGGAGAACTCCAGTTGAATAAATCCTATCCAGAACTAAACTTAGGCCTGACCGAACAAACTGCCGTTCGCTGTCCCGACCTGAAAATGGCAGAACAATTCACCAAAAAAATTGAAACCACCCAAAAAAACGGCAATACAATAGGCGGACAAATCACTTGTGTTATCAAAAATGTCCCCGTTGGATTGGGAGAACCTGTTTTTGACAAATTACAGGCACGCCTGGCATATGCCATGATGAGTATTCCTGCCGTCAAAGGATTTGAATATGGCAGCGGATTTGAAGGAAGTAAAATGACAGGCAGTGAACATAACGATTTATTTAATCCCGATGAGAGTACAAAAACAAATTTTTCAGGAGGCATACAAGGAGGCATCAGCAATGGCATGGATATCTATTTTAAAATAGCTTTCAAACCCGTTGCAACAATCATGAAATCTCAACAAAGCATTGACAAACAAGGAAATATTATAGAACTGGAAGGAAAAGGAAGACATGATGCTTGTGTTGTGCCGCGTGCCGTTCCTATTGTTGAAGCATTGGCTGCAATGGTTATATTGGATTTTATTCTGATAGATAAGGCAATGAAAGACTCAAAGGAAAAAGACGTCTCGATATGACGAAGCGGAGCTTTATCACTCGACGTGACGAAAGTAAAAAGTTCATGAAGTTAAGTAGAGCAATTTGTGAAGTTATGAACTATAAATATGGATTGAAAGTATGGCTAAAGAAAATTTCAAGAACAAAGCAGCTGCAGATTTTAGAAGTAAATCTTGCTTTTGAAAGTTCATTTGCTGCAAAAAGGCTTCTTAAATCATAATTCAGCATGTGTAAGGAAAAAAGTTGAATTGAGCATAGCAAAACGAAATCCCGAGAGCGAAGCGATTCGGAAATCAACGAGTGATGAATGATGAAGTGTTAATCATTTTTATAGACAAATCCCGCGGGGATTAAAGTTAATAGCCCCGAGCTAAAAGATTGGTAAAAAACAAAATAACAAAACATAATAAATTGATTAACAATAAAATATAAATATATGAAAGAAAAAAAAGGACTACCTCTGCATTGGCAAATCATGATTGGAATGGGGCTGGGTCTCGTCTTCGGATTCTTATTCCTAAAAATACCTTACGGAAAACAATTGGTCTATGATTGGATTGCTCCCATCGGAAAAATATTTGTCAACCTGCTGAAACTCATTGCTATTCCTTTGATTCTTGCTTCTCTGATTAAAGGTGTCTCCGACCTGAAAGACATTGCAAAGTTCAAAACCATCGGGCTGAGAACCATCGGGCTATATATTTCTACAACAATTTTTGCCATTTCAATCGGACTGATCAGTGTCAATCTTGCTCAACCCGGAGCGGGAATTTCTCAGGAAACCGTTCATAAATTGGAGCAAACTTATGCCGGAAATAAAAAAATTGCAAAAAAAATTAAAACGGCAAAAGAACAAAAAGCCAAGCCCAAACTACAGTTTGTTGTCGATATGATTCCTGATAATATTTTCAAGGCAATGGGAAGCAATTCCAATATGCTGCAAGTCATTTTCTTTGCCATTTTTTTGGGAATTACACTGATTCTGATTCCCGAACATAAAGCTGCCCCGCTAAAAGATATTTTTGATTCACTGAATGAAGCCATTCTGAAAATGGTTGATTTGATCATGCTCACGGCTCCTTATGCCGTCTTTGCCCTGATTGCCAATGTTATAGTGGGCACCGCCGGAGATTGGGAACTACTGAATAGTCTATTGAAATATGGTGGAACCGTAGTCATCGGGTTGATATTGATGCTAGGCGTATATATGCTGATGGTTTATTTTTTTGCCGGAAAAAATCCGCTATGGTTTTTCAAGCAACTGGCGCCGGCACAACTCTTGGCATTTTCAAGTAGTTCCAGTGCTGCCACGCTTCCCGTCACCATGGAACGCGTAGAAGAACACGTGGGTGTTGACAAAGAAGTTTCCAGTTTTGTGCTGCCGGTTGGCGCCACTGTGAACATGGACGGCACCAGTCTGTATCAAGCTGTGGCTGCCGTTTTCATCTTGCAAGTGCTTTGGCCCGAAGGATTGGGTTTTGCCAACCAAATGACCATCGTGCTCACCGCTCTGCTCGCATCCATTGGAGCCGCCGCTGTTCCGGGAGCCGGAATGATTATGCTTGTAATTGTTTTGGAAGCTTTAGGATTTCCATCAGACAAATTGCCTATTGCCTTGGCATTGATTTTTGCTATTGACAGACCACTGGATATGATGCGGACCGTAATCAATGTGACCGGAGATGCAACCGTTTCAACCATCGTTGCCAAATCTGTCGGGAAATTGCATACACCTAAACCAAAAGAATGGAATGATCATATAGGAAAAAAAGAATAATTTTAAATAAAAAACTCAAACTTTATAAAGTTGGCATAACAAGACGCAAAGAAATAGCCTTGTTGTCACACCCTGCGTGTACAAGGATTATATCGAGATGTCTCCT
>Ga0256846_1000817_pt1 | contig 11120 bp, 9 predicted proteins | sample TevniametaG_FD_189098 | JGI IMG/M metagenome (GOLD analysis project Ga0256846, IMG submission 189098) | Tube worm associated microbial communities from hydrothermal vent at the East Pacific Rise, Pacific Ocean - Tevnia | ecosystem: Host-associated > Annelida > Integument > Unclassified ...
TGGTTTCGGGAATGCCAAGAGTTTATATTTTATGACGGAAGATAGTAGCGGAGCAGGCGTACAATCAAGCAGTTGCGATTCGCTCATTGTCAGTTTTGACAGCGGCGAAGTTGATAAAATCAATTGGTTGGGAGGAGTTAACGGAGAGTTCTATCCGTCTCATTTAATCATAGACCCGAAAGAGTTCTATTTGCCCGGCTTCAGATGGAGCGAAGCAAAGCCTCGCAAGATACGATTGTCTATAGAACGAGAAGATAAACACAATAAGGAATAAATACCGATGAAAAAATATCTACTTATATTGCTTGTGCTTCTATGTTTCGGAGTGAATACCAAAGCAGAGCAATACTCGGCTTATGAAGGTACGCGTTTTCTTGTTAGTTTTATGCAGAATGAAAATTATATTGCTGTCAATCCCGGGCTTCTTTTGCAATTATATATTACTGCAAGAGAAGAAACAATTGTAAAAGTAAGACAACCCTATCACACTGAAGAGCAGTATGTCCTAAAAAAGGATTCAATTCTTATTGTCAATATTGACGTAGATTTGGAAATGTATAGGAGTGAGGTAGCTTTGGATAATGCAATTGAAGTATTATCCGATTTGCCGATAACTGTTACAGCATTTAATAGCCAACCACAAACAACAGATTCTTATGCCGCAATTCCTGTAAATAGATGGGGCAAACGTTATGTGGTTTTGTCGCAGGCAAATGACCAGTATCATACCTATCCTCTTATGTCGCCTATTGACTCTGCAAGGGCATTAAAGCCCCGTTCGAGCGAGTTTTTAATGATTGCCGATGAGGACGGAACTGTAATTAATTTCAGACCGAGAGCAATTACTGCCGGTAGGAAACAGCTTTATAGAAATTATTCGGTAACTCTAAACAAAGGAGAATGTTATTTGGTGAAATCGGCGGCAAAACCGAAAGGTGAAGGAGATTTGACTGGAACGGTTGTTACAGGTAATAAGCCGTTTGGTTTTCTATCAGGTCATGTTCGAGCCGCTGTCCCTCAGTTTTTAGCACCTAATTGGGATTCAAAAAATCACCTTGTGGAAATGTTGCATCCTGTAAAATCCTGGGGTAGGAAATATGCTACGATTAAACTATTGCCGAATAGCTTTTATACTCACGGTGATATGATGAGGGTTAGCTGCTTCTATCCTAATACAAGAGTAAATATAAAAACAGAAACCGGCTATATCAGTTTGTTTTTAAGAGATTCCGGTGATTTTAAATCATTAAAATCCTTTGCATCACCTGCATATTGGGTTGCCGATAAACCAATTCAAATCGGACAATATTTGATGCGTCATGGAGAAGACCAAGACAGAACTGATTATGACCCTGCTTTGTTAACTGTTCCATCTATCGAGCAGTTTGTACAAAGTGTTATCTTTATGTCGCTCGGTAATCCACCACAAAATCCCGGACAGTTTAAAAAACATTTTGTATCCCTCATTGCTACCAAACGCTCATTAAATACATTAATATTTGATAATCGTTTGCTCACTGATTTTACAACTATTGCAAAAGACACTATCTCCGGAACGAGTTTGCATTATGCACGTTTTGCAATTAGCAAAGGTAAACATAGTATTAAGTGTCAGCATGGAGGTTTTTCGGCAGTCTTGTCGGGTGTCGGGCATGCCGATGCTTATGCTCATACGATTGGTTCATCTATTAATAACCCATACTTGAAAGACACAATACCACCTATTATTGAATTATCTTATGATTGCGGAAAGGTCAACGGCTTTGCTTTTGAGGAGTTCCTGAAACCTTGGATTGATACCATCAATACCGGTCTTGACTATGCTCAGGTTATTGAGGATAGTACATATAATTTCACTTGGAATATTACTCCGATAACAGATACAACCACTTTTATCAAAATTAATGCGGAAATCATTGATGCAAGACTTGATGGAGCGTTTGTAATTGACATACGCGACCGAAATGGAAATGGACGTAGGTTTAGATTCCGTTATAACAAATTACGTGTTAGGATTCCTGCGGAATTTGACTATGGTAATGTTGAAGTTCGTGATTCGGTTTGTAGGAGATTTATTATTATCAATGACGGTAGTGATACCCTATTGATTAAGGGTGCGTATTTGGCAAAAAATGATACAAGGGTGTTGTTCTCTTTGAATAAGAAACTACCTTACTATTTGCCACCAGGTGATACAATCAAAGGGATAATGTGTTTTAAACCAAATGGGGATACAACAACTGTTAGCAATCAACTTGTACTGGTTTATGATTGCGATTTGCTCTCGCGCATACCGGTTAAGGCACGCGTATTGAAATTTAATTTGATAACGGCGAATCACAATTTTGGTATTATTAGGGTGGGTGATACAACTTGCTCGAAGATATATATCGTAAATGGCGGCAATGCTGATATTGTTATTAATTCCCTTGTGTTTAATTCATTGCATAAGAAATTTTCAGTTGATACTGTGGGTGTTTTTCCAAAAACATTGAAACCCGGTGATACTTTGTTTATTAGGGTTTGCTTTTTGCCCGATTCCGTAGGCACTTTTACGAACGATATTTATTGGAAAAATAGTAAAAATATTGATGTGCATTCAACGGTAACGGGTACAGGCGGCGCCCCTAATTTTGAATCTATTATCATTGATTGGGGTGATAGACGAGTTGGCACAAAGAATGACACTGTAATTGTTATTAAGAATACGGGCAATTGGCTTGGTAGGATAAAATATAAAGCAACAATAGCTGATTGTAATGATTTCGACAGAGTAGATTTGTTCGCCGTTAATTATGCAATTAAACCGAATGAGAGCGTAGAAATAAACAGTTCATTTATTCCGTCTGCGGCATCTGATTTCGATTTAAAGGTTGAATATTCCTGTGATTGGGATAAACATAAACCGATTGTATATGAATTGAAGGGTAGAGGGACTATTCCTGCTGTTAAGACCTATGACATTGATTTTGGAATTGTAAATTATTATAGTTCAAACGATTCTCTTGCCATAATTATTGAGTCAAGCGGTAACGAACAATTATTGATTTATAGTGCTTTTGTTAAGTCTTCGGGAATAGATGATTTTACTATTGACCTGACAAAGTTAAAAAATCTCAAACTACCGGTTGCCGGCAAGTATTCCGCACAAATAAATTTTAATCCGAAAACACTTGGCTATCACCAAGCGGAAATAGGTGTTGTTACAGATGCCGCTCCTAATTACGGCAGGGATACAGTCTATTTCAAATTGTTCGGTACGGCAATAATGATGGATACAATTAGAGCGGTTGAAAAAATTGTAGGTAGGGACGAAGTGCTTGCTTGTCATGACTATATTTATACTTATTCGATTCACAATACGGGCAATATTGATTTCGATATTACATCGCTTGAATTATCGGACGAAAATCTGACTGCCGAATGGCAAAAAAAGCCTGTAATTCCTTCTACTCTTGCCGTGGATTCAACTTTTAGTTTAGACGTTAATGTTGATGCTTCCGAAGCGGGAACAGGAACGATACGTGTAAAATCCGTCATAAATGATACAATCTTTTCTACAACCGAAAAGCAGATAAGTATTGTTCAAAATAAGATTATTCTCGGTAATATACCCGGATTTAAAACAAGTCCGGGCGACAGTCTGCACTGGGAAATGAACGGAACTTTTCCGAATTCTGCTAATAGACCTGTAATAATGCAGATAAAATTGAAAATGAATAAGCAGAATTATATGATTACTAAGGATACAGTGGAACTTGTTTTGACAGGCAAAAAATTCGCTAAAACTATTAAATGCAAAGTCTTACAGACAATTGACAAGGTGTTCCTTACTCCTTTGGAAGAAATTATTTTATCGGAAGATGAAATAAAATGGAAAATCATATTGCCTTTTTATGTATTTTTATATGAAGACAAAAAGCCGAATATAGAAATAAATATTTCGACTGACAGATGTTTTGATGAAAATGGAAAAAATGTAATTACAGAAATCGAAAACGTTTGTGTCTTCAATATACGTGCAGTCATATTGGACAACAGCAGATTTAATGTGCAAATTCATCCTAATCCTGCAAGTGATAAACTGAATTGCGAGTTTAATGTTTACGAGGATATAGCGGTTAATATGGCTGTTTTTGACATAAATGGCAAAAAATCTTTCTTTTCTCGAAAAATATTTTTGAAAAAAGGCAACAATTCACGTATATTTGAAATTAGTTCTTTAACAAATGGCGTGTATGTTTTGAAGATTACGGCTCACGCTTTTACTAAGAATATTATATTTATTATTATAAAATAAAATTAGGTGTAAATTATGAAGTTTCGTTTACTGATTCTTGGACTTCTTATTTCAACGGTAGTTTTATCAACTGATTTAATGGCGCAGGGTACTACATCAGATCCTTTAAAGCCAGGTACATCAAGCTCGGTAATATATTTAGGACCGGTTCTCGGTTACAATATGTCGATGCATAGTGTAAATCTGGCATCATTTGCAGAGGACCCTTTATGCCCGTTCTTTGAGAATGGCAGTTCAAATGGTTTCCATATAGGTTTTTTCTATGAGCATATTTTGGGTAATGTAGATTCAAAGCATTCGCTTGTTGCTCGCTTCTTATATAATTCACTACCGGCATATTTTGAAAAAGTAGGTGATGAATATCCTTCTTTGGTGCAGGACGGTAAGGGTGGTTTGACGACTATTATCTCATCTACCGACCATACTGTTGATGTATCATACAATATGTTGTCATTAGACCTAATGTATAAATTTAATCTTGTTGCAGGATTGGTCTTAACGGTTGGTCCGACTTTTGATTTCATTATGTCAAATAATTTAACGCAGAAGTTTTTATTGACCCACCCCGATAATGCAAAATTTGTTAGGGGCAATGACCCTAACTTGAAATATGAAGACAATGACAGAACTATCATAGTTTATGACGGAGACATCGGCAAGGGACAGGGAAGTGCTTCTACCCGCTTTGCTTTGAAGATGGGTGTTCAATATGAAATAATTACCGGTGGCAAAATAGATATTATTCCTGGCTTCTTCTATAATATGGGTTTGACAAATGCTTCACCCCATGAGAGTTGGAAAGTCAGTGCCATTCAAGCAAGCGTAGATATTCGCTTTGCCTTGTAGATAGTTGTTTTGTTTTTATAAACGCTTGCTTTTTTTATAAGTAAGCGTTTTTTTTTAATTTAAATGATTATTGCTTAAATAATTTGGATATAATATGAATACTCTGTGGTCCCCGTGGCGCTCGAAGTATATTGACACGTTCAAAGACGAAGATGAGAAAAAGAAGGATTTATGCTTCTTTTGTGAAGCTATTAATGCTCCCGAAAGAGACGAGGAATTATTGGTCATTGCAAGACGTGAGCTATGCTTTGCAATGCTGAATCGTTTCCCGTATAATAACGGGCATTTCCTGATTGCACCATTGCGGCATATCGGGGAGTTTGACGAATTAACTCAGGAAGAAATGCTTGCAATAATGTTGCTGATTAAAGATAGCATCAAAGTATTGAATCATTGCGTTAAGCCTCATGGCTTCAATATTGGTGCAAATCTCGGCAGAGAAGCGGGAGCCGGTGTTCCGGGACATTTGCATTTTCATATTGTTCCCAGATGGAATGGGGATACAAGTTTTATGCCTCTAATTTCGGAAACTAAAGTTGTCTCACAAGCATTGGAAGAAAATCAAAAGACTTTTTCTAACGCTTTCAAAGAACTATTTGCATAGATGGACAAGCTCAGACCAAAAAAATCCTTAGGACAGAATTTCCTTAGGGATAATAATGTGATTCAAAAGATAATTAATACTTTTGATTTAAAGGATAATGATATTGTTCTGGAAATTGGACCCGGTATGGGGGCTTTGACCGAACATCTTTTCGGGCGATGTGCCTCATTGACAGCAGTTGAATTAGATGGGCGTGCAATTGAGTATTTGAAAGCCCAATTTCCATCTTCACAAAATTCATCTTTTAGTTTAATCAATGAGGATATTAGAAATATTAATATTCCTAAGCAATTTACCGCCGCCTTGGAAGCAGGGAAAAAACTGAAAATTATTGGTAATATCCCTTATAATATTTCTTCTGATATTATTTTCTTCTTAATTGAAAATAGACGGTATATCGAAAAAGCACAATTGATGTTGCAGAAGGAGGTTGCACGCAGACTGAGTGCTTCACCCGGAAACAAACAGTATGGTATAACGACAATTGCCGTTGATTTGGTCGGAGAGTGCAGCTATCATTTCGATGTATCTCCACAGAGTTTTTATCCGCCACCAAAAGTAACATCGGCAATTGTAGAGCTGACATTTGGTAAGGAAATATCGGAAAATCTTTATAATTCCGTTATGACAATGGTTAAGATTGCCTTTAACCAACGGCGAAAGCAATTACGAAATTCTTTGAAGAATTATTTCAATACAGTAACTGAAAACAGAACTGCCGAATTAACGGAATATTTTGACGAAAATAAACCATACCTATTAAATAAACGTCCTGAAATGTTGTCATATTTGGATTTTATTGATTTGTATAATGAAATAAAAATATTTAATAATGAATAAGCAATCGAAAAAAATAAGCGAACCTCTATTAAAGTATAATCTAAAAGAGATACTCAATTTGATTGATATTTATACTATTGGGATTTTGTTTCTATACACCTTATTATCAATTGTATTTTTCAAGGTGGTAGTCGATGCAAGGGCTTATGTTTTTATTAACCTCTTTATTATCACATCAATTATCACATTAGCTACAATAGTGGAAAAATACAATGCCGGTTCGTTTTTTAAACCGGTTAGATATCTCTATGTAATACCTCTGATTTTTTATATATATACACAAACGCAAATATATGTTAGAACTGTGAATCCGAATGATTTGGATTGGCTACTTATTAAGTGGGATGTTGCTTTGTTCGGTGGAAATCCGGCTGATTTTCTTGAAAAATTTGCAACTCCTTGGCTTACGGAATTTTTACAGTTCTCGTATATGATGTTTTTTGTTATGCCTGTTGCCGTTAGTTTGGAATTATATATAAAAAAAGATGCAAAAGACTATGTTGCTTTTACGCGGGTAATAGCATTCGGTTTTTTCTTCAGCTATCTTTTATATTTCTTCATACCGGCTGTTGGTCCAAGATTTACGTTATATGATTTCAATCTGCTGAATACCGAACTCCCGGGTGTGTTTTTAACGGACTTTATGCGTGAACTTGTCAATGTTGGTGGTGGCATTAAGCATTCCGTGCCACTGGCGCCTATTGATGCTGTTAATCGGGACTGTATGCCTTCCGGGCATACTATGATAACGATTATCAATATTTGGCTTTCATTTAAAAATAGGTCGAGTTTCAGATGGCTCATTGCTTTTATAGGGACAAGTCTTATAGTGGCAACGGTATATTTGCGTTATCATTATGTTGTGGATTTGATTGCAGGTGCTTTCTTCGCTATTCTTGTGATTTGGCTCGAACCAAAGATAAGAGACGCTTTCAAGAAAATAGGCTTCAAATTAGCTTAGATTGTAATAATCTATTAGATTTTGATTGATTTTGAATGTAATATTTTAATATAGCATTCGTTTTTCATTGCGATAGATTACGTTTAGAAAAATAATTCGGTGATATTATGAAAAAGATGATGTTCTTGTTCTTTTTAATGCTATTAATCAGCCCTGTGCTAAAAGCTCAAGATGATGAATTAGATGATATGGATTTTGAAGAAGCACCACTTCCAAATGAGTCTCCTGTATATTTTGCCATTGGTGCGGGATATTTAGGCACAATGACATTTATTAATTATGATGAAATTAATACAAAACTAAAAAATGATTTTAAATTGCCGGAATACGAAGGCTCAATGTACTTGTCGGGTGTTCATGGCTTTACGGGTATAGGTATTATTCCTAATATTCGTTTAGGTTTTTTCGGCCTGACTGGTGTAAATAATGTTAGCAAGGATACGGATACTACAAAATACGGCTCAAGTTTATCGCTGAGCTATATGGGTTTCACAATTGATTATGGGTTTGTTCCCTTTGAACATTTTGCCGTATTGCCCGGTATTCAGGTCGGTTGGTCCGAGATGAAACAAGAAATATATAATACGAGAAATAATTCCGATTGGGCGGATTTCAAACCTAACAATGACGGCAAATATTTTGTAAAGAGTATTAGAGGCACTTACACTTTCGTCCAGCCGCATTTATATTTGGAATATGCAATTAAACCATATTTAATGGTGCGTGCGTCGGCAGGCTATAATTTCTCCTTTTCACCCGATTGGGAATATAACTCCTCGGTTGCTATGGAAAACGTTCCTGATAAAATATCAACAAGTGGTTTGTCGGTACAGTTTGGTATTTTTGTAGGACTATTTAATTTTTAGTTTTATTAAAAACAAAAATTTTCATAAATTGCAAATCTTCATTTGTTAAGATGAAAAAAATGGGGCCCTTAGCTCAATTGGTTAGAGCGCCGGACTCATAATCCGTAGGCTGGGGGTTCAAGTCCCTCAGGGCCCACAAAAAAAATCTCTATAATATTCTTATTATAGAGATTTTTTTTTGATAGGAACCAAAAACTTAATTTATGTATTTTAAAACTTGATTTTACAATATATTGGTAAATGGTCGGAAGCAATTTCGGCATCGGGATTTGTGCGATGATTAACTATATCACCTGACTCGCTGATAAATCTTACTCTACTGTCTTTGTGCATCATATTAGGCGATATAAAAATATGGTCAATGAGTGATTTATGCTTAATATTACCAAGAATCGGGTCGGGATATTGTACTGTCCAGACTTTATTAATTCCTTTTTTCTCTATTAAACTCCACATTGCGTTGTGAAGAATTTTGTCGGGATGAAATATGTCGCCCATTATTGTTTCGACAGCACTTGCACCAATCATTTTTTGGAAATGGTCTAATCCGATTTCATCATTAATATCACCCATAACTATAAATGGTAAGTCAGGAGAGTCTGTCATAATATTATCTACACGCTCTCGTACTTTTTTACTCTGTGCAAATAATTTTTTTCTATTTGCAAGAGATAAATGTTCGTATTTGTATAAATCAACAGATGAGAAAACACCCTTTGATTTGAATGAGACAAGGATAATCAGTAATTCATCACCTGTTTCTTTATTACGAAATAGAACTTCCATCGGCTTCCTGTCGAAATTTAATTCCTCCCTAATACCGTCAGAATCAATATCCTCGCTCCAATCATTATAAAATGAAATATTGCTGTCTATGGAAATAACCTCAAATGGCTCTCTATAATAAAAAACCAAGTCCTGTTTGCCGCGTACATTATCACTTTTGGCAATATTGAAATTCATTCGTTTTAGTTTAGTATGTGTCAGGAAGTATTCATGGTCTTCTATTTCTCGACTTGCCTCAATAATCCCGAGTATATGCGGTTGCATATCCATTATTGTTTTTACAACTGCCTCAATCTGAATTTTATTATTTTCTTTTAAGCGATTATTCTTAGTAAACCAATTGCACATATTTTCAATGTTATATGAAGCAATTTTATATATATTATTCTGTTTAGCCATTTTAATAGTAAATGATGTAATTCTTAGGTTATTGAAATTATATATTCTTGAAAACGCGTGCCAATGAATAGCCCGGTGCATCTACTGATAAATCAAGAAAGTAGCCGAATGGTGTTTGCTCAACTGAAAAGCCCGAGTTGCTTAGTCGTTCGTCAATTTCGTCGAATATTGATTTAGTAAATTCAAAATCGGCTTTGCTTTCGGAAAGATGTGCAAATGAATGCAGAACAATGTGTTTTGTATTATTCTTTCCGGCAACCCATTTTAAATTTTTCAACAGTTTCTTTTTTACTGCCGTTTCATTTTCTTCATCTTCTTTTTCCACTTGAATAAATGCTGTCTGCACATTCTCAAAAGATTTACCTTCGGCAACATCAGGCATTGTTTCAATCGTTTTTATGGTTGGTTTGTAAGCGAAACGGCTCGCATATATCATTAGTAATTTCATAATCATCAATTATTATTTAATAAAATGAGTACAGATACTTGACGAATGATTGATTAAATAAATTTAAAAGGATATTGAGAATGATGATATTCAATAATAATTTGATAAGTAATAGAAATTATAGGCATATAAACAAATATTCCCGATTGGAATAATGAAATTCCTATACGTAAAACGAACTACACAATAACAACACTTGATTATAGAAATTTCATTTATGAATGAAAAAACGAAAGTATTATTTAGTTTTACTTCGTGTAACCAATGTGTTTTTGAAAAAACATAATTAATTAAAATTTCAGAGGTTTAAAATATGCCGAAAATTGCAATAATTGATGATGACCCGGATATTATCGAAGCTGTAACGCTTCTGCTTCGGGTTAACGAACACATAGTACTCTCTGCCGGAAATATTAGAGACGGTTTTGAGTTAATTGAGAAGGAACAGCCGGATTTGGTGATTCTTGATGTGATGATGGACGAACCAGATGACGGTTTCTTTCTGGCTATCAAATTAAGAAAAAAAGGTTTTACTATGCCTATATTTATGCTGTCCTCTGTCTCAAAAGCTTTGGGCATGGAATTTGGAACAGGCGAATCTTTGCCGGTCGATGAGTTCCTCGAGAAACCCATTTCGCCGAAAGTATTATTAGATAAAATCAACAGTTATTTAACCCCAAATGAGGTGTAGGAATGTTAGTTCTTGAAAAAAATGCTCTCACGGAAGAAATTGAAAATCTTGTTACTCAATACGGACAAGAGCGTGATGCTCTGCTTCCTATTTTACAGGATTTGCAAATTAAGCACGGATATATATCTGATTTTGCTCAACAGGAAGTGGCTCGTATTCTGGATATTCACCCTGTCGAGGTCTATTCGGTCATTACGTTTTATTCTTTCTTATATACCGAACCTAAGGGTAAATATATTATTCGTCTGTGCCGGACTATTTCCTGCGATATGGCGGGTACAAAAAGTATTGCCAAGACTTTGGAACGCGAACTTGGTATTAAATTCGGGGAAACGACATCGGATAAAAAATTCTCCCTCGAATACATCAATTGTATGGG
>Ga0256846_1000818_pt1 | contig 11117 bp, 8 predicted proteins | sample TevniametaG_FD_189098 | JGI IMG/M metagenome (GOLD analysis project Ga0256846, IMG submission 189098) | Tube worm associated microbial communities from hydrothermal vent at the East Pacific Rise, Pacific Ocean - Tevnia | ecosystem: Host-associated > Annelida > Integument > Unclassified ...
CCCGGAGGATTACTAATTGTGACCTCCCCCGATCCTTTTTGGGAACACTTAGCAACAATGGTAGGCCATTTGCAGTGTGATCAACATGTTGAAGTATTAAATTTAAAAAGTTTAAAGAAAGAATTTATAAAAGCCGAATTTGAAGTTTTGTTAGCACAAAAATTCATGTTGTCTCCGGTTGGTATGCCATTGGAGTTGCCTTTTGAGAAAATTGTTAGAATCTTAAAGTTAGATTTCTTAATGGCAAATCAGTTGATTGTGGGACAAAAACAAATTAATAAAGAATAAAAAATGTTTAAAAGTTATCTCTTAAAACCGAGGAGATTAAAAGCAGAAGTTAGTCTTGACTTAAAACCATGCTTTCAAGTTGAATGATTTTAAATTATAATAGTAATAAGCGTACCAGGAGGGTTTATGGGTTTTTATAAGAGTAGGATTGTCCTTTTAATTGTAATATCGGTTTTATTATTTACTTCATTATTTGCCACTCAACACGGGAATGTCGGGCAATATAAAAAAGAAATTGATAAATATCTTTCAAGTGTGTATGCTCCGAATCTCCCCGGAGCTGCCGTACTGGCGGTTATGGACGGCGAGGTTATCCTAAAGAAAGGGTATGGAATGGCGGATATGGAATTGAATGTCTCACTGTCACCAGAAATGGTGTTTAGAATAGGATCAATAACAAAACAATTTACTGCAGTAGGGATATTGATGCTTGTTGAGGAAGGAAAGATAAAACTTGGTGATCTTATAACCGTTTATCTCCCTGAATATCCTCTTAAAGGTAGAAAAGTAACAGTTAGACATCTTTTAAATCACACATCCGGAATAAAAAGTTACACATCAATGCCGGAATTTTTCAAAATGATGAGAAAAGATATTAAAGTTAATGAGCTTATTGATGTTTTTAAGGATCAAGAATATGATTTTGATCCGGGTGAGAAATATCTCTACAATAATTCAGGATATATTCTTCTTGGTGCCATTATTGAGAAAATAACCGGTGAAAAATATTCGGATTTTATTAAAAAGAGGATCTTTGATAAAATCGGAATGAAAAATTCATATTACGGAGTAGCTGCTCCGATCATTAAAAACAGAGTAAAAGGGTACTCTTTTACGGGAAACGGTGTAGAAAATTCGGCATACATAAGTATGACATTACCTTACGCGGCGGGTTCTCTTTTATCGACGGTTGATGATCTTTATAAGTGGAACAGGTATCTTAATTCCGGTAAGTTAATATCAAAAAAATCACTTGAAAAACTTTATAAGAAATCAAAACTGAATAATGGTGAAGAGATAAATTATACGTTTGGTTTTGTGAAAATTAATTTTAAAGGGTACACTCAGATCTGTCATGGTGGAGGTATAAACGGATTTATTTCCAATAAATTATATATTCCTAAAAAAGATATATTTGTTGCAATTCTCACCAATTCAACCGGAAACAAGGTTTCTCCGGAGTTTGTATCGCAATGGATTGCAGCTTTGCTTATCGGGAAACCGTATTCGGAAGAATCCGAAAAAATCTTAACGGAAAAGGAATTGGATGAATATGTAGGTGTTTATAAAATTGACGAAGATACCGAAAGAGTTGTTACAAGAGAAGGTAACAAACTGTTTACTCAGAAAACAGGTGGTATAAAATATGAAATTTTTAACAAGTCTCGTGATACTTTTTTTTACAAGAGTTCGTTCACATGGCTAACTTTTGACAGGAATAAAATCGGTGGAAAAGTATCCGGAATGACTATGCATACTCTTAGAGGTGTTGAAACGTCAAAAAAGATTTAGTTTTTTATACATTCGGAACTGATAACTTACATATAAAAAACAGTTTGTATTCTCCGATTGACATTTTAACCTTTTGTTTTTAATATTGCTTTGCGGAGGAATATGTTGCCTTAACGGTAAATATATTATTTTAATCAAATGAAAATTTTTTTGCTTTTTTTATCTCTGATTCTTGTGGTTTTAATTATTCCTGCTGATAATTCCGTTAAAAATTTTGATGTGGATTCTTTAATTTCTTTAATGACGGTCTCTGAAAAGATCGAGTTTATTTCAGGTTATAAGAATTTCAATATTAAGGGGCTTAAACGGTTAAAAATTCCACAAGTAAAAATGGCGGACGGACCGATGGGATTAAACGGGCATGGTAAAGCAACGGCATTTCCTGCGAGTATCTGTATGGCTGCAAGCTGGAATCCGAATCTAATAGAAAAAATGGCGGGTGCCATTGCAATTGAGGCTAAATCAAAAGGTATCGGGATACTACTTGCTCCGGGGGTCAATATGTATCGTGTACCTCAATGCGGAAGAAATTTCGAGTATTACGGAGAAGATCCTTTTTTAGCTTCCCGAATAGCAGTTTCGTTTATAAAAGGAGTGCAGGGTCATGGTGTGATAGCGACCGTGAAGCATTTTGTCGCGAACAATCAAGATTATGACAGGCATAGAGTCAGCTCCAACATAGACGAACGCACTCTGCATGAGATATATTTTCCGGTTTTTAAAGCTGCCGTTAAGGAAGCCGATGTCGGATCGGTAATGACATCTTACAATCTTTTGAACGGAATTCACACATCGGAATCCAATTATTTGATAAATGAAGTACTAAAGAAAAAGTGGGGTTTTAAGGGGTTTGTCATTTCAGATTGGTTGTCCGTTTACAGTATTAAGTCGTTTTGGGCGGGCCTTGATATGGAAATGCCCCGCCCCCAGTTTATGAATCGGAAAAATATACTTCCTATCATTAAAAAAAGTGTAAAAGCAATGTCTGTTCTTGATGATAAAGTAAGGAGAATTTTAGAAACCTGTAATCGGTTTAATCTGTATGGGCAAAAGGGAAAGGTCTGTTCCGTTAACCGGAGGAAGCATGAGGAATTGTCAAAACAGGTGGCTTTGGAAGGTTTTGTTTTATTAAAAAATGAAAATAGAATATTACCCTTAAATAAAAATATTCCTAAACGTGTTCTGATCCTTGGTCCGAATGCGTCATATACGCCGTTCAGTGGAGGTGGAGCGGCAATGATTGATGCCCATAAGATGGTTTCGTTTTTGCAAGGGATAAAAAAAAATGCACCTCTGAATTATAAAGTCGATTACTTGTCGGTTGAGGGTATGTATCATCAATATTCATCAATAAATTTTAAAAAATTCCGTAGGGAACTCAGTGCAGTTAAGGATTATGATGCAGTCATCGTTTGTGTGGGTTTTAATCCTGAATCGGAAGGGGAAGCATTCGATCGCCCTTTTTCACTTCCGAAAAATCAAAATTTGCTGATAAATGAAGTTTCAAAACTAAACAGGAATATAATTATTACCATTAATGCAGGCGGTGGGGTCCATATGCCTTGGATTGACAAAATTAAAGCACTATTATTTACATGGTATCCCGGGCAGGCTGGTGGAGAAGCTTTAGGTAAAATAATCTTCGGTAAAAAGAATCCGTCTGGAAAATTACCTATCAGCATAGAAAAAGAGTGGAAAGACAATGCAGCATACCGTTCATATAATGCCGATCATGCCGTGTCGGGTGCAAAACCGTTTTATACCCTGTACGGGAAACCGCACAAAGTGGAGCAGATGGACTATAGAGAGGGGATTTTTACCGGATACCGCCATTTTGACAAGGAGAAAGCCGATCCTCTTTTTGCTTTTGGGTACGGATTGAGTTACACCTCCTTTAAAATATCGGATATCTCGGTTAATAAAAGAATTGTGCGACAAAACGATATATTAAAAATGAAAATTACGGTTGAAAACGTAGGGAATACAAGCGGGGCAGAAACGGTGCAGATATATATTCGTGACATAATATCTTCAATACCGCGTCCCAAAAAAGAATTGAAGGCTTTTCGAAAGGTATATCTTGAATCGGGAGAGAAAACAGTTCTAAATATTTTGATTCGTCCGAATATGTTTGCCTTTTATCATCCCGACAAGCATGATTGGATTGTTGAAGACGGAGATTTTGAAATACTTGTTGGTAATTCTTCCGATAATATTGCCATTAGACAAAAAATAACTTACCAAAGGAGAAAATGATGTTGAAAATTTTTTTAACTCTTTTATTAGTATTCACGGCCCTTTTTTTTCTCGGATTTGCTCAAAAATACAATCCTACTTGGGAATCCTTGGATAACAGGGAGATGCCCGAATGGTTCGGTAATGCAAAATTCGGTATCTTTATCCATTGGGGGGTTTATTCAGTTCCGTCATGGCGAAAGATTGAATCAGCCCGTTATGCTTCTTATGCCGAATGGTATTATGCCAGAGTGATGGACAATAAAGAAAACGGAGGTTACGATTTTCATCGAAAAAATTATGGAGTGAATTTTGAATATAGGGATTTCGCTCCCTTATTTAGAGCGGAATTGTTTAATCCCGAACGGTGGGCGGAGTTATTTAAAAAGTCCGGAGCAAAGTATGTAGTCCTTACATCCAAGCATCATGACGGTTTCTGTTTATGGTCAACTAAAAACAAGCACAAGAAGAATTGGAATTCGGTAGATATAGGACCAAAAAGGGATTTACTCGGTGAATTAACCTCTGCGGTCAGAGAAAAAGGCTTGAAAATGGGAATATACTATTCTATTCCCGACTGGGAAAGTATCCCACGCAAAAAAGACGGTTCCGAATATTATATTTTAAAGAAGTACGTAGACAAGTACGGTATCGGTCGGGAAAGGTATCGAGATGAGGTTTTGTTACCTCAGCTTAAAAATCTGGTTATACGGTATAAACCCAGTGTTATTTTTAGCGATGCGGGGGAGTGGCTTTATGATGATGAATTCTGGAAAACAAAAGAATTTCTTACATGGCTATACAACGAATCACCTTGTAAGAATGAAGTTGTGGTAAATGACCGCTGGTGCAAAGGGATGCCGGGTAAGCATGGAGATTATTTTTCAAGTGAGTATAAAGATGCAGACGACGGAACGATTTCCAAAAAGTACTGGGAAGAGAGCAGGGGTATAGGAGGTTCTTACGGTTTCAACAGGGCGGAAAATGCAGAGGATTATAGTTCCGTTAAAGATCTTATAATTGAGTTGGTTGATATAGTCAGTCGGGGAGGGAATCTGTTATTAAATGTTGGTCCAACTGCCGATGGACGTATTCCGGTAGTGATGCAGGAACGGTTGTTGAATATCGGAAAATGGTTAAAAGTTAATGGAGAGGCCATTTATCAAACAGAAAAAAGAATTGTTTCCGGAAAAAAGAACAATGAGCAGAAAATATATTTTACAACGAAAAAAGATATATTGTTTTGTATCTTCACCGAATGGAACGATGAAATAGAAATAGATTTATCTAAAGACGAAATTGTGAAAAATATCAACATGTTAGGATATACAGGATCAATTGATTGGAAAGTGACTCGGGAAAATAAGTTGAAAATTAAGGTTCCGAAATTAACAATAAAGGAAATTCCTTGTTTGCATGCATGGACGTTTAAAATTATAAAATGAAAAATAAAGCAGAGATTTTGTAGATCACTAAGTTTAAATTTTATAATTTTCTATATCTTTAAGAACTGATTTGAGTTTTTTGTCCAATGTCCAAATTTTTGAATTTGATTTTCTTGATGTTAATATTATCGTACTATCTATCAGTCCGATTCCCTTTGATATCCATTTGTTTTCACTCGAAGTAATTCCGGCTTCAATAAACAAATCAGCTTTGGCATATTTTGGAAGATTTTCCCAGTAACCAATCAATAGTTCTCTTTCTCTATTGTTTTTTGCTCCCTGTAATAATTCAGCAAAAACTGATTCAATAACAAGCACTTGACCTTTGCCTATTAATTCTCTTACCTTAGTATAATAAGGTTCATTGGATTTAAAAAATTCAATCCAAACGGATGTGTCGAGAATAATCATTTCCTATTTATATTTCGTATTAAATCTGCGGAGAAGTCATTTGTGAATTTTAGAGGATTTTTTTTTATTTCCGAGTTCATTTTTTTTAATTTTTGTAAAGATATCCAATCGGATAGAGCTTTAATAAGTGCTTCGGTTGTTCTTTTCGAATTGGTTAACTCCTTTATATCCGACACTATTTTATCGGGCAGTATTGCTGTTATTTTCATGCTAATAATATAAGATAGCTTATCCTATTTGTCAACTTATCCTTGTGCCGTCTCTTTTCAACTCCGTTTCTGCGTCTATAATGTCCCTATTTATGAGGGATATAGCTTTTTCTACCTTCATTAAAGATTTTCTTGAGATATCTGTAAGCGTAAGTTCCCGAAGAATCTGTATGGTCATTCTAAAGTATCTCACAAAATCTCCTTCGTCAATTCCTGCATTATATACGCACCAGAAGAATGGTTCGCTTTTCATCCACATTTCTGCTGCAGAAGAGAGATTATAGTCAAATTCGGGACTCAAATTCTTGATATCGTTTCTTTTTTCATATTTGTGGATTTTTGAAATAATAGCCTTTGTTATTTTATACAAATATTTTGATCTTCCGTGATCAGGAAGTCCCTGTTCCCCTTTTTTAGGTTCATATACAAGAGCAAGTGTTATATATACCAGATCTTTGGGGTAAAGTTCGTCTATCAAATTGTTATTAAATACCTCACCGAACGGAAGCTCATAACCGTGAATTTCACGTGCAGACCTACCTGTTTCGGTAACACCTGTTTTATTGATATATTTTAAACCTTTTAACACTGTTATCTTTTTTTTCAATCCCGAAAGTTTTATCCCGCCCTCTTTTCTTTTTTCAAGGTAATATTTGAAAGACTTAAAATAGACGGAATAAATGTTTTCTCCGTATTTTTCATAAAGATTTAATATCCCCGCATACGAAAGTTCGAATCTGCTTGTAACAGGCTCCGGTTTCCCATGCAAAATATTATTAATAGAATGAGGTTGAATACTTTTATCTGTAAAACTGTAGACGTATCCAATTTTATCTATTCCTCTTCGACCTGCTCTTCCACTCATTTGGAAGAAATCTCTTTTTGGAATAATTCTGAAGAATCTTCCGGATCTTTTTTTTAACTCATCAAGAATGACACTTTTGGCAGGCATATTGATCCCGAGAGAAAAAGTTGCCGTGGCAAATACTATCTTAATATATCCTTTGGCAAATAAATTCTCAACAAGTTCTTTGACCGTAGGGAGCATTCCTGCGTGATGATAAGCGATACCCTTTTTTAACAGAGGAATGATATCTGCAAAACCCTGATTATCTGATAGTTTATCATTAGCATAAAAATTATCAATTGTATTTTTAACTTCTTTTTGTAGGTCATCATCCATAAAGTCAAAGGATGATAGTGACTCTGCAAGGGAGACGGTTCTTTTTCTATTCATAGTAAAATAAATTGCAGGAAGTCTGTCCCGAGACATTAGTCCTGAGATTAGATGAACCACATCATTTTCATGCGGTAATTTTTTACTTTTTCTGTTTGTTACTCCGATTATATTGGTTCCGTTAAATTTTTTATTGATAAATGAAGGGTCTTTAAACACTTTTCTCCCCGATACAAAATAAAAATTCAGAGGAACGGGTCTTCTATTTTCCGTCACAACGGCTATATCTTCTCCATGTATTGTGCTAATCCATGATGCAAATTCATTTACATTCGGTAATGTAGCGGATAGTCCTAAAAATCTCATGTTTTTCGGAAGGAACATTAAGGACTCTTCCCAAACCGTCCCCCTTTCAGGATCGTCTATATAGTGTATTTCATCAAAAATAATCCATGAATAATCTTTTAATGAGATGTTATCTGAGAAAAGTCTGTTTCTGAATATTTCCGTTGTCATAATGAGAAGAGGGGCGGAAGAGTTGATAGATACATCTCCCGTAACAATGCCCGTTCTATTCGGAAATCGGTTGGAAAAATCTCTAAATTTCTGATTTGAGAGGGCTTTGATAGGTGATGTGTATATTACTTTTTTCCCCGAAGCAAGGACTTTGTACATTACATGTTCGGCGATTAGGGTTTTTCCCGCTCCTGTTGGTGCTGAAACAATCACCGATTGTCCTTTTTCGATAAACTCCATTGCCGTTTTCTGAAATTCATCTAATACTATTTCCATTACCGTATTACTAAAAAATAAGGTGGTCAGGATGATGGGTGATAATAGAGGAATCTTTTAATTTTTTTTGTTGCTGTTTTCGTGAACTCCTCAGTTTGATGAAATGCCCTTTTTATTCTTGAAGAGGGTGGAAGTTTCTCATTTACTTCTTCTCGAATATCTTCCAATATTCCGGTGATTATTTTTTTCTGATCACTTTCGGATTTCCCTTCTATCTTGGGACTAAGGATATCGGGGTCCAAATATATCAGAGCCTCCACATCTCCGTTATTTTCAATAGCAAGAGATTCTTGAACAATTAATATTTCATTGAGTTTTTCTTCAATCACTTCAGGGTAGATGTTTTCTCCGTTGGATCCTAAAAACATATTCTTGGACCTTCCCCTGATATAAAGAAAATTGTCTTTATCAAGATATCCTCTGTCTCCCGTTTTAAACCATCCGTCATCAGATAGAACCTCTTTCGTTATACTTTCGTTTTTATAATATCCTTTCATTATATTCGGACCTCTGGCATATATTTCCCCGATACCCGATTGTTGGTTAGGGTCAACTATTTTTATCTCGACACCGAGAATAGGGTAACCGCTGGAACCCTTCCTTGTCTCACTGATCCGTTCACCGGTTAGAAGCGGAGAAGTCTCTGTCAGTCCATATCCCATTACGTATGGAAATTTTGAAATTCTTAAAAAATTTTCAACTTCCGAACTTAGCGGTGCCCCTCCGATTGCAATTGTCCTGAGTTTCCCGCCGAAAAATTCAAGGATGGCTTTCCCTGCTTTCTTATATACTATTTTCTTTAAAAAAGGAGTTTTTGATATGGCTTTTGTTAAAGAGTTTTTTTCAAGAAGTGACTGTACTCTTTTCTTATAGATCTTTTCTATTATCATAGGGACAAGAGGAATACATGTCGGCTTTACCATTGATGCTGCTTTTTTGATAACCGACGGTGTCGGTGTGGTACCGATATACCAAGCTGATGCCCCGCTCGACATAGGCAGAAGGAATCCTATCGTACATTCCAATGCATGGGAGAGAGGGAGAAGGGAGAGGAATCTATCGCTTGAATCAAAATCTATAATTGCTTTTAATGCTTTAACATTCGATGTGATGTTTCCATGAGACAACATGACACCCTTTGATAATCCGGTTGTTCCGGAAGTGTAAATTATTGCAGCAAGATCATCTTTTGAAATTTTTGCAGAGAGAAGACCTGTAAATTCACCGATATCATGAATAATTGTGGATATCTTTTTTAATGCATCGTCAATATAGTCTGAAAAGCTGACCGTGTCAAACTCCGTCTCTTCAATATGGAGGTCATCAAGTATAACAACTCTCGAAATATTTCCGCACTTTTCATATCTTATCTTCTCAAATTGTTTCTTTGTTGCAAAAAGTAATTTGCTTTCCGAATGGTTAAGAATATTTTCAATGTCACTTTGTTGAAAATCGGGAAGTATCGGGACTGAAATAGCACCTATAGTTACAATACTTAGATATGAGATTCCCCAATTTGGTGAATTTTCTCCGAGGATTGCCACTTTATCGCCTTTCCGAACTCCTTGATCTCTAAGAAGTGTTGATAACTCCTTTATCCTTATCCCGAGTTCCCCGTATGTAATGGGTTCGGAATTGAAAAATGATAGAGCGGGATCGTTCGGAAATTTGTTTATGCTGTTCTCAATTAATTCTTTGATATTAAAAAATTCCACAACATTATTATCATTATTATTAGTCATGATTGTCACCTCTGTGATACATCAATTCTAATCAATGCCAAAACCATTGTCAAAATCCGAAACTTTAAATAAATGGGGACAGGTACGAATGTCACTAAATTAAGGGATGATTTTTTAAATTTTTTTCTTGACTTGCTTTTTAGGTTTAATTATTATTTAAATAAATACAAAATGGTTTTGTTATCTGCTGGATATATTTAAACAAAAAGTTTAATCCTTAATAAGGGGGAATTATGATTATTGTTAAGAAAAAAAATATCAAAATTATTGTACTATTGCTTTCTATATCTTTTGTTTTATCATCGTGTACGACGGTAAATCCCTATACCAGAGAGAAGCAAATAAGTAAACTTGCTATTGGCAGTGGTATAGGAGCCGTTGGAGGAGCTATCATAGGGGCTTTAACCGCGAAAAATAAAAATAGGCGGAGAAATGCTCTTATCGGAGCCGGTATCGGTGCAATTGCAGGCGGATCAATAGGGTATTATATGGATGTACAGGAAGCAAAACTTCGTAAAAAATTACAATCAAGCGGTGTAAGTGTCACGAGAATAGGTGATAAAATTATTCTTAATATGCCCGGTAATGTGACGTTTAAAACAGATTCGTCGAATATTAATTCCAAGTTTTACAAAATTTTAAATTCTGTCGCAATTGTTTTAAAGAAATACAAAAAGACATATGTAAATGTTATCGGTCACACGGACAGTGTCGGCAAATTTGATTACAATCAAAAATTGTCGGAAAGAAGAGCAAGGAGCGTAGGAGAATTCTTAACATCAAGAGGGGTGTTGTCTCAGAGAATTCTTATAGCGGGGTATGGTGAAAAACAACCGATTGCATCGAATAATATTTCTGCCGGTCGTGCACAAAACAGAAGAGTTACAGTGGAGTTAACTCCAATAACCAAATAAATCGAAAATAGCGAGGGTGACGGTGTCCAAAAGGGATTCCTTCCCTCCGGTCTACTAAAAAGTATTCCTTCCCTCCGCTCCGATCAATCTCCATGTTGGGGTGACGGTGCTTTATTTCTTTGATTTTTTTCAAGATATGGAATATGGAATCCGTCCTTACGGAAGAATGGGGTAAATTGCCATTTACCCCTACTGCAAATAAAAGGGGACAGAGATGGAATCACCAGTGTGTAAAGAGAGTGTGACTTTTGTGCTATAAATATTACCACAAATAAAAAGAGAGAAGTCCGTTTTTTGTCGGTATAATCGTATACATTAAATAGTAGGGAAAGAAAATTTTTTAAAAAAGTCTTGACATTATTTGGTTGTTAACGAGATATTTTAAGGGAGCG
>Ga0256846_1000819_pt1 | contig 11114 bp, 5 predicted proteins | sample TevniametaG_FD_189098 | JGI IMG/M metagenome (GOLD analysis project Ga0256846, IMG submission 189098) | Tube worm associated microbial communities from hydrothermal vent at the East Pacific Rise, Pacific Ocean - Tevnia | ecosystem: Host-associated > Annelida > Integument > Unclassified ...
ATCTCGGTAACGACCTCGGTGATGAAATTCAATTATCGCGGATTTGAGATTAATCTTCTTGATACGCCGGGCCATCAGGACTTTTCCGAAGATACCTACCGGGTCTTAACCGCCGTCGACTCCACCCTGATGGTGATCGACAATGCCAAGGGCGTTGAAACCCAGACCGAAAAACTGATGGAAGTCTGCCGGATGCGCAATACGCCCATCATTACCTTTATCAACAAGCTCGACCGGGAGGGACTGGCCCCGCTGGATATTCTGGACGATATCGAAAACAAGCTGCAGATCGAGTGTGTCCCCCTTTCCTGGCCCATCGGCATGGGCAAGCGGTTCAAGGGCGTTTACAATCTGTTTCGCAAACAGCTCCACCTGTTCAGCCCCGGCAGCGCGGTCCGCACCGATGACGGCGTGGTGATCAACGATCTGTCCGATCCGGTGCTTGACGAACTGCTCGGCAGTCAGGCCGATGAGCTGCGGGGCGACATTGAGTTGGTTGAAGGGGCCGTGAATCCCCTGGAGATGTCGCTTTTTTTAAAGGGGACCCAGACACCGGTCTTTTTCGGCAGCGCCATCAATAATTTCGGCGTTAAAGAGATGCTGGATGCCTTTGTGGAAATGGCGCCTTCTCCGGGGCCCCGCGCAGCGGTTTCCCGCAATGTGTCGCCGTACGAGGATGCCTTTTCCGGGTTTACCTTTAAGATTCAGGCCAACATGAACCCGGCCCATCGCGACCGGATCGCCTTTGTTAGGATCTGCTCCGGCAAGTTCGAACGGGGGATGAAGGTCGTCCACCATAGGATTGGAAAAGAGATTACCCTGGCCAATGCCACCATCTTCATGGCCCAAGGCCGGGACAATGTCACCGAAGCCTATCCCGGCGATATTATCGGCATCCACAATCACGGCACCATCAAGATCGGGGATACCTTCAGTGAAAAGGAACCACTTAAATTTACCGGTATCCCCAATTTTGCCCCGGAATTTTTCCGGCGGGTGCGGCTGAAAAACCCGATGATGGGCAAACATCTTCAAAAGGGCCTGATCCAGCTGGCCGAAGAGGGGACGGTTCAGGTCTTCCGGCCGATCATGGGCAGTGATTATATCCTGGGCGCGGTCGGCGTCCTTCAGTTTGAGGTGACCGTGGCCCGGCTCAAGGCGGAATACAGCGTGGATGCCATCTATGAGCCGGCGGGCGATTATGCCCTGGCCCGCTGGGTCGAAAGTGATGACCCGAAAAAACTGGCCGAGTTTGAAAAACAGAACACTGCCAATCTGGCCAGGGATTCCCAGGGTTGCCTGTCGTATCTGACGAGCAGCGAGTTTTTACTCAACTATTGCATGGAAAGGTGGCCGGACATCAAATTTCGAAAAACACGGGACATCAATTGATGGTCACCGTAAACCGGGAACATCGCGGATACGTGCCGTTATGTCGGTTCAAATCGGTGTGTCGGCTTAAACCGGTTTGTCGGTACAGTTGCCACAAAAAAGAGGTGTCATGGCGCTGATCGAGATGCGGGATGTCTGCTGGGGATTTGGGGATCCCCCGCTGCTGGAAAATGTCACCTTCCGGATCGAAAAGGGGGAGCGTGTCTGCCTGGTGGGCCGCAACGGGGTGGGGAAATCGACTCTGCTCAAACTCCTGGCCGGGACAATCCTTCCGGACAGCGGTGACATTAGACGCCGGCAGGGCACGATGGTGGCCGCGCTGGCGCAGGATGTGCCGGCCGAGTATGACGGTACCCTCTTTGACGTGGTGGCCGGGGGGCTCGGCGACACCGGCCGGGTACTGGCCGAATTTCGCCGGGTCAGCAGAGAGGTTGAAAACCGCAATACCCCCCAGCTGACCCAAAAACTCGACGAACTCCAACAGATTCTAAACGCCGACCATGGATGGGAGCTGTCCACCCGCGTCGAAAATATCCTTTCGCGAACCCGGCTGGATCCGGAAATGCGCTTTTCCGATCTGTCCGCCGGGCTGAAACGGCGCACGCTGTTTGCCCGTGCCCTGGCCGGTAAGCCCGATGTCCTTTTGCTGGACGAACCCACCAACCATCTCGATATTGATACCATCATCTGGATGGAAGATTTCATCCTCCGTCACGTCACCACCCTGCTGTTCATCACCCATGACCGTGTGTTTCTCAAAAAAATCGCCACCCGGATCATGGAAATCGATCGGGGACGGCTGGTCTCCTATGATGGTGATTATGCCACCTTTTTAAAACGAAGACAGGCAGCCCTGGCCGCCGAAGAGACCCAAAACGGTCTGTTTGATAAAAAACTGTCCCAGGAAGAAGCCTGGATCAGAAAAGGAATCAAAGCCCGCCGCACCCGAAACGAAGGGCGCGTCCGGCGCCTGCAGAAAATGCGGGCCGCCTACCGGGATCGGCGCCGCAAAATCGGCAATGTCCGTATGCAGGTTCAGGAAGCGGACCGCACCGGTAAGCTGGTGATCGAAGCCAGCGCCGTATCTTTTTCCTATGATCATGATCAGATTATCCAGGATTTCTCCACGGTGATCATGCGCGGAGACAAAGTCGGGATCATCGGCCCCAATGGCGTGGGAAAAACAACGCTGCTCAAAATCCTGTTAAAAACCATGCCCCCCGAAACAGGCCGTGTCCGCCACGGTACCCACCTTCAGGTCGTCTATTTTGACCAGCTTCGGGCCCAGCTCGATGAACAGAAGTCGGTATGGGAAAATATCGGCGAGGGGAACGATTTTATTATCTTTAACGGCCAGAAACGCCATGTCATCAGCCATCTTCAGGATTTTCTCTTCTCGCCCGAGCGGTGCCGCACGCCGGTTCATGTCCTTTCCGGCGGAGAGAAGAACCGGTTAATGCTGGCCAAGCTGTTCACCCGGCCGGCCAATGTGCTGGTGCTGGATGAACCGACCAACGATCTGGATGCCGAGACCCTGGAATTGCTGGAAGAGCTGATGGTCGAGTACGACGGGACCCTGCTGCTGGTCAGCCATGACCGGGCCTTTTTAAACAACGTGGTGACCAGCACGATTGTTTTTGAAGGAAACGGGCAGGTGGCGGAATACACCGGCGGCTATGATGACTGGCTGCGCCAGCGGCCGCAAACCGCCAGTGAAAATTTGGGAAAAACGATCCGGAAAAAATCGCAGCCCAAGCCCAAAGCACGCACTTCAAAAAAGATGGGGTATATGCAGCAGCGGGAAATGCAGGAATTGCCCCAGAAGATCGAAGCCCTTGAAGCCGAGCAGAAAGCGCTGTTTGCCGTTGTATCCGATCCGATGTTCTACAAAAAAGAAAAAGATGAGATTGCCCGGATTCATTCGGATCTTGCGCGGGTCGAGGCGGATATTGAGAAGGCTTATCTGCGCTGGGAAGCGCTGGAAGCGGAAAAGGATGAGAGGCAATAAGGCCGGGAGGCCTGGAAGCGGGGGGCTGGGACGTGGTCTGTTTGTGATGTTTATTTTGACACAGGACAACTAATTTGGGATTTTTTATTGTCTTTCACAATCATTAATGGATTCCCGATTGATATTATCCCAATCCGCGGCAAAGGATCGCCTCCTGGCATACCGGCGAAAGGTTCAACGATATGCCGCGGAGAAACGCCGTATCTGGGAAGAAGTGGCCCATGGATTCGTTTACGGGTCCCGGGAATTCGTTGACTGGTTAAAATCAGGATTATTACCGGCAGAGCCGGATATCGAAATCCCCCGGCAGCGAAAATATATAAAAGCATCGACCTGTTTGTACCGATTCTCTAATATTAGATTTGTTTTCAATTATTGTGTGGAGCGGGGAGTTTATGGTATTATGTGAAGCAAACTCCTTTTTCACAGGGAGAGTATGATGGCGCCATCCATACTGCACACTATTATGAGAGTGCATATCAAGCGGTTGGGTCTCCTGCGGGTTGTTATTGGAGCCCTGGGTATCTACCTGACGATTCCCGCTTTCATGGTAATTCATGGAGCGGTAGTGGTTTTCATTTTGAGACGGGTGGTTTTCCCTCTCCTTTCCCTAGACAATCTGCGCACAGAGAATCATATAATTCTTGATCGTTACAGGGTAGAAGGCCTTTCTTTCATGGACAAATTCAACTGCCTGTTTTGTGGCTGGGCGAATGGAATCTGTACTCTTTTGAACCGAACGGTCGATGCAGTAAGCGAGCGGAGAACCGACCTTCCCGTGCATAGCCAATTTATTTTTGCTCTGTTGATGGCACTTTACGTGCCACCGGCTATTCTTCTACAGATACCCATGCATTTACTGACTAACCATGTGATAGCTTCTGCGCTTCGTTTTGAAAAAATTTCCTACCGGGTGATATTAAGAGAAGTTCTTCGGGGTTATCCAATTGATGCTTCCCATAACAGTGTTGTGAGAATCTTTTTAATCTACCAGAAAGTGACGTGGATTGCCCTTGAGCGGGCATTGGAACAAATAGAATCATCCTGGTGCCCGATAAAACACTTTGAGCGAATGGATTCGGTGACCTATCCGCTCCACCATAAACGTTTTTTTGAACCGGAACAGATTCGGGATCTCCATGATTATCTTCTTGAACACGGAACCGTGTTGAAGGGTGAAAGAGGTACGATGTTTCCGCCAGGATGAATTTTTTTTCAAGATGATCTGCAGCGACAGACTCGAGGCTACTTTACCAACTTGAGGAATGAGAATGGGGTCACCTTGAATTGAGCAATAATAACAGCGTGACCAAACGACTTAGGATATCCTATATTCCCTTTGTCAAGGAAAAGATCTAAAATTTAGTATCGGTCTAAACCCGCCACCTCTGGTGGAGGGCCCGGATAGGTTCCACGGCCATATCCAATATAGTTGCATTATAGCCGTAAGCTCACGAAGGCTTTTTGACAGTTGCCATTTACCCGGGTATTTACCTGTGATATCGTTTTCAGACACAAGGGCTTGTGGAACATCGTTTACCCACGGTGCGCGGCTTACCCCCTTAAGACAATGTATACCAGGCAGGCGGTACGACCCGGTATGCTCCGGATAATCGCAATAACGGCAACACGCGGAGCCAATAGTTGATAGTTGCCGTTTGCAAGAACGGATCCAGATGAACTTGAACCAGAACATGAGCACTGAAGATCAAATCGATAAAAGTATCCCGCTGTATAGCAGCCGGATTATGATGACCTATTTAGAATTTATCAAAAGATACTATCCTGATATCGATATTGATTCCCTATTAACATATGCCGGTATGACAAGATATGAAGTGGAAGATCCCGGCCACTGGTTTAACCAGGATCAAACCGACCGGTTTAATGAATACCTCGTTGAAAAAACCGGTATGCCCAATATTGCGAGGCAGGCCGGGCGCTTTACCGTTTCATCTGAAAATATGGGGGCGGCCCGACAATATGTTTTGGGACTGATTACGATACCATCGATTTACGCGATGATGGGGAAAATCGGCAATACCATGACACGGGGATCCACATTTAAAACCAGAAAAATTTCGGCCAACAAAGCGGAAATTTTATCCATTCCCAATCCAGGCGTCAAAGAAAAACCCTATCAATGCCAAAATCGGCTCGGAACCCTGGAGTCTCTTGCAAAACTGTTCACTACGACCTTTGCCGAAGTCGAGCATCCGTCATGCTTCCATGAAAACGGTGACTGCTGTCAATATATTGTTACATGGCCGACAACCGAATCTTTGTCCTGGAGGCGTATCTGTAAATACAGTCTTTTATTCAGCTTGCTTCTTCTGGTTACCGCATATTTTCTGGTACCCGTTCCAATGACAAAAATTTTGGCCATCGGTTGTCTGCTGATTAATATAACGATGTGGCTGAATGCGGAACGTATTGAAAAAAGGGAACTTAAAAATACGATAGACGACCAGGGGAATGCGGCCAAAGCACTTTTGGATGAAATCAATACCCGCCATAACGATGCTCAACTGATTCAGGAAATTGGGCAGGCTATCTCAGGCTTTTTGGATATCGACAAAATAAATCGGGTCGTTTTGCAAAATATCAATAAGCACACAAATTATGATGCCGGCTCAATTTTGCTGGCAGACGGGGAAAAGACCCGGCTACGGTGCAACGCCGAATTTTTATCAAAAAAAAATCAGATCAATATTTTAAAATATACCGAATTTGACCTGACGCACACGGACGCGGAGGGTGTATTGACAGAGTGCTTTAAACACCAAAAACCGATTGTGGTAAACGATGTTAGCAAAATCGATAAAAGCCTTGGCAAAAAATGTTTAGCCCATATAAACCTGATGGATATTAAATCTTTCATCTGTATCCCGATCACTTATAAAAAGGAATCGCTTGGCGTCCTGGCGGTGGGCAACTGTCATCCTAAAATCAAATTGCCGCAAAGTGATATCAGCCTGTTGATGGGAGTTGCCGCTCACATCGCTACCAGTATCATCAATGCGCAGTCTTTTATCACGATGAAAGAAAGCGAAGAGAGATATCGTTTGTTAGCAGATAATGTGACGGATGTTATCTGGACTTTGGATGTCAACTCTCTCAAATTTACGTATGTCAGCCCTTCTGTTCAAAGCATGCAGGGATTTTCTCCAGAGGAATTAATGAGAAAATCCTTGCAGGAAATATTACTTCCAGATTCATTTAATAAAGCAACCGAGGCCATTGCAGAAGAACTGGCGGAGACAGAACGTAGCACAGAAACGGATCACTCAAGGTCACGAGTGCTTGAACTGGAAGAATATTGTAAAGACGGTTCAACAATCTGGATTGAAGTGACCGCCAATTTTCTGCGCAATGAATCCGGCGAAGTGGTCAATATTCTGGGTGTTGCCCGTGATATCTCCGACAGGAAGATGGCAGATCAGGAAAGAGATAAACTGCTGGAACAGCTTCGGCGTGCCGAAAAAATGGAGGCTATCGGGACCCTGGCCGGAGGGGTGGCCCATGACCTTAATAATATTTTATCCAGTATTGTAAGCTATCCTGAGTTGTTGTTGATAAATCTTGACCCGGACAGCCCGATTCGAAAACCCGTTGAGGCCATTTACAAGTCCGGGAAAAAGGCAGCCGCTATTGTTGAGGATTTATTAACGTTAGCCCGAAGAGGCGTGTCAATTTCAGAGGTCGCCAATTTAAATACAATCATTACGGATTATCTGACCAGCCCCGAGTTTGAAAAATTAAGAACGTTTCATCCGCGGCTGAATGTTCATACGGATCTCAGCCCTGAACTGATCAATATCAAAGGCTCTTCGGTCCATCTTTCAAAAACGATAATGAATCTGGTATCCAATGCCGCAGAAGCCATGCCTGATGGCGGAACGTTGAGCATCTCCACCCAAAATCGATACGTAGATCAACCTGTCCGGGGGTATGATGATATTCAGGAGGGGGATTACACGGTTCTTGTGGTTTCCGACACCGGCATCGGGATATCTCCCGACGAGATCAAACAGATTTTCGAACCATTTTATACAAAAAAAGTGATGGGGAGAAGTGGTACGGGGCTGGGGATGTCGGTCGTGTGGGGGACGGTAAAAGATCATAAGGGTTATATTGATATTGAAAGTGCCCCGGGCAGGGGAACCCGATTTACGCTTTTCTTCCCTGTCACACACGAAGAGTTAAGTAAATGCAAAGCAGATTTTTCGATTGAGGAATACTCTGGGAATGGAGAATCAATTTTAGTGGTTGATGATATCAGTGAACAACGTGTAATTGCTTCATCAATTCTTTCTCAACTGGGATATTCGGTTCAAACCGTTTCAAGCGGAGAGGCGGCGGTTGACTATTTAAGAAATAACAGCGCCGATTTAATCATTCTGGATATGATTATGGAGGCCGGGATGGACGGACTTGATACGTATAAACATATTCTAAAACTGTATCCGGATCAAAAAGCCGTGATTGCCAGCGGTTATTCGGAAACAGACCGGGTAAAAGAAGCGCAGCGGCTGGGTGCCGGTGAATATATCAAAAAACCCTATACAATTGAAAAAATTAGTGCGGCGATAAAACTGGAGCTGGGTAAGAATAAAGTTGTTCAATGATCTTATATTAATCTCTGGAAATGATTAAAAGGGGATTGAATAAACAAAAATGCTTCAAAGCATACCCATTCAAAGTGACATATTCAACATTGATGAGCGGGCAATTCAAGAAGGTAAATTTTCAGCAAAAAAACTATTGGTCAACAAGCTTAACCGGTTAAGCTTTTTTAAACAGCCGGTCACATTAACATTCCGGCAAGCCGGCCAGAACCATGCCGTTAGCTGCGAAGCAATCCCGCACCTGTGCAGTGAGGATTTGCTGACATGTTCATGGAAGCATAATGGCACCTACCAAAAATATTTACAATCCTACGAGTTTCATCAATTACGTATCCTATACAAAGATAAGCTGATAGTGGCAAACCCGCGGTTGGCATACCTGGATGATAAAATCATCCGTCTCGTCCTGCCTGAAAAGTTTACCGAATTAAATTCCCGCAATGTCATGCGACATGCTTGCGACGGGATTCAGATGACGATAAAGCAGAACAAAAATATTTTAACCGGGAAATTACTGGATTTCAGTGCCACTGGCTTCAGGGCGGTTGTATCTGTAACGGGAAAAAATCACCGAGACTGTCTTCTGGCTGGCACAACCGGGGCGGTGATCCTTTCTGCCTCGAAATCGCCTATCTATTCAGGTGTCTGCCAGGTCGTTCGAAAAGAAAATCAGGAGACACGTGTCCTTATAGTCCTGTCGCCTGTCCAAAATAATATACCGGTGCTCAAGCCAAAAAAATATCGTAGTGAACGGGTTAAACCGGTTCCCGCACCGCACATCTGTTTCAGGCACCCCCTGATTGGAAAGAAAGTACTTCTAGATGTCAGCGAAATTTCAGGGTCGGGCTTTACGGTCAATGAAAATGAAAACGAAGCATTACTGCTGCCCGGACTGACCTTGCCCTCGCTTGAATTAAAGTTTTCCAATATGTTCAGCATTCGATGCAAGGCACAAGTTGTTCATCGAAAATATTTATCCAAGAAGCGTCCCAATGGCAGGGAAGTATCCTGCGGAATAATTTTTTCAGACATGGATATGCAAGACCATGTCAAGCTCATCGCATATCTGCAGCAAGCCAGGGACCAACGTGAGCTCGTATGCCAATCGCCAAGCATGGATGCATTGTGGGATTTCTTTTTTGATACCGGTTTTATTTATCCGAACAAGTATGCTTTTTTTTATGAAGACCGCCACGAAATTAAAAAGACGATTGAAAAGCTATTCCAGAATCCCACAAAAGTCAGCAGACATTTCATTTTTCAGGAGAAAGGCGTCATTAACGGGCTCATTGCGCTGCAGCGCGTCTATAAATATACGTGGATGATGCATCATTTTGCCGCCAGGGCTGACGCGAGAATTGCGGGGCCAAAAGTATTGAGCCAAATAGGAAGTTACATAAATGATTCCTTTTCCCTTGAATCCAACCGGATGCGATATGCCATCGTCTATTACCGACCTGAGAATAAATTTCCCAGTAAAGTTTTTGGTGGTGTAGCCAGAAATGTTATGAATTCAAAGATATGTTCACTGGATACATTTTCATATTTAAAAATTAAAAATAATACAGGCAGGCGGGAAACCCTGCCGGATGCCTATCATATATCGGAAACCACACAAAAGGATCGGGTGGCTCTGAAATATTTTTACGAGCGCATTTCCGGCGGGTTGATGCTCAGCGCTTTCGACCTTTCCCCGGAGGTTCCCGATGATAACGAATTATCCATTGAATATCAAAAAGCCGGCTTAACATACGATCGAACCCTGTTTACGCTTAAAATGGCCGGTCTCCCAATCGCCATTATTATGGTTAATCGATCGGATATCGGGATAAATTTATCTGACCTGACCAACTGCATGCACGTGTTTGTATTGGATTCCCAGTCACTTCCAAAAAAAACACTGTTGACCGCATTGAACCGCCTTTCGCATCTGTTCAAGCAGCAATGGGTCGCTGTTAATATTTTCCCGCCAGAGTACACCAGACAATATTCGCTTAAATATGAAAAGAAATATACTTTATGGACGTATGAAGTGCGATACTCCGATGAATATTTTGGTTCTCTGGAAAAGCTCTCGCGGTTTTTGATACATTGATTGCCAAATCAATGACGGGGAACGACCGCAATGGTGCCAGCGTAATGGATAGGTACCAGGAAAATGGCCAGCCATGACGTCTGCTGACAATCAAGCCATGTTTGCCACCATCTCCTGAAGATTTTCAACCGGCGCGCCGGTTGCATCGGCCATACGGTCCAGGTAGTTGAAAAAGGCGATGACGTGGATTCCTTCTATAATGACATCATCTGAAAATCCGGCTTCTCGCAGCTTTTCAATATATCAAGATAGAGACACATGTGCCCATTTGGCGCGATTGGCATAATTCATTTTCGTTGGCGTAATTAATGACTCATGGGGGCGGACCCTTTATTAGGTCATTCCGCGTCAACATCGGTTCGACCGAATCACCTCTGCCCGTATCCGCCGGTTTCCGTAGAGATACACAGCGATTCGGGATATCCGTGAAATATTGACAAGCGGTTATCTGATTGATATTCGGGGCGTATTATTATGCCACGCAAAGTACGCATAGATGCCCCCGGGCGCTGTTCAGTAAATAGCCGGCAATGTCCAGTATTTCAATCGTCGGCTGCGCCGGCTATATATGGATTTTAACCGTTTTCCAGCCCTTTTTATTGTGTTTTCTTCATTGGACGAAAATGTTGTGCGCTATCACTAAATGCAACCGGATACGCCAAAAATACTACCTGAATTAGACGCCTTTTCCCCTTCCCTGATTATTTTTGACAAGGATGGCACGCTGACGGATTTCCGCGCGATGTGGGTCAGCTGGATTGTTGAACTGGCCCAGCGGCTGGAAGTTGAAACCGGTCTGTTCATTCGAGACCGGGTGTTTAACGAGGTGGGGTTTGATCCTGTTTCCGGCAAAATTGATCTTGAGGGGCACCTGGCCGTGACCCCGACGGGCATCTTGCGCACACATGTTGTCGGGGTTTTACAAGCCGCGGGATTGAAAAAACAGGCGGCGGAAGCGGCCATGACAGCGGCTGGTTCCTTCCGGATTCGG
>Ga0256846_1000820_pt1 | contig 11111 bp, 9 predicted proteins | sample TevniametaG_FD_189098 | JGI IMG/M metagenome (GOLD analysis project Ga0256846, IMG submission 189098) | Tube worm associated microbial communities from hydrothermal vent at the East Pacific Rise, Pacific Ocean - Tevnia | ecosystem: Host-associated > Annelida > Integument > Unclassified ...
ATTGCCTCCACCCGACCGTATAGACTCCTCTGCCTCCCCCGGCAATGTCTCAATGAATATCTCAGTAATGACAATCTCTTCAATTCTAAATTTTGAATTCTAAATTCTTAATTAAAATGACAAGCTCCGTAAGTCCTTAATGACGTTCACGAAGTGAACTAATGACAATCTCTTCAATTCTAAATTTTGAATTCTAAATTCTTAATTAAAATGACAAGCTCCGCAAATCCTTAATGACGTTCACGAAGTGAACAAATGACAATCTCTTCAATTCTAAATTTTGAATTCTAAATTCTTAATTAAAATGACAAATTCCGTAAATTCTTAATGACACGAACAAAGTGAGTAAATGACAATCAATATCAAGCTCTGTATTTCTTGATGACAAATTCCGTAAGTCCTTAATGACGTTCACGAAGTGAACTAATGACAATCTCTTCAATTCTCAATTTTGAATTCTAAATTCTTAATTAAGAGGTAAATCGTCGAAGTGTCAAAACGTCGAAAAGTCGAAAATGAAGTTGCTATTGGTGAGGGGTGAGAGGTCAGAGGTGAGAGGAGAACTGTGAGCTCTTTAATTTCTACTGAACTTTAACCTTAAGCCATTTTGCAACTTTGACGGGTTTCGGTTTTTTGCCGTAAAGAAAATCATCCATAAAAGCGGCAACTTTTCTGAAAAAATATGAACGCTTGAGAAAAAACCTTATGCTGTTATGAAAAAGATTGTCAGGATGAGAATAGGGACAGACCGCAACACATCTCCCGCAATCTGTTCCGACCTTACACCAGTATGTAAAACATTTCTCCTGATCTATCTGCCATCTTAAAACTCCGTTGATCTTCTTCCTCGGTTCCTTTGAAATAGCTTTCGAAGGGCATACAACAGCACACTTCTTGCAGACCTCACAAAATTCGGTAACAGTAGGATCAAAATTTCTCTTATCCGTTTTAACCGGCATATCAGTTGTTACAACAGAAATTCTGACTCTCGGTCCAAGCTTGGGAGTTATTAACAGACCCATTCGACCGATCTCCCCGAGCCCGGCATCCCTTGCGACAAGAGGGCAAACCACTTTATAATAACCGTCAATATGTGCTGATGCCGAATATCCGAGATTCCTGATCATCTTTGCAGTCAGAACTGCAATATCCGCTGCATGCTGATAGCAGCGTGCCGACTCCATAACAGTCGGAGCATCGGGACCCATTCCGATCATATCATGATCCATCTCAACGGTAAAAGCTATTGCAAATTTATGATTCTCCTCCAAATAAACTCTATTATAACGTTCTCCCCTGCCCCCCACGCTATAGAGGTGATAATCCCTTAATTCCGTAACTCCAACGGAATGAGCACCCATATTTATTGCATTTTTTTTTATAAAGACTGAAATATCCTTGCTGTCAATATCATATTTTCTTTCCGACGGTTTTTCGTCCGCACCGTTTCTTAAAACTTTACAAACTTCAAAATAGGCATCAGATGCCGCAAAAATAACCGGATCGGCATATAACGCTTTCCCCGATAACAGTCCGGGAAGTTTTCTGAATTCGGAATCATCATTGAATTTTTCAGGATTTTTTTTATAAAACTCTTCGAACAATTTTGTTCCCTCTTTAAGTTCATTTCTGGAGAACATTGTGATCCTTTCATCAAGTCTTTCTACCGGTTTGATCTCAGACAATTTTCCAAATCCCTTAAACGGTACTAATAACGGAAAAATAGTTAAAAAAGTTAAACTCAAAAGAATCCACCCTGCAAAATATTGAAAAGGAAACTTCACTAAAGCATTAATAAGATAAGGAAAAGATACGATTATTGATAAAAGAGCCGCTCTTAAAGATGCTCTATACTCCTTTTCCATCCATGAGAGAAATGATATTAAAATAAACATTAAAAAAAAAGCGATACCTGTTGCTATCAAAAGATCTTCCGGTAAATTAATTGTCCAAAAAGAAATTCTCATATTTTTATTTTAACAGAATAGTATTTACAGGTCACTTTTGCGGAATAAAAGTATATCTAAAACTTATTCATTTTCCGGAATTCTCTATGTTTATTAATAATATTGACAAGCAAATATCAGAGTAATATAATCTTGCAACTTGAGGAGAAAAAAGAGTGAACAATCTTTTTACCATTGCAAAAAGAAAAAGAAATGCTCTTCTCTTTTTATTCTTTCCTTTCCTGTTGATCTCCCTTTTTTCACCATTTCTTCATAACCACTCTCTTCTTGAAGAAGAGACACCCGATTGCCCTATGTTCATCTTTGCAACTCAGACACTCACAGCTCCAGCCCTGATATTTATTCTAACGGTTCTTCTCCTTTCTATTTTCCTCTTTTCCTATCCGGATTCACCCTCTGTAAATATTACTTTTTTTTCCTTACCTCTTAACAAGAGTCCTCCCTTTAACTTTTAATTTCAGTCATAACAAATTAAAAGGAGGATATAGATGAAAAAAATATTAATATTTATTACTTTATTACTTTTTATATTATCAACAACAATAGTTCCGGCGGAAAAACCGGAAAAATCCAAAAACAATCTTTTGAGGAACTTGAAACTCGAAGGTTTATACAGCAGCGGAAATTCATACGGCAACCCGTTTTCACAGACAAAATATGTTCCGGGAATATCGTTCATAATGGACTTTTCATACAACAGGATATCCCCGGATATCAGCGGGAATTCTATAATGAATATTCCCGGATTCATTCCGGACACAAATGCAGTAGGAGGAGAAAGCTCCATACTTAACGGCAACAACGGATTCAACCTCAACTATGGTGAACTTGCTCTTTTTGCAGCTGTTGATCCCTATTTTGATCTTTTTACCGCACTTGGTTTGGGTGAAGATTCATTCGGGATTGAGGAGTTGTATATAAACAGCAGAAAATTTCCGGGCGGTTTTAGAATGAAGCTCGGTAAATTCAAAAGCAGCTTCGGCAGAATAAACTCACAGCATGCACACCAGTGGGACTTTATGGATATTCCGCTTGGCTACAGAGTGTTTTTCGGGAAAGAGGGATTGATAGAGAAAGGTGTCCAGCTCAACTGGGTAGCTCCACTCGATTTTTATCTCGCTTTCGGAGTAGAATCTTTACAGGGGCAGAACCGGATGAGTTTTGGAACCGATGGTTTTACTCTTTTCGATGGAAATAATTCCGGCAACTATAAAATTGAGGGAACTGTTCTTCCGAACCTATGGACATTTTTTATAAAAACCTCATTTGATGTTGGTAATCTTGTAATATTAGCGGGCATTTCTCATGCAACCGGAAACAGCCGCCAAAACAGTATTGAAGGATTTGAAGGCGATGCATTTTCCGGAACGACAAAAATTTGGGGAGGAGATCTGACACTAAAATATCTGATCGACTCCTATCGATATATTTCACTGACTACAGAGTATATTTATAGGGATATGACCGGGACAAATTATATGTTCGACTACGGTAACAATCTTTTCCAAAATAATCTATCCAAAAAACAAGCAGGTTTTTATACTCAGATCGTATATAGATTTAAAAAATTGTGGAGAACAGCGGCAAGGTTCGATTTCCTCGGTAAGAACAGGATTGTTAATAACGGAAATTCCGAAGATTATCCCAATGATCTTAAAAGGTTCGGTTTTATGGTTGATTACAGCCCGACCGAATTCACAAGGATAAGATTCCAATACAACTTTAACAGATATGTCTATATTGACAAAACACTTCAAAAACCAAATGAGCTTATACTTCAGTTCAATATAGCTATAGGTGCTCACGGAGCACATCCGTTTTAAATAAAGGAGAAAAATATGAAAAAAATAAAATTTTTACTAATATCAGGAATAGTTTTTTTTATGATATTCAGCCCCTCGATTTCAGCAAAATTGAGGGTTGTTGCTTCATACAGATATATTGCAGATGTCACTCAAAGAATAGGCGGAAATGAAGTTTCGGTCATTGCACTTGCCAAGGGAACAAGGGATCCGCACTTTATAACACCAAAGCCTTCATTTATTTCAAAAATGAGAAGAGCCGATCTTCTTATCATAAATGGCGGTCAGCTTGAGATCGGATGGATACCGCCGATCATAAGAAAAGCGAATAATCCTAAAATTGTTCCGGGAAGCGAAGGCTTTCTGGATCTCTTTTCTTTTATAAAACCGATCGAAGTTCCTACAGAGGTATCCAGAGCTCAGGGGGATATTCATCCTGACGGTAATCCCCACTTCGCTCTTGATCCTGATAATATCCTGCTCATTGCAAAAGCAATCGAAAGTAAACTTTCAGAACTCCTACCGGAGAAACATGACTATTTTACAAAAAATCTTAATGACTTTCTTTCCAAATGGAAAGAGAGAACAAAAAAGTGGGAAGTAGCTTTGAAAAAATTTTCAGGCAAAAACGTTGTTCAGTATCATAAAAATTTCGATTATTTCCTGGAAAAGTTTAATATGAAAGAACTCGGAACATTAGAACCGGTTCCGGGGATCCCACCTACATCAAAACAGATTGATAAGATCATAACACTTGTAAAGAACAAAGGAGCGGTTTTTCTTTTTCAGGATGTTTATCACAATCAGAAAGCTTCAAAATTTGTTGCAAAAAGATGCAAAATTAAGATGGTAATACTCCCGCATGATGTAGGTTCGGTTTCCGCTGCCAATGATATATTTTCTCTGTTTGATGAGATAGTCAGGAGATTGACCGAATGACGGATATTCTCGCTTCCGCTTTTTTTCTTTCACTGGTTCTGCTGGGTATCCACTCCTATTTCGGACTGGAGATCATTAAACGGGGGATAATATTTACGGATCTTGCTATAGGACAGATGGCCGCACTCGGTGCGGCTGTCTCCATTCTTTTCTTCCATGGAGAACAGATGTATCTGATCTCTCTCGCTTTTGCACTTGCCGCAGGATTGTTGAACTCAATAGCATTTAAAAGAGTTGAACATCCGGAAGCTTTTATCGGGTTGATGTATGCTCTCGGCGTTTCAGGTGTGTTTATTCTCCTCTCAAAATCTCCTCACGGAACGGAAGAGTTTCAAAACCTGATGGCAGCAGATATACTGTTCACTCCTTTTAGCGAAGTTTTGAGAACAGCGATACTATACTCGTTTCTCGGTATATTTATATACTTTGTTCTTCATAAGACAAAAGGAGCATTACGGGATATTCTGTTTTTTACAACTTTTGCGGTTACCGTAACAAGTTCGGTAAAATTGGCGGGAGTTTTTGTTATATTTGCCCTTCTTATCGGACCTGCACTGATCGCTCTTAGAAGCCGGACAAAGAGACCTGTTATTGTTTCGTGGATAATCGGAATAATTGTCAATCTTGCAGCAATAACAGTCTCATTTCAGTTTGACTTTCCAACAGGATATACAATTGTATTTTTTCATGCACTGGTAACTATGACTGCAGTACTTTTCATGAAGAAAAAAAAAGAGATTTAATATAAACAGCAAGGGCGGTTTGTAAACCGCCCTTGCTGTTAACTTTGGTCTTTTTGCTTTTATCTTGTGATCTCTGTGATCTCTAAAATCTATTTTCTACTTTTGGAAATAAAACTTAAATCATTTAAAAATTCAGACGCATGTTCCATTCTTACGCCGTCTTTAGATTTCCTCTCTTTCAAATTCATTACAACCTGGCATCCATCAACACCGGGAAGCATTCTTTTAAATCTAAAAAGGGATTTTGAAAAATTGTTATCCGAATATTTCACTTCAATCAACAGAATAGGGACATTGTCGATAACAGCAAGAAAATCCACTTCATTCTTCTCCCTGTCTCTAATATAATTCAACGCAACCCTGCTTCCGGTAATATCTTCCAGAAAATGAAGTTCCCTGAAAATTGCATTTGCAACCGTATTTTCAAGCTTTGCTCCCATATCTCCCGATACCGAACCGGTATCATATAAAAAATATTTTGCCTCTTTCAAAATACTTCTCGAAATATTCTTATGATAGGGACGGACCGGAAATATCACATATAGATTTTCAAGGATTGTAAGCCATTTCTTTACAGTCGGGACTGAGACTTGAAGATCATTTGCAAGTGATGTAAAGGAAGTTGTAGAACCCACTCTTTCTCTCAACAGATCTATCATTATCTCTATGGATTTGATGTCACGAACATTTTCAAGGTCCAGAAGATCTTCCCTTATTATAGAATCTATATGGGTTCTCCTCCACCTTTTCGCAAACGATTCCGATTTTTTCAGAAAAACCTCGGGAAATCCTCCGACCTCAAGAAGTATTGATAATGCTTCCTCTTTTTTCATATTAAGATTTGAAACAGCCTCTTTTACCGTTATCGGATGAAGTCTGAAAGAATTGTATCTACCTGCAAGAGAATCTCCGCCTTTCCTGTAAATATCCAGTCTTGCAGATCCTGTGACAAGCATTGCCGGCGGAATGCCTTCCGTATCATAAATCCCCTTAAGCCACGATTTCCATTTTTTCATTTTATGTATCTCATCGAAAATAATCAGATCTCTGTCACGTGCCCACTCTCCCTTAAAAATTATCTTTCTATGAACTGAAGAATCATAATTAAGGTAAGTGAAACTATCCATGATCTGTTTTGACAGAGTCGTTTTCCCAACCTGCCTCGGACCCGACAAGAAGACGATCTTTTCCTTCAGATCCTTCAATATATAGTTTTCAAGATACCTTTCCATACCGCAATTATAAACTAAACTTTAAATTTGTCAAGACTTTTTTAAACTTCACTTTAATTCTGCCAAAACCTTCGGGGACGGTGCCGGACAATAGTACACTTTTCCCACTCTATTTTCAAACCTTTTTATTTTTACTTTAATCTTTTATCTTGCAAACTCCTACTTGCTACTTTGATTTTTAATGACAAATTCCGTAAATTCTTAATGACGTTTACGAAGTGAACCAATGACCAGAAATAACAAGTTCTACATCTTTAAATGACAATCTCTATAATCCCAAACGAAAAACTCAACACTTTGCAAAGTCCTGATACTAATCAATATTCATAATATTAACGTTTTAGTAACATGGCCAGCAATTAGAATTGGCAGTTGCAAAATAATGTGCATGCCCTGAATTACAAACTAATCTCCATTTGCAAAAACATACATTTTGATAACACATACAGCTCCCTAAATTTACATAAACATCCTCACACCCTCCCTCTCCATAGCCTGAACAAAACTGATCACATACATAATTGGCTTCAGCTTCATTAATGCAAGCACACCACCATCCGGAAGCATCTATATTCATCTCTATCAATAATATTCCCGATAACAATATAAGCATAATTAAAATGGTTTTTAAGCTTTTTTTATTCATATTTTCTCCTTGTAAACAACAATTTTCTCTTCTTCTCGTGCAAAAAATCCGTCTCCTATCTTTAATAAAAAATTCGTGAAAGAATTCCCTGATTTAGTTTTTACAAAATATACTTTTAATAATCTCCCATCTAAACTAACTTTGTATAGTAGATTTCGTTTTGCTTTCTCATCTCTGCCGAAATGCAAATACAAACTCTTTTTTTCCGATTTACTTCTAAAAATTTTTTTGAACATCGGTTTATAACCATCCATTCCTTGTTTTAAAATATGACTAATTTTCTTTTTATAAGAAAGAAGTGCTGATCTTGGCCAAATATTAATTACATTAATTTTATTTCCGTTTAAAAGTAATATCTTGGATGAACGTTTTGAAAATAACAATATTTTTGAATCATCAATTATTTCCGAATATAGACTATAATAATAAGAAAAAGAATCTTCCCAAGAATCCGGATTTTTTGGAAGAGTATACAAATAATCAAAAAAATTATACTTATTTTTTATTAGGAAAAACATTTTCCCGTTCTTAATGATTTTAATATTCTTTTTTACAAAAGAGATATGAAAAAAATTTTTATTATTATCAATCATAGGATTTTTTGTAGTATTGCTTAAAGGGCATTTATAGGTATCAATATACTTAAGTTCTTTTGAATATATATAGATTTTTCTATTCCTATAATCATTTAAGTACAACTTTCCATCTATTCCAACTTTAATAAAAACACCATACCCCCTGCCGGTTCCGGAAAATTCTCCCGGTCCTTGCCCTTTTCTTCCGAAACTTTTTATAAAATTTAAATTAATATCAAATTTTATTATCTTTGCTTGTAAATTATCATAAACAAATATAAAGCTTTTATCATTATCCATTCCATAGGGATAAAAAAGATAGTTATTGCCACCAAGATCGTCTCCAATTTCTCTAACTTTTACTAATTCAATATACTCTTTCTCAATCATATTTGGTACAGGGTTTTTAATTATTCCGGTTGAAAACAACAAAACCGGAAAAGTGATTGCTGATAAGTATAAAATTAAAATCATTCCTTTTATTCTCATGAATTAAACCTCCCTTACTTTATTAACTATATTTATTACTTCTTTACCATTAATATTCCCTGTGATTATATGAATTACTTCATTTCTATATAAAATAGTCTCCGGATAATTTATTTTTATTCTAAATTTATTTTTAAAAAATTGATTTCTAAATTTACCTGCATTCAATCCGCAATGGTTTTTTACACAAAGCTTATTTTGTAGAGAGAGAGAGCGTGTGTGTGCGTATCTATCATTGGTATGAATGAGTATAAAACTCTTTTGTTACTTAAATTTAATTTGTTCTTAAAACTCATTCTCTCAGAAACTCTATCCCTTCTTATAATTAAATTATTATCATAACAAATAAACGGATGTCAAGTTTTTTTTTAAAATTTTTATTCCCAGCCTAAAATATCAGCAATTTCCTCATCAACCAATACGTGTCCGACCGGGTGCATATTCAGGTGTGTTAAACAAGGTGAACTCACCCACCTAAAACTCATGGGTTCAAACATCACCTGTTTCCCTTCGGAACACACACCTTCGATATGAACCGGTTCCCGGCCACTCCTTTCTGTTTCTTCGGAATTTGCTGATATTTATAATTAGGAGAAATCAGCATTAAGCGATTCATTGAGAATTGCCGGGGGAGGCAGAGGAGTCTAAGTCAAATTTATAACGTCCCGAAGGGGAAATTTTTCATGTTTGAACGAAGTGAGTTTAAAATTTAAGTTAATAAATTTGACGTTCCAAAGGATAGACGACGGTCGGGTGGAGGCAATATCTCAATGAATATCTAAGTAATGTTTTTATCCCTTTTTATCTCGTGAGCCCAGCTGATAGCTGAAGGCTGAAGGCTGTATACTGTGATCTCCGGCTGACTCCTGACTTCTTGCTTCTGACTTCCGCTAACTGTGAGTTCCACAAAATCCAAACCCCCATATCCCATATCCTAAATGGACTTGTAAGCTCTGCTGAAAGCTGATTGCTGTGGACTTTGAGCTCAGTTATTGGCTGGGAAAGGTTTTTTTATTTTAAAAATTTTGAGGCGATCTTAAAGGTTTTATTAAATGCCGTATCCACCTCATTTTCAATATTCCAATTCGTGGGAAATGGAACAACATGATCATATTTATAATTAAAATCTTCGATCCTGACCTTTATCGGGATCTTTCTCTCCTCGCCTTTAAGAGTATTAATTATCTCAAACGGAGGAATAACTTCATCCTTCTTCAGACCGAGCACCATAATTCTTCCACTCAATTCACGAAATCTCTTTTCCCTATCTCCTTTCATTTTCTGATAATCTATCATTGATCTGAAGATCTCTCCCTCGGGATGTTGTGATCCGAAATAGTGCGATAATCTCTCATTTTTTTCAATTTCATTATCAAGATATTCAATAAAGAATGTATAAATAGATAAATTTGTTTCACTATCCAATATATATTTTGAAACCGGAGATGTCCTTGTTAAAACCGGACCTCCGCAAAAATTGAATAACTTTGATGTTGAAAAAAATCCTTCCGGATCCAACATAAGAAGTATCTCTGCAAGAAAAGATCCTATTGAATAGGCAAAAAAATCAATTCCCGCATCTCTGTCGACAGATGGGATAGCTCCGTCCTTTATCAATCTTACAAGTTGAATTACATCATAGAGAGACTGCAATCCCGACCACAAAAATCTCAAAGGCATAAATTGAAGACGCATATTTATTGCTGCATTTGCAATTGAAGAAAATTTTGTTCTGGGAAAAAGTCTCTTTTTCTCTTCGGAGACCCTCATCATCAATCTTGGATTGATCCATTCGGAGGGAGTCCTGTTCATATGGAAAGCTAGCGGAAACATAAGAACGCTTTTCCCCGTTGATTCAACTAGTCTTTTTGCCCACGGTAGATATTTATCCCATGCCTTTTCATTTAATCCGTGAAAAAGAATGATCACATTTTTGGACTCTCTGCTCTTTTTCATTTTGAAAAGAGGAAAATTAAAATATCTGTTCTCTTCAATCTTTGAATCATCCAATTTGAGAATATCCGTAACATCTTCCGACACTCCCTCCATATTCACCTTGTGACCGTTTGAAAAATCCGTGTGATGAAGTTTGCAGGTATATGAACTTTCTCCCGGTAATATCAGATAATTCTCAGATTCAAAAGGAACATTTAATATTTCCATATCAAATTCCGGGAGATCTATTTTTTTGTCATTATTATTAAATCTATTCTTAAGCAGAGTAAAATCTTCTATATAGGTCATCTCTTTTCCTTTCCTTTGTTACTTTTTATCGACTCTCTTATCACTTTTTCCTTTAATCTTTTTTCATTCTTTTTTTTAAGTGAGTTGATCTCTTTGGCTTTTTTATTTACAAGTTCCTCCCACCGTTTTATCCCCTCTCTAAAAAGCAATATTCTCTTCCTGACAGCTTGTATCCCCTTCTCCATCTCATATAGTTTCTCCGATGTCTTTTTTTGAGAATAAAACTCCACATCTCCGGAGATCACCAAAAAATCCCTGAAGTGATCCGATATCTCCTTTATCTGCTCCAGAGTATATCCGAATAATTGAAGATCCTTTATCAGCATACAGAGATAGACATATGTTTCCGAGTATAGCCTGAAACCTCCGCTGCTTCTCATATCCGCTTCAATTATTCCTTTATCCTCCCAGTGTTTTATAGTTCTCACACTCACCTTCACTTTCTCTGCAAGCTCTCCTATCGTCAGATGCTTT
>Ga0256846_1000821_pt1 | contig 11101 bp, 9 predicted proteins | sample TevniametaG_FD_189098 | JGI IMG/M metagenome (GOLD analysis project Ga0256846, IMG submission 189098) | Tube worm associated microbial communities from hydrothermal vent at the East Pacific Rise, Pacific Ocean - Tevnia | ecosystem: Host-associated > Annelida > Integument > Unclassified ...
CGAAAGCATTAAAGATTCTCCGACTTGAGGGGCGGCAAGACCAATTGCATTTGGAGTAACATGAAGTGTTTCCCTCATCTTGGAGATCAAATCAATTATGCTCTGATTTATATTCTTTATAGTAATCCCTTTCTGTTTTAGGATTTCATCTCCGTACTTGTGTATTTCCAATAATTGTTTAAGACTCATGAATTAATTATATTTTTTTTCATACTACAAGTCAAAGTAAGGGATGATTATCTCAGTATGTGACCGATTAAATCCGGATCGGTTTTAGAGAAGTTGATATTTTTTGAATTCATATCCGAAACTGTTATAATCTCTAATCGGTTAAAAGGTGCGGAAATGGGAAAAATCATTACGTTAGAAGAAAATATATATAGAAAGATTGCTGCCGGAGAAGTTGTCGAGAGGCCGTTTTCCGTTGTAAAAGAACTTGTTGAAAATTCTTTGGATGCGGGTTCAGAGAGTATAACGATTGATCTTGAGAACGGAGGAAAAACAGTTGTTCGGATAACTGATAACGGAACAGGTTTTGAACCCGATGATGTCGAGATAGCTTTCAAACGTCATTCCACATCCAAATTTCGAGAATTTTCAGACTTTGACTCTCTAAATACTCTCGGATTCAGGGGTGAGGCACTTCCCTCGATTCTTGAAGTTTCGGATATTGAATTAAAAACTTCTTGTGATGATAGTGGAGAAGGATTGCGTTATGAGTTCAGAAACGGAGTCCTCACGGGAACGGAAGCAATAGCTTTCCCAAGAGGATCAACGATAGAAGTTAGAAACCTTTTTTCAAATTTTCCGGTAAGGAAAAAATTCCTTAAAAGCGACCGGAGTGAAATGATCCGGATATCGGAATTTCTTGAACAGACAATACTGGTCAATTATTCCAAATCGTTTGAGTTTTCAAACAATGGGAAAACCGTTTTTAAGTATAATGGTGTTAATGAACTGTTGGATAGGTGTTATCAGGTGTTCGGGAAAGAGTTTTCAGATAACCTTGAGAATATTGATTTTGAATATTACGGATACAGAGTAACCGGACTGATTTCAAAAATAAACACAGGAGTTTCAGGGAAAAAGCGGCAATATTTTTTTGTTAACGGAAGAAACGTAAGGGAAAAAACCCTTTATGCCGCTTTAAACAATACTTACGGTAAATATCTCGAAAAGAGCAGGAGTCCTGTCGGAATACTTCTGCTCGAAATACCTCCGGGTGAGGTTGATGTTAATATTCATCCTATGAAATTGGAAATAAAATTTGAAGATTCTTCAAAAGTTTTTCAGTTGATTAAAAAGGGAATTGAAAATAGTATGAACGGCAATCATGAATTTACTCCCGAAATAAAAATTCCAAAGGAAAGATCGTTTGAAAAACCATATCATTCCATTAATTCGGTTGAAGAGGATCAGAATTATTCTCAGCAAATACTTTTTGAGGAAAAAATTGCTGATGAAGAGAATTTTATTGTGATCGGTCAATATAAAAATTCTTACATTATTATAGAGAAAGATGGAGATCTTGTACTTGTAGATCAGCACAATGCAGATGAAAGGTCAAATTTTGATCGTTTAAAGAGGGAGTTTTCAGAAAGAAAAATAATTAAAATATCACCTCTGTTCCCTATACTCCTTGAGTTGACTTCGACGGAGATTGGTTTACTTGATGATAAAAAGCTTGAAATGTTAAAAAATGCCGGATTTGAAATTGAACATATGGGTGGAAATTCTTACGATATCAGGGGATATCCGGAAATTTTGGATGAAAGATCCGTTCCCGACACGGTAAGGGATTTATTAAGTATCGAGAGCAATGAAATTAATTTTGAGGATAAGGCAATTGCTCAAATTGCATGTAAGAGTTCTATTAAAGTTAATTATAAATTGCATCGTGATCAAATGAGAAGAGTAGTCTCCGCTTTGTTTAAGTCAACCAATCCATATTTCTGCCCCCATAAAAGGCCTATAATTATCAATTATTCTCTTGAGAGTATAGAAAAAACACTAAAAAGGAAATAAAATAAATATCCGTTAGAATATTTTTTTGTTGACTTGATCGCTCTTCTCTGCTAAATAGAGTTATTCAAAAGCGAGGTTATATGACAAAAATAATCGGGATCAGACGCGAAGACAAGAACGAGTGGGAACGGAGGGTCCCTTTAACACCCGAAGCCGTAAAGGAACTTAAAAAAAATCAAGGAATTGAATCTATTGTTCAACCTTCAAATTTAAGGATTTATAAAGATAGGGAATATCTTGAAGCCGGAGCTGAAATAAGTGAAGATCTCGGGAAAGCCGATACAATCTTTGCTGTAAAGGAAATTCCCTCACATATGTATGAAGAAGGCAAAACTTACGTTTTTTTCTCTCATACCATAAAAGGTCAGCAATACAACATGAAGATGTTGAAGACGATGATCGATAAGAAAGTTAATCTTATTGATTATGAAAAAATTGTTGATGATGAAAACAGGAGGCTGATTTTTTTTGGGAAATATGCCGGAATTGCCGGAATGATTGAAACTCTTCACGGACTTGGAGTCAAACTTAAACTTCAAGGTTATGATACTCCTCTGGAGAAGGTTAAACAGGCTTATACCTATAAATCCGTAGATGATGCAAAAAGGCATATGGCGGAGATAGGAAAAGAGATTGAAGATTCCGGATTTCCTCCAGAACTTTCCCCCTTTGTATTTGCATTCGCCGGATACGGTAATGTATCGCAAGGAGCACAAGAAATTTTCGATCTCTTTCCGTATAAGTCAATATCCGTAACGGTTTTGGATGAAAACTATGAAAACTTTGCAGCGGATAATTATAATTTCTATAAAGTAGTGCTGAGAGAAGAGGACCTTGTTAAAAGGAAAGAGGGGGTGTTCGATCTCCAAGAGTACTATAAAAATCCAGAAATGTATGTCTCCGTATTTCATGAATATGCGGAACGGTTGAAAGTTCTGATCAATTGCATCTACTGGTCGAAAAAATATCCGCGTCTGCTGACAAGAAAGTATTTGAAGAATCAGGCTTCATTGATTAAATATCCTAATTTAAGGATGATAGGGGATATTAGTTGTGATATAAACGGGTCGATTGAGATAACTCATAAGGTTACAATGCCGAATAATCCCTCTTTTACATACTTTGGTGCTGATGATAAATTTGAGGATGGAATCGGAGCGGGCGGTGTGTCCGTAATGGCAGTGGATAACCTTCCGTGTGAATTTCCTATTGAATCATCGGAGGCGTTTTCCGGAGTCTTAAAAAACTTTGCAGCAGATATTTCCAAAGCCGATTTTTCGGATGATTATAGCAGTCTGAAACTTCCCGATCCTATAAAAAAAGCATTGATACTTCACAATGGGAAATTTACGGATAATTTCACTTATATGAAATCTTTTGTTACGGAGGAAAAATGAAGAAAATATTAATACTCGGAGCAGGATTTGTCAGCAGACCCGGAGTGAGATATCTTCTGAACAGTAGTAATCTGTTTGTTACGGTTGCAGATATGTTTATTAACAAAGCAAAAAGATTGGTAGAAGGATTTGAGAATGGCAAAGCCGTTGCTCTTGATATTAATAATTTCGACAGCCTTGATTTATTAATAAAGGAGAATGATGTGGTGGTTAGCTTACTCCCTTGGACACTTCATCCTAAAGTTGCAAAACTCTGTGTTAAAAACGGAAAAAATATGGCAACGACATCCTATGTGAGTGAAGAAATGAGAGAACTTGATTCTCAAGTTCGGGATAAAGGGCTACTTTTTGTAAATGAGATCGGGGTTGATCCCGGAATTGATCATATGTCGGCAAAGAAAATAATTGATGAGGTGGAGTCGGAGGGTGGTAAAATAGTTGAGTTTTACTCTTATTGCGGTGGCTTGCCGGCACCCGAAGATAACAATAATCCTTTCGGGTACAAATTTTCTTGGAGTCCGAAGGGTGTTGTTTTGGCATCAAGGAATCCTGCAAGATTTCTTGAAAACGGCAAGATTGTAAATATACCGGGTGAAGAATTATTCCTTAATTATAGAGATGAGCAAGTTGAAGAACTTGGAGATTTTGAGGTTTATCCGAACCGAGATTCAATAATTTATAAGGAGATTTACGGGTTGAAAGACGTGCAAACCTTGATTAGGGGGACATATCGTTACCCTGGATGGTGCAAGACCTTTAAACTTATTAATGATATCGGACTTCTTTCGGATTCCGAAACCGTTGGCATAAGTAAGATACCGTATGGCAATATGATGTCTAAACTTCTCGGAGTTGAGGAAATTTCGGATTTGGAGAAAGAGATATCCAAAAGGTTTGGGATCCCTTCGGATTCGGAACAAATTGCGAGACTTAAGTGGCTCGGGTTGTTCGGTGAAGATCTTACTCCGGAATTTAACAATTATCTTGATATACTTAGTGAACTTTTACAAAAAAAATTGTATTATGAGGATAATGAGAAGGATATGATTCTCATGAAACATACACTTAAAGTGCTTAACGGTGACGGAACGTATGATAGGATTACCTCTACATTAATAAATTATGGAATTTCGGGTGGAGATTCTTCGATGTCACGGACAGTCAGTCTCCCTCTTGCGATTTGCGTAAAGATGATGGCGGAAGGGGAAATTGATCTTGTCGGAGTTCATATTCCCGTTACAAAATTAATTTACTCTCCTGTTCTTGAAGAGTTGGAAAGGTTAGGAATAAAGATGATTGAGAAGAGAACTTCTCTATGAATTCCGGAAATATACTTGGTGCTAAAGGAGAGAGGGAAGCTTGTGAATATCTCAAAAAGAGAGGATATAAAATTGTTGAGACAAACTTAAGGATAGGTGGAGCGGAGATCGATATTGTTGCAATTGAGGGGGATTTTCTTGTTTTCATAGAAGTAAAATCTCGAAGTTCCATATCTTCGGGATTGCCCGAGGAATACGTTAATTCAAAAAAAATACGAAAAATTATTTCCGGAGCCAAACTTTTTTCAGTCAGAAAAAAATTCAGAGATATGTTTGTTAGATTTGACATTATTTCCATCGTATTTGACGGAAGGGAATTCATCATAGATCATATTGAAAATGCGTTTGAGGAGTAACAGTTTTTGCATTTGACAATAGGATACTAAGATATATGTAATAAAAGTGTTGACAAGTTGAGTGATTTGTTCTATTATTACTACAGAGAATTAATTAGGAGGAAAAAATGGGAAAAATTATTGGAATAGACTTAGGAACAACCAACTCTGTTGTTTCGGTTATGGAGAAAGGTGAAGCTAAAATTATACCAAGCAGTGAAGGCGGTAGAACAACCCCGTCTGTGGTTGCATTCACTAAAGACGGCGAAAGGCTGGTGGGTCAAGTTGCCAAAAGGCAGGCTGTTACAAACCCGGAGAATACCATATATTCGATAAAGAGGTTTATGGGGAGGCGATTCACCGAGATAAAAGAAGAGATCAAGATGGTTCCTTACAAAGTGGTAAAAGGACCTAAGAACGATGCCAGAGTGGATATAAACGGAAAGCTTTATTCACCTCCGGAAATATCCGCATTGATATTAAAAAAGTTAAAAGAAGCAGCGGAGGATTATCTTGGAGAGAGTGTTACGGAAGCTGTTATTACTGTTCCCGCATACTTTAACGATTCACAAAGACAGGCAACTAAAGATGCCGGTAAGATCGCCGGACTTGAAGTAAAGAGGATTATAAATGAACCGACAGCTGCTGCTCTTGCCTATGGACTGGATAAAAGTTCCGATCAGATGATAGCGGTATTTGATTTTGGTGGGGGAACTTTTGATATTTCCATTCTTGAAATAGGGGAAAATATAGTTGAGGTTAAGTCCACGAACGGAGATACACATCTTGGCGGTGATAATTTGGATCAGATCTTGATTGAATGGATAATTGAAGAGTTTAAGAAAGATAAGGGAATTGATCTAAGTAAAGATAAAATGGTACTTCAAAGATTGAAAGAGTCTGCCGAAAAAGCGAAAATCGAACTTTCCACCACAATGGAAACGGAGATCAATCTCCCTTTTATTACTGCAGATGCATCAGGTCCGCAACATCTTGTTATGAAACTTACCAGAGCAAAGTTTGAGCAGCTTATAGGTGATTTGGTTAAGAAAACACTTGAGCCTTGTAAAAAAGCAATAGATGATGCCGGTGTTAAAGTGGATGAGATCAAAGAAGTTGTTCTCGTCGGAGGGTCAACAAGAATTCCGATGGTTCAGAAAATTGTTGAAGATTTCTTTGGTAAAGCTCCCGGAAAAGGTGTTAATCCCGATGAAGTTGTTGCTTCTGGTGCTGCAATTCAGGGTGGAATACTTGGAGGAGAGGCAAAAGATATTCTTCTCCTTGATGTTACTCCGCTATCGCTTGGAATTGAAACAATGGGTGGAATTGCTCATAAGCTTATAGAGAAAAATACTACAATTCCTACAAAAAAGACAGATATTTTTACGACAGCCGATGACAACCAATCAAGTGTTGAAATACATGTACTTCAAGGTGAAAGGGAGATGGCGAAAGATAACAGGACTCTCGGAAAGTTCACACTTACCGGTATTCCACCTTCACCAAGAGGAGTTCCGCAGATTGAAGTTGCTTTTGATATTGATGCGAACGGTATTCTCAATGTTAGTGCGAAAGATATGGCTACGAATAAACAGCAGGCAATAACGATCACTTCTTCCAGCGGGTTATCGGAAGAAGAGATAGAGCAGATGGTCAAAGATGCTGAAAAGCATAGTGAAGAGGATAAGAAACAAAAGGAGTCAATTGAGAATAAGAATAAATTGGATCAGATCACTTATGCACTTGAAAAACTTCAAAAAGAGAATAAGGATAAGATACCTCAAGATATGCAGGATGGTATTGAGTCTGCAATAAATGCAGGAAAAGAAGCTGTAAAAAGCGGTGATGATGATCGCATTCGAAAAGAGATAGAAAATATCAATGAATTGACATCAAAACTTTCAACCGAACTCTATAAAAATGCTCAGCAGCAACAACCGGAAACAGAAGGGCAGTCCCAAGGGGAACCACAGAGTGAGCATCCCGGTAACGATAACGGACAACAGGCTGAAGAAGGCGAAGTTATTGATGCGGAATTTGAAGATATGGATAAAAAGTAGTAGCATTGGATATAAAGTAAAAGGGGACGGATTCATTCCGTTCCCTTTTTTACATAAGGTTTGATTTGATTTGTCAATTGATTTGTGTTAAGAATAATCTCTTGAAAACCTTATTCTTATAACTAGGAGAAATCAATGAATAAAAAAAGTATTATAGTCTTGCTCATAGTTTTAGTAACACTTTCATTTTGTGGAAAGAAGAAGGATACCAAAGGAATAGACCTTACGGTTACGGTGGTTCCAAAGAAGGTTACGGATGATCTTTACGGAAAAATGAACTATTCTTTCAAATTTAATGAAAAATTCACAAAATTGGATAAGAAATATAAGGTCTTTGTCCATTTCTGGAGAATAAAGAACAAAGAGATGCTTTTACAAGATGACCATTTTACAGAGACAGACACTACCGCTTGGAAAACCGGATCGAAGTTGGAATATTCAAGAAATATTTATATTCCGAAATTTCTTGATGAATATGACATTGATTTTGAAGGATATGAAGAGATAAAACTTTCCGTGGGTCTCTATGATGCCGATAATGTAAAGGATAAAATTTATCTTTTTGAAAAAATACTGAATATACAATCCGCGTCACTTAATGCTCCTGAAATTGTATATGATGAAGGGTGGCATCAGTCTGAAACTGATTTCAACTCAAAGTCTCCCAAGACCGGTGAGTGGAGATGGACATCAAAGAAAGCCGTATGTATCATTGAAAATCCGGGGAAGGAAGTTATCCTTAAGATAAAAGGGAGAATTTCCGATAATAATTTTGAAGGGCAGAAGATCAAATTTTATATTAATGATACGGTGCTGGATGAATTTGTTCCGGAAAAATATGATTTTGAAAAAGATTACATTATTTCTGCGGAAAAGTTAGGGAAAAATGATGATCTCCGTCTGATAATTGAAGTGGACAAGACTTTCGTCCCTAATAAGTTGGATGATTCTATCTCGGATGATAGAGAGTTGGGCGTTCAAATATTTTCAATATATTTTAGAGAGAACTTAGTTGACTAACTCAAAAGTATTAGGAACCGGATCGTATCTACCTGAGAGGGTGATGACAAATGAAGACTGGTCTAAGTTGGTTGAAACTTCGGATGAATGGATTACTTCGAGAACCGGAATAAAAGAGAGGCATTTTGCTTCCGATAATCAGTCGACTTCGGATCTGGTTGTTGAGGCGGCTAAAGAGGCTATCAAAGATTCCGGTATTGATAAATCTGAGATCGATGCTGTTATCGTTGCTACAATCACAGGAGACAACGCATATCCTTCAACTGCAAACTGGACTCAGAAAAAACTTGGTCTCAGAACAATTCCTTCTTTTGATATAGGAGCGGCTTGTTCGGGTTTCCTATATTCATTGATCATGGGAAACTCACTTATAAAAAGCGGTGTGGCAAAAATCGTATTAATTGCAGGTGCGGAAACAATGTCAAAAGCAATTAATTGGGAAGATCGGAATACATGTGTTCTCTTTGGAGATGGAGCCGGTGCGGCAATTCTTGGAGTTGCCGAAACAGGTGAAGGTGTTTTATCTACTTACTGGGGAGCGGATGGTAATCTTGGTGATTTGTTAATGCAGCCTGCCGGTGGAAGTGCGATGCCTGCTACGCAAGAGACAGTTGCAAAAAATCTCCATACTGTTCACATGAAGGGAAATGAGGTTTTTAAACATGCGGTACTTAGAATGCAAGAATCGGCTATGAAATCGTTAGAAATTGCAGGATTAACGGGTGAAGAGATAGATCTTTTTATTCCACACCAAGCAAACATGAGGATAATTGAAGCAACAATCAGAAGAGCAAAAATTCCGTTGGAGAAAACTTTTATTAATATAGATAAAATTGCAAATATTTCGGCAGCTACAATTCCGATAGCGATGGACCAAGCTAGAAAAACAGGACGTCTTAAAGATGGAGACCATGCACTTCTCGCTGCATTCGGAGCCGGATTTACATGGGGTGGTGCGGTTATAAAGTTTTAAATCCTTTTTATTTCTCTTATAGTGAGGTCTTTATGAAAGAAAATGATCTTGAGGAACTTATCGTTGTTGAAGGGATGGTGGAAGCTGAGATTATTAAATCAAAACTTGAGTCTGCCGATATACCCTCTTTGCTTAAATTCGAAGCTGTAGGGAGGCTTCTCGGTATTACAATGGATGGACTCGGTAAAGTTAAAATTTTAGTAAGATCAGAAGATTTAAAAAGAGCCTGTGATATGATCTCAATTAAATAGTAGTATTCCAGACAAGAAATCTTAAAAAAATCTTTTTACGTTAGTTTGTTCCGATTGAAATAGAATTTCCGTTCTGATATATATAACGATAAAAGGAGTCTGAAATGAAAAATTTTCTCATAATAATATTTTTGTTGATATTTTCGGTGATGTTTATCTCTTGTGGTAACGGTGTGGATAAAAAAATAACCTTTGCTGAAAAGATTCGGAGTGAAGTTGATAAACTTTCAATGAATGAGATGCAAAGTGTTGTCCAGTTTTTAAGTGATGATCTGTTTGAAGGGAGGGCTCCGGGTACTCGCGGAGGAAATTTAGCAGAGAAATATTTAAGATCTCTCTATAAATTGCTTAACATTGAATCTTTGGAAAAGTCATATCTTCAACCGTTCAAGCTGAAAGGATTTACTACAAATTCTCTTAAAGTGAGTATGGCAGAGCAATCGCTTGTTTTTATGGATGATGTTCTCGGAACTTTCACGGGAAAAGAGGATGATTTCAATTTTAACGGAGAAGCCGTTTTTATCGGATACGGTACAAAAACCGAATTATGGAATTGGGATGATTATAAAGATTTTGATATAAGAGGAAAATTTGTAATTGTTAGGGTTAATGATCCCGGAATGTTTATAGATGATATATTTGAAGGAAAGATCCTTACTTATTTCGGAAGGTGGACTTACCATATTGAGGAAGCAAGAAGGAGAGGGGCAAAAGCCATTCTTCTTATTCATTCTGATAGTTCCGCAGGATACGGATGGAATGTTGTACAGAACTCATGGAGCGGAGAAGAACTCTTTTTGGAATCATCAATAAAGGGTAACATGGTTTTTACGGGATGGATTAGAGAAGAAAAATTGAGGAGAATTTTAAATTCCAAGAATATTAACCTTGATGATTTGTATTCGACCTCATTAAAAAGAAAATTCCGTCCTGTTCCTCTCGGTTTTGAAATCAAGGTGTCGGGTAACAGGTCTTTTCGTGAGATAATCAATAGTAATGTTGTCGGATTTATACCTGGTAAATCAAAAAAGAGCATTGTTATAAGTGCTCATATAGACCATCTTGGAATAATTCCGAATAAGGAAGGGGATAGTATTATAAACGGGGCGATTGACAATGGAACTGCCGTTGCGGCAATGATAATGACGGTTAAGATATTAAAAAAACTTCAGAGTGAACTTAATTATTCGGTAATTGTTTTTGCACCGAATGCGGAAGAGACGGGTCTCCTCGGGACGAAATATTTTGTTTCCAATTGTGATAGAAAGAATATAATCACAAACATAAATTTTGAGTCCACTCCCGTATGGGGGAAAAGTAAAAGTCTCTTTGGGATCGGTGCAAGATTTTCAACGCTGGAAAATGATCTGAAAGAGATAGCCGATGAAGAGGGGGTAACGTATAAGTATTTCTCAATGTCAAACCAAGGTTTCTTTTTCAGGTCGGATCAGTTTCCATTTGCAATGTCAAATATTCCCTCACTATGGATCAGTACCGGAGAGGATGATGATTCCGGTAACGGTTTGTATAAAAAATTCTGGAAGGAGAGATATCATACGGTAAAGGATGAATATAGTCCCGAGTGGAGTTTTGAGGGGATGAAGCAGACAATCCGTTATGCACTATTGTTGGTTGATAAAATTAACAGTGGGAAAACTCTGCCTAAATGGAACAGAAAATTGACATTTCCGGTTTTGTCGGAAAAACAGTGAATGAAAAAA
>Ga0256846_1000822_pt1 | contig 11092 bp, 11 predicted proteins | sample TevniametaG_FD_189098 | JGI IMG/M metagenome (GOLD analysis project Ga0256846, IMG submission 189098) | Tube worm associated microbial communities from hydrothermal vent at the East Pacific Rise, Pacific Ocean - Tevnia | ecosystem: Host-associated > Annelida > Integument > Unclassified ...
AAGATCGGGCAAAGTGAGGCCTGGATATGCTTTTGGAGTGCATCTGTTTCAAGTGAAACCTAAACGGAAAAAGCATATCCAGGCCTCACTTATTCCTTTGTTAATCTTAAAAATAATTTTTAACCGGGAATTGCTGTAAAAACCACAACAGCCTTGACCAGATTTTTACTCCATGTTAGCTTTAGAATAGAGTCTATTTTTAAATTGCCAGGTAAATCAGTATGAAAACAGGTGTAAAATCTTTACAATATTTTTTATCTATTCCATTTCTGGTGCTCCTGTTATTTTTAACCGGCTGTGCCAGGGAGCCTGCGCTTAGTGAAAAAATCCTGGGCGGATGGAGTAACAAGAGTGCAGAGACATATATCTATCTTACAATCAAGATGGAGAATAAATGGGAAGCTTCTGTAAAAATTGCTGACTTTACAAGCAATATTATCCAGGCCAGGGGAAAAGCTTCGGGACAATGGCATATTGAGGATAATACATTTGTTTTAACTGTTTTTGAGACAGATATTGAAAAAATTTTTAAAAAAAACAGTACAGGTTTTTTTGAAATTATCAAGTTGGATGACAAAGTGCTGGAATTGATGGATACAAATGGCCAGATAATAGTATGGAAAACCGTTCAAATACCAAAAAACCAGGCAGGGGGCAATAGTGTTAATTCAATCCGGATGGCTCCTTTTACTGTTAATCTTAATAAAGTAAGGTCCAGGGACAAGGACAGATATCTCTGTTTAAATCTTAAGATAATCTTAAAAGAGTTCATGCCCGGAGCACAACTGCCAAAGGTTCATCCCAAAGCCAGGGAAGCTGTTCTTATATATCTAAGCTCCCTTGTTTATAAAGATATTAAAGATTTGAGCAAGGTCAAGGAGCTCCAGAACAACCTCAGGATAGTACTTAATCCATACATGGGTGATATGGTGGAAAAAGTTGAAATTGATCATGTTATTGTATCGTCTACTATTGACAGAGTAGAAGAATTTCTTATAGAACATTCGTTAAAGGCTAGAATTTCTCAAAAGAGAGATGGAAAAGATGATAAAGAGAACAAGGCAGATAAAAAAGAAAAGGCAAGCAAATGAAAATAATTGAACCGTCATTTGAAATACTTCATATGGCTGATAAAGATGAGATAATGAACCTTTTAGAAAAGGCTGCACGGACGTGTTATAAGTCAGAAGATAAAATAGCCGCAGGTTCTGCTGAAAAATTACTGAAAAGCCTTATGAAAACAGGCCATGAAAGCGTTATTGAACATATATCAATTACTGTAAGACTTATCTGCGACCGTGGTATCTCCCATGAAGTCGTACGCCACAGGCTCTGCTCCTTCAGCCAGGAGAGCACACGGTATGCAAATTACTCAAAGGAAAAGTTCGGCCATGAGATAACTGTTATACGCCCATTTTATTTTCCTGCTGGATCAAAAGAGTATAAAACCTGGGAGGAATCAATGCTGGCCTCGGAAAAGGCTTATTTCAGCCTCCTTAACCATGGTGCAAAACCCCAGGAAGCAAGGAGTGTCCTCCCCAACAGTTTGAAAACTGACATTGTTGTTACAGCAAACATAAGAGAGTGGAGGCATATTTTTAAATTGCGTTGTTCCAGGGCATCCCATCCCCAGATAAGGCAGATTATGCTCCCCCTGCTTGATCATTTTTATGAGAAGCTTCCTGTGCTGTTTGACTCTGTCCATGGAAAGTTTGTAAATGAGATTAAAGAGTTCCGGAATTAACCATTCTTAAGAACCTCAATTATTATACCATGGTTCTGGTTGCAGAGGTTCTGTTTGATACAGGTACTGTTTTACCATGCTAAAAGAAAAACTTGTCAGATATAAAATCGGGTATTTTACCGGTGCAGATATTCAACACTTAACTCCATTATTGCTCTTATATTCCCACCTTGGTGGTATTTTTTATATTTATAAGAACCAGAGTACCTATAATTATTTACGGGAAAAATACAGTCATTTAAGTATTAATATATATTTCAGTGATTCCATAAAGGATATTAAAATCGCCATCAGACAGAACAGAATCAGGTTGATGATCTATTCTGACTTAAGTGAACTTGGCATTGTAAAATCGATCCAGGTTTTCCATGGTTGCGGGGATAAAAACTATGCAGAGCACCCCCTGATAATAAAATATGATTACCTGTTTCTTGCAGGAGAAAAGATAAAAGATAAACTTGAATATCTGGGAATTTTAAAGAAACTTCCTGACTGGGAAATGACAGGTTATCCTAAATTAGACCCTGTGATAAATAATAAATTGGTTGGGAAGAGGAAAAAGGTTTTTAACAATAACAGAAAAACAATTTTATATGCCCCGACCCTGTTTAATGAGATTGAGGGAAAACACCAGTTCAGCTCCCTGCCGTTGTGGACAAAACAGGTTATTTCAGCGCTTCATGGGGAATACAACCTCATCATTAAGTACCATGGAATTGTGAAGCGAAGGAGCCAGAACGTTTTTGAAAGAATTGATGCCCATATACTGAAACTTGATGCAGAAAATAGTGTAAGGCTCATTATTGATGATAACATTGTGGACTATATGGTGCAGTCTGATATGGTAATCACTGATATATCATCTGTTGCCTATGAATGGTTCCATTTTAATAAACCCATAATATTTTTGAACCCGGAGCCCGGCTATTTCCAAAAGTCCACAGATGTTTTTGCAAATTCATTCTCATGGCAGGGCGGGGATCTGGTGGAGGATGGAAAAGAACTTCTTAAGTGTGTACAAAAAAATTTTGCAGGAGATGAATATAAAAAAGCGCGTAATAAACTGCTTACCTACACTGTATACAAACCCGATGGCAAAGCTCTGGACCGGCAGATCAAACTTGTTTTGAAGATTTATAAAAAATATGAAAAAAAATCATATCCATGGTTTTTTTTAACCTGTTATATCCTGAAAAAGTTGAGACATATAAAATATAAGCTGATGTTGAGGCAATATAACAAGCATGTGAAAATATCTTCTTCCTGGTAAATGAAAAATAAAATTGAACCGGTAATACAGAACCAGCTGATATTAATCCCTGGATATTGCTGCAATGAGAATCCCCTTTTTAATGGAGACGGTTGCAGTGTCCTCTTTAAATCGGTTACTGATTCCAAGGGATATTCCGAATTGCATTTCAGCGTTGTTTAACTCATATTCAAGCCCGGTGGTTGTTATACCTTCCACTTTTGCGGTCAGGGGAAGCAGTGAGATAAAAGAATCTTTGTTTTTTTTAATAATTGTTTTATCCTGAACCAGGAAAATTTTATTGTTATCATCAATAATTCGACTTTTTATATTGATGTCAGCCATCTGTTTTAAAAGAAAGATATTGGCAAGGGTATGATCAAGGCGTGTGCCGGTAACACCTGTAAAAGTAATATCAAAGGCACCTTGCTCAACTGCATATAAAGCTGCAAGTTCCGTATCGGTTGCATCCTTGTTGCCAGGGTATTGTATAAGCTTTACAATATTTTTTTTTATAAGGGTTTTCCCATATGTATTTATTGAGTCAAGATCACCAATTATAATATGGGGTACTATTTTTATCTTTTCAAGATGATTTGTACCTCCATCGGCACAAATAACAAGGTCAGCCCGGGATATTAATTTTAATAAATGCTCTGGATTTTTAATATTTCCGTTTGCTATTATCAAAGCTTTCATAAATAATTATTTACCATGAAATAAATAAATGTTAAATATGCCTTTTAATTTATTCAGTAATGGGTACATGAAATTTACTACCATCATAAGCAGACACATAATTAGGGAGCTCATCTCTCCCTTTGTTGTTTCTCTCCTGTTTTTGTCTTTTATTTTTTTAATGGCAAAAATTCCGGAATTCACAAATATGATAGTGAATCACAATGCATCTGTTGTCTCCCTTTTTCTCCTTCTGATCTTTTCTTTTCCAAGGTTTCTGGAATTTATCTTTCCCATGTCTGTTATGATTTCCGTGATGTTGACTTTTATGCGCATGGCAGGTGACAATGAGATAATTGCCTTAAAAGGAGGCGGAGTATCATTGTACAGACTCTTACCTCCTATCCTTCTGTTCTGCACTGTGGTTACAGGTATTGCCTTTGTGGTTTCCATTGCTGCAGTGCCGTGGAGCAAGCATGCAGTTGAGAATAAGACCATGGAAATCGCACAGTCAAGCCTTGGTATTGCTTTGCAGCCCCAGGTATTTAATACTGATATCCAGGGGATGATGATATATATCAGCGGTGTGGACTCTGGAACAAAAAAATTAAACGATGTTTTTATAGAAGACAGCAGGACAAAGGATATGGTAGTGATATCAACTGCTCCTGAAGGAATACTGGTTTTAAATAAAGCATTAAAGCTTTATACGCTGCGCCTCTATAACGGTAGAATAAACAGGGTAAATATTTCCAAAGGCTCTGTAAATACAATTTTCTTCTCAAGCTATGATATAAATATAGATTTACGGCGGATCCTGAAAAACCCCAATACACAGCGGAAAAAAGAGCTGGATGAAATGAACCTTGCTGAACTTAAAAAGTTCATAGATGATCCTGCAAATAGTAATACAGCTGACTTAAATGAGGCACTTATGGAGTTCCATGGCAAGTTTTCATTGCCATTTGCATGCCTATGCCTTGGTATTCTGGCTTTCCCCCTTGGGATACAATCTGTTTCACTTAAGCGCTCTTCAGGTTTTGGTCTGGGATTATTCTTTTTTATAATTTATTATATTTTGTTTGCCGTTGGATTGTCTGCCGGTGAATCAGGAGCATATCCACCTTTTATCGGTATGTGGCTGCCTGACTTTATCATGTTATCCATAGGCATATACCTTTTGCATAGAAATGTTCAGGAGAGACCTGTTAAAATGCCTTTGTTTATTTTAAAGGGGACAAAGACATTTATTTCACAGGTTCGTTTTACATTTGGCAGAAAAAAGGCAGAAAAATGATATCAGTCCTGCACAAATATTATTCAAAAGAGTTTATAAAATTTTTCACAATCATTCAGTGCATTATTATGGTTGTACTGCTGTCTGTGGATTATCTTGCAAAGCTGGATCTGTTTCTTGAAAGCAAGGCTTCTGTTTTTCAAACATTTGAGTATGTACTTTTAAGGGCCCCCATAATGCTTGTGGGGCTTGTCCCGGCAGTGATTATTCTCTCTGTGATTACAACCTTTGGAATAATGAACAGGAATAATGAACTTGTTGCAATTAAATCCGGAGGAATAAGTGTATATCATCTTGTCAAACCTGTGATTTTTTCCGGCATTGTTTTAATGGGACTTGTATTTCTTCTTGGTGAAACCATTGTCCCTGTAACAAAGGCCAAATCCATAGAGGTAAAATATAATGTTATCAAAGGAAGAAAACATGTTCACCGGGCACGAAAAGATGTATGGCTGCGCCAGGATAATGTGATTATTCACATAAACTATTTCAATCCCCAGGATAAAACCATCTCAGGGATTATTTTAACTGAGTTTGATGAAAATTTTAATATGACAAGGAGAATTGATGCACAAAAAGGTGTCTATAAAAATAAGCAATGGTCATTTTCAAAAGTCCTTGAGCAGAATTACAATGAAGAAGCACAGGGTTATTCTGTTAAATCCTATGGAAATAGAGTTTATACCATGGACCTTGAGCCTGGAGATCTTGAAGAGATTGTGAAAAAATCCAATGAAATGAGTATCTTTGAGCTGGCAGAATATGTAAAGAAGGTTGAGGGAGAAGGGTATGATGCGACCACTTATAAAGTGGATTTTTTTGCCAAAACTGCCTTTCCCTTTGTATGCCTTCTCATGGCCATGATAGGAGCAGCCATTGGTATGCGTTCTGTTGTAAAGGTGAATATGCCCCTGGGTATTGCCATGGGTATAGGCATCTCCTTTCTGTATTATATCATGCATGGGTTTTGTATCTCCCTTGGATATGGCAAAGTCCTGCCTCCGTTTGCCAGCGCATGGATAGCAAATTTATTTTTCTTCTGCTTTGCAGTGTTGTTTTTAATAACAATTGATGATTAATACCGGGTTGTTAATGATAATAAAAATAACCAGAAAAATAGAGCAAATTATGACTAAAACCACTGCTGGCTCCGGCACCGGGGATAGTTTCTTTTCATTGGAAAATTTTCTGTTATTCTGCTCCAGACTCTACTATGCCGGGATAGTAATAAGAAATTTTCTGTATCAATATAAAATCTTCAGAACAGGGAAGCTGCCATGTTTTGTCATAAGTATTGGAAATATTGTTGCAGGGGGAACCGGCAAGACTCCCATGACCATGTGTGTGGCCAGGATGGTTGGAAATTTAGGTTATAAGTCTGTTATTATAACAAGGGGATACCATGGAACATATGAAAAACCCCGGGCCATTGTCAGTGACGGCCGGAAAATCTTTTTATCCGTGTCTGAAGCAGGTGATGAAGCATATATGATGGCAGAAAACCTGGATGTGCCGGTTATTGTCGGTAAAAACAGGTATAATGCAGGAATTCTTGCAATAAAACGATTTAACCCCGATGTAATCATATTGGATGATGCTTTCCAGCATATTGCCCTTAAACGGGATCTTGATCTGGTGCTTTGTGATTTTAACAGACCCTTTGGGAATCTTGAACTTATACCAAGGGGTAAATTAAGGGAAAAACCTGACTCGCTGCTCCGTAGTGATGCAGTAATATTGACAAGGTGGAATGGCATGGATAAATTAAATCAAGACGGAAAAAATGCAGCGCTTCTGAAGCGCAGGCCATTATTCCATGCCTCCCATTCTGCCCATGTGGCAGATTCAAATAACTGTCAATTGACTTTTGATGGGAAAGACCCATGCATCACTGGTTTTCTCTTTTCCGGGATTGCAGATAATACAGATTTTAAAAAGAGCTGTGGAAAATTGAATATTTCAGTAAAAGGCTCCATGGAATATCCTGATCACCACAGGTACACAGAAAAAAATATTAAGGAGATACATGATAGATACCTGGAGAGCAGAGCAGATTTCCTTGTCACAACCCAAAAGGACTATGTTAAGATTAAAGAGTTAATTTCTGCAATCTTTCCATCAGCAAGGTTGATTGTAATCGGGGTTAAGATTAAGTTTAAACCGGGACATGAACAGAAATTTAAAGACCTTATCAAGAAGAGGATTGAAAAATACATGTCTGACAGGAGACCGGCAGCAGGGTTACCTGATTAATCTGCTGTAGGGACGGGGCTTCCATCTATTATAATACCATGGGTACTGCTCTGGATATCTTCTTATCATCTCTTCAATAACCGTTATAAACTGCTGGGCTGTTCTTTCAATATCTTTAATTTCATCCCCGGTTTTTTTAATTTTAATTTCAGACAGGAAAATTGCTTTATACCGGTTCTTATACCTAACAAGAAATATTGGTATTACAGGTATCCCGGTCTGCAATGCAAGCTTTGCTATATTTTTATTTACAATAATTCTGGAACCAAAAAAATTGACAACCACACCTTTTTCTGGAGGCACTCTTTTATCAATAATCAGTCCTACATTCTCACCTCGATTAAAAGCACTGGTTATGCCATCGAGTGCCCTATGAAGTGGAAACAGGCTGCCTGTCTTAAACCTGAGTCTTTTCTCCTTAACAAATCTGTCCACCACAGCAGGCTTGATGGGCTGATAAACTGAGTGCCAGTTAACCTTTTCTTTTTCAAAAAAAGGTATGAACAACTCCCATATCCCAAAGTGGCTGGTGATAAAAAAGCTTCCTTTGCTGCTCTGTTTGATCCGGGTTAATATATCTTTCCCTTGGATCTCAAACCACTTGTCACCATTTTCTAAATTCATATAAATGCCCCAGAGGACATCAAATATACTCATGCAGAAGTGTGAGAAATTTTTACGGATAAGTTTATTAACCCTTTTTTTATCCATGTTTTTATCAAATTTAGTACTGATATTGCCAAAAGCTTTGGCCCGTCTTTTTTTGTCCAGAATATACCATACCAACCCAATGAAGCTGAAAAGTTTCAGCCCGATTCTGCGAGGTATATGTGCAATTAGAAATACAAAAACTTTCAGCATATAATAGATCAACTGGTCAATCATTCACTCTCCATTGTATTTAATAGTATTTTATAAAATTTATTGAATATAAATCTCTGATCATAGAGACATGCTTGTTTGCCTGCAGCTGATCCCATTTTTTCCCTCAGCCCGGCATCTTCAATGAGTCTGGATAATTGTTTTTCCCACTCTGCAGGGGAGCTTGCCCATAATCCGGTCTTTCCGTTTTCAATTACATCACAATTCATACCCACAGGGGAGCATACACAGGGTATCCCAACCGCCAGATACTGTATGAGTTTAAAGCTGCATTTCCCTCTGGACCAGATATTGTCTTCCAGGGGCATAAGTCCTATGTCAAAGCTTTTCAGATCATCAACCTCACTATCATAGCCCCACTCCTTTTTTTCAACAGGCAGGTCATCCAGGTCAAAAAACATGTCTGCAACTATCTTGAGTTTCAGATTTTTATATCTTGCCCCAAGCCTATTAAGCACAGGTTTAAGCTCTTTCAGGTATTTTAATGTTGATCTGCTGCCAATCCAGCCAAGGGTGACTTTGGAAGATTTTTCAGTATAATCTTTTTTTCTGTATTTTGATAAATCAACTGCTGTTGGAAGTATGTGTATTTTGTTTACAATTGTATATTTTGCAGCAAGGCTTTTTAAATATGAATTGCCTGCAATAATAATATCAGCAGATTTCATCATGCTTATGAATTTAATTTTCCGTCCCAATGAATGGTAGGGTGCAGAAGACTTGAATAATATTGCATCATCAAAATCAAAGACCACTTTGCAGGGTTTGATCTTTAACAGCATATTCTCCCATGGCTGAAGCAGTTTTCTCCGTACAATAACAATATCATATTCTGATGCTTTTAAAACTGCCATAAACCTTGTGAAAAAATTTTTTTTTACCGGGATTGATTCTATATTAATTTTTTTTTCAGCAAAGAGAGGCAGGTATTGGCCATGGCGGTAAAAAAGTCCGTCCTGATCGTGTATAAGGTAGCATATTTTCATGGTCGCTGTTTTCTGTAAATAGTTGATGTATGATTTATAAAATTATTATTTATCTGCCTTATAAGTTCCTATCATGTTTATCATTGTAGGTGTAAGCAGATACCTGTAACCCGCAAGCCATGTTAAAAGCCCTATCCTGGAAAGGGCTTTTAAAATTTTTACAGAAACTGCCCTGGAGAAATTGCCTTTTTTCATCTCAGTTTTAAAACTGAATTTTATTTTTCCGACCTCACTGTCTGTATTATAAAATTCAAGGTCCTTTGAAGTTGAGGCAAGACAGTCTTCATTGCTGAACTCAAGATCAGGAAAAAGTTTTTTTACCCCCTGGGGAGTAAAACGCCAGTAATCAGATGGAAACCCATGGAATTTCCAGGAAAAGGGGACAGAAACATATATTCTCCCTCCGGGTTTCAGCAGTTTTGTGAGGTTTTCTGCCATTTTAAACGGCTGGTCACAATGTTCCATAACGCTTATACAGAAAATTGTGCCAAAACGTTTTCCATTCAGTTTTGAATCAATGGTATTAAATCCCCGGGTAAAATCCATTACCACATCAACACCAGAACCTTCAAGCATATCAGCCCCAACATATTCACTCTGGTCTTTGAACATTGTCCTTATGGCCTGAATCCCTCCATAATCCTTTGATCCAACTTCCAGAAACGGACCATGGAATTGATCTTTATGCTTTTTAATATACACCAGTTGATTTTCATCACCCATTTTCATATCCTTGATTCTTAAAAAAATTCATTTGGTTAGTTAATAATGGTATTTATACCCATTCCTGTCAGGTCTGTATATGATTTATGTATAACCTTAATACTCTACTTTCTGTTATGGGATTGATAATATAGTGATAATACATTGGGACCATAAATACCTATATACTGTTCAGGGTATTTAATAATATACTCTTCCAGGATTTCTATATACTTTCTTATGATGTTATTATACCCGCATAAGTCATCTTCCCGGTTATTATTAACAGGCTCTTTAAATATCAAAGTAATTCTGCCGCTATCATATAGATGTATTAAAGGTATCAAGACAGCATTGGCCTGATGTGCCAAATGCACCATACCTGTTGGAAAATTCATTTTCTTGCCGAGAAACATGGCTTTTATACTTTTTTCTCCAAGGCCTGCGTCAGCGGTATAATATATCAGCCCTCCGGAGTTTAAAATTTTATATATTCTTTTTTTATTGGTTTCTGAAGGAACAGATTTATGAACAAAAATAGTGTTGTCCTCTGTATCAAAATATTTATATTTATGGTGGTTTTTAAGGAGAGGCTTGCCGCCTTTGACAACAATCACATTGTACCCCATGGCCCTTAATGAGCAGAAGGATTGATGCGGAGAACCAATATGAGCGGTCATAAGGACAACCCCCCTTTGTTCCTTTATGGCTTGATTAAGATATTGAATGCCTTTTACAGAAACAAATTTTTCCACAAATTGTTTGTTAATATGCGGGATCAGGTATTTCTGAGCTTTTCTGGTGCCTTTAATTTCGGCAATACCCTTTACAATCTTCTTGATCTCTTCTGGATCATTTTTTTTGTAGCAGAATTTTATCCGGTCTTCAAACTCTTCTCTCCAGGCTTTTCTGGTGTAATAATAAAGAAAAGAAAATACTTTAGGATATGTAAAAAAAAATTTATATAAAAAATATTTCACAAAAGCAACTTCCTTATAATAATAATTACCCATAAAATTGTATCTTTATATCAGTCAATGTCTGTTTTATCAACTCCATATAACGGGTTAACAGCAATTCCCGGTCAAAAATTATTTTTAAGATTAACAAAGGAATAAGTGAGGCCTGGATATGCTTTTGGAGTGCATCTTTTTAAATTTTCTAAATTTAAAAATCTAAACGGAAAAAGTATATCCAGACCTCTCTTATTCCTTTCAACTTTATAACCTGGGCAGGGGCAAGCAGGCTAAAACTTGAAAAAAGTTGTGGATAAGTTTGACCATGACCAAAATTATGCTCAG
>Ga0256846_1000824_pt1 | contig 11087 bp, 7 predicted proteins | sample TevniametaG_FD_189098 | JGI IMG/M metagenome (GOLD analysis project Ga0256846, IMG submission 189098) | Tube worm associated microbial communities from hydrothermal vent at the East Pacific Rise, Pacific Ocean - Tevnia | ecosystem: Host-associated > Annelida > Integument > Unclassified ...
TGATTGCTGTTCAACACCAGCTGGAGTTTCCGGTTCAGGTTGATGGTCCCTGCTTCACCTTTGTGCATGGGTGTTAGAACCTGAATTTCATCAACATGGGGAAATGCCTGTTTTATTCTTTCTGAACATAAAAGAGATATGGTTTTAACAAGCCTTTGGGGTGAATTATTCTCAAGAAAATAAAACTCTGTAAGGGCCTGGCTGTTTTCACCGGATGCCTGGTTTGTAAGATCAGGCATTTCACCATTTCTAATGGCATGGGCATTCATTATTATCGGGCTGAGTTCTGCCTGTCTGAATATCTCCTTTAAATAAAAGGTCTTAACAACAGATGAGTCAATAATGTCAGACAGCACATTTCCAGGCCCCACAGATGGAAGCTGAAAAGTGTCCCCCACAAGAATTAAATTTGAATTTACCGGAAGTGCTGCCAGGAGATGAAACATGAGCATGGTATCAACCATGGAGGTTTCATCCACTATAAAGACATCAAGATCAAAAGGGTTGGAATGGTTTCTGGCAAAACTATTATCATCCGGATCATATTCCAGGAGTTTATGCAGTGTTTTTGCTGTTTTTCCTGTCACCTCAGAAAGCCTCCGGGCTGCACGCCCTGTGGGAGCACCCAAAACAACCCGCTTTTTCATCCTCTTAAATACTGCACAAAGGGCCCTTACAAGAGTTGTCTTACCGGTTCCCGGACCGCCTGTAATAACAGTCACCCTCTGTTTCAATGTATTTCCAACAATGGTAAGCTGGTGGGAAGAGAGCTCAATTGCAAGCCTTGATCCAACCTCTTCCAGAATTATATCATCATCAATAAACTTATCAGGCGCGGGAAGGGAGAGCATGGCCTTGATTCTCATGGCAATCCCCTTTTCAGCCAGGTAAAGCCTTTTAAGATAGACTCTGTTGCCCTGGTCCACCACTATCTCTTCTGCTGTAACAAGATCAGAAAGCGCCCTATCAATACTTTCATAATCTTTTAAATCTGTGTCTCGGATTTCTGCTATGCAGGAGCATTTTTCAATCAAATTCTCCTTAAAAATGAAAACATGACCATCCTTTTCCATGGATAAAAGAAGATGAATGAGAAAACCCTTTATTCTTTCCGGGTCATCCTTTGAGATACCATCTTTTAATGCTATTTTATCGGCAATAAAAAACCCTGATTCAGGAATATCCCTTACCAGGCAATAGGGGTTTAACTTAAGTGTCTCTAAAGCATCATTGCCATAAAGGGTTATGATTTTTGAGGCATGGATAACACTTATATCCCTGTCCTGGAGAAAATGCATTATCCGCCTTATTGAATGATGTTCATTCCAGGCATCTGTGATGAGTTTTGATTTTGCCTTTCCTATACCTTTTATCTCTTTTAATCTTGCAGGTTCATTTTCAATAATATCAAAGGTTTTTTCTTTAAATTTTTCAACAATCATCCCTGCAAGCTCTTTTTTAATACCCTTTATTATACCAGATTCAAGGTATGCTTTTATACTGTTTACAGATGCAGGAAGAAGAATATTAAATGTTTTAACCTTAAACTGATCACCCCATTTGGGATGGGTAACCCATTCACCTTTCAGCTCCAGGGTTTCACCCTGAACCACCCCTGGCATGGGCCCGGCAATTGTTATGGATTCCTTTGTTCTGCCAGGTTCCAGCCTTGCAATGGTGTAATAATTATCCTGGTTCTGGTATATAATCCTCTTAAGGGCGCCTGATAATTTAATCATTGAGCTCATTTAATAACCACTCTACAGCTTCAAACAGGTTCTCTGCTGTAAAGTCTGGTTTTACACCCTTTTCAGCAAGCTGGTTTTTTGCCTTCCTGCCATTTGAGGCTCCAACAAGAATGGATAATCCGCATCCTGCATTTACTGCGCACTCAATATCCTTTGCACTGTCGCCCACCATGCATGAATTCAGAAGATCAATCCCATATTTTTTTTGTGCCTTTAGTATTAATCCTGGCCTGGGTTTTCTGCAGGTGCACCCTTTGGCAGGATGGTGAGGGCAATAAAAAATATCTTTTATTTCACCGCCCGCATCATAAATGCCGGATTTCATTTTATTGAAAATCTTTTCAAGGCGGGTTTTTGTGGTAAGACCCCTGTCAATGGCAGACTGGTTGGTTATAATAATAACATCAATTCCTGCTTTACAAAGCATGGAAACAGCTTCAGGGCTTTTTTCAATAAAGAAAAACTCTGATTCATCTTTAATATAATCAGCAGAATCAATGTTTATAACCCCGTCCCGGTCTAAAAAAACAGTATATTTCATGGCAGCCATCACTCAGCCAATAAAAACACCGATCTGTGGCCGTTTAAACTGAGCTTTTTCTCCAGCATTAAAGCTTTTTTTAAGGATGAATATTTTCCAACCCTTACCCGGTAAAAAGTACCACGATAATCCTTATGGGTAGTTATATGGACATCTTTATATACCCTTGAAAGCCTGTATTTTAAATTTTCAGCATTGGACTTTACTTTAAAAGCACCAACCTGTATGGAAAAATTTCCAGTATAAAGATCCACTGGAACATACTCTTTTTTTCTTGCCTTTGAATTTTTCAGTTTTCCAAGCACAATAACTTTTACTGGAGCTGTGCCCTGCTTTACCATGCCGAGTTTTTTTGCCCCTGTAAATGTAAGATCAATAACACGCCCTCTTACAAAGGGTCCACGGTCATTAATTCGTACAACTATCTCTTTTTTATTTCTCAGGTTTAAAACCTTTACCCAGGTCTGAAGGGGCAGGGTTTTATGGGCTGCAGTCATTGCATACATGTTATATATTTCACCACTTGCTGTTTTTCTGCCGTGGAATTTTTTTCCGTACCAGGATGCAATACCTCTCTGGGTATAGTTCCTGGGCTGATTTTCCGGGACATATTGTACCCCGTCGATATAATAGGGTTTTCCTACCCCGGAATTAGAGTCATTGGAAATATATCCTGTTTTGAGGTTTGACTCTTTAGTATCTGTTTCTTCCGCTTGTATATCTTTGGTTTCAAATTCAACATATACTCCTTTTTTTACACAACCTGATACAATAAGTAAAACAAGGAATAAAAAAATAAAACCAATAAACTTAATCTTTAAAAAAACGGTGTTCTTCCTTAAATCCATAATATGATTCCCTAAATATTAAGAGCAATTTTTAATACCTCCTCCATGGTTTCAGTAAAAAAGAATTTTATTTTATTTTTTACCTTTTGAGGAACATCCACAATGTCTTTTTCATTCCAGCTGGGAAGAATAATACTTTTTATGCCGCTCCTCTGGGCAGCAATAACCTTTTCCTTAATTCCTCCAACAGGAAGCACATCACCCCTTAACGTAATCTCTCCTGTCATTGCAAGCTTTTTTTGAACAGGTTTTCCAACAATAAGAGACATGAGTGCTGTCAACATTGCAACGCCGGCAGATGGCCCATCCTTGGGTATTGCTCCTTCGGGAACATGGATATGAATATCATGCTCTTCAAAAAAACTTTCATCTATATTAAATGCATCTGTCTTGGATCTTATATAACTTAAAGCCGTGTTGGCAGACTCCTTCATGACTTCCCCCAGATGGCCTGTCAGGGTTAAAAGGCTTGCTCCTTTCATGGAAGCTGCCTCTATATATAAAATTTCTCCTCCAAATGGAGTCCAGGCAAGACCCAGAACAACTCCGGGGCAGGATATTTTCAGGTTATGATCAGGCATGTTACGTTCCACACCCAAATATTTGGGAATATCCTGCTTAAGTACTTTTACAGGTATCTTCCTGTCTGAATTTTCTTCCACTATTTTGCTTGCAACACCACGGCAGACTGATCCTATCTCCCTTTCAAGATTTCTTAAACCTGACTCCCTTGTATATCTTGATATAATGGTTTTTATGGCACCGGGGGTTATCTGTATTTGAGATGCTGTTAAGCCGTTTTCATAACGCTGCCGCGGTATCAGATATTTTGTCGCAATTTTTATTTTTTCTTCCTCAATATACCCGCTCATCTCAATGACTTCCATCCTGTCCTTTAAGGGTTCAGGAATGGAATAAAGTACATTTGCTGTTGCAAGAAAAATAACATCGGAAAGATCAAAGGGCAGATCAAGATAGTTATCGGAAAAAGAGTAGTTCTGTTCAGGATCAAGCACTTCAAGCAGAGCAGATGACGGATCACCCTGGTAGGAGGAGTCAATCTTATCTATCTCATCCAGCATAAAAACAGGATTATTTGTACCAGCTCTCCTGAGCTGCTGGATAATTCTTCCCGGCAGGGCTCCCACATATGTTCGTCTGTGACCCCTTATTTCAGCCTCATCCCTGATACCTCCCAGGGCAATTCTGACAAACTTTCTCCCCAAAGCCCTTGCAATGGATTTGCCAAGGGATGTTTTTCCTGTGCCCGGCGGTCCTGAAAAACATAATATAGGCCCCTTGGAATCCTTTTTAAGCTTTCTTACCGAAAGATACTCAAGTATTCTCTGTTTTGGTTTTTCAAGACCATAATGATCATTATCAAGCACTGCCCTTGCTTTTTTTATTTCAATTTCATCAATGGATTTTTCTGTCCAGGGCAGGGTTGTAATCCAGTCAAGGTATGTTGAAGAGACAATATATTCACTTGAAGAAGGATGCATTTTGGAAAGGCGGTCAAGCTCCCGCAGGGCCTCTTTAAACACATCTCCCTTAAGGCCCTTGGCTTCTATTTTGTCCCTGTACTCCCTGATCTCTATGTTTTCTTCATCAGATTCCCCAAGCTCTTCCTTAATGGTCTTAAGCTGTTGCCGCAGATAATAATCCCTCTGCTTTTTATCCATATCCTCTTTAACCTGGGACTGGATTTTAGAACCCATCTCAAGGATATCAAGCTGATCATTTACAAGGCGGGTTACACACTCAAGCCTTTTTCTGACATCAAGGGATTCAAGGGCTTTTTGTTTTTCTTCCACTGGTGCATTTATGGAAGAGGCAACCATATCGGCAAGAACATCAGGATCCTGGAGCGATTTCACAAGATCAATCATTTCAGGCGGCAGGCCCGGCGAAAGTTTAACAATTTTTTCGTACTGTTCAATAATATTGGACATCAATGCACGATTTGCCTTGCTTCGCTTAAAGTTCCGGTTTTTAAGTACCTTGATCCTTGCTTTTATATATGTTTTTTCGTTTAAATACTCTTCAACTTTAAACCTGTTTATTCCCTGAATTAAAAGCTGGGCCTTATCATCTTCCATTTTGGACATTTTAAGTATTACAGCAGCTGTTCCAACCTTATAAAGATCTCTTGTGGTATGTCTTTCACCGGCTTCAGACCGTTTGGATAAAATCAGCCCCAGTATTCTGTCCTTTGCCATTGCTTCATCAATTAAATCTATTGCCTCTTGCTGCTCCAGCACAAGGGGGAGAACCATTTTTGGAAAAAGATTTGTATTAACAATGGGAAGGATCGGTAAAGTATCCGGGATTTGATCTGTTTTAATATTAACAGAATTGTGTTCCATATCATTCATGATTATTTAATTACCAGAATTCAGATTATATTTATACTGACCTTGATCCTCCGTTTCCCTGGAATTTTTCCATTTTAATCTCAAGAAATCCATTGGAAAAGTGAGCAGACACACTTTTTGTATCCACAATGGTGGGCAGATATAACACCCTTTCAAAATCTCCAAATTGAATTTCAGCAAGTCTGTATGTTGCGATTTTATTCTTAGGAGGTTTAATACTTTTTCTTTTACCGGAAATTTTAACTGCTTTACTGCTGACTTCAATTAAAATATCCTGTTTTTTTACTCCGGCTATTTCAGCATGTATGATTATTTTCTCTCTTGTTTCAAATATATCCATCTGGGGCTTCCACACACGTCTTGAGGGGCAGAACATGGGGCTTACAGATTGAAACATATCTTCTAAGGATCGTTCCTTCCTGGGTTCTTCATCAATCTCTTCATCACAGCGAATCTCTATGGAGTTCATATATTAAGCTCCTAATGATCTAATGCTTTTTCTCACATGGTTCTATGTAAAATACCATTTGTTCCCACCCTTGTAAAGAAACTATTATTACCCCATTATTGTTTCATAAAACATCCGGGAAGGGACAGCAATACGTTAAAAGCCGGGTTGTTTTTAACCCGGCTTTTAATTTTGTTTTTTTCAGGTTTACTCTTTTCCTGCCATTATCTTAAGCATTTCATTCTTGTCCATGAGTTCCTGTTCTATCTTTTTCCTTAACCGTTTGGACTCTTCCGGAAAACTCTTTTCAAGGGCTGCAAATCTTGTCTCGCCGCTCAAAAATTCCTGAAGGGTTCCATCGGGATCTCTTGAATCAAGGATAAATGGATTTTTTCCCTCCTTTGCAAGGAGAGGATTATACCTGAACAATGGCCAGTAACCTGATTCTACAGCAAGTTTTGCTTCGGTCTGGCTCTTACCCATGCCTTTTCTGATACCCTGATTAATACAGGGTGCATAACATATTATCAGGGATGGTCCTGGATAGGATTCCGCTTCCACAAAGGCTTTAATCACCTGGTTTTTATTTGCTCCCATGGCAATGGATGCAACATATACATATCCATAGGTCATTATCATCCTTGCAAGGTCTTTTTTACCTATCTTTTTTCCAGAGGCTGCATATTTTGCAATAGCACCTGTGGGTGTTGCCTTGGAAGACTGGCCGCCTGTGTTTGAATATACTTCTGTGTCCATGACAAGGATGTTTATATCATCACCCGATGCAAGGACATGGTCCAGACCGCCATAACCGATATCATAGGCCCAGCCGTCACCACCAAATACCCAGTGGGATCTTTTTGTAAAAAAGCTTTTATCTTCATATATTTCCTGTAAAAGATCACTGGTTGTCTCATTTTTCAGTAAATCTTTCAGTAAGTCACCATATTTTTCCGATTCTATGGCACTGTCCATACCTGCAATCCAGCCCTTTAGCGCACTTTTTATTTCAGAAGAAATATCTAAACCTAAAGCTTGTTCTGCCTTACTCTTTAATACGGCCCTTGTATTGTCGCTTGCCAGCATCATGCCATAGCCGTATTCTGCAGCATCTTCAAAGAGCGAGCTTCCCCAGGCAGGACCCCGGCCGTCACTGTTTTTACAATATGGTGTTGAAGGTGCTGAACCGCCCCAGATGGAACTGCATCCCGTTGCATTGGCAACAATCATTCTTTCACCAAAAAGCTGGGTTAATACCTTTACATAGGGAGTTTCTCCACAACCTGCACATGCACCCGAGAACTCAAGTAAAGGCTGAAAGTGCTGACTTCCCTTAACACTCTCCCGTTTGCCAAGTTCGGTTTTAAAGGATATGGTTTCAGAAAATTTATGGTTATCAGCTTCTTTTTCAAGAAGTTCTGCCAGGGGTTTCATTTCAAGGGCCTTGGTTTTTGCAGGACATATATCAACACAATTACCGCATCCCTGGCAATCCAGAGGGTTGACCTGGATTCTGAAACTGTAATCTTTAAGATCTTTTCCTTTTCCAGGAACAGTATTAAATGCTTCAGGTGCGTTTTTAAGTTCATCACTGGTTGCAATTACAGGTATAATTGCTGCATGGGGGCATACAAAGGAACACTGGTTGCACTGGATACACTCCTTTGAATTCCATTGGGGAACCATTATTGCAACTCCGCGCTTTTCATATCTGCTTGTTCCATTAGGGAACATTCCATCCGGTGTAAATGCACTTACAGGAATATCATCCCCCTTCTGGTGCATTATCGGCTGCATAACTTTTTTTACAAATTCATTATCAGCATCACCCTTTGGAATTTCACCTTCTGCATCTTTCCATGATTGGGGTATTTCCACCTGTTCAAGGTTATCAAGGGTTTTATCCACAGCATCAATGTTCATATTAACTATTTTATCACCCTTTTTGCCGAATTTTTTCTTTATATCAGCCTTTAAAAGAGAGATTGCCTGGTCAATGGGTAAAATATTTGCAAGTTTAAAAAAGCAGGTCTGCATGATCATGTTGATCCTGCCTCCCAGCCCTACTTCCCCAGCTATTTTAACAGCATCAATATTGTAAAAGTTGATTTTCTTTTCATATATTTTTCTTTTAACATCACCAGGAATATACTTTTCCATCTCCTTAAGGGACCATGATGAATTTAAAAGAAAAGTTCCTTTCTCTTTTATACCTGTTAATACATCATAAATATAAATATAGTTTGTTTTATGGCAGGCAACAAAGTCTGGTCTGTCAATTAAATATGTTGATTTTATGGGGATATCGCCAAACCTTAAATGGGAAACTGTAAGACCGCCTGATTTTTTTGAATCATAGGCAAAATACCCTTGTGCATATTTGTCTGTATTATCACCGATAATTGCAATGGCGCTCTGGTTTGCACCCACTGTTCCGTCTGCTCCAAGTCCCCAGAATTTTGCACCCACTGTTCCCTCTGGTGCTGAATCAAAAGATTCCTTTACTTCAAGGGAATAATTTGTAACATCATCATTTATTCCAATGGTAAAATGATTCTTAAGACTGCCCTGGTTCATGTTGTCAAAAACAGCTTTAATCATGGAAGGGTTAAACTCTTTTGAACTTAATCCGTATCTTCCGCCCAGGATTTTCGGCATTGACCCGCCTTTTTCCATGAATGCCGTACACACGTCAATGTAAAGGGGATCTCCAAGGCTTCCCGGCTCCTTTGTTCTGTCAAGAACTGTTATTGTTTCAACGCTTTCAGGTATTGCTTTAATAAAAGCATCGGCAAAAAACGGTCTGTATAAACGAACCTTTACCAAACCTGTTTTTTCCCCACCTTTATTAAGTCTGGTTATAACCTCTTCAATTGCCTCACATGCTGAACCCATGGCAACAATAATTTTTTCTGCACCAGGATCACCCACATAATCAAAAAGATTATATTCTCTTCCTGTAAGGTCACCCACCTTTTTCATATATTTCTCAACAATGGATGGCACTTTTAAATAATAAGAGTTTGAAGCTTCCCTTCCCTGGAAAAACACGTCAGGGTTCTGGGCAGTTCCCCTTGTATTTGGGTTTTCAGGGTTGACTGCACGCTCTTTAAATTTCTTATAAGCATCCATATTAAAAAGAGCTTTCATATCATCATAGTCTATCATCTCAATTTTCTGAATCTCATGGGATGTCCTGAAGCCGTCATAAAAATGCATAAAAGGAACACTTGCCTCAATTGTAGCAAGATGGGAAACAAGGGCTAAATCCATTGCTTCCTGAACTGAGTTGGATGCTACCATGGCAAAACCTGTCTGGCGGGCTGACATGACATCGGAATGATCTCCAAAAATTGAAAGAGCATGGGTTGAAATTGACCTTGCTGTTACATGGAACACACAGGGTAAAAGCTCTCCTGCAATTTTATACATATTTGGAATTTTTAATAACAGGCCCTGGGATGCTGTAAAAGATGTTGTAAGGGCACCTGCTGCAAGAGATCCATGTACTGCACCTGCTGCTCCTGCCTCTGACTGCATCTGTTTGATTTTAAGAATATTTCCAAAAATATTTTTTCTGCCGCCTGCTGCCCATGAATCTGCTATCTCTCCCAAAGGGCTTGAAGGTGTTATCGGGTATATAGCCGCAACATCGCTCATTGCATAGGCAACATGGGTTGCAGCCGTGTTTCCATCAATGGTCTGCATTTTTTTTGTCATAAGATTCTCCTGTTTTTATTCAAATTTGAATACTAATTAGAAAAACAACGTATCTTTTGAGAATACACCAGATGGTAAAAGATGTAAAATAATAATTAATCTCCATAATTATTATTGTTTAATACTTGTAAAAGATTATATATCCTGATATCGAAAATTATTATCAATTTTAAAAGCTTAAGGTTAAAAAATGAAAATCAGTGTTGTTCAGATGGATTGTGATCCGGGTAATATTAAATCAAATATGGAAAAAATATCTTTTTATTCTTATAAAGCCCGGGAAAAAGGGTCTGACATTGTTGTTTTCCCTGAAATGGTTGATACTGGTTATAATATGGATATTATCAGAAAAAATGCTTGTGCATGGGATGAATCTGATGATAATTGTCCTTTTTCCATTATTAAAAAAGCTGCTCTTGACAATAAAATAAATATAATTTGTAATATTTCTGAAAAGGTAAATAAAAAAATTTATAATACTACTCTGGTTTCTGGTTTAAATGGAAATTTAATTGGAAAATACAGAAAAAATCACCTTGCAGATTTTTCTCCCTTAAATGAAGGGTCCTGTATTACTCCTGGCCGTGATCTTGTAGTTGTTGAAATTAACAATATAAAATTTGGTTTATTAACCTGTTATGATTTAAGGTTTCCGGAAATGAGCAGAGCCCTTGTTCTCAGGGGTGCTGATATTCTTGTTTTATGCTCTGCATGGCCTTTTCCAAGGCTTGTTCACTTGAAAACACTTATCAGGGCAAGGGCCATTGAAAACCAGGTCTTTTTTATTAGTGCAAATCGCACAGGAACTGATAATTCTGTTGATTTCTGTGGTTCAAGCACTATTGCAGATCCATATGGTGTTACTCTTTCCTCGGCTTGTGATAATGGTGAAGCTCATATTTTCAGTGAAATTGATATTAATATTATTAAAAAGATAAGATATGATCTGCCTGTTTTTGATCATAGAACAAAGCTTGATAAACAGCCTTTAATATAAAATTTCATACCTGCCCTTTTTTAACTTTCAGCAATTCCCGGTGGTTATTTTTTAAAAGTGCAGACATGTCTTATATTCCTGCAGCCATGCCAAAAGATCACAAGATTTTATATGAATGATTTGAAGAGCTCAAAAGTCTTAGGGAGATACAAAAGAAACTTTTTTATTTATTTCAAATCGAAAATTGCTGGCGGAATACGTGTCATATCTGGTACTTCAATATAATAATGGCAAATCCTGTATATATTCTGGGAATAACAAATAATGTTATATTGTCTTTTAAGGCATAAGATCGGGCAAAGTGAGGCCTGGATATGCTTTTGGAGTGCATCTGTTTCAAGTGAAACCTAAACGGAAAAAGCATATCCAGGCCTCACTTATTCCTTTATTAATCTTAAAAATAATTTTTG
>Ga0256846_1000825_pt1 | contig 11067 bp, 8 predicted proteins | sample TevniametaG_FD_189098 | JGI IMG/M metagenome (GOLD analysis project Ga0256846, IMG submission 189098) | Tube worm associated microbial communities from hydrothermal vent at the East Pacific Rise, Pacific Ocean - Tevnia | ecosystem: Host-associated > Annelida > Integument > Unclassified ...
AACCTTAAGCAATGGGTTTATTGACAACGACTTGAAGATTACCTGTTTTACTGACCATCAGATTTTTGAGCGGTATCATAAATTTAAAATTAAAGAGGGTTTTACCAAACGAGCGTCGCTTACTTTGGCAGAACTCACCAATCTTCATCCGGGCGATTATGTTGTGCATATCGACCACGGAATAGGAAAATTCGGAGGCTTGCAAAAAGTTGACATCAACGGAAAGCAGCAAGAGGCAATAAAACTTATTTATCGCGACAGCGATGTGCTTTTTGTTAGTATTCACTCGTTGCACCGTATTTCAAAATACAAAGGGAAAGATGCCGAGGAGCCTAAAATTCATAAGTTGGGGTCGCCCGTATGGAAAAATCTTAAAGCAAAAACCAAGAAAAAAGTTAAGGATATAGCCAAAGATTTGATAAAACTTTATGCCGAAAGGCGAGTTCAAAAGGGTTTTGCTTTTTCGCCCGATTCGTTTATGAATCAACAACTTGAAGCATCGTTTATTTACGAAGACACACCCGACCAATATAAGGCTACGCAAGCAGTAAAAGCTGATATGGAAAATCCTGTTCCTATGGACAGGCTTGTGTGCGGCGATGTGGGATTCGGGAAAACCGAAGTGGCAATTCGTGCAGCATTTAAGGCTGTCGCCGACAATAAACAGGCAGCAGTGCTTGTGCCGACAACTATTTTGGCATTGCAACATTTTCGCACATTTTCCGAAAGGTTAAAAGATTTTCCTGTTACCGTTGACTATTTAAGCCGGTTGAGAACTGCAAAAGAACAATCGGAAGTAAAAAAACGTCTCGAAAAAGGAGAGATAGATATAATTATCGGCACTCACAAATTGATAGGTAAAAACATAAAATTCAAAGACTTAGGGTTGCTGGTGGTTGATGAGGAGCAAAAATTCGGTGTTTCCGTAAAGGAAAAACTGAAACAGATAAAAATAAATGTAGATACTCTTACGCTTACCGCGACACCCATTCCGCGAACATTGCAATTTTCGTTGATGGGAGCACGTGATTTGTCTATAATTAATACTCCGCCGCCTAATAGACAACCTATTATTACCGAAGTTCACAGGTATAATGAAGATATTATTCAAGAAGCGGTAAATTATGAACTTAGTCGCAACGGGCAAGTGTTTTTTATTCACAACAGAGTGCAAAATCTTGAAGAGATAACGGGAATTATAACTCGATTGTGTCCGCAGGCAAAAGTAAAATACGCTCACGGGCAAATGGACGGCAATCAGGTAGAAAAAATTATGCTCGAATTTATCAAAGGAGAGTTTGATGTGCTTGTTGCCACAACAATTATTGAGTCGGGGCTTGATATTCCCAATGCCAACACAATAATAATAAATCAGGCACACAATTACGGATTAAGCGATTTGCACCAGTTGCGAGGCAGAGTAGGAAGATCAAACAAAAAGGCATTTTGTTATTTGTTGGCACCGTCGCCTGAATTGCTTACAAACGAAGCACGCCGGCGATTAAAGGCTATTGAGGATTTTTCGGAATTAGGAAGCGGATTTAATATTTCACTTCAAGATTTGGATATTCGCGGAGCAGGAAACTTGCTTGGAGCTGAACAGAGTGGTTTTATCGGCGATTTGGGTTTCGAGGCTTATCAAAAAATTCTTAACGAAGCTCTTGTGGAACTGAAACAAAATGAGTTTAAAGAGAGTTTCAATGATACGCAGGAACAAAAACCGGAGTCGGTAACCGGTGATTTTGAAAATATGATTTTTGTAAGCGATTGTTATATCGACACCGATTTGGAAATAATGATTCCCGAAGATTATATTGAGAATGTTCCCGAAAGAATAAACTTTTATCGTAAGATTGATGCAATTGAAAACGAAGAGGAGTTGCAACAATTCAAAGATATTTTAACCGACCGTTTCGGACCTATGCCCGAACCCGTGAAAGAGTTAATGGAGGTTGTAAAATTACGGCGAACAGCCATTGATATGGGAATAGAGCGAGTAATATTAAAAAGCAATAAGATGATTGTTCATTTTATTTCGGACAATACATCGCTTTTTTACAAAACATCAAAATTTCAGACTATATTAATAAATATGCAAAAGTTAGGCAACAATTGTCGTATGCAAGAAAAAAACGATAAATTGATATTATCAATTGAATCGGTAAAATCGGTAAAACAAGCCCTTGCTTATTTGGAAAAATTGAGAAAGTGATAAAATTGTAATGATAAAACAAATATTTATTAAAATATTGCGTTAGCCTGAACAATATAAAATTTACTATCTTTACAGTCAAAATTTTGATTTAAAACTATGGAATTCGGCATATTTAAAGAACCTAAAAACATAATAGAGCTGTTTACCTTTGATTTGTCAACTTTCTTTTACGAAGATGATTACGAAGAGATAAGTTGCGTTGAAGAAGGTGAGGTATTTATGATTGAATATGAAAAAGCATTGCCGTGGACAGAGGTTGGATTGTTTAATTCTGTAGTTTTCAGAGTTTTTAATGATAAGAAAAACATTATAGGCAGTAATCATATAAATGTTCGTTTTTCGGTTGAATATTCAAAAAACAACAAAAGTTACATTGTAAAACTTATCAATAAATTATATAAAATTTATGGTTGGGACGATGAAAATCGCGGTGAATGGTCTGACATTGATGATGAAAAAATTGAAAAATCGGAGTTGATAAGGCAGTGGACATTAGGCGAAGGGAAATATATTTATACAGTGCATATCTCTATGGGAAATAATACATTATTACTTGAAATACTGTTTTTTAATCATCTGTTGAAATTAATTCAAGAAAATCCTTTATAGTTTTTTATAAAAAAACATGAATCTCACTGTTGATATAGGCAATACTCAATTTAAGATATGTATATTTGATAATGATAAGTTGATTTATCATCTGTATTTGAAAAAGTTTACACGTGATACAGTTGAGCAATTAACAAAGGAATATAATATTGATTATGTTATTTTTTCGGATACGCGAAATGTAAATAAAAAAGAATTTTTGAGGTTATTTCCTGTAAAATTACAAATAATTGAGTTAACCAATCAAATGCCGTTGCCCGTAAAGATAGATTATCAAACACCAGAAACACTTGGTAAAGACAGAATTGCAGGAGCAGTTTATGCAGCTGATAAATTCCCGGGAGTAAATTGTATGTTAATAGATATAGGAACAGCTATAACTATTGATTATATTGATGCGGAAGGAGCTTTTAAAGGAGGAATTATTTCTCCGGGACCTGAAACAAGATACAAAGCATTACACGATTATACAGGAAAATTACCATTGCTTGAACCTGTTGATAATGTTAATTTTATTGGTAATTCTACCACATCTGCAATTCAATCGGGGGTGCAAAACGGAATTTTATATGAAATAAACGGATATATTTCTCGTTTCATTAAAGAAAATAACAACACTAAAATAATAATTACGGGAGGTTATGCATTCTTATTTGAAAAAAAGATAAAATATCCCATATTTGTAAATTCTTTTGTTGTTCCGCAGGGATTAAACAAAATATTAATGTATAATATAAAAAGAGAGATAAAATAACAGCAATTTTTTGTATAAAACTATAAAAGAGGTTTTTGATTCTCTTTTAATTTAAGATTTAAGAATGAATAAAATAAAAATATTAATACTTACAGGTTTAGTAATATTTTTCACAAGTGCTTTTTCTCAGGTAGGTTCACCATACTCACAATATGGATTAGGTGATAATACATACAAAGGGTTTGAGCAATCGAAAGCAATGGGCGGAATAGGTATCGGATTAAGAACAAATAAAAATCTTAATAGTTTAAACCCTGCATCATACACAGGATTAGACAGTTTGTCGGTGTTGTATTTAGTAGGCTTTAATACCGGATTTAACAGAATACAGTCGTCAATAGATAAAGTTGACAGGAACGATACACGATTGGGATATTTTGTTCTTGGATTTAAAGCTGCAAAAAAATGGGCTTCAAGTATCGGTGTGGTTCCGGTTTCAAGAGTTGATTACACTTACAAATACTCCGATTCAACATCTGAAAACGGAAGGGTAGATTACTATCTGTATGGTTCGGGAGGTTTAAATAAAATATATTGGAGTAATGCATTTGACATTACCAAAGATTTATCGTTTGGATTTACAGCTTCGTATGTTTTCGGACCTTTAAACAGAGTATCATCTGCTGTTTTTGTTGATGATTGGATTAACGCCGATAATACTAAAGTGGATAAACAATTTAATGTTTATGATTTTACTTTTGATTTTGGTTTACAGTATAAAATCCATTTAAAAGAAAATTCAAATATTATACTGGGAGTTGTTTATGAAAATAAAATCAAGTTGAATGCAAAAAAAAGCATAAAAGCGGGAACAGTTAAAAACGGACCTAATTTGGACGATAATTTTTATGAAAATATTTATGAAGGAGAACTTATCAGAACAATAATAGATACGCAAAATATTAAGAGCACAGTGTCGTTACCGAGTGCTTTTGGATTTGGATTTACTTATACCAATAAAAAAATAATTGTAGGTGCTGATTTTTATGAACAAATGTGGAGTGAGGTTCAGAATAACTTGTATGATACTAAGTTACGCAACATGATGACAGTAAGAGCAGGAGTAGAATATACACCTAATTATAATAGTGTTGGTAAATATTATAAAAAAATTCATTATAGGTTTGGAGGACATTTTACTCAATCCCAAATGGAAATACGAGGAGTAGGAATAAATGATTTTGGAGTTAGTTTTGGTGCAGGATTTCCTTTGAGAAATACAAAAACATCGTTTAATTTGTCATGTGAATTTGGACAAAGGGGAACTTTGGAACAAAATTTGTTGAAAGAAAACTATGTAATTATAAGTTTAAATATATCTTTGTCAGATATTTGGTTTGTAAAACGAAAATTTAATTAAAAAATGAAAGCAAAATTATTAAAATTAGCTTTATTGGCAGTTATTATACTGATTTATACAATTCAGTCGTTTGGTCAAGGACAATTACCTTACCAAAATCCTAAGTATGGAGTTGACAGTGCGTCAAGAGTAGAGTGTGCCATGAATATATCATTATATTCAGAGTTTTATAAGCAAAAAAATTACAATGATGCAGTAAAAGCATGGCGAGGTGTTTTTGATAATTGTCCCAAAGCAAGTAAAAATACTTTCATTAAAGGAGCTACCATATATAAAAATCTTATAGTCAAGGAGAAAAATCCTACTCGCAAGCAGGAGTTAATTGATACTTTAATGTTAATTTACGACAGAAGAATAGAGACTTTTGGTGATAAAGGTAAAGTATTAAGTTATAAAGGAGCTGATTTATACACTTTTAGAGGAGATAAAGTTTCTCAAGAAGTTTACGATATTCTTAAAGAAGCTATAACCCTTGAGGGGAAAAAATCAAAAGCTGCTGTTGTTACAATTTATATGCAAGTGGCTGTAAATTTATACAAAGAAGCCAAACTTGACGGAAGTCAAATAGTTGACGATTATACTTTATGTGTTGATGTTCTTGATAAAGCCAAAGAGTATAATAAGAAACTTGTAGAGAAAGGCGGAAAATATCAAAAAAGAGGTGAAAAAGAACTTGAGAATATTAAAACTACTTATGAAAATGTTGATAATTTATTTTCGGAAAGTGGTGCCGCAAATTGTGATGCTTTAATAGCAATATTTGAACCTAAATGTAAAGAAAATCATGATAATATTGATTTTATTAAAAAAGTAAACAGAATATTAAGTAAAAATGGTTGTACCGATAACGATTTGTTTGCCCGTTCCGCTGAGCGTGAATATGCTTTAGAACCATCGCCCGAAGCTGCTCATAATTTGGCACGTCTGTTTTTAAAGAGAGAAGAATTTACCAAAGCTGAAAAATATTATAAAGAAGCATCAGAAACACAACAAGACAGTGAAAAGAAAATGCTTTATTATTATGAGTGGAGTCAGTTAGCCTTTGCTCAGGAAAATTTTCCGAAAGTCAGAACTTTATCAAATAAAGTATTGGCAATAGACCCGAATTACGGAAAGGCTTATATTATGATTGGAAAAGCGTATGCTGCATCTCAAAAAATGAAAATAGGAAAAGAGGTTCCCGAGCATAATGCTGTTTACTGGGTTGCTGTTGACGCATTTTATAAAGCAAAAAGTGTTGACCCGTCAGTTGCCGAAGAAGCAAATAAATTAATTGCAACTTACTCTAAATATTTTCCTAAATACGAAGAGTGGTTTATGGCTGTAGGTACAAAAGAAGGAGAATCTTACACTGTGGGAGGGTGGATTAATAAAACAACAAAAGTCAGATTTTAATTTAATATTAAGTTTTGAAAACATTAATATCATATATTAAATATTTAACAAAAACCCCTTTATTGTTAGGGGTTTTTGTTTTTTTTATTTCGTGTGAAAATGATATTGAAGAGGTAAGAGAATTAACCACTAAGCAAGATTCGGCAATAATAAGTGCTACAAATGTAAAAATGCAATACACCACAAACGGACAAACCGATGTAATAATGGAAACACCTTTATTACAGCGATTTATTGAAAGTAATGGTGAAACATATTTGGAATTTCCCGACGGCATTCATCTGTATTTTTACAGCGATTCAGGAACTGTAACATCAACATTAAAAGCAAATTATTCTATTTATTACGAAGATAAAGGACGTTGGATTGCTAAGTATAATGTTGAGGCTGTAAATGAAAAAGGCGAAAAATTAAATACCGAATATTTGGTTTGGCAGCGAGACAAAGAACAAATAAGTTCCGATCAGTTTGTAAAACTAACTACAAACGAAGGAGTTATTTATGGTGATGACGGTTTTGTGGCAAATCAAACATTTACCAGCTGGGAGGTTATTAACGGACGAGGAGAATTAAATATTAATACCGATGAGTAATAAAAATAAAACTATTAATGTATTAAAAAGAGTTCTTGAAACACTTTGGCTGGTTGTTGCTCTTTTTGCTCTTGCTATAGCTGTAAGAGAAACATCAAGAGTAGGAATAAAAGATAGTCTTTTGTTTTATCTGTTTAGTGGAATAGCATTCTTTTTTTATTTTATCAGACGAAAACAAAGAAAAAATATAGAACCTTGAATTTGCAAAAAAATCTTTTCTTTGCGAATTTTAGTATAAATTGTTTAATTTAGAACGAACTAAAATATTATTACATCCAAGTTTTAACAATGAAACATCCATGATAATTTTATTTAACACACACAGCTTGTTTCGGTTTCTCCGATTTTTCGGAGAAGTTATTTCGGAAAGTATGATTATTGTAGAAATGCAAAATTGAAAGTGTGAATTAGCTAACAGGATGTTCCATCTGGCAATTGAAAAGTAAAATATAATCAGATGAATATTATTGTTGTTATAATTATTACAATATTGCTGTCAGCATTTTTTTCGGGTATGGAAATAGCATTTATTTCTGCCAATAAATTGCAAATGGAAATAGACAAAAAGCAAAATATGTTTGCTTCGGGCATTTTGCGAATATTTTCCGAAAATCCGGCACAATATATTACCACAATGCTTATCGGTAATAATCTGGCATTGGTTATTTATGGTGCTATGATGGCTCAGCTGGTAGAACCTTCGGTGCGAACGGTTTTTCAAAGTGATGGAATGGTTTTACTAATTCAAACTATAATATCTACACTGATAATTCTTTTCTTGGCTGAATTTTTTCCTAAAGCACTTTTTAATATCAACCCCAATAAAACATTAAAGCTGTTTACAATACCTGTTTTTATTTTTTATGTTATTTTTTATCCCGTAGCAAAATTCACAACTTTTATATCGCGATTTATTATTAAAGTTGTCTTGCGAGTTTCTGTTTCCGAAGATAAAAATATGAGTTTTGGTAAAGTTGATTTAGACCATTTTATTAACGAAACACAACCTGAAGATGCAGAAACCAATGATTTTGACCACGATGTTAAAATTTTTCAAAATGCACTTGATTTATCAAATATAAAAATCAGAGAATGTATTGTTCCCCGTCCCGAAATTCAAGCTATATCAATTGACGACAGCGTTGAACATCTTAAGCAAATGTTTATTGAAACAGGGCATTCCAAAATAGTAGTTTACGAAGATTCTATTGATAATATTATAGGGTTTGCGGCATCAATACAGTTATTTAAAAAACCACAATCCATTAAAGAGATGTTACAAGCATTACCTATTGTTCCCGAAACTATGTCGGCAAATAAATTACTGGCTCAGTTTATCCAAAACAATAAAAGCATAGCACTTGTTGTTGATGAATTTGGCGGCACATCGGGAATTGTTACAATGGAAGATATTCTTGAAGAGATAGTAGGAGATATTCAAGATGAACATGATAAAAATGACCTTGAAGAACAAAAAATATCCGATACCGAATATAAATTATCAGGCAGGTTAGAAATAGATTATTTGAATGATAAATATAATATTGACTTGCCCATATCGCAAGATTATGAGACAATTGCAGGTTTCATTCTTGCAAATTACGGTTCAATTCCGGCGGTAAATGATATTGTGCAAATTGATAGATTTGAATTTAAAATTATTAAAGCAACAACAACAAAAATTGAACTTGTTTATCTGAAAATTAACGAATAAATAAATATTTTTTTGAGACAAAGGATATATTAACACTCAAACAGTAGTAGTAAATAATTGAAAATAAATATCTTAATAAAGAATAATTAATTAAATATTTAATTCAAAGAAGATTATATAAATTTTATTATATTCGTAGCCTGAAAATTTAATATCATTTTTAAAAATATAATAGAAACAAATGGCAACATTACAGAAAATTAGAAACAATGCGGGATTATTAGTGTCAATTGTTATCGGATTAGCATTATTGGCATTTATATTGGGAGATTTATTTCGTTCAAGTAATTCAATTTCTGCCAAGTCGCGTTCCGAAGTGGCGGAGATAGCAGGAAAAGCAGTTAGTATTCAAGAATACCAAGCAAAAGTTGACGAAAATATTGAAAATTATAAAAGTAACTCAGGGCAAACATCTCTTGAGCAGTCTATGATAGAGAACATTCGTGAGCAAACATGGAAACAAATGGTTCATGAATATGTTATGAGTGATGCTTACGAAGAGTTGGGAATAGCCATAAGCGGAGAAGAACTTTTTGATATGGTGCAAGGTAATAATATCGATCCTCAAGTTCAACAAATTCCTATTTTTCATAATCAACAAACAGGACAATTTGATAGAGCTTTAGTAATACAGTTTCTTAAAAATATGGAGTTAGATCCCTCGGGAAAAGCAAAATCATCGTGGGCTGCTTTTGAAAAAGCTCTTATAGAACAAAAAATGGATCAAAAGTATAATACCTTAATCGAAAACGGATTATATGTAACAAATATACAAGCAAAGAAAGATGCCGAAGCAAAAAATACTAAGGTTGATTTTGATTATATAGCTTTAGCTTACAATACAGTAAGCGATAGTGCTATTTCTGTTACTCAGGATGAATTGCTTGCCTATTATAAAGAAAATATAGATAAATATCAGCAAAAAGAATCAAGAACAGTTAATTATGTAACTTTTCCTGTTATTCCTTCGCAAGAAGACGATAAGCAAACAAAAGAGTGGGTTGAAAAGATAAAAGGAGAATTTGCTGAAATAGAGAACGATAAGCAATATGTAAACCTTAATTCAGATGTTCCTTTTGTTGATAAATATTATACAAAAGATGAATTGCCTGCAAGCATAAGCAATCTGTTTGAGGCAGAACCGGGAACAGTTTACGGACCTTATAAAGAAGACAATGCTTATAAATTAACAAAAGTTGTAGAGTTTAGAAATATTCCCGACTCTGTTAAAGCTCGTCATATATTAATTAAACCCCAGCAAGGTGTTGATGCTAAAGCTTTGGCAGATAGTTTACTTGATGTAATAAATAAAGGAGGAAACTTTGCCGAATTGGCAAAAAAATATTCCGATGATGGTTCGGCTTCAAAAGGCGGTGATTTGGGTTGGTTCTCTGAAGGACAAATGGTAAAACCGTTTAACGATTCTTGTTTCCTTGGTAAAAAAGGCGATAAATTTATTGTGTACTCTCAATTCGGTGCTCATGTGGTTGAAATTCTTAATCAAAGTAAAACAACCAGAAAGGTTAAAATAGCAACAATAGTAAGAATAATAGAACCTGGTACAAAAACATATCAGGCGGTATATGCAAAAGCAAGTAAATTCGGAGGAACAAATCGTACATTTACTGCATTTAGAGATGCTGCCGATAAAGATGGATATACAATAAGAACGGCATCTATAAAAAGAGATGACAAGAAAATTGCTAATCTTGAAAACCCGCGTCAGATTATTCGTTGGGCTTACGAAGCCGAAGAAGGAACAGTATCCGATATATTTGAACTCGGTGATGTTTTTGTTGTTGCGGCACTTAAATCGGTTCAAGAAGAAGGAGATGCTCCTTTTGCTAACGTAAGCATTGATGTTGAACGTGAAGTAAGAAAAGATAAAAAAGCAGAATATTTAACTAAACAAATTTCAGAAGCAAAACAAAATGCAAACACTATTCAAGCTGTTGCCGATAAATTAAATACTCCCGTAAAAGAAGCTAAAGGTGTTACTTTTGCTGCTTATGCAATTCCGGGAATGGGTTACGAACCAAATGTGCAGGCTTATGCCGTTGAACTACCTGCCGACAAAATTTCTTTACCTATAAAAGGAAACAGAGGTGTTTACTCTATTGTTGTTAAAAATATTCAAAAAAATGAAAATGTTAATTTGGCAAACGATAAAAATGCTTTATTACGTTCTTATCGTTCACGAGTAGGATATCAACTATACGATGCAATAAAAGAGGCTTCGGATATTGTTGACAACAGGTCGAGATTTTATTAGTAGAAATATTATTATATAAAACAAAAAAACCGCTACTAATCAGTAGCGGTTTTTTTGTTTTATCGGTTTAATTATAATTCTTAAATTCAATTAATAAATGCAACTTTTAGATTTGGGATAATATATTACTTTTAATAAATCTTTGAGATGGCGCC
>Ga0256846_1000826_pt1 | contig 11067 bp, 7 predicted proteins | sample TevniametaG_FD_189098 | JGI IMG/M metagenome (GOLD analysis project Ga0256846, IMG submission 189098) | Tube worm associated microbial communities from hydrothermal vent at the East Pacific Rise, Pacific Ocean - Tevnia | ecosystem: Host-associated > Annelida > Integument > Unclassified ...
ACCAGCATGGATTATGAACGGCTGCTGTCATCCACCGGACCCTTTGAAGGTGAGGTGCTGAGAATATCCGATAAAAAACATCCTGTAAAGATAGCCTGGATTCAATGTATTGGTTCAAGAAGGGTGACTGAAGGAGATAACAGCTATTGTTCAGGAGTATGCTGCACCTATACCCAGAAACAGGTTATTCTTACAAAACATCATTACGAAGATGTTGAGTGTAAAATATTCCATAATGACATACGCTCTTTTGGAAAGGATTTTGAACGATATTTTCAAAGGGCTGAACAGCTGCCCGGAGTTGAATTTATCAGGAGTTATGCATCCATAGAAAGGGAAATTCCTGAAAATAAAAATGTTGTTGTAAGATATGCAACTTCCAATGAAGGTGTTAAAAGGGAAGAGTTTGACATGGTTGTTCTATCGGTTGGATTAAACCCTCCCAGTGCCTTTAAGGAGATTTCGGAAACCTTTGGTATTGATCTTAACTCCCATGGGTTCTGCAGGACTGATTCAAGGGACCCCATTCAGACAAACCGGCCGGGTATTTATGTGAGCGGTGCTTTCCAGGGCCCTACAGATATTCCTGAATCGGTTTTCACTGCAAGCGGAGCAAGTTCAAAAACAGGTGAAATCCTTGATTACAGAAGGGGGAAACTTGCAAGGGAGAGGGTCTATCCCCAGGAACGTGATGTTTCCGGTGAAGAGCCGAAAATAGGCGTGTTTGTATGCCATTGCGGAGCTAATATTTCAAGTGTTGTAAATGTACCCTCTACTGTGGAATATGCTCTGACGCTGCCCAATGTAGTCTATGCAAAGGAGCAGATATTTTCCTGTGCAACCAATTCAGCCCAGGAGATCACAGAACTTGCAAAAGAAAAGGGACTGAACAGAGTGGTCATTGCAGCATGCTCGCCAAGAACCCTTGAACCACTGTTCAGGGATACCCTTAGGGAAGCAGGGTTGAATCAATACTACCTTGATATGGCAAATATCAGGGAACATTGCTCCTGGGTACATGCAAAGCAGAAGGAAGAAGCAACTGAAAAAGCCCATGATATTGTAAGAATGTCTGTTGCCAGGGCAGCCAGGCTTGAACCTTTACAGGAATTTGACCTGCCTGTCAACAAAACCTGCCTAGTGGTGGGAGGCGGTGTCGGCGGTATGACATGTGCACTTTCCATTGCAGCCCAGGGCCATGCAGTACATCTTGTGGAAAAGGAAAAGGAACTCGGCGGAATGGCACGGCGCCTTCACACTACTCTTGAGGGAATGGATGTCCAGGCGTTTCTTGATGAAATTATAGAAAAGGTATATAAAAACCCACTGATACATGTCTTTCATGAAGCAGTTATTGAAAAGGTTGAAGGGTATCTTGGTAATTTCACCACAACCTTGACAACCGAAGGTAGTGTCAGGCAGATCAAACATGGTGTGTCTGTGCTTGCCATTGGTGCCCGGGAGTATGAACCCCAGGAATACCTGTACAGTGAAAATGATGCAGTTTTTACACATATGGAACTTGGAGAAGAGATTGCAAAAGGTAATAAGAGTGTTACCAATGCAGAAAGCCTTGCCATGATTCAATGTGTTGGATGCAGAAATGAAGATAGAAATTACTGCTCAAGGGTGTGTTGCGGCCATGCTGTGAAAAATGCACTGAAATTAAAAAAAATAAACCCTGATATGCGCATCTATATACTTTTCCGGGACATGAGAACCTATGGATTCAGGGAAGATGCCTACAGGGAAGCATCTGAAAATGATGTCCGTTTTATAAGATATACCCCTGAAGATAAACCGGTTGTTGAACCTGTTAAGGAAGGCGGTAAAGATCTCATAAGGGTAACAGTGCCCGATGCAATCCTTGACCAGCGTCTTGAACTTGATGTTGATATATTGTCACTTGCAGCAGCCATTATTCCGGCTGAATCAACAGATAAGATTGCAAGTCTGTTCAAAGTAACATTAAGCCCTGATAACTTTTTCAAGGAAGCCCATGTAAAATTAAAACCTGTTGAGTTTGCAACAGATGGTGTTTTCCTCTGCGGAACAGCCCATTACCCCAAACATATACCCGAGACCATTAATCAGGCATATGGTGCGGCAGGCAGAGTCCTGACAATTTTATCCAGGGAAACGGTTGTGGCAAGCGGTTCTGTATGTGTGGTTAATGAACATGATTGTGTGTCATGTGGTGCATGTATTACAGCATGTACCTATGATGCGATACAATTCCATGATACTCCAAAGGGTAACAAAGCCATTGTAAACCCGATCCTGTGTAAGGGAGACGGCCTCTGCAATGCAAAATGTCCTACAAATGCCATAGTTTTAAGGCATTTTACAAACCATGCACTTATAAGCCAGATTGATGCTGCTGTTACAGACCAGGAGATCCTGGAAAAGATGGATAAAGTCCTTGAAGATGCTTAACAATGTTTTAAAAACAGATATAATATAAATTAAAAAGGGAGTCTTAACTAATGGGTGGGAAACTGGAATTTAAACCGAAAATTTTAGGTTTTGTGTGTCATTGGTGAGCTTATGGTGCTGCTGACCTGGCTGGAGTTTCCAGACTGCAATATTCAAGTGAAATGAGACTAATCCGAGTCATGTGTTCAGGAAGAGTTGATCTTGAATTCATATTAAGAGCCTTTGCCAATGGGCAGGATGGTGTGTTCATAGGCGGCTGCATGTTAGGAGAGTGCAACTATGTAACCCATGGAAATTTTGATGCACTTGCCAATACCTATATTGCCGGAAAAATATTAGAACGTATCGGTCTCAACCCTGACAGATTGAGGATCGAGTTCATGAGCGGTGCTGATGGCAATCTTCTGGCTGAATATTCTGATTCTTTTACCAAAGAGATTAAAAAGATCGGTCCCCTTGGCAGAAGTGAGGGCATGGATGAAAAAGATGTCAAGGCAAAACTTGATGCTGCAAGAAAACTTGTTCCTTACATGAGACTTGTTGAAAGAGAAAGGCTGAGGGTGCCTGAAAAATCAAAAAAAGCATATACTGATTTTTTTGAAAGCAGCAGTATTAATGACCTTTTTGATGAAATATTTAATGACAGGTTTGCCATGGGTCAGATTGTATCCCTTTTAAAAACAGGCCCTCTGTCCACGGCCGATATTTCAGAGAAGCTGAATATGAACCCGTCCGATGTTTCAAGACATATGATTGATTCATCCCGCTATGGATTTGTCAGGTATAATACGGTCAAAAGCTGTTATGAACTTGCCTAGGTAAAGATATTCAGGTTCAAAGGGATCAATACCTGAAAATGCATTATATGACTCAAAGGAAAGAAAAAGATTAGGGTAAAAGGTTATGGAAATTGATAAAGTAGATCAGATCATTGATAAACATCATGGCGAGGCAAGTGCTCTTTTACAGATAATGCTTGATATTCAAAGCATTAACAACTGGCTTCCCAGGGAGGCACTTGAAAGGGTCGGTGAAAGGCTGGATGTTCCTTTAAACCGGATACTGCATATTGCCACCTTTTATAAAGCTTTCAGCCTGGTACCCAAGGGGCGTAACCAGGTACACATATGTGTGGGTACTGCATGCCATGTCCGCGGTGCAACACGTATTCTTGACTCTGTTCAGGAGACAATCGGTATTAAACCCGGAGAGACAGACCTTGATTTGAAATATAGTCTGGAAACTGTTAACTGTCTGGGCTGCTGTGCTCTTGGTCCGGTTGTGGAGATCAATGGAAAAGTTCATGGCAAGATGACACCAGTTAAGACATCGGAAGTTTTAAAAATTTATGAGTAGGGGAAAATTATGGCGCGGTTAAAAACGCCTGAAGAATTAGAGAGCTTCAGACAAGAGATATTATCCAGAAGAGATCCGGAAAAGCCTTGTATTTCCATATGTGCAGGAGCAGGCTGTATTGCCTCTGGTGCAGATAAGGTTATGGAAGCATTTAATAAGGAAATTGAAAAAAGCGGCCTTAATGCAAAGGTTGACACCAAAGGAACAGGATGTCCCGGATTTTGTGAAAGAGGTCCTGTGGTGGTTATATATCCTGAAGAGATCTGTTATCTTCAGGTAACTGCTGAAGATGTTCCTGAAATTGTTGAAAAGACCATAAAGGAGAATAAGATTGTTGAACGTCTGCTTTTTGAAGACCCTGTCACAGGCGAAAAAGCAGTACATGAATCTGAAATCTCTTTTTACAAAGCCCAGGAAAGAACTGTTCTTTGTAATAATATTAAGATTGATTCCAAGAGCATTGATGACTATATAGCACTTGGCGGATATTCTGCACTGGCAAAGGCCCTTGGAACAATGAAGGATGTGGAAGTTTTAGAAGAGGTTAAAAAAGCAAACCTTCGGGGAAGGGGCGGAGCAGGATTCCCTGCCGGCCGTAAATGGGAAGGCTCCAGAAATGCTCCGGAACCCATTAAATATGTAATAGTAAATGCTGATGAAGGCGACCCAGGTGCTTTCATGGACAGGGCTCTTCTTGAGGGCAATCCCCACTCAATTCTGGAAGGGTTGATCCTTGGCGGCTATGCCATTGCCTCCCATGAAGGATATTTCTATGTCCGCCAGGAGTACCCCCTGGCTGTTGAGAATATCAATCTTGCAATCAGACAGGCTGAAGAGTATGGACTTCTCGGAGAAAATATACTTGGTTCTGGTTTTGATTTTAAGGTTTTTGTTCACCAGGGTGCCGGTGCTTTTGTGTGCGGTGAATCAACTGCTTTGATGACATCACTGGAAGGCAGGGTGGGAGAGCCAAGGCCCAAATATACCCGTTCCAACATAAAAGGCTTATGGAACAGACCAAGCGTGTTGAATAATGTTGAAACCTGGGCTAATGTTCCGCTTATCATTAACCGGGGTGCTGACTGGTTCACAACCATTGGAACCGAATCAAGCAAAGGTACCAAGATATTCTCCCTTGTTGGTAAAATCACCAACACAGGCCTTGTGGAAGTACCCATGGGTATGACACTCCATGATATTATCTATAAAATCGGCGGTGGAATCCCTGGAGGTAAAAAATTTAAGGCAGTTCAGACTGGCGGGCCTTCTGGAGGATGTATTCCTGAAGAAAAGCTTGATCTTAAAGTCGGTTTTGATGAACTTACCAAGGCTGGTTCCATGATGGGCTCAGGCGGTATGATTGTTCTTGACGAAGATACATGCATGGTTGATGTTGCAAGGTATTTTATCTTTTTTCTGACAGAAGAGTCCTGTGGCAAGTGTGTCCCGTGCCGGGAAGGATTAAGACAGATGAACAGGATTTTGACTGATATCACCCAGGGCAGGGGAAAAGAGGGTGACATAGAGCTTCTGGAAGAGCTTGCTGAAACAGCAGTTGAAGCATCCCTTTGTGCTCTGGGCAAGAGTGCTCCCAATCCTTTTTTAAGCACACTTCGTTATTTCAGGGAAGAGTATGAAGCACACATTAGGGAAAAACGCTGCCCTGCTTTATCCTGTAAGGCTTTAATCTCATTCTATATTGATCCTGACAAATGTAAAGCATGTGGGACCTGCCTTAAAAATTGTCCTGCAGATGCAATTGACGGTAAAAAGAAATTTATTCATATAATTAACCAGGATAAATGTACAAAGTGCGGCACCTGTTTTGAAGTGTGTCCTTCAAAATTTTCAGCTGTAACAAAGATATCAGGAGAACCTGTTCCCGCAGCCATTGCTGAAGAGAAAAGGGCTATAACCAAGAAAAGTTCAAAAGAGAGTAAATAAAATGAGTGAAATTCAGTTTGAAATTGACGGCAATAAAGTTAAAGCGGAAAAGGGAATGACGATCCTTGAAACTGCCAGGAATGCTGATATTTACATACCTACACTCTGCCACCATGAAAAGCTTGAACCTTTTGGTGCCTGCCGCATCTGCATTGTGGAAGTTGAGATCAACGGCTGGACTAAACTTGTTGTCTCCTGTGTATATCCTGCTGAAGAAAACATAATCGTCAGAACCAGATCTGAAAAGATTGACAGAATCAGAAAAACCATTATAGAACTTTTAATGGCACATGCTCCTGATTCTCCACAGTTAAAAGAGATGGCAGAGGAGTATGGTGCAGACAGAGATCGTTATGAAAAAGATGCATCGTTCTGCATCCATTGCGGCCTTTGTGTCAGGTATTGTACCGAGGTTGCAAAAAAGAATGCCATTGGGTTTGTAGACAGGGGGATTAATAAGGAGATCAGTTTTATTCCGCACATTGCAGAAGCTGAATGCAATGAGTGTAAGGAATGTTTTCCGCTCTGCCCGACTTCATATCTTCAGGCAGCATTTGTTTTAACTGAATCCCTTTCTTTTTCAAAATCTTTGTCAGAGCCACCGGCAAAGGGACAAAAATAATTGAGTGCAGGAAAAAACAGTGAATTTTATCAGGCTTTCAGGTGCACAGAAACAAACAGCAGCCAGGACTCTTTTGAATTAATAGGCGAGGAGCCTTTGTTGATCCGTATTGATGATAAACCCTACTCGGTTGTAATGCGCACACCAGGAGAAGAACTGTTCCATGGTGCAGGACTCTGCCTTGGAGAAGGCCTTGTGGACACCCTTGATGATTTTAAAACCATTGGGTATGATAAAAATTCAGATACCAATGTCATTGATATATGGCTCACTTTCAAGAGACGTAAAACCATACCTGAACTTTTGAAAAGGAGAAGTTATGTAAGCCAGACCAGCTGCGGCATATGCGGCAAACAGATGGTCAGGGACTTAAACCAGGTACTGGTGCCTGCCAGGGATGGTTTCAGGGTCGGATTTAATAATATTTTTGAGTGCGTTAAAAAGCTTTCGGAAAATCAGAATTTTTATCCAAGAACAAGGGGATCACATGCTGCACTGCTGTTTGGTGATAACTTAGATATAATTTCCTTTGCAGAGGATGTGGGACGTCATAATGCACTTGACAAAGCCATTGGAAAAGCATTTATGGAAAAAAAACTTTCCAGGGCAAAACTTCTTGTTTTATCATCCAGAATAAGCTATGAACTTGTTCAAAAGGCTGCCCGGGCACGTTTGTCAATGATAATCAGTAAATCCAGGCCCACAGCCCTTGCCGTTGAAATGGGAAAAGCTTTGAATATGACCCTTGGCTGTGTATTTGAAAAGTCGGAACTGATAATATTCTGTGGAGAAGAACGCTTAAAAAAGCAATAGTTTAGATAAACAGATATAAATAAAATAACTTAAAAATTCAGGAGGATAACTTGAAGATTCTCACAACAGTAAAAAAAGTGGTAGATGTTGAACTTAACATCCGCGTAAATGATGGAGCCATTGTGGAAGACGGGCTGCAATATGTTATAAATGCCTGGGATGAGAATGCAGTTGAAGCTTCTGTCCAGCTTAAGGAAAACAATGGTGCTGAAACTACCCTTGTCAGTATTGGCGGATCTGACAATGCTGATATGATTAAAAAATGTTATGCCATGGGAATTGAGAACGGCATTCTTATTGATGATCCTGCCCTTGCCAATGCTGATTCCCCGATTTTTGCAAAGGTTCTGCAAAAGGTCTTTGAAAAGGGTGATTACGATCTTGTCATTACCGGAAAGCAGGCCCAGGACAGTGATAATGGCCAGACAGGTATAATGCTTGCCCAGGGCCTGAATATACCCTGTGTAAGCAATGTTGTTGAAATTGAGGTCATGGATGAAAAGCATGTTAAGGTCTCAAGACTTGGTGATGCAGGAACTGAAATTCTTGAAGTTGAACTGCCTGCCGTACTCACAGTGAGTGACAGTATTAATGAACCGCGTCTTCCTGCCATGAGAGGTATTATGATGGCAAAGAAAAAGAAGATTGAGACAATGGATTTAAGTGCCCTTGGAACATCAATTGATGAACTGGGCGGAGGAAAGCTTCAATCGGAAGTAAAGGAGTATATGCAGCCTGAAGCACGTAAATCCGGGCGGAAATTTGAGGGTGATCCTGGTGATATCACAGCAGAAGTTGTCTCTCTTCTTGCCAATGAAGCCAAAGTTTTATAATACTAATCACACTTACACTTTAAGGAATATACTATTATGACAAAAATACTCGTAATCGCAGATATTAAACAAGGTGCTCTGAAAAGCAGCACTGCTGAACTATTGTCAAAAGCTAAGGCCCTTGGAGCTGAAACTGCAGTAGCAGCCATCGGGTCAAACATTGAATCCATGGCATCAGATCTTGCAGGAGCCGGATCAGATACCCAGTACATTGCAGATGATGCAAGCCTTGAACTTTTTTCAGCAGGCCCTTTTGCATCATGCGTTGTTGATGCTGCAAAACAGTTTGAAGCAGATATTATCCTGTTTGGATTTTCCGAAACAGGCAAAGCTGTTGCACCAAGGGTTGCAGCACAGTTAAACTGTGCATGTGCAACTGAAATTACAGATCTTATCATTGATGGCTCTGAATTTGAACTTATACGGCCTGCCACAGCAAACAAGTTGATCCAGCGTGTAAAAATAAACAGTGATAAACTTGTAGCCGTTGTAAGAGCCGGGGCATTTGAAGCAGAAGAAGGTATATCAGGAAAAGAAAATATTGTGAAACTTGCTGCCCCGGAAACAGACCTTAAAGCAATTATAAAAGAGATTATCTCCGAAGCAGGGGATGATATTGATCTTGCCGATGCAAATATTGTTGTGTCAGTGGGCCGTGGTGCAAAGGATCAGGCTGGTATTGACCTTGTAAAAGGGCTTGCCGATGATCTTGAAGCTGGATTCGGCTCTTCCAGGGCATTGATTGATGCAGGATTGATGCCCCATGCAAAACAGGTTGGTCAGACCGGAAAAATCGTTGCACCAACTGTCTATTTTGCCATTGGTATCTCCGGTGCAATTCAGCATCTTGCCGGCATGAACGGCTCTAAAGTAATTGTTGCTGTGAATAAAGACCCTGAAGCTCCGATCTTTAACGTAGCTGATTATGGTATTGTGGGAGACCTGTTTGAGGTTGTTCCCATTCTTAAAGAAGAGATTAAAAAGATTAAAGGATAGTTGATTATGAATCCTGTTTTGATGTCCATACTGCTAATTGCCGGCCTTCTGGTCTTTGGCCGTACCATGTACTATAAAATCAGACTTCTTCTGGCCCTGGGTCCTGCTGATAGATTTGATAATATTCCGGAACGGATAAAAAACATGCTCATTCTGGCTGTAGGTCAAAAACGTCTGGTTGGAAGAAAAAGAGAATGGGTTGCAGGAATAATGCATGCATTCATTTTCTGGGGATTCTGCGTTCTTTTGATCCGCAGCATCAGCCTCTATGGCGAGGGGTTTGTAAAGGGTTTTCAGCTGCCCCTTTTTGGCCGGGACGGAATTACAGGATATCTTTACATTGCTTTAAAGGATGCCATGGAAGGGATTGTACTTGTCATGGCATCCTTTGCAATATTCCGTCGTGCAGTTTTAAAACCTTCTAGAATGCACAATACTTGGGAAGCATATTTTGTCCTGGTTATGATTGTGATTTTAATGATTTCTGATCTTATGCTTGACGGAGCAAGACACAATCTCATCACAATATATAATAACCCTGACCACCTTCATTTTTTTAATAACCCAGGGTATGGTTCCGAGTTCACCTGGACACCTGTTTCAGTTGGTGCAGGTGCCCTTATTTCATCATTAAGTGCCGGCGCAACAGCTCTTATCATGAAAATAATGTTCTGGACCCATATTACAACCCAGTTGGTATTCCTTAATTTTCTACCATTGGGAAAACATTTCCATGTAATTACAGCACTTCCCAATGTGTTTTTAAAGAGTATTGGTTATCCCCATGAAAAAGCAAAGGTTCTTGACCTTGAGGATGAAGCTGCCTGGGAAGATGAATCATTGGGCATTAATCATATTCATCAGCTTGACTGGAAACAGGGACTTGACCTCTACACATGTACCGAGTGCGGCCGGTGCAAGGATGTCTGCCCTGCCTATATTACAGACAAACCCTTGAGTTTAAATGAATTCAATGATGACCTGAAAGCAGAACTCTTCAGAAATACCAATAATATAATTAAAAGAAAAACCCTTGCCGCAGCCATTCAGGAAGAGGGCGATGCACAAGAACAGGAAACCATAAAGGCTAAGATGGCTGAGCTTAATAGTGAGAAAGCCCTGGTAGGAGATATAATCGGGGAGGATACACTATGGGCATGCACAACCTGCCGTGCATGCGAACAGGTATGTCCTGTTGCAATTGAACATGTGCCAAGAATAATAGCTATGAGACAGGGACAGACCTTGATGTCCGAAGCCTATCCCAAGGAACTCAATGTAGCATTAAAAGGCCTTGAACGAAACGGTAACCCGTGGGGAATAGGGTATGACAAGCGTGCTGACTGGGCAGAAGGTTTGAATGTAAAAACAATGGCACAGGATTCTGATGTTGATTATCTGCTCTGGGTAGGATGTGCAGGATCTTTTGATGACAGAACAAAAAAGGTTACCACAAGTCTTGTGAAAATTCTCCAGAAAGCTGATATCAGTTTTGCAATCCTTGGCACAGAAGAAAAATGTACAGGAGATTTTGCAAGGAAAGTGGGCAATGAAATGCTCTATCAAATGATGGCAGAGGAAAATATTGCAACTTTGAACAATTACAAGGTGAAAAAAATAATTACTGCATGCCCGCACTGTCTTAACACACTTAAACATGATTATCCCCAGATGGGTGGTAACTATGAAGTAATCCACCATACACAATTCCTGGCTGACCTTGTAAGCCAGGGCAGGATAAAACTTTCCAAATCCATTGAAGGCGTTCTGACATTTCATGATCCATGTTATTTAGGGCGTTATAATGGGATTTACGACCAGCCAAGGACATTATTAAACTCTATATCCAGACATGGCCTGACAGAGCTTGACAGGCACGGCAGGGAAAGTTTCTGCTGTGGCGCAGGCGGTGGAAGAATGTGGCTTGAGGAATCAATCGGTAAGAGGATCAATCTTGAACGGGCAGAGCAGATAGTTGCCGGAAAAGCTGCAACAGTTGCAGTAAGCTGTCCTTTCTGTCTTACCATGATCGAGGACGGAATGAAGGAACTATCCAGGGATGAGGAG
>Ga0256846_1000827_pt1 | contig 11047 bp, 7 predicted proteins | sample TevniametaG_FD_189098 | JGI IMG/M metagenome (GOLD analysis project Ga0256846, IMG submission 189098) | Tube worm associated microbial communities from hydrothermal vent at the East Pacific Rise, Pacific Ocean - Tevnia | ecosystem: Host-associated > Annelida > Integument > Unclassified ...
TGGCCTCAACCAGGATTTCGCCGATTTTTTTGTCAGGATAAATTTTCTGAACTTCAAGTGCATCCTCAAGAGTCTGCTCTGAAATTTCTCCTTTTTCAACAAGGATCCTGCCCAGGGGCTTTTTGTCCTCAGCAGCCAGGGCCACCTGAAGTGTCTTCAGATGGTTTGAAACCGCATCGATATCAATATCATCGTCAGAATCCATATATCCTGTTTTAAGCGCATCCTCCACCCTGGCAATAAGCTGCTTTAAAATATCCACAGAGGCCAGTATGGCGTCTGTGGCAGCATCATTAATGGTGAAATCCCCGTTGCGGGCACTGTCAAGAAAATTTTCAGTAATATGGGCAAGGGTATTGATTTTGGTGAGGGATAAAAACCCTGATACGCCCTTGATTGTGTGAAACGGCCTGAAAATATCATTTATAATATCCCGGTTGGATGGATCCTGTTCAAGCTCTATGAGATTAACCTCAATGGTTTCAAGATTTTCCAGGGCTTCTGTTACAAAATCGCTCATGATTTCCATATCATCATCTGAAATCCTGCGTGCAGAAGATTTTACTGCAAGAGCATCCACAGATTCCTCGGGATCATGGCCTGAAGTGGTAAACTGAAGATCTGCCCTGAACCTTTCAGTCAGCAGTTCCAGAACATCTGAATAATCAAAGACAAAAGCCTCACCTTTTTTAAAATGAGCCAAAAGAGCCTTGAGCAGAACTATGGTCTCTTCAACAGGTTTAGTGTTCTCAATATCCTCAAGGGTCATATTCCCGACATAGGTCTTACAGGTAATGCACACATCGTGAAATGCTGAGAAATCATACCTGGCTGAAGTCTCAATCAATTTATCCAGGCAGTTGAGCATGGCTCCTATATCAGGAATTTCTCCGGGGCAGAACCGGGCCACAATGGCTGAAAATTCCTTCAGATAATTTTCAAGCAGATCTGCATCAAATAATTCGGGCTCAACTTTATCCGGGAATTCAACTTCTGTATCCTCTTTATGCTGGCTATGCAAATCTTCTCTGGATTCAGACATGGCAAGCTGAGAGATCACCTCTTTCAAAGCTGTCATATCCGGTTCAGGATTATCTTTCCCGCTGTTCAGAATATCATCAATGATCTTTTTTGCCTGTAAAACCAGGCCGGCTTTATCATGCAGGCCTGATTTCACACAATTTACATGTATATGTTTAAGCAGAGGAAGAAGTTTAGACAATGTTTCAGGCTCGGCCGGATCTGCAAGCACAAAATCACATGACAATTGATCAATCAAATTTCCAATGACTTCTTCTGTCATAATTTACGCCTTTCAGATCTAAAAATCCTTGAAATCCTCATCATCATCAAATGGTATTACCTGGTCAGGACGAACTTCCCTTGATCCGGCAATCATATGCTGGTTTCCCGGCCTGGCAGGCATCTCGGTTGTGCGCAGTTCCGCTGGTTTCACTGTTTTCCCCTGCCCTTTAATATCCTTGGTATCATTTTTGCCTGTAACAACCTTCACAAGCTGAGCCACATACTCGTTCAGAAGATCTGCCTGGGCATTCATTTCTTCTGCAGCTGATGCAGACTGTTCAGCATTGGCTGCATTATGCTGAACCACCTTGTCCATGTCACTGATGGCAATATTCACCTGGTTGATACCATCTGACTGTTCTCTGGAAGCTTCTGAAATTTCCGTTACCAGCCCTGCAACCTTGTCAAAATTTTCAGACACCTTTACAAAAGCCTCATTGGTAACTGAAACAAGCCTGGCACCATCACCCACCTTTTTAAGAGTGGTTTCAATCAGAACAGCTGTATTCTTTGCAGAATCTGCCGAACGCATGGCCAGATTCCTTACTTCCTCTGCAACAACTGCAAACCCTGCTCCGGCCTCACCTGCCCTTGCCGCCTCAACTGCTGCGTTCAATGCAAGCAGATTTGTCTGAAATGCAATTTCATCAATATTTTTTATTATCTTTGAAGTTTCCTCACTTGCCTTTGAAATTTCATCTATGGACTCAATCAGCTGCTCCATTGATTCATTTGCTCCGTTCACAAGTTTGCCGGCTTCTTTCATGAGGTTATCCGCATGGCCGGCATTTTCAGCATTTTTCCTGGTCATGGATGCCATTTCCTCCATTGAAGAAGAAGTTTCCTCAATGGATGCTGCCTGTTCGGAAGCGCCTTCTGCAAGGGACTGACTTGCAGAGGAAAGCTGGCCGGCAGCCGAAGCCACATGATCAGCACCTTCACTCATACCCATGGTTATTGTATTGATGGGTTTTGTAATGGAACGGACTATCAAAAGTGCAATTCCGATAATTGCCAGAACTGAAACAATTGTTACAGCAAGAATCAGCCACCTTAATGCTGCAATGGAGCTGAAAGCCTCACTCTTGTTTATTTCAGCGATAAGAGCCCAGGTCAGACTGCCAAATTTTACAGGAGCAAAAGCAGACAATACTGTATCTCCTTTATAATCAGTGATCAGTTTCTCTCCCTGTCTGCCTGAAAGGGCAAGTCTTGATGCTTCTGTATCCACTTTGCCTTTTGCAGGATTGGCAAAAGAGGCTTTTACACTGTGATTTGCAGGATCAAGAAAGCTATCGGAACGCATGAGTTTATCAGGCCCCACAAGATATGTTTCTCCTGTTTTCCCCATGCCGGAACGCTCCTGCATGATCTTGTTTATGGCATCAAGGGAAAGCTGCAGAGCCACAACCGCCTCAACTTCGCCATCATGGACAAGGGGCTGGGCAATAAAGGCACTTGGTTCATTATTGGCCGGTGCATAGGGAGCAAAATCAACAATCCCGTAGGTCCTTGTCTTCATTACCTGCCTGAAAAGTCTGCCAAGACCTGTTGCTGCATATCTGCCGTTTTTAAAGTTTATTATTGTATCTGACTGTCTTGCAACATTATAAAAACAATATCCATCTGGATTGATAAGAAAAATGTCATAATATCCGTAAAGATTCTTATATTTTTCAAAAAATATCTTGCCATTTGTATCTTTGGGACAGAAAGCTTCTGATACGGCCATTTCTGCAAGAAGAGCCCATCTTGTTCCAAGGAACTCAATACTGGTATATGCGCTTAACACGGGTTTGCCTGTATATCCCTGAATCAGGCCGGACCCTGTTTTACCTTCAAGAGCAAGATTGACAGCCACAGTATCAACCTTTCCTCTGTCAGAATCGGCAAATGAATTTTTCACACTGTGATGTTCAGGGTCAAGGAATGAATCTGAACGCATGAGCCTGTCATGTCCCACAAGATAGACTTCTCCTGTTCTGCCAAGTCCTGTGCGTTCGTTCAGAACTGCCTGAATTTTCTCAAGGGATAACTGGAGAGCCACAACACCTGTCTGTTCCCTGCCGCTTATTATAGGAGCTGCAATAAATGCTGCCGGTTCGTTATTGGAAGGAGCATAGGGAGCAAAATCTTCAAACACTATTTCCCCTTTAAGAGCTTTTGCAACGGCTCTTCCAAGCCCGCTGTCCCTGTATCTGCCTGTTAAAAGATTTGTATGATAGTCAGCTTCCTTTGCATATGTGTATACACACATACCGCTCATATCAATGACAAAAAAATCATAGTATCCAGTGGCTTTTATGAATTTATCTATTATATCAGCATAACGTATGTATTCACTGCTTTTCTGACCTGATTCCATCTGGTAGCGGTATTGTGCCATACCCTTTGTGCAGATGGACCGGCTCTGCTGCGCCTTTATGTCCACCAGGCTCTGATCAAGAAACATTCTGACTGCCCGTGCCTTGTTGTTGCGGATGGCCTCAAGTTTGTCAATTCCCTGCTTTCTCATGGTGCTCACCGTTTCAACAAGAACACCCATATCACCTTTTCTCTCTTCAAAAAACCGTGTGATCTGGGCTTTCTTTACAGCCCGCATACTTTTGAGCTGATCATAGGCTGCACGCGACAATGCATTGCTTGATTTCACATAGGATATTGTACTTATGACCCCAAACGGGATAATCCCGACCAGCAGAAACAAAGCAGTTAATTTGAATTTAAGGCTCATATTTTTCATTATTCATTCTCCTGTATATTAATTAAAGATTTTCCTGTGATATGGGTTTCAAAACTTTCAAGATCGCCGGCAGACAGGACTTTATCAATATCAAGAAGAATTGTTACACGGCCCTGTGTCTTTGCCAGCCCCAGAATATAATCAGTATCAAGATCAGTGCCGAAATCAGGGGTTTCTTCTATTTCGTCATCTGCAATGTTGAGAACTTCAGAAACCGAATCAACAACAACTCCCATGAGAATTATCCCCATATCATTGTCGGTTTCCACAACAATAATACAGGTATGGTCTGTATATGATATTGCTTCCATCCTGAATCTGAGCCTGAGGTCAATTACCGGAATGACCTTTCCACGCAGATTTATGACCCCTTTTACAAATTCAGGAGTACGGGGCACACAGGTTATGGGCATCATTCCTATGATTTCCTTGACCTTGAGAATACCTATACCGTATTCTTCCATGCCCAGGGTAAATGTAAGATATTTTCCGGTCTTACCCGGAACAGCTCTTATAACCTTATCAATTGATTCGCCTGACCGGCCCATCTGCACCTTCCTCCATCATTAAATAAACTTGATTTATGCCATGCCATATCCAGGAAGCATCATTTTATTAATCACTTCACAAAGATCATCATATGAGTCACTTATACAGGTATAAAATCTGGGAGACAGTTTAAAAGCCCTGGAAAGAGTAAATTTTGACTCATCCGGAAGAATCAGGAGTATACGCCTGTCCTCCAGCAGTTCTCTTAAGGAAATCAGTTCCTCAAGCCTTGATCTTGAATCTGCGAACAATACAAACAAGGTGGTTTCATAACTGCCCTGATTTCTTTTCAGTTCTGCCACAAATTCCGTTATTGTCCGTATTATCCTGCGGTCTGCTTCCGGTAAGCACCCTGCAATTGCCTTCTCAAAAACTTTGCCCTGTTGACGTGCTTCACAATGGATAAAAAGGACAAGTGTCATTGTCTTTTCCTGCATTGTACAATATGATGATATTTGTTTTCTTTGTCTGATCCCGTATGAATCGGGTTGTATTTTCAGGTTTTTCATCTGGATACCTGATTATTCAATTAATATGCCAGTGCATATAATACAGATCAACTCCGCTCAGGCTCCTGAATTTCAGGATAGTACAGCCCACAGATCCTGTGCGGAACTGTCAGAAAAACATGACAATCAGAAAAACATGTCAGTTTTTTATGACATTTTTATATTGTATTTTTTCAAAAGAGAATAAAGATGCCCCCTTGAAAGTCCGGAAAGGCGGCAGGCCAGTCTGATATCTCCATCTGTATGGGACACAAGATGCATGATATACCGGCATTTCATTCTTTCAATGTATTCTCTGAACTGAAAAGCTGTTACATCAAGAGGTTCATAGGGTTTTACATCCCCATTGCCGGCAGGCTCATTCAGATTCATTTTATCCCTTATATTGGACAGCCTTATATAATCAGGAAGATGTTTTTCAAAAAGGGTATCTTCGCCAAATGCTTCGCTGCACGCATGATCCATTGCATTGAACAGCTCTCTGACATTTCCGGGCCAGTCATATTGAATCAGGCCCGCAACAAACTCATCTGACAATCTACGGGGCTCTTCATTGAAAAGCTTTCTTTTTCTGTCCAGGTGATACTCAACCAGCAGGGGAATATCAGGCTTGCGCTCCCTTAACGGAGGAATTTCAATTTTGATGGAGGCAAGCCTGTAATAAAGGTCTTGCCTGAATTCATCCTTTGCCATCATTTCAGGTATATTGCGATGGGTGGCTGCAATTACCCTGAAATCGCTGGAGATTTCCCTTCTGCTGCCGACAGGCCTGACCCTTTTGTCCTGCAATGCCCTTAAAAATTTTTTCTGAAGTTCCAGGGGAAGTTCTCCGATTTCGTCAAGAAACAGGGTGCCCTTGTCTGCTAGTGCAAGAAGTCCTGGTTTATCTGAATCTGCTCCTGTAAAAGAGCCCTTTGCATGTCCAAACAGAACGCTTTCCACCAGATGATCCGGCAAAGCTGCACAGTCCACAATAATAAAATCATTATGGCAGCGGGAGCTGTTGTCATGAACCGCCCTTGCAAAGATTTCCTTTCCAGAGCCTGTTTCACCTGTAATCAGCACAGGAGCATCAGTTCTCGAAGCCTTGAGTACAGCTTCAAAACAGGTATTGATCCTGCCTGTTCTTCCTATTATATTATTGCGTTTAAATGAGTGTGTGCAATTGGTCTTCTGTTTCTGCCTTCTGTATGAGACCGCCCTTTCAAGTGACAATTGAAATTGTTTGTGTGATCCAGTTTTCTGTATATAATCCCACACCTTTGCCTTGATGGCAAATTCTGCTGCCTTAGAATCATTTATACCTGTCATGACAATGATTTCAGGAGCATCAGGCAGTTCGTTAATATTGTTTATGATATCAAGTCCGCTTCCTTCCGGAAAATTTATATCAAGAAAAACCACATCAATGCCACCCGATGATATCATATCAAAGCCATGATTCAGGTTAAGACAATATGAAGGCATATGACCCATGCGTTCAAACCGTGATGCAAGGACCCTGCATATATGAATATCATCATCAATTATAAGAACTGCTGCCATACAAATTATCTTTTAAAATTAATTTATGACTCAATGGGCAGAATAATTTTAAATCCTGTTTCTTTTCCTTTAACTGAATTCACATGGATTGATCCGCCATGCTGCTGGATTATGGAATTTGAAATATAAAGCCCGAACCCTGTTCCCTTTGTGCTTTTGGAAGAAAAAAACAGGGTAAATATTTTCTGTTTTGTTTCCATATCCATGCCGCATCCGTTGTCATGGATATGAATCTCCACCTGATCATCATTTTTCATGATCCCGAACCTGATTTCGTGGCCTTTCTTATCTCTGTCAGCGACACATGCGTCAATGGCATTATCAATAATATTGATCAGGGCCACCATGATAAACTCCCTGTCCATGACAATGGTGTCAGGAGCATCAGTATCGAAACAGGTGAAAACTATATCTGTTCCTCTTAATTTCTGTTCTGCTGTTTTTCTTATATCAGCAATGAAATCACGTGTTTTTACAGCAGTCTTATTCAGCTTTCTGTCTCTTGAATACAATAAAATATCCATAATCATTTTCTTGATCCGGTCAATGGCCTTGTCAAGAAGATCAAGCCCTTCTTCCACTGTTTCATAGTCACGGGCTTTCAGGCCTGATCTGGCAACATATACACCTCCGTCAAGGCTGGTAAGCAGTCCTTTGATATTATGGGAAATTGTTCCTATCATAAGGCCCAGGGAAGACAGATGATCTGCCATCTTTGACTTTTCAAGGATGAGCATCTCAAGTTTCTGGGTGTATTCAAGAAGTTTCTGCCTTGATATGATTTTTTCCACAGCCTTTTCAATGGCGATTTCAAGAATATCGACATTTACGGGTTTTGTAATAAAATCAAAGGCATCGTGTTTAAGACTTCGTATGGTCAGATCCATATCGCCATGCCCTGTGATCATGAGCACCTGGGTTTCAGGATCTTCTCTTTTAATGCGCTTGAGCAGTTCTATACCGTCCATTACCGGCATCTTGATGTCTGTGATTACGATATCCGGACGATTTTCCCTGAATATATCAAGGGCCTTCTGCCCGTTTTCCGCAAGAAAAACCGTATATCCCGCATCCATTAATGCAATTTCAAAAACATCGCGGATGTCCTCTTCATCATCTGCCACAAGAATGGATATACTGTTTTTATCAGGCATCATCAGTTAATTGTCCCCATACACAAGTTCATCTCCATCATCTTCAGGCACTGGAAATGATACAATAAAAACCGCACCCCCTGATTTTCCGGACTCAACCCTGATGGTTCCAGAACAGTCCCGGACAATGCCGTAACTGATGGAAAGCCCAAGGCCTGTGCCCCTGCCGACTTCCTTGGTGGTGAAAAAAGGTTCAAAAAGCCTGTCTTTGGCATCCTTGCGGATCCCTGTCCCTGTATCATGTATCTCAATTACCACCATGTTGTCACAGACATCAGTAACAATTTTTATCATATCAGGTTCTGCGCTGTCTTTTCCCCTGGTTTCCCATTTTTCCTCAATTGCGTCCCTGGCATTCATGACAAGATTGATAAACACCTGCTCCAGCCTGTCCGGATCTGCCAGAATTTCAGGCAGAGAATCTTTTTTATTCCAGATAACATCTATCCCATGAATTTTCAACTGCTGATTGAACATTTCAAAGGTTCTCTGAAGCACCTCATTGAGATTTGTGGGCACAAGTTTTATTTCAGATTTTCTTGCAAACTGGCGCATGTGATGAATGATTTTGTCAGCTCTGTCCACGTTGGTGTCAATTTTTTCAATGAGTTTGCGAAAAATTTCTTCCTTTATTTCCTCATTTTCCCTGATTTTTTTCATGAAAAAACTGCTGGAAGATTTAATGACAGAAAGGGGCTGATTCAGTTCATGGGCTATGCCGGTGGACATTTCACCAAGGGTTGCCATTTTACTTGCATGCAGCAGATGCTGTTCAGCTTCAAGGCGCTTTGTGATATCATTGATGGTCACAAGAAGCACCTGCATGTCAGAATACCTGGACTGTGCCACCCACATGTCAACATAAATGAATTTTTCATCATCAATGCGGTGTTTGACCTTGTTAATCTCCTGGCCTGATTTCATTTTTATGACAAGTTCATCCCTTTCCTCGTCCATGAAAAAATCAGAAAATTCTTTTTTCAGCAGATTGCCCTTGTATTCACCGTATAATTCAACTGCCTTGATATTACAGTCAAGAATCCTGAAACTTTCTGCGTCAACAACAAACACAGGGTTTGAAATATTATTGAAAATAGCATGGTATTTTTCTTCTGATCTTTTCAGTTCAGCTTCAAGGCGGCGCCTCTGTGTGATATCAATGCTCATTTCCATTGCAGCAACTATATTGCCGTCAGCATCCTTCACAGGAGCTGTAATGAACATCCAATGCGTTTTTTCGCCATCTTTTCCCACACCTTCTGCTTCTCCGTAATGTGATCTGCCGTCCACAAAGGTCTGCTCCACAACACAGTCTTCACATTTTTCATCAAAGCCCTTATAGGCATGGTAGCAGAAAGTCCCGGGTTTGGGATCAAACCTTTCCTGAAACACCCTGTTCCACCTGATCAGCCTGTAATCCCTTGACTGAACCGTTATCATGCATGGAGCCATTTCAAAAAGAGACTGGTATTCGTTTCTCTGTTTTTTAAGCTCAGCCTGATCACGGCCTATCTGGGCTCCCATTTTTTTGATGGCTTCGGCAAGAAGGCCTATTTCATAATCCTTTCCAATATCAATTTTCTCGTCATATTTACCTTCTGCAATTTTTCTTGTCCCTTCAATCAATGTTTTGATGGGTTTTTTTACAAACTGCATGATGGCAAAAAATATAATTACAGATGTGATGAAAATAATGGAAAAAGCAAGCTTTATAATACCTTTTTTGATTTTTGAAATCTGCTGGTCTGTCTGCTCAAGAGACACCACAACATCAAGGGAACCTAAAATTTTCTGGTCTTCCGGATGAAAATGGCATTTTGTGGCACATCCTGGCTCATTGTAGATGGGCTGAACAATTCCAAGCACCCGGTATCCCTCAGGAGAAGTAAAAAAGCGCATCCTCTGCTTTAAGGCAAGTTCTGCCAGGGGCGGATCCTGTTTATGGCAGATATCACAGGATTCCTCTTTGATATCAACGATTTTATCTATTTCTTCCTTTCTGTTGGTAAATTTGATCTGACTTTCCTTGTTGTATATTCTTATACTCTCAATGCCCGGCTGATTGGCAATATTATTGATTATCTGTGTGATATCATCCCTGGAATTGAGCATCATTGCATAATGGGTGCCCAGTTTAATGGAATTTGCCAGGCGGTCAGTGCTGGCAATGACATTTTTCATGATCTGGGTTTTTATATTATTGATATTGAAATATGCCCATGCTGAAATGGAAAGTATGACAATCAGGCCAACGCTGAAAATCAGTTTTGATACAAGGCTGTGCTTGAGATATTTATAAAAATCTTTCATGCAATATTTTTTATCAGTTCCTCTGTGTTGGACAGATTAAGTTCAAGCCCTGCCTCACGGGCAGTGCTTCCCATGGCAAGGCATAAAAACTGTGGCAGAAAAAGCACTGGTATCTCAAGATCCATACCCTGATCCCTTGATATTTTTTTCTGGGCTGATTCAAGATTCATCTGACACATTGGACACACAGTTAAAATGGCATCAGCGCCTTTTGCAGCTTTTAAAATCTTTGTCACAAGGGCCTGTCCTGCTTCAGGCTTTGTGCTGGTATTGGAAGCTCCGCAGCACTGGGCTGCCATGTCCCATTCAAACACCTGGGCCCTGCATGCCTCTATCAGAGGCTCCATGGTACGTGGTTGTTCAGGGTCATCAAACACGACAAATGGCCTTAAACACTGACACCCGTAATACGGAGCAATTTTCAGCCCTGTCATGGGATTTGCAATTTTTCCCTTTATTTTCTCAATATCAATATCCCTGGACACAATATCCAGAAAATGCCTGACTTCAATATTTGATTTCAGCTCAAGATTGTCCTGTGCAAGTGCAATATTGATTTTTTCAAGAACCTGTCTGTCTGTTCTGATTTTTTCACAGGTTTTCTTCAGATTAAGATAACATGCGCTGCATGGAACCATAATCTGATCAGAACCCTCCATTTTTTCAGCAAGGGCAAGGGTTCTTGCAGGAAGCACATAGGACAGAAGACTGCTGTGCGATTCAGCAGCCGTGGCTCCGCAGCATGTCCAGTCATCAATTTCCTCAAGAGAAATATCAAGCATCTTTGCAAATAATCTTGTGGAAATATCATATTCCCTTGAACTGCCTTCCAGGGAACAGCCAGGATAATATAAATATTTCATTTTATTCCTCCAGTTGAGCCACTTTTTCAAATATTGCACTCAATTTGCCCCTGCCTTTTGAAGAAAAAT
>Ga0256846_1000828_pt1 | contig 11039 bp, 6 predicted proteins | sample TevniametaG_FD_189098 | JGI IMG/M metagenome (GOLD analysis project Ga0256846, IMG submission 189098) | Tube worm associated microbial communities from hydrothermal vent at the East Pacific Rise, Pacific Ocean - Tevnia | ecosystem: Host-associated > Annelida > Integument > Unclassified ...
GAAAAAATAAAAGAAAAATAGATGAACTATTGTATTATGGCACTATTGCCGCTTAATTATTTAACGAACTATTGTTATAATATATATTTTTATATTACATGTTAATACCAACAATATGGCAAAAATAACGCGTAGTAAATTTAAAAAAAGTATTCTTGGCGGATTTTTTTTATTCTTAATAGCTCTATTTTTTATTGAATTTTCTACATTATTAATTTATTTAATATTTGAAGGAGAAATAAATTTATCTAATATTTTTAATGTAAGTGAATTCACAATAGCCATAGCATTTTTATGGATATGTTTATTAAGAGGAACTACCTTATGGTATTATAAAGGTTGGGCTATTAAGCAAAATATATTTCACTTAAAATACCATTTTAACATTAAAATCTTATTTTGGATTCTTTTATCTATAATAATTGCAGGTATTGTTAATCATGGTTTTTCAATACCCGCTTTAAACGAAATGCGAATCCTCAGTTATTGGGATTACTTTAACCGTAATAATGATTGTATGCTTGGAGTTGCTAATTTTGGACTTCAATATATTTACTATATACTGGAAGGTATATTAATGATTTTTATGATTGATGCATTTCAAACAGCAGGTGAAGAAAAATCTAATTTTCATTGGATACCTTGGGGTGGTATTGTACTTGCAATATTATGGGGAGCTAGTCATTATTTTACAAAAGGTACTTCAACAATGATATGGGGAATTAAAGTAGGTATTATAACCGGAATAATTTACTTAATTAGCAAGAAAAATTTTTGGTCTCCTCTAATATTTTGGATGTCTATAAATATCCTTTAATTAGAGTTTATCTATAATTATATTCAAGTTTATAATTTTAAAATAATTCTCAATATGCTACTCTTCCTACATCGAAAATATCTGTTTGAAAATTAACAATAATTTGTTATTTTTATTGTTAGAACTAATTGTCCCGATATTCATGATTTTTTTTAAAACAAATCCTTTTATAAGGCTGTTGTTACCTTTTATTGCAGGTATTATTATTCAGTATAACTTGCATTTTGATTATCTCTTTTTTCTTTACGGAATAATTATACTTACCTCATTACTTATTATTTTTACTCTTACAGCAGTTTCTTACAATTTGCAATTTGTAAAAGGTCTGCTTATAACATTAATTTTCATCAATATAGGTATTGTTACAGTTGGCATTAAACACAATATTGTACTGTGTAACGATAATGTTGAAATGAAATTTTCGGGAACGGTTGTAAAGAATCCTGTTGATAAGGATAAATATTTTAAAACCGAGATAAACATTACCGAATATGCAGATAAAAACAATATTTACAACAATAATTTTAATGTTGTTGCTTATTTTGAAAAATGCAATAATATTTCAGCAATACAGGCAGGTTCAGCAATAAAATTTAAAACAAAACTGCAAAAAATAACAAACCGGCAAAACCCTTTCGGGTTCGATTTTTCAAAATATCTTTTGCATAAAAATATAGCCTATTCAGTTTATTTAAAAAAAGATGAATGGCATCTAAAACCACTTTATAATACCGGTAATATTAGATATTATGCTTTAAATCTGCGAAAAAAAACAATAGACCTATTTGAGAAAAACAATATTGAAGGAAATAATTTGGCTGTATTATCAGCTCTTACACTTGGATACAAAAGCAGTTTAAATTACGAAACAAAGCAAGAATACGGCAAAGCCGGAGCTATGCACGTGTTAGCTGTGTCGGGATTACATGTAGGTATAATTTTTTTAATCGTTTCATTTTTATTTAAATGGACAACCCGTTTCAAATCATTAAAACATTTGAAAACAATAATTACTGTTCTTGCAATATGGGGATATGCTTTAATAACAGGATTATCACCATCGGTAGTGCGGGCATCGGTAATGTTTACTTTTATCCTTGCGGGGATGCTATTAAATCGCCGAATTAATATTTATAACTCAATAGCCGCATCGGCATTTTTCATCCTTCTTTTTAATCCGCTGTTACTGTTCGATGTGGGATTCCAACTGTCGTATGTTGCAGTAAGCGGGATAGTACTTTTTTATCGAAAAATTTACGGATTATTATATTTTAAATATAAAATTTTCGATTGGCTTTGGGCTTTAACATCGGTTTCGATAGCTGCTCAATTATCAACTTTCCCGATAACGATATATCATTTTCATCAATTCCCTGTTTTGTTTTGGTTGTCAAACATTATTGTGTCAATATCGGCTATACTGCTGATTATTTTAGCAATATTGCTGGTTATATTTTCGTCATTATCAATAGCAGCAACTGCTTTAAGTTATATTATCAACGGTATTCTAAATTTTAATACCATTTTTATTCATAAAATAAGCTGTTTGCCTTTTTCTATTATCAATAATTTAAACCTGACTCCCGAAAAAATAATATTTTTTTATTTAACAATTTTTTGCATCTACTTATGGATAGAGAGTAGAAAATCGGCACCTCTGTTTATTGCTTTACTAAGTATTTTTGCCATAGGAATAACAGGTGCTTTTAATATGTATAAAACAATAAACAGAAAGGCAATTTGTGTTTATCAAATAAAAAATGAGACAGCAATTCAGTTTGTTGACGGTGAAAAATCAATATGGTTTACATCTGATTCTGATAATAAATTTTTAAAAAAACTGATAAAAGATGCCGATATTTTTTGGAATATAAAAACCGATTGCAAATATATTTTACAAAACACAAATGACACTTTAATTCTCAACGGTAATTTATATTACAATTCGGGTTTTTGGCAATTTAACGGTTACACCGGATTCATATTAAATTCATATTCGCAATTACCTGTTTATAAACCTAAAAAAGTGAACTTAAATTATTTAATAATAACAAGCAATCCGCCTTATGAATTATCAGATATTCCCGAAAATATTATTTATAAAAACATTATTATCGATGGTTCGGTATCCGCTTGGAAAGTTAAACAGTATCTTAAAAATAAAATCTTACCTGTTTTATATACAAAAACAGACGGAGCATTTATAAAACTTTAAGCACTTTATAAATAAGCGAGAGTTATTAAAACACACGCAAAACAGACTTATAATAATAAGTTGGATTTAATTTTCTTAAAAATCGGTGCAAAGCGACAGGTAAAATACCCGCGGTAAAACTCTGCCGCCGTCAATTCCCCAAGCCCAATCGGTGCGGATATAATATCCGAGCAAGCGACTGCGTAAGCCAAATCCTACACCTGCAACTATCGGTGAACGTTTACGGTCAACAACAACCCTTACAGGTTCTTGATAAATTTCGCGATAATCGTAAGCATTTACAGCATTTACAGGATTAAATCCTTCCCAAGCCGAACCAAAATCAGAAAATCCGACAATCATAAAGTTATTCAAAAAATCGTTGTTAATGGGGCGATTGAAAATATAACGGACAATAGGCCAACGAAGTTCAAAATTAGCAACGGCAAAACTGTTACCGTTTCTTACGTTTTGCACAAATCCTCGCATATTGGTTGCCACTGCTTGAAATACCCAATTTTTGTCGTTATCAATACGTGTAAAATAATCAAACGTAGGTGTTTTGTTGCTGAAATTCATCCAGTTATCAACTCCGCCGAGATAATAAATAAGCAACGATTTTCCGAACGAAGTGCTGTAGGCAAAACGGCTTGCAAATACCAAATCGCGATGAATATGAATATAATTTCGCACATCGGTACCTACAACAAACAGGTGCGAACTTTCACCTGTTCCCATATTATTGTAGTATTCGCCAAATACTTTTAATCGTGTACCGTCGTATAAGTTAAGAGCTAACTTTCGGGTATTATCAAGAATATATTCGGCTTTAAGTCCACCCCAAAATTTAAAATCGTTGGGTTTGTTAAGCGAGTTTTGGTCGAGAGCTTTATAAACTTGTTCATCGAACCTTGCCGATACTGTTGCTCGCAAAGCCTGTATTTGGCTAAACGGATATTTGAATACCGTCATAAATTCATTGGTGAAAATTTTTGAATAGTAGTATTGCGATGCACTTTCAAATACTTGACGGTGATAGATATACTGTTTGTCAAGTCTGTTTTTTAAATCTTCAATACTCAACAAATATTCGTTAGATTCAAAATCGATACTGAAACGTATTCCGCCGGTAATTTTATAATCTTCAAACAGGTCGATGGCTCCCACTTTTGTAAGAATATTAAACCCCGGATTAAAATAAAATGCACTTCCCGTAAATGCTTGATACGATTGATTCATAAAGCCGAAATCAACTTGTGTTACAAGTAAATTGGAGTAAAAATTGGTAAAATAAACAAGTTGTTTAGGAAGCATAAAAACATTATTATTCTTATCTTTCTTTGTGTCATTTTCAAAATACTGTTTCTTCTCAATTTCAAAAACATAATTATTAATATCAACAAGTGTATCATTAAGCCATTCGGGAACAATATCAACTTCGTTGCTTTGAGATTTATATTCGTCTATTTCAGCTTGCAGTATGCTGTCCAATTCACGTTTCTCAATATAGTGAGTTTTAAACCATGTATCCTGAAATTCATCAGGTTTGGGACGCAACGAAGGGTTAACCTTATTGGTAAATAATGAATATCGTTTTATATGTTTCTCTGCATCGATAAACTCACGGGTAAATTTATTGTAATCGTAATCGAGAATACTGAAAGCCCTGTTACTTATGGGATATGTTTTGGTAAATTTTCGATAGTGAATAGCAGTATCAATAAAACTTATTGTGCTGTCGTAAGCAACAAAGCCCCTGTTATTTATCCCGTTAAGGTTAGTCAGAAAAAAATATTTATTTTGCTTATATTCAACGGGTTTAGTTTCGTCAATATAATTGGTTTTGGTTAGCCGTGTAAGTTTACCGTTTCCTTTGTAGTTATACACAAAAATATCATAATTCGGCTGCACGGAACACACCTCTTTTTTATCTATCTTTACTGTGTTGGTATCTCTGTTTGATGAAAATATTATTTTTTTTGAGTTATCGATAAATTTCGGATTAATATCGTCAGCAATATCATTTGTTATTCGCTTAAATGAACTTGCGGGAACCGAATAAACAAAAATATCGGTATATCCGTCTTGCACTGCCGACAATACTATCTCTTGCCCATCTTTCGAGAAACTGTAATCAAGCACCTTTCTTAAATAAAAAATCTCTTTATGAGTAATTTCCTTAGTTTCAATGTTGTAAAAATCGAGCCAAATGTGCCCTTTACGTTCGTAAATATAAGTAAGGTAAGTTCCCGACGGATGCCATGCCAATACCGGAAATGAGTAGTCGGTAATTTGCTCTAACTTATTTTCGCGTTTTATTATTCGTTTTGTTTTGCCTGTTGCAACATTATACAGCCATATTTTATATTGCCCCTCTTGGTTTGTTGTGTAAGCAATATATTTGCCGTCGGGCGACATTTTCAATTGGTTATAAACATATTTTTTCTTTGGCTTTTTTACAAAATACTCACTATCATCGGGTTCTTTATTGCGTTCTGCAACTTCATCTTGATATCGTCCTTGATAATAGTAAAACCAATCGTTTAGCACATCTTTGAGCGGCATTCCCAACACATACAAAAATCCCGACTCAACACTTTTTGAAACACGTGTCATATAAACTATTTGCGATACTATCTGCTCGCCGTAAGTTTCAGAAAGATACCTCCATAACGAATGCCCTGCAATTTTTGCATCTTCGCCATGCAAGCGATGTATTTTTTTTGTTTTACTCTTCAACATCAACGATTTAATTTTCACCTCAGTATCAAAATCGGCATCGTATGCAATGTAAGATATAAGTCCGGGTACAAACCATTCGGGCAAGTTAAGCATTGCCGACGACGATACTCTGTTGCGAAAACTTCCGCCGTAAAGCATTTCGTTAATCAAAACTTGAGCTATTGAAGCACGTATCTGTTTTTTTAGTTTGTTGTGGTCACCTTCGTAGTAAACAAAAACTTTATTGTCAACTATTTTGGTTACTCCGCCAATATTATAATCTTCGTTTCCGGTAACAAGTCCTATATTACTTTGGCGAAATTCACTCTGTTTATTATAAACAATAAATATTATCCGCCGTTGCATAATCTCTTCCAGCGAATATTCTATCCTCTCAATTTCGTCTTTTGCCACAAGCGACACATATTCGGCAAGTTTATCGCCACCTACGTAAAAATAAGTGTCGAATTTTTGGAATCGGTAATATTGCCAATAAAAATCGTTGTATTGAACACGGCTTTTACCAAATGTCATTTGATGTCCGTTGTAAAATTGAGCCAACAGTGAAAACGGTATTTGCAAAAGCAATAATAAAAAAATTATATGTAAAATTCTTTTTCTCAATAGTCAACAATTTTATAACAAAGATAATATTTATAATATTTTGTTTTTTGTCTTATTCATTATTAAACCTTAATTCTGCAACTAAAATAACTAAACAACCGACAGTCACGGTGTGAGTCTCATTTTTAATTACTCTTAAATTATTATTAAACATTGTTTAATCAACAACTCACGCCGTGACTTGCGGATTTGAAATTAAATAAAATCAGAGTATTTTATTTAACAATGTTATATTCTCAAAAATAAATATAATTTTAAATTTTAAGAACAAATTATTTTGCCCGCTGTCTTACCACATCATAAATCAATACCGATGCGGCAACCGATACATTAAGTGATTGTATTTCACCTAAAATAGGAATTTTTATCAGATAATCGCACAGTCTGATAACATCGTTACTCAAACCCGTATCTTCGGCTCCCATAACTATGCAAACGGGTTTGTTAAAATCGTGACTGTAATAATTTTCGCTTGCCTTTTCTGTTGCTCCAAACAGTGTAACTCCGCTTTGTTGAATATATTCAAGACCTTGTTTAAGGTTAGCTACCTTACAAACAGGTAGTTTGTGCAATGCTCCGGCAGAAGTTTTTACGGCATCGGCACCAATTCGCACCGAACCTTTTTCGGGAATAACTATGGCATGCACTCCCGCACATTCGGCTGTTCGAACTATTGCCCCGAAGTTACGCACATCGGTAACTCCATCGAGAGCCAAAATAAACGGTGTTTCACCTTTTTCAAAAACATTTGCAATAACATCTTCAATTTTATGAAAAGTAACAGGCGATATAAAAGCTATTACTCCCTGATGATTTTTATGTGATACACGATTTAACTTTTCTTCGGGAACATACTGAAACGAAATACTGTTTTCTTTTATTTCCGTAATTAATTCTCTGTAAAGTTCACCTTTCAACCCGCGTTTTATCAATACTCTGTCAATATCTTTACCAAAACGTATTGTTTCTATTACTGCTCTTATCCCGAATATTAAATCGTCTTTATCTCTCATTTTTATATGTTAAAAATATTTATTTAAAAAGGTATTCCTATATTAACTGACCAAAAAAATTGTTTTTTGTAAAAATTCTTTGACATTATTACACGTATAGGACCAAATTTGCTTTGCATTCCGGCTCCAATACTCCAACTTGTAACGTAATTATTTTCAAATTCATTTTCATAATCGTATTCAAAATCCGAATAATCAACAAAATACATATGATAAATACCTCCGCTCAGATACAATTTTTTCATAAATTTATATTGCCCTTGCAATCCCATTGTTACATAACTGTCACACGATATATAGTTAGTATTGATACCCGGAAAATTATAATTATTAGGTCGTAAACTGTAATTTATCCCGCCAAGGAAAAATTTTTCGGTAATAAAAGCCTGTGCCGACACTGTGCCCAACGACAGGCTTGGAATAAGCGAAAAATGCTTAAAAAACAGTATGTAATGTTTCCACTGAAGATTAAAAATAATATTTTCATGCATTACATTTTTCAAGATATCAGAAGTATCAGGGCGATTCCATTTTGTATTAAGTGTATATTTCAAAAAGGTATTAAAATAAATACCTTTTGTGGGGAAATAATTATCGTTGAGCCTGTTAAGCGATATTGAAAAATTTATGTAATTATAATTAAATCTTACAGAATTTACATCGTAAAGCAACTCAACACCATCGCGTAACATAATATTGTTAAACAAAATTCCATATTTGGCACTAACAACAAAATTCCGAAAAGGTGCAATAGCTATTTGTCCGTTAATATCAGCCAATGTATGAACAAAATGTCCTAATTGATAAGATACATCTTGGTCTTTAATTATATCGGGGATTTTACTCATTTGTAAATATCCGTTAGCCGAAAATTCAAAAATACGGTTATTAATAGGATAATATTTGTATCGAAACAGTGCTCTGGGATGTTGTGAAATTGAAAATTTTGCTTCGCCTATTGTTGATTTTATAAACAAATTATTGTAATAAATTTTTAATAAAATATCGGGACCGTAAGAGTTATCGTAATGTAAACCTACTCTCATTTCACCTCTCGGTTTTTCCTGAACATGAATTACAAGAGTATTTACAGAATCTTTATTTGTAAAATAATATGTAATTTTGGTAAATAACCACGATGAATAGAGTTTTTTAATTGCCTTATCTATCTCATCAGCAGTATAAGATTTACTGTTTTGCAACTTACTCATACGTATAACTCTAATACTGTCAATACGTTTGCAATTTTCAGCTACAATTTTATCAACAAATATTTTGGTAGTATCAATATACGGTTTTATAGTATCGGGGAAATTTATTAAAGTTGATATCTGTTTTAATTTATTTATAACATCAGGTTTAGAAGCAGCTGTTTCTCCTGCTTTTATTATCTCTTTTGTTTTAACAAAGTCACTTGCCGAATAATTTTTCAAATCGGGAAATATGGTTAAATTGGCTTTTTTCACTTGTTCTTTTGAATCTTTTATTCCTTCGATAACCGAACTTCTGGTAAGAATACTCACCATTGATTTTAATTCGGCTTTTTTTGGTTTTGTTTTAAATCCCGTATATGAACCGATAATAATATCCGCACCCAAATCAATACACTGTTGCACGGGATAATTTATGGTTACACCTCCGTCAACAAGCAACATTGAGTCTTTATCAACAGGCACAAAAATAGTAGGAATAGCCATGCTTGCACGCATAGCTTCCGCCAGATTTCCTTTACTGAAAATATATGGTTTGCCCGAAATAATATCTGTGGCAACACACCGATAAGGAACAGGAAAATCATCAAATGTTTTATAAGTATTACTTTGCCAAACTAATTTTGAAAACAGAGCCTGAACTTTTTGTCCTTCAATAATTCCCGAAGGTAATGTGGGTTTGTCATTTTTACTAAAAGGGATTTTAAGCGGATAACCCGGATAATCGTTTTTTTCAAGAATTGATATTTCACGTAATTTAATATCATCTGACAATAAGTCGTCCCAGTCGGCAGAAATTACAATATCCTCTATTTGTTTAGCAGTATATCCCATAGAGTACAAAGCTGCAACTATTGCTCCCATGCTTGTCCCTGTAATATAATCGGGGTGAATATTATATTTTTCAATAACTTTTAGCACTCCTATATGAGCAAAACCTTTGGCTCCGCCACCACTCAAAACAATTCCTATTTTAGGTTTACTGTCGGTAGAATCTTTTTTTTGAGCATCAACAAAAGAAAATGTTACCAACAATAATAATGTCAGTATATATTTTTTATAATAAAACATACTGTTAATCATTTTTTACGGATTTAATGAAAAAACTCTGCCGTCACGCCAAGTTGATATTGCCGAATACCACATTCTTGCATATAAATCGGAGCGTTCAAGAATAAACACATCGCCGAAAACGGGATGCTTTTCGCGATAAAAAAAGAAACTTGTAATTTCATTTGCATGTTGTCCGTAAACCCACTTTTCACCGGTGTCGGTTTTTTGAATATACGACGGAGCTCCACATATAACATAAATCATTCCTCTGTCGGTTTGCCAACCTTGCCGATAATCAGCAAAATAGTAATTGGCAAGTTGAACACGATTATAATAAACCCGAATTAACTCACGAGCTTTATCAACATTGTTTGCTATTCCCAGCCAAAAAGAATCAACGGCTACCTTTGGTGTTGTGTGTTTTTTTATTTTTTTCAGTTCCCTGGATGATGCAATATATGCGATAGGCTTTAAAAGTTCTATAGGAGTTTTTACATACGGATAAGATTTGTTGTAACAAGAAAATACTTTCCCTTTTAATGAACCCGGCTCCGAAAAATAGTAAGTTCCTTTGTTTTTAAAACTAAAAACAGCCGTATCAATACCTTTTACTATCCACGATGAATCAACAGGCACAAGTGTAAGTGAAATATCTTTTTGAATATCAGGCGGTAAAGGCAAAATAGTATCAGGCTTGTAATAAGTTACTCTTACATCTTGCAAATTGTTTAATTCATGTTTAATTCTAAATGTATCAACAGGTGAAAACCAATTGTAAAAATATGGATTACCGAATTTTGAGATAAACATAAAATTGCTTGCTCCATTTGTATGTGAATAGTCGTAATCCAATACGGTAGAAACAATATTTCCGCTAAGGTTATCGCTTAAAAATATTTCAATAATATATCTCCCTTGTTTAGAAAGACGCACAGGAACATATCCGAGAAATTGCTTATGTGGTGGTGATTTTAATCTGAAAGTGCTTGTAAGGCTGTCGATAATTTCAACCGATGAATAGCTGTTGGTAACTCTAAAAAACAACGATACATTTGCTGTAGGTACAGTATCTATTCCCAAAACGGAATAAGCAAATTCCTTCGGGAAAAATCTGAAATATAATCTTACATCGTCTGCCGATTTTTGATAAATAAAATATTCGGGATGCATTGTTCGCTGTCCGGGATTATACAAATCAGCATAGTTTCTGTTATTAATGGTATCGTAAACGGTTACGCATGAGTTTATTAATATTAAAAATAAAGATACTGCTATAAGCGAATAATACCTGTATTTAAAGTTTTTTTTATCCATTCAAATAAAATCAATGCAAATTTTTACAAAATATTCTATAAATATAAGTTGTAAATACAGGATATTAAAATAATTATTGTTTTTGTTTAAAA
>Ga0256846_1000829_pt1 | contig 11020 bp, 10 predicted proteins | sample TevniametaG_FD_189098 | JGI IMG/M metagenome (GOLD analysis project Ga0256846, IMG submission 189098) | Tube worm associated microbial communities from hydrothermal vent at the East Pacific Rise, Pacific Ocean - Tevnia | ecosystem: Host-associated > Annelida > Integument > Unclassified ...
CACCTGAAAAATTTTCTTGTAACAATTGCTTATGCACTTAATGCAAAGACAGATAAATTGAGAATTTTCATTAATCCGAATCTTGTAAAACTACACGACTTTTCAGATAACAAAAAAAACACCCCTTGGAATTATTCTGGAAGACCCGATTCCAGTCTCTCTATAAAAGCTCTCCCCGGATTTAGACTAAAAGGTGGATTATCCAGATTAAATATTGCTTTCTCCTCGGTTTGGAGAGATCAAATGCTTGCAGGAAATATAATATTTGACATGGATTTCATAGAATCCGTATTTACAAATTTGCTTAACATGTATCCGTATGTAGAATTGAAATATTTTCCCAAATATGTTTCACTGCTTATTAATTATGGTGTCAATTTGATGGATAACGGAAAAAATATCCCAAATATCAAGAAAAAACTAAAATCCGAATCCGGAAAATTCATATCAGGGAACTCCTACAAGAACATAATTGATTACCTTGACGGAAAAGCAAAGAAACCCCTCCTTTTTTATGATCAATACTTTAAATTAGGGAGAAATTTTTTTAAGTACAAAGATCTGCTTGATACGTTTTATGCAAAAGATGAACTAAAAAAATTCTTTCAACCCCGTTTAAAGGCAAAGTTAAAAAAAGAGAGAAAATGGTTCGGGAATATTTACTTTAAAAGTTTCGGATCACTAAAACCTAAGTGGCGTGAATCCTTTCCTCCTGAAACAGGAAATCTCATTAAATCCGGAGCCCCTAACGGTGAATTCTTTCGGGAATTCAAGATGAAGCTTTCCTACCTCGCACATAAGAAAAAATACCCCCCCGTAATGTATGGTCATTTCCTTTTTAATTACTTAATTACAACTTTCCCAAAATATTATCAACAAAATTACAACAAAGATTACTATACAACATTTTTTGTTTTCAACATTTTAAATAATGCAAATTTGAGTAAGATCATTAAACGATATCAGAAAAAAGGATATGTGAGGCTAAGATGAATACTATAAAATTTATATTAGTATTAATACTGATTTTCCCTGTTTTCGGACGGGAATCGGAAAAGGTGGAAAACTTGGAAATGAAATTTACTTCTCCCAAAAGTAATGATATTTGGATAGGGAAGAAAAATATTGAAATTGAAATTTTCGGCATCGAAACAAATAAAATTAAATCCGTTGAACTATTTTTAGACGGTAAATACATAAAAGAGTTTAATAAACCCCCGTTTTTATTGAGATATGATTTTGGTAACTCGCCCAAAAACAGGACTCTAAAAGCAATATTAAGGGATTATGAAGGTATCCTTCTGCGAAGAGAGATATCTTCTTATAAATATGATGACATTCAAAGTGTTAATGTTTTGGAGATGGGGATTCCAATCGCAGTAATTGACAAACATGGAAATTATGTAAAAGGTCTGACAAAAGAAAATTTTCAGCTTTTCGAAAACGGAAAAGCTGTTGAAATATCGTATTTAAACCTTTTGGGAAAAGGGAAAAGCAATTTCCGCCTTATACTTCTCATTGATATCAGTTCATCCATGAAAAACAAAATGGACTACATTAAAGATGCGGCAAAAATGTTCCTTAATGATCTTATGCAAAAAAATGATAAAGCCATAGTTGTTTTTTTTAATCATGAAGTTATTGAGGATACAGATTTTTCAACTGATATTAACGAACTGGTAAATTCCATCTCTCTTGCATTCCCATTTGGTGCAACTTCATTATACGATGCAATTGCTCACTGTATAAATCTCGTAAAGGGGGTAGTCGGAAGAAATATTATAGTAGTATTTTCCGACGGAGAAGACAACAGCTCTTTTATTGACCCATACACATTGATGAAAAAGGCCGAAAAATCTAATACGGAAATATATTCTATCGGGAAACGGACATACTCTTTATCATCTGACGATCAGTACAAAACACTCCTCGAAAAAATTGCAAAATCATCAGGAGGAATTTCATTTTTCTTTGACCACGTTCGTGAAATAAAAAAAGTTTATAAAAAAATCAGGAATGATATTCAGGCAAAATATCTCCTTTACTTCTCTCCTGAGAAAAAAGGGAAAATAAAAACATTTAGAAAAATATCCATAAAACTGAAAAACACAAAAAAATATAAAATTCGAACCATTAAAGGCTATTACTATTAAGGAAAACCAATGAAAAAAAAGATTATTATTACCGTTGTTTTAGGACTATTGTTATACGGAAATATCAGGACTCAGCAGAATAAAAATAAGATCAGAGAGGAGATATCGATAATAAACATAGAGATACCTGTACGAGTATTTTGTAAAGGTAAATCGGTTGACAATTTAAAGAAAAAAGATTTTTCTCTAATCGTGAATGGGAAAGAAAGAGATATAGTCGGATTTAATATAATAAGAAAACAAATTCTCATTAATAAAACAGGGATGTCCGAATCAAAAGAGCTTCCGCCAAGATATTTTGTCCTTGCTATCAATATAACAAATTTTTCTTCAGATATAAAAAAAGGGGTCGATAACATATTAAAAAAAATAATAAGGAAAAAAGATTCAATGTTATTATTCATTAACAACAAAACCCTACTTTTAAAACATTTCCAGGATAAGATCGAAGCAAAAGAGAAAATCTATAATTTGATAAAAACAGAAAGTATAAAAGCAAGAAAAAGGATGATTTTATATTTTAATCAAATTGAGAACGAGATCAACATGACTAAATTTAGCCTTGCTATGAAACGGTCGGAAGGTGGAAGGTCGGCAATAAATGTTAACCAAGATATCTATTATATTTCAGATTTTCTAAGAAAATATCTGATTATTTGGAAAGATTATAAGAATAAATATCTAATACCTGATGTCAAAACTTATCTTATGTTTTCAAAACATTTGCAAAGAATCCCTTTGAAAAAATGGGTAATAAACTTCTACCAACAAGAAGTATTCCCAAAAATAGTAATGAAAGGCGAAATAATGAGGATAATTCAATCCAAGATAAATAAATGGCAAGCCAGTACAAATACGGAAGTGGTAACAAATTCAAGGATCGTTTCCAGATTGGTGAGTGAAATAAGGAGAGAACTTAATATATCCGATAGTTTTCCTACAAAAGAGATATCAAAAATATTCACAAAGGTAGGTGCAACATTTCATTCTATCTTTATCAGTACAAAGATGCCAACATTCAGTAAAGATATTGAATATAAAATGATTTCCACCGATCTTGAAAACAATCTTCGAAACTTAACAAAAATGACAGGGGGAGTGTTGGTAAAATCAAACAACACGGAGATAGCACTTGATGCAATCATTAATAAACTTGATATTTTTTATATCCTTAATTTTTCGCCGAAAGAAGGGGAAAATTTAAATTCCATTAAAATTAAAGTACATAAAAGAAAACATAAACCGATTTATGACAACAATATACGGACGGAATTTACAAAAAAAATTGCAAGTAGCATAATCAATTTCAAGGATACGGAAATCAAGTTAGGAAATTTGGAATTTAAAAATAAAAAATTATCACTTATCTTAAGAGGATTTGCTAAAAAACAGACTAAAAGAGGATATCTCGGAGCGGTCAACCTTCATATCAGAATAAACAACATGCAGGATACTCCAATATTCGACAAAAATAAAAAATTCAACACTAAAGGTGATGAAACTAATATTTCACTTGAATTTAATTGGCTTAAAAAAGGGAGATATGAAATATTGGTTGAAGCAAAAGATATTCTAACCGGAAAAACGGCATCGGATTTTATACTGATAAAAGTTAATTGAATATTCTCCCAAATACATGAACTTCTTATTCAGGCTGAACGCTGAGTATTGAGTTTGTATCCAGATTGTAGAATTTGCTAATAATTTCATATAACTTCCGATTTTCTTTTACCATAATATCGGGTCTTTCAAAAAAATATTCCGTAGCAACCGCAAAGAACTCGGCCTCATTCGATCCTGCATATTGACGAAGAAAAGATTTTCCCTTTTTGACCCTTTCTCTCTCCTTTTCCATAACAGCTATCCACTCTTCCGTTTTTCCGATATTCGTCCCTATTAAAGGGACTCCGTCAACAAAAGGATTCTCAAAATCGAAATAATGTGCTATCTCGTGCAGAAGAGAATTATACCCGTCCATTGAGTTATAAAAACTCTTCTTTAGTATCTCTTCCGTTACAAGAAGAGGTCTTCTCTTACCTGCCATCCCCGCTATATCACCTTTATGAAGGTTATATTCCGGATCGAAAGTCTCTCCGGGATATACAACTACCCCGTCTAAAAACGGTGGCTCCCAATCAGGTCTTCCATGTAGAATGGTTGCAACACCAAGTGCAATAAGTATTTTAGTAGTTATACCCACTTTTTCTCCCCTTACTCCCGTTACACTATGTTCTTTTAGAAAAATTGCCACATCTCCCTCAAAATGCTCCCTACCTTCATCACTCAGACAATTATAAAACCTTGAATATTTTTTGATAATATCTCTCCATTCGTTCGAAAAAGGTTTCCTTAAGATACGAAATCTACCTATCTCTTTTTTAACAGAGATAAATAGATAGAGGAAAGGAGTAACCAAAGAAAGGATTATTACCGATCTGCTTCCACTATAAACAGATAAAAACAACCCTATCAAAGATATTAAAAAAAAATAGATTATCTTAAATATGAATTCATTCCCGCATATAATGTTCATAAACTTTTCCTAATTCCGCCCGATCCTATCATCCGAATATTTTATCCAACTCTTTCGGCATTTCCGGTCTCCTTCTACTATTTAATGATGTTCCGAATACTTTTGCTTTTACAACCAATGTTTCTTCCGGACTCTTGACTATTCGCTGAATAAAAATAAATCTTAGCGGAGAAATCTTTTCCATAGTTGTACCAATTACAAACTTATCTCCGCTCATAAGAGGTGATTTATAATCCAATTCAGTCCTAATAACCGTTAACATAATCCCCCTTCTCGTTAATTCACCGAAATCTATCCCTATATCTTTTAGGAGAAGATGACGTGCATGTTCAAGATAATTTTGATAAACGGCATTATTTACAACTCCCTGCATATCACATTCATAGTCTCTAACATAAAACTCCGACTTATGTTCTATTTTTTTCATTTGCACCTCTTATTTCCTGTTGAACAACAATGTACTATAAATAACATATTTGTTTACTATTTTATCAGAATCAATTAAGAAAATTAATTTTAGCCTGTTTTTTCCGATTTGATTTACGGTTTTGACTTCAAACAACTTGTTTGTTATAGTAAATAAAACGGTAAATACAGGGAGAGAGAAATAACCTATTTTAGCAGTAATTAAATTCTTTCTAATGTTTTACCTCGGTTTACTTTTAAATAAATTAGGAGGTAACTCGTATGATTAAAGGAATCGTTAAGTGGTTTGACCCGCAAAGAGGGTTCGGATTTATTGAAATGGAAGGAGAAAAAGATATCTTTGTTCATCATACGGAGATTCAAAGTGAAGGATTTAAAACTCTTAATGAAGGTCAAGAAGTTGAATTTGAAATAAAAAGTAATGAAAAAGGTAATTATGCAGCAAATGTTGTGAAAATTTAGTCCTTTGGAAACAAGATAAGTAAGATTTCGGTATAATTTGAAAGTTTTTTGTTCAAAAAGTTGAATTTGCTTTTATAAATTTATAAAATTTTGAAAAATATATTATGGGAGGTAGAAATGAAGTTTAGAAGAAATCCGGTACAATCATTTATTAGAAATTTTTTCAGATGGGGAATTGCAATTCCGTTGTGGTATTTCATCGTATGGCCGATGTTCAAGAAATTCACGGATAGTATGGAAGCCACTCTCAACAAACCACCGGATCCGGGCCAGATAGCTCTTGGTGTAATCTTAACATTTGCTATTTTTTGGATTTCAAACACTATCGCAAAAATATTTAATATACTTCCCGAATGGGAAAGGATTGTTCTTCTAAGATTGGGAAAATCGATTGGGACTAAGGGACCGGGTTTTTTTATAATACCACCTTTTATTTATTCCATTGCAAAGATAATTGATATTAGGATAACCACATATGAGGTCAAAGCAACAAGAACCTTAACAAAAGACAATGTACCGATTGATGTAGTTGCAGCTGTGGAACTTGAGATAGAGGACCCTGAGAAAGCTGCAATTGCAGTTAAAGATTATTGGAAAACCACCGAGTGGGCTTCAATGGAAGCATTGAAAAGTTCAATAGGGAAAAACGATCTAAGACCTCTCTTGAGTGATACCGAAAGTATTGCTTCCAGCGTAAAAAAAGAGATTGACCTTGCCGCTATGGATTATGGTGTCAATGTACGAGCAGTAAGGATAACCGACATTAGTGCTCCTCAGGCACTAATTGAAGAACTGGCTGTGATCGCAAGGGCGGAACGTAGTTCCAAAGCAAAACAAATAGAAGCAACTGCAGAGAAAGAGGTTGCAACTCAACTTGCCTATGCAAGTAAAACCCTCGCATCTCAGGAAGGTTCAATGGAATTAAGGAGAATCCAGGCGTTACTTGAAATTTCAAAAGAAGAGAGTTCCACCATTATAATTTACCCTATGGATAGCTTTGCAGGAGAACAAATTGCTTCCGCTACAGCCGGAACAAAAGGAAGTTTGGCAAAATCACAAAAAACCGTTAATCTAAAAAGTTGATGATTTAAATTCTTACACCTATACCGATCCCCGTATGGATACCGCCTAATTTTATATTTTTATCATTAACTTTATCTGAGGCTCCCATGTATCCGATATTAAAAGTAGTAAAAAAAGAATTGGAAAAATTGTACACAATACTCCCTCCGACAGAAAGACCGATTTTGGAACCATCAACTGTCTTACCAAATGCAGTTTCACTGTAATTCAAATTTGCTCCACCCAATTCCAACCTAAACTGTATTTTCTTCGATATATCTCCTTCATAACCTAAAGCAATTTGACAAATCTTATGCTTTGAATCAGCCTTGGCTTTCAAAGTTGGAGTTTTTCCGGATACTTTTAAAATTCCGCAACCGAAAAATACATAAAAGTGATTCCCAAATTTATAGGCGGCCTTGAATCTCGGGTAAATTATTGTTGAACCGTATATATTCTTAAATTTGCTATCAGATGGGATCATAACCATACCTTGGGCTTCAATAAACATTTTTTTTCCATTTCGAGCATTTAAAATAACAGAGAACAATAAAACAATTATCGTATACAAAATCACTTTCTTTCTCATTTATTCCTCCTTTAAAGAATAATTCGGTATGAAAACGAATAAAATCAATAATAAAATTTTACTTTTTTTTAAAAACATTTTCAAGCAAAAATAAATTTTGTTTGTCTCGTTAATATGTCATGAAAAGAGGATTCTCCATTACAAAATGAATAGAAATTTTATTGCTGATAAAAAATTGAAATATCAATATCATCCGATTGGACTCAGATAGAAATCAACTATTTAAAATAACATATGCAAATTCTATATGGATTCTATGGTTTGGGAAGTATTTCCAAAAGAATCTTATGACGATTCTTTATCGTATCCGACCCAATAATAACAGGATCATATCCAATCGACGTATAAGTATCGCATAATAAACGGAATAATTTTTCCTGATCTTCTCTGTTTCCCGTCCTAATTCCATCCTGAGTTAATTCAAGCGGTTCGAAAATTAAAATTTTCTTAAATCTGAATATCATTGCAGATCTTTTAACTTCATCAGAGATACTGAGACCTCCCAGTTTTAGAAATGCAATATTATCCGGAAGAGAATAATCATGAATTATCATTTGCTCTGGATCAAGTTCAAGTGCATCCGATGTCATAAGATAGAATATGATCTTTTGAATCTTATCACTGTACAAAACACTTTTATTAAAAGGGATACCTTTTTTTATTATATTAACAATATATTCCCTGCTAATGTCAGCATTAATTTTATATCCACTCATCATCAGATGTCTTAGAGAAGTAGATTTTCCCGAACTCGGAGCTCCTGTTGCAAGGAACCAGTTTGTATCCAACCACAACGGATGGCTATACAATTTTTCACATAAATTTTCAAACTTTTTATCAAAATCTTTGATATGCATATAATACATTATATTCGGTTAGTCAGTTTATACCTGAATTAATAATTATATATTTTTCAAAACACCACGGTACAATCTCTACCGAAAGATACAATTTCTCCTAATCAATTCAGGCACAAAAATTCCATCTCCTTTAATTATATTACTTACAATATAGTTTTTTTTCAATAAAATTTAATAAAAAACATTTTAATTCTTTAATTGTAAGTTCCCCTCCTCTCTGTTAAAATATATTAATTGATAGTTTAATTATTAATGCTTTACTTAAAATATCAAATAGCAGAAAGGAGTCCTTATGATATTTAACATGGAAAAGTTTATTGAAAATATTTTTGCTCCTCAAAAAGGAGAAATACTTACCATTATGACGGATATTCCAAATAACAAAGAACAAGATAATCCCGAATGGAAAGAGAGGCGGAGTATGGCTGAAGAGTGGCTTGAAGAGATCGGGAAAATTGCAAAAAAATGGGATATGCAAGTAAATCCTTTGGTAACGTATAAAGCAACCGGAAATCATAATGCCAACCTTCCGGAGAAATGCTCGATCGGAGATGAAAAAATTAAAACATCCGAAATTATAGATAAATCTACAATAATTTTATCTATGCCTGAATTTTCGGCAACAGCACCTCTTTCCAAACATTCAACCTCTTCAAAAAAACTCAGAGTCGGTTCAATGCCGGGTGTTGCCAAATTTATGGAGAATACGGGTCTCGCTGCCGATTACAACAAGATAGCAAAAAAATGTGATTCATTGATTAGTTTTTTTAATGGTGCAGTCGGGGCTGAAGCATCTTTCTCGACAGGTCATAAATGTTATTTTGATCTTACTAAAAATGAATTTCATAGAGATGACGGGATGCTACATCCTGAAGCTGCGGGAAAGGAAGAATCCATCTCAAATCTTCCTGCAGGAGAAGTTTATACGGTTCCAAATGAAAATTCAAATAGTCTGACAGAAGGAGAACTCCCTTTCTCAGAAGGAAATGAAAAAGGCGTTTTTGTGATAAAAGCAAACAAAATTGTTGAAATACAAGGTAATTTGAATGAAATATCAAATCTTAAAAAACAAATGGAAGAAGATCCTGCTTGCAGAAATATTGCAGAATTTGCAATTGGAGTTAATCCCAAAGCAACTGTAACGGGGAATGTTCTTCAGGATGAAAAAGCCGGATTTCATTGGGCTTTCGGTCTAAGCGAACATCTCGGAGGTACTAACGGAGAAAGCAACTTCATCTCTCCCGAAAATGTAATTCACAGAGACTTTGTTTACGCCAAAGGTAATGTAATTGAATGTTCCCTGCTCGAAATCATATTTGAAGATAAAACAAAGCGTACACTCATTAAAAACGGAGAACTGCTGATATAAAGTTCCAATATCGTCAAACCTCATCGCTGACAATAAAAAAGATTTAATGAAAGTCCCTTAATCGGAAACCAATTAAATATTTATGGGGTTACCGTGTTTGTACTTGCTATAATTCCGGTAAATGATAAAATAAAAGGATACTTAGAAGCGGATACTTTCTTGATAAACTTTCAAATATTACTCCCGTTGGAGGACGATTTATTTCCAAATTAAATAAAAACAAATATATTTCCGAACGATTTATTCAGGTTGGATTACTCGGATTAAAAAATATATATTGCAAAAAAATAAGATAATAATTCTTAACAACTTATTTATTGTAATAATATTTATTCCTGAGGGATTATTACCCTTTTTACTTCTTATGTTTTCAGATAGAATTAATGTTACGGAGCAAAATGAAATTTAACCGAAATTTTTACCTGAACGATCCGTTTGTACTTGCCGATAATCTCCTCGGTGCAACTCTTCACACAAAGATAGAGGATGAAGTTGTTAGCGGAAAGATTGTCGAACTTGAGGTTTATCTCGGAACAACGGATAAAGCCTCCCACGCTTATGGAGGAAGAAGAACAACAAGAACGGAAGTGATGTATCACAGTGGCGGGATAGCATATGTATATTTTATTTACGGAATGTACTCCTTGTTTAACATAGTTACCGGAACCAAAGGTGTCCCCCACGCAATACTGATACGGGCATTAGAACCTATTGCAGGTATTGATATTATGAAACGAAGAAGAAAGAACGATAATATTTTCAGCTTAACCTCAGGTCCCGGCAAACTTTGTACCGCATTAAAAATAACACGTAATCATAACGGCATTGATCTTACAGGTAATACTATATGGATCAATTCACCGGAAAAAAGGGTTACCGACAATAAAATTATCATGGCAAAAAGGGTCGGTATTGACTATGCGGAAGAATATCGGGATAAACTTTGGCGGTTTTATATAAAAGACAATCCCCATGTAAGCAAGCAAGTCCCTGCCGTTAAGCTTAAAGGAAATTACGAGAAAATCTTGTAACCATTCGCCAAGAAATTTATCTAAAATAAACTTTACTGTAATTTCATATTCGCAATTAATTAATTTTGACATTGAATTTACTATTTCTATTCAATTCTGGAATTACTTTTCCGACAAACTGTAAGGGAAAATTCACAAAACAAAATGCGATGAAAGGTATTTTTCATAACGGTCCGGACGGAGGGACATGGACTGCAACCAGAAAATATATCTTTAAACCTATTCCAATAAAAAAGAAAATTATAATTTTTAAAAAAAAACCAATTCGAGTAAAGAAATAGAAGCTTAACAAATAGACAGAGTAGCCTTGAAGGGTACTCTGTCAAACTCTCTCGCTCTAACCAACTACCCGTTTTCAAAATTATTGAAATACATCAAAACTCAGGATCAATCTATTTGCATATTTACCGTTAAACACATCAGGTTATAAACGGACAGATACATTCTTCCGCAATCTGTAAATTTAACAATTTCAAGCTAACTATTATACGATCTTCCTACCCTTACCGATTATCAATTCCCCAACCCTTAATAA
>Ga0256846_1000830_pt1 | contig 11006 bp, 7 predicted proteins | sample TevniametaG_FD_189098 | JGI IMG/M metagenome (GOLD analysis project Ga0256846, IMG submission 189098) | Tube worm associated microbial communities from hydrothermal vent at the East Pacific Rise, Pacific Ocean - Tevnia | ecosystem: Host-associated > Annelida > Integument > Unclassified ...
CCCTCCCCCTAGTGCTTCGCACTTCCCCCTCCGCAAGGGAGGGGGAGCTTTGGTTTCTATCTCATCCTTACAAAAATAATTCCAGATTCCAGCTCTGTGTTCTTTGAGTACTTTGTGATTAATTTATCCGAAGTATCCGGTGGAGTTTTGAGCTTCAGCTTAAAACTCCTAAAGCCACGCTTTCAGCGTGGCTAGTTGACTCTCATAATAATAAGGCTTATCATTGCAAATGGAGTCATCTTTACACATAAAGGCAACGCTTATCAAAGTCGCGGGTGCTGTTCAAGGTGTGGGCTTCAGACCATTCTGTTATCGAACAGCGCTCAGGCTTGGCTTAAACGGCTACGTTTTGAACAATTTAGGCGGTGTTGAAATTGTACTTGAAGGCAAACCTGCAAGCATCACCTCCTTTATCGCAGAGCTAAAAAGCAGCCCTCCTCCAGCCTCACGCATAACCTCTATAGACACACACGCTGTTGAGTTTCAAGGGTTTAACGACTTCAAGATAATTGCCAGCAAGGCAGGGCAAGCCTCGCAGGAGCTTCAGGTATCGGCTGATTTGGCAACATGCGAAGCCTGCAAGAAAGAAATTCTGAACACGGCTGACAGACGCGCGGCATACCCCTTTACCAACTGCACCGATTGCGGTCCCCGCTATACTATTATTGAAAACCTTCCGTACGACAGACCAAAAACCGTTATGGACGAATTTCAAATGTGTCCTGATTGCCAAGGGGAATACAATAATCCAATGGATAGACGCTTCCATGCCCAACCCAACGCCTGTCCTGTATGCGGCCCTGCTATGGTTCTTTTGAATAACAAGGGAAGGACGCTTGACTGCAAAAATCCCATAGCTAAGGCGGCTGAACTAATTATGCGGGGAAAGATAGTTGCTGTAAAAGGCCTTGGCGGTTATCACCTGATGTGTAATGCACTTGATCCTAAAGCCATTAGCTTGCTGAGGAAGCGGAAAAGGCGACCACACAAACCTCTGGCCGTAATGTGCGCCGATATCACAATGGCCGCAAGTTTGGCTGATATATCAGATGCCGAAGGCCGCGTACTTGAATCTTCCGCAGCTCCCATATTGCTTTTGAAGTGGAGGCAGGGGGTTGCAGATGATATAAGATGCGCACTTGCTCCACTTAATTCAGGCATAGGCATAATGCTTGCCTATACGCCTGTCCATCACCTGCTCTTTGCTGTTGAGGAGGCTGGAAAAAAGCTAGGCCCGATAGTTGCCACCTCTGCAAACGTAAGTAATCAACCGATTATTGCAGACGAAGTGGAGTTGATTAAGGAATTAGGCTCGGTGTTCGACGCCGTGCTTGCCGGCAACCGCCGAATTGCCAACCGCATAGATGACTCACTCGGCTACCTGCGGGAACCCTGGCCACAGCAACTATCTACAGGCGCAGAGCTTGGAGCTGAGAATAGTGATTTTTCCAAAAACTCCTCATCCGGCACTAGGATTGAGGGTATGTCCAAAGATGGCGGTTTATTCAAACACTTATCTTTAGATAAAGGGAATGCTGGGGAAAGGGACAAAGCCTTCGCTGAGGATTCCTCACCAGCTGACGCTGGACTAAGATTAGATGCCGACAGGACTAAGGGTCTGTATTCAAGGCCTGAAGACGCGCTTGCCGATAGCACTGGCAAAACAGATATTGCCGCCGCGGACTCAGATTTCAGTAGGGGGAAATTAGTTTTAATAAGGCGCGCGCGCGGATACGCTCCGGCTCCACTTAAAACGGCATTCAACTTTCCGCCAATGCTTGCCGTAGGGGCTGAAATGAAGGCCTCATTCGCCTTATCCGATGGCGGCAACCTGTGGCTCTCTCCGCATATTGGGGAGCTTTCACAGCGAAAAACCATTGAATTTTTTGAACAAACTCTCGCCCGATACCTTGATTGGTTCAAGGTAGAGCCGCGCTTTATTGTCTGCGACATGCACCCTGACTACTACTCCTCGCGTTGGGCTGAAAACTACGCAAGGGACAGAGGTGTGGAGCTTAAAAGGGTTCAGCATCATCACGCCCACGCGGCTGCGGTTATGGCGGAGTATGGTATTACAAAAGATATACTGGCCTTAGTGTTCGACGGTACAGGCTACGGGCCTGGGGGCAAAATTTGGGGATGCGAGCTTATGCTTATTGAACAAATGGGGGCAAGTTTCAAGAGACTTGGGCATCTTCGCCTGCTACCTCTGGTAGGCGGCGAAGCGGCCATTCGCAAGCCAAGGAGACTGGCGGCAGGGGTTCTAGCAGAACTTCTAAGCACAGGAAGCGCTAGACCAAATGCCGCGGAGCCAGGCGCTTTTACTGAAGGAAAGAAGCGGGGAAAACGGAAATTCGGGGAAAAGTTAGGCACCGAATCGGAAATATGCGACGCAGGCTTGCAAACGAAGCAAGGAATTTCAAAACAATCCCCAAACTACCAACTATCTGACACAGACTTGGAAGGAGAAAACCTAATGAAAGAGTTGAGAGGAAGGTTTGGAGGAGGGCCTGGAGGAGGGTTGGAAGGCTGGATGGAATTCTTCGGTTCAGAAGGTCGGCAGGTTGCAAAACAGCTTGCGGCAAACCTAGGGGTGGTTCGCGCCTCTTCGGCAGGCCGACTCTTTGACGCCGTAGCAGGCATGATTGGTCTTGTAGAAGAGATAAGTTTTGAGGCCCAAGCGCCAATTGCATTGGAGTCGCTCTATGATCCTTCGGAAGAAAGCGCCTACAGCTTCGATATTTCCCCTGATTTAATTCTTGATTATGGGACAATGTTTGCCGAACTGCTTGATGATTTAAGGAAGGGAACGCGACAGAGCATTATATCAAGCCGTTTTCATAACGGTCTGGCCACAGCCGCCATAGAATGGATTAAAAAAGCTTCAGCCATGACAGGTATTAAAACCGTTATTTGCTCAGGCGGGGTTTTTGCCAACCGAGCGTTCAGCAATATTTTGCAAAAAAAAGCAACCATATATGGTTTTGATTTAGTATTTCCCACAGCAATTCCATGCTCCGATGGCTCCATTGCAGCCGGACAACTTCAAGCTATTGCCGCACTTGTCGAATTGCAAGCGAATAAGAGCTAAATTACTTGACAAGTTTTCCACAAAGCGTATAGTTTCTTTCTGACGATATCCCCCGTGGGTTCTATTAAAAGCCAAAAGGGGTAAGTTTAGTAAAACCTTAACTTAGAGAGAGACTGATTGTGGATAAACCTGTGGAAAACAATGTGGAGAAATTGACTAGCGACCCTAACCTATTGTGGAACTCTATACTTACAAAGCTGCGTTCACGAATTCCAGAAGAGGGGTTCAACACATGGTTCGAGCCGGCGAAATTCCTTGAAAATAGAAGTGGAACATTAATTATCGAAGTGCCTAACCCCTTCTTTGTTGAATGGATAGAGGAATACTACGGCAAATCGCTTAAGGAAGCCATAAGCGAGGTAAGCGCTAACGGACTGCGGGTAGCATTCCAACCCCGCAAGGTAAACACTACAACAACAGAGCGCCCAAAATTCATAAGAAGGCGAATAGTTAGTTCTCAAGACGCATCACGTCTGCAATCACGCTACACATTCGCCGATTTTGTTGTAGGCGAACACAATCGCTTTGCATACGCCGCTGCTATGGCTGTGGCCGAGTCGCCGTCAAACGTTTATAATCCTTTATTTCTCTACGGCGGAGTAGGTTTGGGTAAAACACATCTTATGCAAGCAATAGGCAACTACCTAAAACAGCTGAATCCTAAAATAGCTATATCGTACATACCTGCCGAAACGCTTTTTATAGAACTCATAGATGCCGTTGAAAAAGGCACACGAATGGAATTCAAAAATCGCTACCGCTCCCAGGATGTACTTCTTATTGACGACATTCATTTTCTTAGGGGTAAGGAATCGCTTCAAGAAGAAATTTTCCATCTCTTCAACCATCTCTACGAAGGCGGTAAGCAGGTTGTACTGACCTCAGACCGCCCTCCACGTGAGATACCTACCCTTCAAGAAAGGCTTGCATCGCGTTTTTCAGGCGGACTGCTTGTAGATATTCAGCCACCGTCACTTGAAACACGTATTGCAATATTGCGAAAAAAAGCTGAATCTGAAAAACAAACTATTCCGCAAGACGTAGCATACTACATTGCCTCCCGCGTTCGCTCAAATGTGCGTGAGCTTGAAGGTGCGCTTATAAGGCTTCTTGCAATATCATCCTTAACCGGACAAAGTCTTACCACCGGACTTGCCGAAGAGGTACTGCACGATATTTTAAGAAGTCGTCCGCGAACTACACCTAATCGAATTGCAAAGCAGGTAGCAAGAACATTCAACGTGTCTTTTGAAGAGATAACCGGCAGAAGACGAACCGCCCATATTGCAATTGCAAGACAGTCGGCAATGTATCTTATGCGTAAAATACTCGGACTTTCGCTTAAAGAAATAGGCCGTTTCTTTGGCGGAAAAGATCACACTACCGTTCTGCACGCATCTGATAAAATTAAGAAATTAATTGAAACCGACCTTGAATTTAAGGAAAAAATCATGGGGATAGAACAAAGGATAAATCGTGGATAACTGTGTTTATTTCTTAAATCATAAATCTTTTCCAAACGATTTACAACTTATTAAACAAACTTACCAACATCAAGCCTATTACTCAAAGAATTACAAAACTATAACTTATGGCGAATTCCACCGTTTCCACATTGACAACAACATCAACAAGAGTAAGATTCTAATTTAATGATGTTGAATTAGAGGAGTAAATATGTGGTTTAAAACTTCGAAGAATCTTTTAGAAGAGTTAATAAATAAGGTAGTTCCGGTAATCCCTTCCAGAACGCCCTACCCTGTAATTCAGAACATTCTATGTTCTACGGAAAACGGACGTCTCAATCTCTTAGCTACAGATTTAGATATCTATGTTAAAACCTGGGCTGAAATTGAAACAGAAACAGATGACGATATAAAGGTGCTTCTTCCGGGAAAAAAGCTTGCAAGTATAGTCAAGGAAAGCGGTGCTTCTGAAATTGAATTTATGAAAGAAGAAAACAGATTGGTTCTTAAGGCCGGTCGTACTATATTTAGAATTCCAATAATCGATCCTGAAGAATTTCCACGTATGTTTGACAAGCCTTCAAGTTTTCAGTTCAATATGGAATCTAAACGTCTAAGAAGCCTTTTTGATTCAGTTGAATTTGCCGTTTCAAGAGGTGAGGATAGACCTGCAATGATGGGTGTACTTTGGGAAATAAAGGCTGAAAAATCGCGAATGGTTGCAACAGACGGTCACCGTATGGCCCTTGGTGATGACGCTAATTCACCGGGTATATCGGAGCAATCGCACATAATGCCTAGCAAGATATTCAACTTCATACCTAAAGATTTTGACGGCAATTTGGAAGTGTATCTTGACGATTCAAAGGTAGGTTTCCTTTTTGAGTCTACCGAGGTTGTCTCAAGGTTAATTGAAGGTCCGTATCCTGATTATGAGAAGGTGATTCCAAAAGATATTAAAAATACCCTTACTGTAAATCGCGATGAAATAAATGCCGCCCTTCGCAGAATGATGATTTTTACAAATCAGGTAACCAGACAAGTTAAGTTTGTGCTTGGCGGAAATACCTTAAAGCTTGCAGCCTCTTCGCCCGAAGGTGAAGAAGCTACTGAGGACCTAGCATGTTCTTATAACGGAGAAGGTTTTGAGGTCGCCTACAACGGTGCGTATTTGATAGAAATTCTTCGGCATATATCCAGTGAAGACGTTGTTTTTGAAATAACCGGAGCCTTGTCAGCCGCCTTAATTAGAGGCGCAGGTGAACGTGAGGTTCAAGACAGGTTGTATTTAGTTATGCCAATTTTGCTTGACTGAAGATTTTGTTAAACTGAATTGTTCTGAACGATAAGTTTCACAACTATGTAATTTACAGCGGATAGTGTAGAGATACTGGCGTGTTGAGTAAAATATAATCTGTAGATTATCGGATTGTACAAATTATTTTGGAAGCCTACTTTATAGTCCACTGTTTCCATATATTCACCATAAAGTATCCAAAGATTCGCTTTGGATTTGGGAGTTTGCTTTGCAAACTCCATATCCCGTATTGGAATTAGTTAACCACTATCCAAAGCCAGCGGCTTTGGCTTTAGGAGTTTTAGGTGCTTTGGCTTTAGGAGTTTTAGGTAAACCAAAACTCCACTATTGAGAGTGAGCTGTATTACTATGCAAAGCTTCGCTTTGCCTTTAGGAGTGTACTCCTTTCAGTCCTAACTCCACTTGAAATATTAATCACAAAGTACTCAAAGATCACAGAGCTGTAATCTGGGATTATTTGCAAGACAGTCTATTACCTGTTCCCCTCACCCTGCATTTCTCCGAAACGCTTTCCCTCTCCCATTGGGAGAGGGATTATGGGTGAGGGAAGACAGCAATCTCAAATCAAATATTTCTCAATATCTGCATAAAAAACAAGGCCGACCTAGGGGGTCGGCCAATAAGTTTATTCCTAAAAGGTCTAAATTCAGGCTAATATTCCTCGGCAAGAAGCTGCTTAATTTCTTTTTCCAGCTCTACCTGCATACCCGGGCCAAAACCAGTATGGTCAAAGGCAATTCTGCCCTTTTTATCAATAATCAAGGTTCGCGGTATACCCAACACCCTGTAGGGTTTAGAAGAAATACTTTGTTCGTCAGGCAAAATAGGGTAGCTTATGTTAAGGTCTTTAACCATATTCTTAAGCCTTTCGGTATCGTCAAGACCCACGCCCAAGGCAACAAATCCCTGATTCTTATAGGTGTTGTAGATTCTCACAAGGTGAGGAATTTCACTACGGCAGGGTCCGCACCATGTTGCCCAAAAGTCAACCAGAACCACCTTACCACGATAGTTAGATAGCTTGTGAGTTTTACCGTTAATATCGGCAAGTGTAATTTCAGGAGCTGTTTTACGACCGGCGCCGGGATCCGTAGCAGGTTTTATTTTTACAGCCGTAGGGGTTTTACTAAGCTCTGAAGATTTAGATACTTGCAGCTTTCCTTTATCCACCTGAATTTTTGCAGTTTCATCCGAAGCGGCTGAATTTTCAACGGTTTCTGTATTTTCTGAAACTACTGGAGCCTTGGATACCTTTACTGGCTTAGCGGTTTCTGATGGCTGGGAGGCTGTTTTATCCCCACAAGCTGTAATTGTTGCACTTACCAGCATAAGGGCTAAGGTAAGCAGCAAGGCTGTGATTTTTTTCGTTCTCTTCATTACATTTCCTCATTATTGTTAGTGATGCCGCTATTATCTGTCCGCGACATCCGTTGTCATAATGCGCTAAAGCATTATGACAACACTATTGACCCAAAGCTTTTCTCATAAGCTTAAGCCCAAGCGTCTTTTTCATAACTTTCCAAAACCCAAGCACTTAGCGCAAACCGGAGTTGCTTGCTTGAGCCACACGGCTTTGATAATCGATAATTTCAAGCTGAATTTCCTTTAGATACCTGTTAGCGATATCCTTTTCGCGTCCATTACAGCTATCACAGTAAAGAGCTTCGGTTACAAAAACCATTTCGAGAACCTGCGTATACAATATTTATCCGCGTTCAGGAAAGGGAGGCTAAGCGTGTGCTGAAAGATAATGTTCAACATCAATAGCGGCTGTCGCAGCCATACCACATGCAGCTACAACTTGACGAGTAGCGTTAGATACAACGTCACCTGCCGCCCAAACGCCATCAACCGAGGTACGCATATTGCCATCGGTTTTAATGTAGGCCCAGTTATCAAGAGCAAGCTTATCTTTAACAAAATCAGTCTGTGGCTTAAGGCCTACCCAAATAAACACTCCATCCGCCGGAATAAGCTTTTCTTCACCGCTTGTTCTATCTTTCACTTTAACGCCCGTTACCTTGTCTGTACCTTCTATTGCCAGAACTTGATGATTCAAAAGGAAGGAGCCTTTAGCCGTTTTTTCAAAGCGCTCAACTAATATTTTCTCAGCTTGAATACTTGGCATAAATTCAACAATAGTTACCTTTGAAACGTATTTGCTAAGAAAAATTGACTCCTGTACACCTGAATTTCCGGCGCCTACAGCGACAATTTCTTTATCTTTGAAGAATGGACCGTCGCAGGTGGCGCAGTAACTTACTCCCCGACCTGCAAGTTCGGCTTCGCCGGGTACATTAATTTTCTTTGGCGAGGTTCCGGTAGCTATTATAAGGGTTTTAGCCAATACTTCTTTGCCTTTGATTTTCAGTTTCTTTGGCGAAGATTCAATATCTATTATTTCGGCTTCAGCCATCAAAATTTGTGCGCCGAAGGCTTCGGCCTGAGTTTGCATAGCCTTACCTAATTCGGCTCCGGCAATACCGTCGGGGAATCCAGGGTAGTTTTCAATTCTCTCTGTGGAGCCGGCAAGTCCGCCGGGAACCTTTCTTTCAACGACAAGTGTTGATAGGCGGGCGCGTGAGGCGTATATTGCCGAGGTTAAACCGGCAGGCCCGGCGCCAATTATCACCAAATCGTACAATTCGGCAAGCTCAACCTTGGCCGTTCGGGATAGGGATAATGAAATATCCACCGCTGCTCCTTAAATTAGTTATCTTGGGAACTAAGCGCTGCCAGAACCTGTTCAACCACAGACTGATCAGGCATTGCTCCTTCGAACTGAACATTTTCGTTAATTACGGTTTTAGGTACGCCGTGAACCGCATATTTGTTGGCGAGATGAGGAAATTCCGTGGATTCAATCATCTGAGCGCGGATATTCGCTGGATTAAGCATTGCAATTTTGTGAGCGGCGCGAACCGCAGGCGGACAGTAAGGACAAGTTGGGGTCACGAACACCTTTATATCCACCGGTTTATCTATAGCCTTTATTTTGTCAACTAAATCTTGCGGTAAATCGTTGCTTCCCGCCGATACGTCAATTATGTCGGCAAGCAGCGATGAAAATTCGTATCCTGAAGGAATTCCAAAGAACCGTATACCGGTATCGTTCTCATTTTCATCAAGAAAAACTATAGCAGGCACCTTATCAATACCATACTTTTTTGCATCGTCGCTGTCAATCTGCAGGTTGCGTATTTCAAGAACAACTTTTTCAGAAAGCTCTGCCAATTCAGTTAATATATCTTCGGTTGGCTTACAGTATTCGCATTCCAATTTTTGGCTGAAAAGCAGGATTTTAACCTTTTTGTTAAGGCCGGTAAATTGCTCTGTTATATATTTTTTGTCTTCGTCTTTGAGAATACCCATGACTAAATCCTCCTTTGGGGATATAGATATAATAATTGTACTGATTATAATAGTGCCGAAGGAGGGAGTCGAACCCTCACGAGGTGTTAGCCCCAATGGATTTTGAGTCCACCGCGTCTGCCAGTTCCGCCACTTCGGCATTAAACTTCAAGCACTAACGAAGCAATTAAAATAAACACTTCGTTGGCTAGATTCTAGTATAAATTCAGCACGTGTCAAGTTTGACACTTATCGTGCTACATTTTCAACTTATCTAATCAATACAATTACGTATCCGTATGGGCATTTCTGCCTTCGTAGAGCTATAACTCGCGCAGCCAGGTGAGTTGACGCTGTTTTTCAACAAAGATAGTTAAAAAACCTGTCAACTTAAGCAAGGTCAAAGACACTGCTTTAAGGTTACAAATCAAGCTGCAAGACTAACAGTAAGATTGCAAGACATCCAGAATCCTTTGAATCAGCAGTATCTGATTGCCTAGACTGACTGCCAATTACCTACAGGTGGATAGTAAGCAATGTAGATTAGCTGTAAGTATTTGCCAGTTAGTAGCCACTAGTCATAGTATATGGATAATTACGAAATTATCAATATCTATCCACGCTTTCAGCGTGGCTTTAGGAGTTTACTCCTTTCAGTCGTAACTCCACCTCTATCTGAAATGACTTAGGAGTATCCACGCTTTCAGCGTGGCTTTGGGAGTTTACAAAGTAAACTCCATATCCTTTAGATTTTTTATGAACAAGGAGTATCCACGCTTTCAGCGTGGCTTTAGGAGTTTACTCCTTTCAGTCGTAACTCCACCCCTATCTGAAATGACTTAGGAGTATCCACGCTTTCAGCGTGGCTTTAGGAGTTTACAAAGTAAACTCCATATCCTTTATTGGAATTAATTAACCACTATCCAAGCCTACGGCTTGGCTTTAGGAGTTTTAAGCTGAAGCTCAAAACTCCACCTAAGATACTTACCACAAAGTACTCAAAAATCACAGAGCTGGAATCTGGAATTGTTTTTCTAAGGATAGGATGGAAACCAAAACTCCACCTATATATCTGAAATGACACTCCTTCCAGTCGTCTCAAGCGAGCTTTACAAACCCCATATCCTCCTCCGTAACTTTGTGACCTTAGTGGTTTATTTATTCTATAGTAATCGGCTGGAGTTATGGATAAACCACAAAGCTCACAAAGGTCGCAAAGATGGAATTTGGAATTGTCGTAATTAGGAATAATTTGAAGCCATGCCATAGCGTGATTCCTTATTACTTCCCTCACTCTGCGCTCCTTCGTAACACTTTCCCTCTCCCATTGGGAGAGGGATTATGGGTGAGGGTATTCTACTATGGCGTGTAAGGAAGCTATTGTTGCGAATAAGACTACCTAGGTCACAAAAAAGACCTGAAATTTGTAGCTAAGGGTGTGTCTTACGGTGTGTTAGGAGTGTTACGGGATGTTGCAGGTGTTATGGGTGTTGCGCTGTGTTACGGTGTGTTACGGGTTGCGGTGTGTTACGGGTTACGGTGTGTTACGGGTGGGATATTCCAGACAGCTTTTCTGAAGTACTCCGCTAGTAAATTTCCAAAGCGCCTGCAGTTGGAGTCTTGACAACTACTTATAAAGGAGTAAGATAGAAATATTGCGCTCAGCATGGCGCTGCGTGTCGCCTCAATTTTGGAGCGCTCAATTGTCCGTTAAGTTAGTTAATAAATTATGGGTAAGATAAATAGCCTAAACTTCAGGGGACGGTAACGCTGATGGGTA
>Ga0256846_1000831_pt1 | contig 11005 bp, 9 predicted proteins | sample TevniametaG_FD_189098 | JGI IMG/M metagenome (GOLD analysis project Ga0256846, IMG submission 189098) | Tube worm associated microbial communities from hydrothermal vent at the East Pacific Rise, Pacific Ocean - Tevnia | ecosystem: Host-associated > Annelida > Integument > Unclassified ...
CGGCAAACATACGGCTTGTATCTCCGAAGTAACCGTTAAGTATTGTTGTAACGTCAATATTTATAATATCGCCCTCTTTTAAAACAATATCTTTCGATGGAATACCGTGGCAAATAACATTGTTCGGCGAAATACACGACGATTTGGGATAACCGTGATAACCCAGTGTTGCAGAAATTGCACCGTTTGACTTTATAAACTCGTCTATCAAATCGTCAAGATATTCGGTTGTTACTCCGGGTTTTACATATTCTTCAATAAAATTCAATGTCTTAGCAGCAAGAATTGAACTTTGTCTTATACCCTCAATTTGCTCGGGTGTTTTTATTATAATTGCCATATCTCTGTTTTTTGTTGCAAATGTATATTTTTTTATCAAATAATAAGTTTATAAATGTTTATAAATTTATAAGTAATAATTTGAATTGTTTATTTAAAAATAAAAAATCTAAATTCTATTTTTTATTACCTTTGTCGCTCAAAAAAACAGAATAAATATGTATTACCACCTTATAGTATTGGGCTGTCAAATGAATATTTCCGACAGCGAAAGAGTAAGAGCCGTAATTGAGGGAATGGGATTTAAACATACCGACAAAGAAGAAGATGCTCATCTATTGGGAATTATCTCTTGTTCGGTAAGACAAAAACCCATTGATAAGGTGTATTCGCGTATTCATAAATGGAACAAAATAAAAGCAAAAAAAAATCTGTTTACCTTTGTTACAGGTTGTGTTTTGCCCGACGATAAAGAGAAGTTTCTCAAACTGTTTGATTTTGTTTTTGAAATGAGCGAACTCAACGATTTTCCCAATATGCTTAAAGAATACGGAGTAGCATCGCCCGTATCGTTGCAAGATGCTTTTAATACCGGCATTGAAATTAATAAAACCAAAAGCAAAAGTAGTAACAACAATAAATTTAAACCTGTAAAAGTTGCCGTAAACAAGAAAGATATTTTCCCGTCAAACGAACATATTTTCGATTTGTGGCATGTAAAACCCAATTATCAATCCGATTTTGAAGCTTATGTGCCCATTCAAAACGGATGTAACAAATTTTGTACCTATTGTGCAGTGCCATATACTCGCGGTAGGGAAGTTTCGCGTCCGTCGGGCGAAATAATCGACGAAGTGGTATCATTAATGAAAAACGGTTATAAATCAATTACTTTGCTTGGGCAAAATGTTAACTCTTATGGATTTGATTGCGACGACGAACTATCGTTTGCTAAACTGCTCGAAGCCATTGGCAAAGAAGGAGAGAAGTTGGGAAATACCGCTTGGGTGTATTTTACATCGCCGCATCCTCTTGATATGACTAGCGATGTGATTGAGGCTATTGCCAAATATCGTGTTTTGGCAAAACAAATTCACTTGCCTTTGCAGTCGGGCGACAATGATGTATTGGAGCGAATGAACCGTAAGCACGATTTAAATAAATATCGCGAAAGCGTAAACTTTATACGCGAATTGTTGCCGCAAGCCACTTTGTTTACCGATATTATTGTGGGATTTACAGGTGAAACCGAAGAGCAATTTGTAAACAGCATGAAGGCTTTCGACGAATTTAAATACAATATGGCTTATATTGCAATGTATTCGCCGCGTCCCGGAGCCACAAGTTATAAATGGGCTGACGATATTCCCAAAGAGACAAAAAAAGAGCGGTATCGCCGTTTGTCGGATAAACTCGAAGATGTTTCGTTGCCTTACAACAAATCGTTGATAGGTAAAGTTATGAAAGTGCTTGTAAGAACAACAGAGCGAAAAACAGGTTATCTTTCGGGACATACCGAAGGTAAAATTGTAACCAGAATTATCTCAAAAGATAAAAGTTTGATAGGTAAATTTGTTCAGGTAAAAATTACCGAAGCCACAGGTTTTTCAATTACAAGTGAACTAGCTGATTAGTAAGGATATAATCAATTAAGAGCTTTTTAATCTCTCTTATTTTACCCATTACATAATTGCATTATTGTATTATTGTATAATTTTTACTTTACTAACTTTACGTTAAGAGCAGTAGGTCCTTTAGGTCCTTTACCAATTTCGTAACTTACAAGATTGCCTTCTTTTATTTCGTCTTCGGCATTGTTTACATGCACAAAAATACTTTGTTTGGTTTCATTATCTCTGATAAAGCCAAATCCTTTAGCATCATTATAAAAAGTTACAATACCTTTTTTTATGGCATCAGCCGGATCTTCAGGCTCTTTGTTTGGAATAGCTATTTCTATCTTCGGCTTTTATTTCGGTCTTTTTTGAAGGATCGGGCGGGGTAGAAGTTAACATTCCGTTTTCATCAACATACGCAATCATATCATCAAGACTGCTTCCGCTTTTTTCAAGCTCTTTTCTTGCCAAACGTTTTTTTTCTTTCTCTTTGCGTTTTTTCTCTTTTTTATTTCTAATCTCTTTTTTGTTAAATGTTTCTTGTGACCTGCCCATAAATTTCAATAAAATAATTAATAATTTTGAACAAAGGTAATTCTTTTTATTTTAGAGTATCTCTAAAACCGTCTTTTTTTTGTATTTTTATATCTATTTATATCCGTAAAAATATTTTTCGTATGGATTTTGGTTATTTTTAAGTATTAAATTAAATCTTTATTTTAAGATAACCTCGACTCAAAATTTTCAATTATTTAATCTGGTAACTAAAAAATAAAATTTAATCAAATGAATATAACAATATTTCATTATCATTTGAATCCGGGAGGAGTAACCCGAATTATAGAATCGCAAGTAGCGGCTCTCAGGCAAAGTTATCCCGAAATTACAATTCAAATAATTACCGGATATTGTGAAAACATTGAATATTACAATGATTTTAATATTAAAGTTAATATTATTAAAGAAATTAATTATCTGCAAAACAGAGAGTATAACAATAATGAACTTAAAGATATATTTAACACCATTTACAACAGTATAAAGAGTTTGATATCAAATAATGAAATATTGCACGTTCATAATCTTAATCTCGGTAAAAATCCTGTTTTTACAATGGTTATAAATAAGTTTTTTGAAGAAGGATATTTAATTATCAATCATGCACACGATTTTGCCGAAGACAGACCTGAAAATATAGAATTTCTTAACAGAATTATTACTCAATATAATAAGAATCCTGAGAATATTCTTTATCCCGATAATGATAAATACAGAGTTTGTGTATTAAATAAGTTTGATTATAAAAGAGTTGTTAGTTACGGTATTTCTGATTTAAGAGTATTTTTACTTCCTAATCCGGTATTTATTTCTGAGATTAAAAACAGTAGTTCGAAAATGCAGTTACGAAATAAAATTGCAAATACATTTAACCTTAATGAACAAAAAAGCATTATTACTTATCCTGTAAGAGTGATACGTCGTAAAAATATCGGTGAACTTATTTTACTTGCCAAATTATTTGAAGATAAATGCTCGTTTTTAGTGACAATGGCACCACGCAATCCTGAAGAGATTGAATTTTATGAAAATTGGAAAAAGTTTTGTGTTGAAAACAATATTAATATTACATTTGAAGCAGGAGAGATGCTCGATTTTGAAACAATTGTTACAGGTTCAGATTATTGCATTACAACAAGTATTAAAGAGGGATTTGGAATGTCATTTTTAGAACCTTGGCTTTTGGGAACGCCTGTCGTAGGAAGAAATATAAGTTCGGTAACCGACGATATAAAAAGTTACGGTATAAAATTTCCGTTGCTTTACAATGAACTTAAAGTTCCGTTTTTTAATGATAATATAGATTTTAAAGAACTTGCTCCCGAAAGACAACAAGCTGTAATTTTAGAAATTTTTCAAGGAACACTAAACAAAAATACTATTTTTACACTCAATAATTATCTTGTGGATTTTCCACCGAAGATTTCACAATCAATAATTATTAATAATCAAAACATAATTAAAAAAGAATTTAGTTTAAATAAATATGCAGAACGATTACTTGAAGCGTATAGAGCCTTTTCTTAAAAATTATCCGAAAATTAAACCGATAGAAACCGGCATACAAGCTGATTACAGATACGACAGCAATATAAAAATTATTGTTTTTGATATTTACGGAACTCTCATTGTTTCGTCATCAGGCGATTTGGATAAGGCTACCGCAACAACCGAACATGTTATAACTGCCCTTAATCAAGGCGGTTTCTTTTTTATAAATTCCGATTTGCAAGAAGAAAACGCAAAACAACTGATAAAACTATTTCATAAAACAATAGTTGAAGAACAAAATAAGCTGAAACAACAAAATTATCCTTATCCTGAAGTTGATATTATTAAAGTATGGACAAAATGTATAAACACATTTGAACAAAAAAATATACTAAAAAGAAAAGATTCGGTATGTATAAAAACTGTGACAACAGTTTTTGAAATACTTAGTAATAAAGTATATCCTATGACTTGGATGCAAGAAGTTTTGAAAAAATTACGACAAAAAAATATTCCACTCGGAATAGTATCGAATGCACAGTTTTATACACCTGTAATTATGAATTATTTTATCGATAATACACTCTCTGAAGATGAGTTAATAAATGGATTTGATGATGATATCTCAGTGTTTTCATATAAATTATTGCGTTCAAAACCCGATACATATTTATTTGAGTTACTTACCGAAAAAATTTATAAAAAATACAACATAAAATCGTCGCAAGTGTTATTTATAGGCAACGACATGCTTAAAGATGTATGGACAGCAAAGCAGGCCGGATTTAAAACAGCTCTTTTTGCAGGCGATAAACGTTCTTTGCGTTTACGTAATGATGATGAAAGATGTAAAAATATTAAACCTGATTTTGTTTTAACAGAATTATTGCAGATTTTTGAAATAATAAAATGATGTAATGAGTTGAAAGTTGAAAGTTTGTAAAGTTGAAAGTCTCACCGGAGGCTGAGCCTGTCGAAGCCGAATTAGCAACGAAGAAAATGATATAATGGTTCAATGATACAATGATACAATGATACAATGATACAATGATACAATGCAGAAATGCGATAATGAGTTGAAAGTTTGTAAAGTTGAAAGTTAAAAAAAACTTTGCGTCTTTGCGTCTTAGCGATGAAAACCTTAATTTTCTTAACCGCTTAATGTTTTAAAATTGCAGAGCAAAGCGAATAAAATATTCAATGATACAATTATACAATGGTTCAATGATACAATGGTGTAATGATTTAAGTATAAAGATAGAAACTATAAATTAAAGTTTATAAATTATTAATTAATATTTTGCAGTTAAAAAAAAGTCCTAAAAGGGCAATAAGCATTAGCATACGGGCAACGCCCTATATTTTTAATAGTTATAATAATTAAATAGGCATTATGAATATCTCAAATTTACGCATAGGACTTATTCACTCGTTGATAGGGAAAAACGACGGTGTTTCGATAGTAATAGACCAAACAGTTCATGCCATGGTAAATCATATGGGCATTAGTTTGGGAAATATTTATTTTCTTGCAGCCCACTCTTCGCCGCGATTTAATGCTCAAATTGATGAGATTTTTTGGCATAAAAATGAATTGCATACCGAAATTATATCTACATTTTGTCAAAAACCTGCCGATGACCTTGACGAACGAATTGAATTAGAAGCAGTTTTTGCAAAAAATATTATTGCCGAGTGGGTAGAAAAAAACAGTATCGACCTGATAATTACGCATAATACATCGCATCCGTATAATTTTATTACAGCAGTAGCTTTGGGCTATTATTTTGAAGAGCTCAGAGAACAAGACCTTATTTGGCCTAAAATAATGGTATGGTGGCACGACTCTTATTTCGAGCGAAAAGTATTTGAACATCCCAACGATGTAATGAAAAAATATTTGAAATATTTACCCGGCACTTCCGTAGATGCCATAGCATTTATTAATCATCAGCAAATAAAACTTGGTAAAAAGATTTTTAATAAATATGCTCCGCAAATAACGGAAACATTTTTCAAATCGCGGGCTACGGTAGTGCCCAATACGAGTAGTATAGAATGTAAGTGTGATTCGAAAAACGCAAAAGGACTTATTGCCCCTGAGGTTGAAAGATACAATCAGTCGTTTTGGAAAGACAGCGGATTGCTTAGAGAACTGAAAAAAAGAGGATTTACTCTTGATGATGCCGCCATATTACTGCAACACACAAGAATTGTTCCGCGAAAAAAAATAGAAACAGCACTGGAACTTGCATTTAGGTTAGACAAAAAATTTAAAAAAGAAAAACAAAACAAGTGTATTGTTTTATTGGTAACCGGACACTCGGGAGATGAACAGCATTACTATAAACATTGGCTTATAGAATATTATAATAATATGTGTAAAGCAAATCCCGATGCCAATGTAATTTTTCAAATGAGTGAAAATATTATTTTGTCGCACCGCGATATTATTGTTGATAAAAAATATTACAAATTTGCAGAATTACCTTCAATTGTTGCCGACCAAGGCGGAGTAGGAACTTATTTCAGCGAAGTAGAAGGGTTTGGTAATAATTTACTCGAACTTATATCTTATGGAGTCCCTGCGGTTATCAATAAATACGAAATATTTAAAACAGAGATTGAGAAATTTTGCTTTAAGTTACCGGCAGTTGAAAAATGTAAAATAACAAAACAACTTGTAGATGATACTTACAGGTTATTTACCGATATTTCTTACAGAAACAATGTAGTTAAACATAATCTGAAAATATTAAAAGAAAATTTGGGACACCATATTATTGCCGATAAATTGAATCCTGTTTTTCAAGAGATGTTTACAAAAAAACGACCTGAATAATATTTTACAAATTAAGAAGAATCTATTTTTTTAATTCTTTAAACAATTATTGTTAAAAATATTTCAACATTAAACGTATTTTTGTTAACTTGTAATGAAATTAACAAATCAAGCTATTAGCCATGGGTGATTTCTATCAAACATCATACGTTACTACTTTACACAACTTCAGAAATAGATTATTGGAAGATATTGAAGTAGAGCTTCTTAAATACAGTAAAAAAAGACCAATAGGATTGATTATTCCATCGTTATATTCGGAATTGAGACGTCCTGCACTTAAAAATATTGTAAATATTTTAAAAGATATTCCATATCTCACTGAGATTGTAATAGGGCTTGATGCAGCCAATAAAGATGAATTTTTAAAAGCAAAAGAGTTTTTTTCGGTATTACCGCAACATCATCGTATAATATGGAATGACGGACCCGGAATGAAACATCTTGAATTTTTACTTAATGATAAAAATATTCATCCCGGAAATCCCGGAAAAGGTAAAAACGTATGGTTTTGCTTTGGGTATATGATAGCTTCGGCTAAGTCGGAAGCTATTGCATTGCACGATGCCGATATTATTACATACGACAGAGAATTACTTGCCCGTTTGCTTTATCCGGTTGTAAAACCGATATTTAATTATAAATATTGCAAAGGTTACTATTTTAGAGCCGACGAAGAAAAAATTAACGGCAGAATGGTTCGTTTATTGGTAACACCGCTATTGCGAACACTTAAAAAATTCCTTGGTTCGCTCGAATATCTTAATTATCTCGATAGTTTCAGATATATTTTAAGCGGTGAATTTTCAATGCGTGCCGATGTGTTAAAAACCATCAGAATACCAAGCGATTGGGGACTTGAAGTAGGAATATTGGCAGAAGTTCACCGAAACAATGCCGTTAGTCGTATCTGTCAGGTTGAAATAGCCGATCGTTACGATCATAAACATCAAGCAGAGTCGTTTGATAATCCCGAAAAGGGACTCTCAAAAATGAGTTTTGATATTTCACGCTCAATATTTGCAAAACTTGCTTCCGACGGCAGTATTTTCAGCGAAGGAATGTTTCGTTCAATTAAAGCAACATATCACCGTATAGCACTTGATATGGTAGAGCAATATAATAACGATGCTGTAATGAACGGATTAAAATTTGACCGTCATAAAGAGGAGCGTCTTGTTGACCAACTTGCCCGTAATGTTTATCAAGCGGGAGTCAGTTATTTAAATAACCCGAATACTACGCCGGTAATGCCAAGTTGGAAACGGGTGCTTAGTGCTATTCCTGATATTAGCAGTGTATTTTACGATATTGTTGAGGAAGATAATAAAGATTAGTTATTTTAAATATTACGATAAATAGCAATGATACTTGAATACTTATAATGCTTTTTCTTGAATAATCTTTAAAATTTCTTCTTTCTTCCAAGGTTTAGCAATAAATCCGTCTAAAAGATTATTGTTGCCAAGATAATTTCGAATTTCAGTTTCAGGATATGCCGATAATAGATAACACTTAATGTCAGGTTTAATTTTTTTTACTTCTTCTATTAATTCCATACCGTCCATTTCAGGCATTCTGTAATCGGATATTAAAAAATCAATAGGGGTATTTTGTATTATCTCTAATGCTTCTTTACCTGATATTGCACTATAAACTGTATAAAATTTTCTAAAATTTATTTCAAATAATTGAATATTAATAGGTTCATCATCAATATATAGTATTGAAATATTCATAGGCTGTAATATTAAAATAAAAAATGTTACTTTCATACAAATATAACAAATTAATATTAAAAATTTTATTACGTTCAATAGATTTTTAACTATAACATTAATTTTCACAAAAAATTATTTTATATTTTTGTAAAACTTTCTATTCTTAAGATAATTAAATTTTCATATTAATTATTTGTAGATTTTGAGAAAAATAATATCTCGATAAAGACTTTTAAATATAACAGATGACAAATATTCATATTATAAGTTTTAATATACCGTATCCTCCCAATTATGGAGGTATTATTGATGTTTATTATAAAATTAAAGCTTTACATGCTAAAGGTGTTAATGTTATACTTCATTGTTTTGATTATGGAAGAGGAAAAACTCCCGAACTTGAAAAAATATGTAAAAAAGTATATTATTATAAACGTGCAACCGGCATATTCAAATCTTTAAGCAAAATACCTTATATTGTTAATTCGCGGTCGAATCCCGAACTTTTAGAAAATTTGATTAAAGATAACTATCCTATTCTGTTTGAAGGGTTGCATACTACATTTTTTATTGATACTAAAGAGTTGGTTGATAGATTGAAAATTGTGAGAACACATAATATTGAGCACGATTATTATAATTTTTTGTATAAGCAGGAAAAAAATATTTTAAAAAAATTATATTATAAAAATGCTGCAAAAAAATTAAAAAATTATGAGTCGGTTCTGAAATATGCAAATTATATTGCAGTAATATCACACAATGATTTTAAATACATTTCATCAAAATATAAGAATGTATTTTGGTTGCCGCCATTTCATCCTAACAGTACTGTAAATATTGAGTTGGGAACAAGTAATTTTGCACTATATCATGGTAATTTATCGGTAGCTGAAAATATTAAAGCAGTAAAATTCTTAATAGATTCGTTTAAAAATATAAAAGAAATTAACCTGTTTATTGCAGGAAAAGATCCTTCTAAAGAATTATACAAACTCACAAAGAATATTTCTAATATAAAAATCATTGCTAATCCAAGCAATAAGCAGATGTTAGAACTTATTAGAAATGCCCATATTCATCTGTTGCCTACATTTCAACCTACAGGTATAAAATTAAAACTTATATCATCTCTGTTTAACGGCAGACATGTTATAACAAATAATGAGATGGTTAACAATACCGGACTTGAAACAGTTTGTCATATTGCAAATACTAAAACTGAGTTTGTTGAAAAAACTGTTAAACTATTTTCAATGCCTTTTGAAAATAAAGATTTAATTATCAGAAAAGAGATTCTGGATAAAAAATTTAATAACAGTAGAAATATTGAGTTATTAACTTCTCTTTATTAATATTCAATAAATTTCTTTATTGTTTTATAAAATTCATCTGTTATTTCGTTAATTATCTCTTTTACAGGTTGAATTTTGTTAATTATTGCCGATACTTGTCCTATCTCCAGTTCTCCTTTAATGGTATCACCTTCAAACATTCCTTTTTTAGCACGTCCTTTGCCAAGTTCTTTTTGAAGTATTTCAGGCGAAGCTCCGCTATTTTCAAGTTCTAATATTTTTTTTGAAAAATCATTATTTAATAATCTGACAGGAACTAATTTTTTTAATGCTAAATGAGTATCTCCTTCTGCAGCATTTATAATCATATTTTTAAAATTATTGTGAGCTGATGACTCCAGCGAAGTAGCAAATTTACTGCCTATTTGCACTCCTTCGGCACCTAATGCAAAAGCTGCAGCCATAGCCTGACCGGAACCGATACCTCCGGCAGCTATAAGTGGAATATTAATAACTTTTCGTACTTGCGGGATTAAGCACATTGTAGTAGTTTCTTCACGTCCGTTGTGTCCGCCTGCCTCAAATCCTTCAGCTACCACAGCGTCAACTCCTGCATCTTGACATTTAACGGCAAATTTTGTATTTGCTACCACATGAGCAACTTTTATATTCTTCTCTTGTAATTTTTTTGTCCACAATTTAGGATTTCCTGCACTGGTAAAAACAATGGGAACATGCTCCGATATTATTATATCCATTATTTTATCTATTTCGGGATATAATAACGGAACATTTACTCCAAAAGGTTTATCTGTAGCTTGCTTTGTTTTTTTTATATGTTCAGCCAAAACTTCAGGATGCATACTTCCTGCTCCAATTAGTCCCAAACCACCGGCATTACTCACTGCCGAAGCCAATTCCCAACCGCTGCACCATACCATTCCTCCTTGTATTATGGGCAGGTTTATTTTAAATAATTCTGTTATTCTATTGTTCATTTGCTTGTATTTTATTGTTAATCGTTTGGCATATATAAGGTGTGCCACTTTTGAAAACGTATCTTCCAAGTTACAAATATTTATGGTTCTACCACGAATTTAGTGGGTAATTAATATAACCATTCAAATATTATGCTTAATAAATCTTTATTAAACTGTAAATAATTATACCAAATAATATTCTTTTAAATGCTTATCCGCATAC
>Ga0256846_1000833_pt1 | contig 11002 bp, 12 predicted proteins | sample TevniametaG_FD_189098 | JGI IMG/M metagenome (GOLD analysis project Ga0256846, IMG submission 189098) | Tube worm associated microbial communities from hydrothermal vent at the East Pacific Rise, Pacific Ocean - Tevnia | ecosystem: Host-associated > Annelida > Integument > Unclassified ...
CAACAGGATTGATTTCAAATTGATATTCGATATAGTTTGTCATATTTTGTTTTTAAAACTTGTGATTAGGCTAATTCCCGTAAACATTAACAATGTGAATATAAATAAAATCAAATTAAAAATATAGGCGCTGAAATTCACGCCGAACCACAACAATGTAGCCCTGAAAAAAATTACGGCTTCTGTGATTAAAAATCCGAAGTAAAATGTATAAAAATGCGCAGATTTTAGCTCAATGAAATTCAATTCTTTTGCAATAATCAATAGAAAAGGCGTAAAAATACCCAACATAATCAGATGTAAATATCCAATGATAAAGTCTCTAATCAGATAGCTTAAGTCTGCATAATATTGGAAGGAACCTACAAATTGTAAAACAGATTTCAGCATAAGACTGAATAATATGATTTTTAATATCCTGTAAGAAAAGTCTGAAATCGGTTGTTTGATATAGATGCGATACTTCACAAGCAAACGGAACAAATATAGTATGGCAGCAATTTCGGCAAATCCGCCAATGAATGCCAAAATATTATAGAAAATTCCGGGATTTGCCCATAAAGTGTTAGAAAAATAGCCAAAGAAAACAGCAATGAGCAACAACCCGTAAATCAGTTTGGTTTGACGGTGACACAGCCTGATATTTCTTCGCTCCAATAAATACATGGTGATGGCAATCATGGCAAACAAAAACCATCCGTTATATTGAAAATGCAGGTAATAAAAAATATCATACTTATAGAAATTTGATTCTTTTCCGAACATTTTCAAGATAAAAACCAAAGACCAAGGGCTTAAACTTGAAACAAACATCAACCAAAGTCCGGCTTTAGTGAATTTATAAGTTGCCGGATAAATATCAATATCTTGTTTGTGTTTGAAAAAATAGCTCAAAAACAAATAGGTGGAAATCAGAAATAATGAAAGAAAAATGATAGAAAAAAGTTTATATCCTTGAATGGGAAAAGAAATGTACATTCCGGCAATATTAAAGATTGTAAACAGGTAGATAAATCTGAAGTATCGTGTGTTGAGTTTCTTTCTCAAAAAAATATATGAAATCAGACTGATAAATCCGCCGTGCAGCCATCCCAAGAAGGCCACATGGGAATGTGCATGCAAAAAATTGGAAAAATTGATTCCCAAAGGATAGACGGGAACTAACCTGAGAATCAGTCCGAGTATGGAAATGCCGAAGAAGAAGTATAATGCTATACTAAATTGTTTTTTTGCGTTCATTTGCCGTATATAAATGCAATAAACCTTTCCGCAGGCTTAATATAGAAAGGTTTATCGATTAAAAAAATGTTTGTGATTTATAGATTATTCGGATTTATTTTATTCTTCAAAATTGAATTGACTTTTTTCATGCTTTCTGCCTTTTTCTTATCCTTGGGATTGATATAGGCTTTGATTTTGACAGTTTCAGTCATCTTTTTTGTATTGGCATGTATCGTAATGGTTTTGCTTTGTTTGCCGGGTTTATGATTGGTATTAAAACGCACTTTGATTTGACTCTTTTCGCCTGGTTTTATGGGTTCTTTGGGCCAAAAAGGTGTGGTGCAACCACAAGTTGTTTTTACTTTGGTGATTACCAACGGAAGTTTTCCGGTATTGGTAAAATTGAAAATCGTGTCCAACACATCTCCTTCGTTGTGTGTGCCAAAATCAATTTCGGTCACTTCAAAATTCATTTCAGGAAATTCATTGAGTTTTGCATCTCTTTGTTTGGCTTTTTCAATGTTTTCATCTTTGATTCTTGAAGCGGGATTGTCGTTTCCACAACTCGCCAAAATCATCGTAAACACACTAAATAACAAAACTAGTTTTTTCATTGCATTTCATTTTTTATAATTAGTATTTCGATTACATATTTCCTCTGATATTCTTATTCAATTTTTTATCTTTTTTCAAATCTTTCAACACTTTATCCAATACACCGTTGATAAAAATATTACTTTTCTGAGTGGAATATTCCTTGGCAATTTCCACATATTCATTGATGGTCACGTTGGGAGGGATGGAAGGAAAATAGATGATTTCCGCTATTCCCATTTTCAGAATCAACCTATCGATTCTCGAGATTCGGTCATATTCCCAGTTGGGAGTTCTGCCTTGCAGCATTTCGGTGAGCTCTTTGTCGTTAAGAACCACTTTTCTGAAAAGTTCTTTGGCAAAATCTCTGTCCATTTCATCTTTGAAGAGATTGAAAAATTCTTTATGAACAGTATCAAGCTCTTTGATATCCGAAATGGTTTTCATCACAAAAGTATTTGCCGTGGCAATATCATCTGCCCAATGACTTTCATCCGACTCAAAAGAGTCATGCAGTTTCTCCTCGGGAGCAATATGATTTTTATAGAGTTCCAAAACAAATTCCTTGTCATCTTTGAAAGATGAAATATTGTTTTGCATATATTCTCTATAAATTTTACCTGATTTTATTTTCTGCAACACCAAAACCACAAATTCAGGATCTCTTTTCCACTTGTCTAATTTATAGTTTTTAGCATATTCTTGCAAAAACAGATTATCTTGAAAAAACTTAAAGATTCGATTATTTACAAATTTATAACTGGGATTTCGTTCTTCTTCCGTAGGAAAATTTTTTTTCTTAGCGCTTTCAACTTCTCTTTCCGCTCGTTTTTTTAGTTCTACAAGAAAAAGCAACAACAGGATATAGAGCTTATAAATATTATTAAACGAAAGAAAAAGCAATTTCTCATTTGCCGGCAAATCATCTGATTGAGATTCTTGCATGCCAAAAATTCCTTGCATTACTTTTATTCTGATATTTCTTCTGTTAAGCATTGAATTAGCGTTCCTGTAAATGAATTGCAAATTTAGTTTTTATTTCTATGAAAACTAAAAAAAAAATATTTTTTGTTTGAATAATATTTTTATTAGCTTTGTAGCATAAAAATCTTAAAAGATAGTTGGAAAATGACTGAAAAAGAATACACTAAACCTGAAGAAATTTACTCTAAAGTATTTAGAGCGGGAAGAAGAACTTATTTCTTTGATGTAAGAGAAACTAAGGCGGGAGACTATTATCTTACCATTACGGAGAGTAAGAAAAACACGAACGAAGACGGAACATTTAGCTACAAAAAACACAAAATCTATCTTTATAAGGAAGATTTTGGAAAATTCAGAGAGATGCTGGCTGAAGTAACCGATTTCATTCTGGAAGAAAAAGGAGAAGAAGTCATCTCAGAAAGACATAAAAAAGACTATAGTGTTCAAGTTGACGGCGAAAATAAAGAAGAAGTGAAAGCTGCTGAAGAAACCGCCGAAGAGGAAGTTAAACCTGAGAATTTCACCGACGTTGATTTTGACGATATTTAATTTTTAGTTAATAATTAAACATGTAAAGAGCCGCCTGTTTTTTTGGGTGGCTCTTTTTGCAGTAAATCTATTTTTTTTATATCTCTTTCAGATTGATTTACGATGATAATGTTATAGCAATCCATCTAATCCCGGAATGTTAGGCAAAGCATCGGTCGCTGCTTTTTTGAGTTCATGCTCCTGAATTTTCCCTGCTTCTTCCAAAGCTTTGTTTAATGCAATGCTCAAATAGTCTTCCAACATTTCCCTGTCTTGCATCAATTCGTCATCTATAGAAAGTGATTTGAGCATACGATTTCCGGTCAGCGTAATTTTCACTTTACCATCTGCGGCTTCCGCATCCACCAAAACATGGTCTAAGCGTGCCTTGGCTTCTTCTACGTTCTTCTTGGCATCTTCCAATTTGCCAAAAATATCAAACATTTTTCCAAACATAATTTCTTTATTTTAAAAAGCAAAGATAAGACAATTTCATTTTAAGCTTAATAACAACTCCGGCATAAAAAAAAGTGTATTTTTGTGTCTTAAATGAGTATAAAATTTAAAGTTTATAAAGTTGAGGTGGCGAAATGATTTTAGATATAGGTTGATTGATTTATAGGCAACCCCCGAAAGGATTAAATGTTGATAGCCCACGAACTTTTAGTTCGGGGGGGGGATAAGAAAAAAACGTAATAATATAACAAATTGAATAATAATAAATTATAAAAAAAATCCATGAAAAAAAAGAAACGTTTTCCCACAATAGCTCATTTGCTGGGCATTCTCTTGCTGTTTACACTGTTCACGCTTCCGTTTGGGATTTTACAAGGCTTATCTCCGAAATCATTTGAAATATACGCCACTGTCATTGCATATATAGCTCCGATGTTGCTGGTAATTTGGGCAACCAGACGCATTCATAATAAAAAAGGAAAACTGAATTTCAGTCCCAACCATTTGACATTGCTACCCTTTATTGTGGTTGGAACCTATGCTTTTCTATTGGTTGGAGAATTCACGGTTAGTTTGCTGCCCGAACCAACGGGTATTATTAAAAAACTTTTTGATGCCATGAACAACGCCATGAAAAATATTTTTGAACATCAATATTTGGGATTTTTTATGATTGCCATCGCAGCACCTATTCTTGAAGAAATTCTTTTTAGGGGAATCATCTTGAAATCATTGCTGAAAAAGACAAAACCTTGGAATGCCATTCTGATCACAGCGGTTGCTTTCGGAGTTTTTCACCTGAATCCTTGGCAATTTTTGTATGCCACAACCATAGGAATATTCTTGGGTTATATCTATTGGAAAACCAAAAGTTTATTCTACCCGATTCTGATTCATTTTATTCTGAATGCCACGGCGTTTGTAGGTGCTCAATATATCGAAAATTTTAATGAAAGCTTGCCCGATACAATCGGTGATATGAAGAAATTTTATATGATGGTTGGTTTTTCATTGCTGATTATCGGGTTGCTATATAAATATTTTGAAGATTATTTTGCAAAACACGCTGTCGATAAATTGGTTTTGGCTACACAAAACAAACATAAAATTGAAGAAATTAAAAAGATTTTGCCCAATCATATCAATCTTGAATTTTTAAAAGATATTTCCTTTCAAGGCGATTTGATTGAAACCGGAGACACTCTAGATGCTAATGCCAAACAAAAAATGCGTCAAATCGCTGTCCCGTATGATGTTGATGTCTTGGCAGACGATACCGGCTTGGAAGTGGATGCGCTGAATGGCGCTCCGGGGGTTTATAGTGCCAGATATGCCGGAGAAGATGCAAACTATCAGGACAATGTGGATAAATTGCTTAAGGAGATGAAAGGTGTTGAAAACAGAACAGCTCGATTCAGAACAATAATTGCTTTGAGCAATGAACATCAAGAAAAATATTTTGAAGGAGCCATAGAAGGGCATATTGCCACCGAAGCCAGAGGAACAAACGGATTTGGCTATGATTCGGTGTTTATTCCGGAAGGATATGACAAAACTTTTGCAGAGATGACTGATGATGAGAAAAATGCAATCAGTCACAGAAGCAGAGCTTTGCAAAAACTAAAAGTATTTTTTGAAGAAAAGTATTCATAGTGTGAGAAATTATAAGAAAGAAATAAGCGTTGCGTTGGTTGATAATAATGACTCTTTTACTTACAATGTTGTTGAGTTGGTTCGTCGTGTTTCAGGAAGTAGCCCGATTGTTATAAATACTGAAAATATTCAAACAAAAGAACTTGATTCGTTTGATAAAATCATTTTATCTCCGGGTCCCGGTCTGCCTGATGATTTTCCTGTTTTGAAAGAAATTATCCAAGCGCATGGCAAACAGAAGCCGATTTTAGGCATTTGCTTGGGACACCAAAGCATTGCGGAATTTTTTGGAGCAAAACTCTATAATCTAAAAAAAGTACTCCATGGACAAAGCAGGCAAATTCAACAAATCGCAGCATCGAACTTATTTGAAAATATGCCCGAAAAATTCAATGCAGGCTTATATCATTCTTGGGCTGTTGATCAGACGGCTTTTCCTGATGAATTGAAAATAACAAGCATATCTTCAGACAATTTGATCATGTCTTTGGAACATCAAACTTTTCCCGTTTACGGTGTTCAATTTCATCCGGAATCGTATATAACGGAACATGCCGAAGTGTTGATGTATAATTTCTTAAAACTTTAAAAATGAAAATCAATCAATTCAAAGACAGACTTAATCAATACGCATCACAAGCTGTTCCATTTATTTTTGTGATTGATTTTGAGATGCAAAAGCCGGTGATTTTTAAATTGGACGAAGCGGCAAATCAGGCTGTGTTTTTTGAGGTGAACGGATATGGAAATCTTGAAAGTGAAAAACCGAATTTGTCTGCAAAAGTCTTTGATATTGAGTCCGTTGACAAAAAAAAATATAACAAAGCTTTTGATTTGGTGCAATATCATATCAAGCAAGGCGATACTTATCTGTTGAACTTAACTTGTTCCACGCCAATTGAGACGGATAAAAAATTAATCGATATTTTTAGATTGGCAAAATCTCCTTATAAATTATTGTTCAGAGATGAGTTTATCAGCTTTTCACCTGAAACTTTTATAAAAATTCAGGGAAATGACATTTTTTCTTATCCTATGAAAGGCACAATTGACGCAAATGTGCCAAATGCGGCAAAAATTATTTTATCTGATAAAAAAGAACTATTTGAACACTATACCATCGTTGATCTTATCAGAAATGATTTGTCTATTGTCGCCAAACAAGTGAAAGTGAACAGATTCAGATATATTGATAAAATCAAAACCAACCACAAAGAACTTTTACAGATAAGCTCGGAGATCAAAGGAAAACTACCCGAAAATTGGAAGGAGAATTTAGGCGATATAATGCTCAAGCTGCTTCCTGCCGGATCAGTAAGTGGAGCACCAAAACAAAAAACATTGGAAATTATTCGTAAAGCTGAACGGCAGAATAGGGGATACTACACCGGAGTTTTTGGAATATTTGACGGAGAAAATCTCGACAGTGCCGTGCTAATCAGATATATTGAAAAAAAAGAAGAAAAATTAATTTTTAGAAGTGGGGGCGGAATAACTGCTTTGAGCAATAGTGCAATGGAATATCAAGAACTAAACCATAAAATATATGTTCCCATTAGTTGAAACTATCAAAATTTTAGACGGAAAACCCATGAACCTGAGATGGCACCAGAACCGATTTATGACATCTTTTCTGTTGCATTTCAAAAAACCTACTCATTTTCGACTTGAAAATCTGATTGAAGTGCCTGAAGAGTACGGGAAAGGTAATGTAAAACTTAGATTTTTATATAATGAAATTAATTGTTTTTGCCAGTATTCACAATATGTTCAAAAATCAATAAAATCATTAAAACCGGTAGTGGATAATAAGATTGATTATGCTTTGAAATATGTTGACAGAACAAATATTGAAAGACTTTTACGACTCAAAAAAGACGGAGATGACATCTTGATTATAAAAAATAATTTGGTCACGGATACTTCGTTTTCCAATATTGTTTTCTATGACGGGAAACAATGGATAACGCCAAACAGCCCTTTGTTAAACGGTACGGCACGCACCCGATTGCTGGACGAAGGCAAAATTATTGAACAAAGGATTTTTCTCAAAGATATCAAGAAATTCCAAACTTATAAACTTATCAATGCAATGCTGGATTTTGAAACACAATCGGACTTGGATATTTCTAGTATTTTGATGTAAAAGATACTGAACTTTTCATAGAAATCAATTATTTAGAATAATTATAAATTTATTTTTATATTGTTTTTAGCCACCTGTTGTTTTTATAAAAAGTTCTACCTTCGCATTACTTCTTTTGAATAAAGACGTACTTCCAAAACACAGATTATATAGTTAGCTTAATGATGGGAATTAGACAAACAGATTATTACAGACTTTTTTTAAAGTTGGTCGTGAAATTTAAAAAATCGGAACATACGTTTTTGATTGTGATGGCGATTATTATTGGTATTATAGGCGGTTACGGCGCAATTTTATTCAGAAATGCCATCAAATTTTTTCAGTCTGTTTTTTTTGGTTCTTGGCATGTAGATTTGGCTTATATATCGGCTTTACCTTGGTATATCAAACTATTTGTTCCGGCAATTGGAGGGCTTATTGTAGGACCGATTATTTATTTCTTTGCACGTGAGGCTAAAGGACACGGAGTTCCTGAGGTTATGGAAGCTATTATTTTGAAGGGGGGAGCAATTCGCCCGAGAGTTGTTGTTGCAAAAATTATAGCCTCTGCTGTTTCTATCGGATCAGGAGGCTCTGTTGGACGAGAAGGTCCTATCGTGCAGATAGGTTCTGCTGCAGGATCATCCTTGGGGCAACTTTTGCATGTAAGAGGATCTGTATTGCGCACATTGGTGGCTTGTGGAGCAGCAGCAGGAATTGCCGGAACTTTTAACGCACCTATTGCCGGTGCCATTTTTTCTCTGGAGATTTTGTTAGGAGATTTTGCTATAGCACAATTCAGCCCTATTGTAATTGCATCAGTCACATCAACTGTGATTTCCAGACATTATCTGGGAAATTATCCCGCATTCATTATTCCAAAATATGAATTGTCTAGTATCTATGAATTTATTCCTTACACAATTCTCGGAATTTTGGCAGCATTTGTTGCCGTTAGTTTTATTAATATCGTATATAAAACCGAAGATATCTTTGACGCCATTTCCATTCCCAGTTGGTTTAAACCGGCAATCGGAGGACTAATCATCGGAGCAATAGGTATTTTCTATCCTCATATTTTTGGAGTAGGTTATGAAACAATGGATTTGGCTTTGGCAGGAAAATTAACATGGTCATTTTTGCTGTTTTTAATATTACTAAAGTTGTTTGCTACATCAATAACAATTGGCTCCGGAGGCTCCGGAGGAGTTTTTGCTCCATCTTTGTTTTTGGGAGCAAGTCTGGGAGGAGCAGTTGGAACCGTAGGACATCTGCTGTTTCCTGAAATTATTCAAAGCCCCGGAGCATATGCTCTCGTTGGAATGGGGGCAGTTGCCGCAGCGACTATGCATGCGCCAATCACATCCATTTTGATTTTGTTTGAGCTGACCAATGACTATAGAATAATTCTTCCTCTGATGACTTCTATTATTTTGAGTGTGGTTATTAAGATGCATATCAAAAAAGAGTCTATCTACTCTTTAAAATTAGTTCGCAAAGGCTTACAGTTGAAAAAAGATTTTGAACCGAATGTACTAGGCAAAATAAAAATTGAAAAACTGTATAAGAAAGACTTTATGACAGTTAGGTTTGATACGCCCATTTCAAAACTACTTATCCACACCAAAGAGAATATACATCTAAACTATTTTGTAGTCGATGAAAAAGAGCAATTATTAGGAATATTATCACCATATAAAATACGATCGTTAGCTGACAAAGGAAACGACATAAAACATCTGATAGCCAATGATTTAATTGTAGAAGACAAAGTGTTTTTTACACCGGATGACACATTGGAAATGGTTATGCAAATTTTAAATGACTTGATTCTTGATGAAATACCAATCGTGAATAATCCCAAGGATAAGAAAGTTATCGGCTATATTTCTAAAACCGAGGTGATTGAAGCATATAATATTGAAATGATGAAAAAGAATATGTTGAATTCAGTTTCAAGCTATATTGTTTCTGCACAGAAATTTAAAAAATTAAAAATGGCAGACGGAGAAGTCTTATGCGAGGTGGAAGTTCCCGGAGAATTTATCGGCAAAAATCTTGCACAATTGGATTTAAGACATAAATATGGCGTGGAGGTCATTTTAATCAAGCAAAATTTCAATCAAGAAACCAATGAATCAGAGAAAGTTTTTGTTCCCAAACCTATGTATAATTTTGAGTTTGGAGATAAAATATTGGTTGTTGGAGATAATGAAGCTGTGAACAAATTCATTGATGGGTAAAAATTTATTCTTCTTGTTTATTTTCTTTTTTGAATTGAAAGTCTTTCAGCTTCTTGTTTTTATATCTGTGATAAAGAAAAACAGGCATCAAAATAAATACCATCCACAACACGCCAAATCCCATAATTTTTTCATAAAGTAAATCATGAGTTGCGTACTGTAAATATACTCCGATAACGAATAAAATCAAGTTGATAAGCAATAGAATTGAAATAAGAATTCTCATAGATGAAATTTTTGCTCTAAAATAAGCCGTGAATTTCCGCATTGACTTTTTCTATGATATGCCCTAAATCTTCAGGATTTTTAACAAAATTCAAGTTATCCACTTCAATAACCAATAATTTCCCTTTATCGTATGAATCAATCCAACTATCGTATCGATCGTTTAGATTGCTTAAATAGTCAATATTGATAGATTTTTCATATTCCCTGCCACGCGAGTGAATATTACGCACCAAAGTAGGAATAGCCGCTTTTAAATAAATCAACAAATCCGGAGGGGTTACAATCAATTCCATCAAATCAAATAACGACGAATAATTGGAGAAATCCCTTTGAGACATCAGCCCCATGGCATGCAGGTTGGTGGCAAAAATGTGTCTGTCTTCATAGATTGTTCTATCCTGAATAATGTCTTTATGTGTTTCTCTGATTTGCAAAATCTGTCTAAAGCGACTGTTCAGAAAATAGACCTGAAGATGAAACGACCAACGCTCCATTTCATCATAAAAATCTTCTAAATATGGATTTTCATCAACTGATTCATAGTGAGGACTCATTTTAAAATGTTTAGCCAATAAAGTAGTTAGCGTGGTTTTTCCTGCACCGATGTTTCCTGCAATGGCTATATGCATAATCTAAAGTATTTTTATGCAAACTTAAGAAATTTTGACTTGAATATTTACGAAAATAAATATTATTTTTGTTTTGACGAATAGGAACACAGTTAATGCCAGTGTTAAATCAAGCAACAATTTTTCTTTATGACTTATAGTTTCAATAATTGCTAAAAAGATTATACAGGGCACGAAAAAAAGGAAGCAAAACGCTTCCTTCTATGAATAGAGTGGGCTTTACCGGTTCCGATAGTTATCGAAACGAACCGCTACCCTTTAAGGTTATACAGGGCACGAAAAAAAGGAAGCGAAACGCTTCCTTCTATGAATAGAGTGGGCTTTACTGGTTCCGATAGTTA
>Ga0256846_1000835_pt1 | contig 10967 bp, 11 predicted proteins | sample TevniametaG_FD_189098 | JGI IMG/M metagenome (GOLD analysis project Ga0256846, IMG submission 189098) | Tube worm associated microbial communities from hydrothermal vent at the East Pacific Rise, Pacific Ocean - Tevnia | ecosystem: Host-associated > Annelida > Integument > Unclassified ...
AGGAGTATTAATTCCTTTATCCAGGAGGATATGGGCATGGCAAAAGGAGTGATCAGCACGGCTTTTTTTAAAAGCTCTCCTTGCTGCATGGAACATGGTTTTCATATTATACCGTTTGATTACAAGGTCATATTCCCGGCTTTTACAGCGCACAACCGTTGCTGAATTGCCGTTTTTAAGAAGCTTGTCAGCTGGTATTTCAAAGGCCTTGTCAAGGTTTTCAAGCAGTGCCTTTATACCTTGTGAATATCTATCCTGCCTGCAGAGGCAGAAAGACGTAAAACTTTTTTTATTGTAAAATTCTTCCATTTTCTACCAGTCCACCGGGGGATTTTTTTTATACTCTCTTTTGTAAAGATCAAAGGCACGTTTTTTCACCATCCACCAGAAAAACCTGTGCTTTGCAAGGGAGTCTTTAACACTTGTATTGTGATAGGTCTCCATGAATCTGAAAATATCACGTTTTGTAAGGCCAATGTCAAGGCTTGAAAAGAGAATCGCAGAGATATCCTTGGCACGCCAGTAAAACGGAATTTTTGAACGGATCTCCACCCTGTGAAGGTCAATGAGATAAAGGCGTATCTTTTCCGGGTCAATATTTTCAATACCGCCTGATACGTCCATGAGAAAATGGCAAATATATAGATCCTTATGATTCATTCCATTTTCATGTATTGTCCTTGCAATACGTGCAACTTTAGTAATCAAAGCCCGTTTCATGGCAGGATCGGGTGGGTGTGCGGCAAAATCCATACAATAATCTTCAAGGCTGATAATATTTTTAAGTTCCCGGGTTATGACAAAGGATCTTATTTTTCCCGGGTTTCTTCCTTCTTTTCCAAAACCAACAAGCTCCATTGTGTCAATATTGAGCTCCCTGAGTTTCTGGATTGCTTTCCATTCATTTTGTGCACTGAGCACAGGAGGTTTTCGGAATTGAATAAGGTTTTTTAATATTTTTTTCCATCCGACTCCGGAGTGGAATTTACCAAAATAGTTCTCGTCCCTGAATTGAAAACAGATGGTTCTACGGCCATCCTTCTGCCTGAAAAGCCTGCCTTTAATTTTGAAAAGCAGAGCCATGCCATGCTTCTCAATTTTCCAGTATTTTCTCCACTCTTCAGGCAGAACAATCATAGAAAAACCTCTTCAATGATATTAACAGCCTTTTCAGACCGGCTGAAAAGATCAGTGTTAAAAGTATATTTTCTGGCATTGTTTTTCCATTTATCTTTACTGCCAGAGGTTATCATGGCCAGTAATTCTCTGTTGAGCACCTGCTGGTCAAAGGGGGACGGGATCACAATGCCTGCATCTGCATCTGTAATATGGCGGCTGTATCCGCATATGTCAGTGGTAAGAACCGGAATATTTGCAACAAGGGCTTCAACAATTACCGTGCCGGTATTTTCAATGGAGGCAGGGTGTAGAAACAGATCAGAGGCCATGAGAAGGTGGGGTACATCTGTGCGGGCACCGATAAATTTTAATTGTTTTGATATTTTAAGTTTTTTTGCAAGGCATTTGTATTTCCAGGGCTTGTCAATTCCAACAACAATGAGTAATGTTTTAGAGGATATGTTTTCAGGCAGGGATGCAAGAGCCCTGACAGCGCGCTCAACCCCCTTGATTTTAAATACAGTGCACACCATCAGGATCATTTTTTCATCTCCTGCAATGCCAAGCTCTTCCCGCTTTTTTTCACGAATTTCATCCACATTTGCAGGTGGTATACATTTTTTTGAAATACCCGGGGGCAGAATATAAAACCGGTCAGGATCTGTTTTGTAAAAATTTATATAGAACTCTTTTTCCTTTTCAGTTAAAAGCAGAATCCTGGTGTTTGAGTTTTTACCATAAACAGCTTTTTCAAGGGCCATAAATGTATGGTATCGACTGAAGATACGATGCAGTACACTTCTTTTCAGCATCTTAGCTGCATATGAGCTGTCAGCTGCATAATATATATCAAGGCCGGGAATCCTGTTGAACCCAACAATGGCATCATAGTTCTTATCCTTTACGATTTCTGCAATTCTATTTCCAAAGGATTTGTATTTTCCATGGTTGGAAAGCCCTGATACATTAACTGTTTTTACATTTAATCCGGCAGGCTTTTCCCCTGACCATGAAATGGTGTATGCATCTACATTATGACCTCTGGCAATACAGATTTTTGCGATTTCAAGAAAATCCCCCTGAAGTCCGCCAAAGGGGAAATATTTAAACAGGCAGAATGCGAGTTTTAATCTGTTTTTCATATCAATTCTCCACAGGCCTGTATAACAATTTCAGGGTCAAGCTCCATGCATTTTTCCGTACCTGCTGGACATTTATTGCTGCCATGCCTTCTGCACGGTTTACATTCAAGGACAGAATCTTCAACAACCCTTGCATTTTCATTCTGCCATGGCCCAAAGCCGAATTCAGGTGAGGTAGCACAAAAAACTGCCACAGTAGGGATTTTAAATGCCGAAGCCATATGCAGCGGCATACTGTCATTGCATACAAGCAGGCTTGCATTTTTCATGACATGCAATGTGTCCTGTATGGTAATCTTTCCGGCAAGGTCTGTGACGCGGGCCCTGGTTTTTATTTTTCTGCAGATATCCATGTCATCCTGTCCGCCGATAAGTACTATATCAATCCCTTTTTTAATATAATGTTCAGCAATACTTAAATACCCCTGCCAGTGCCACTGTTTTGTTCTCCATGCACTGCCCGGTGCCATTACAATATATTTTTCAGGTATTTCCCTCACCTTTTCTGATGCTGCTTTAATATCCGGTGCAAAGAGCCTCAGTTCTTTATTAAATTTCTGTTTATCCATATCCTGAAAAAGCAGTGACAGGTTACGTATGGCTGCATGACCATTGAACTCTTTTCCCCGCTGTTCAGTATATAAAAATCCAAGTTTTGCATCCTTAAATCCTATTCTTTCAGGTATTTTTGCAAGGAAGAGGAGCAGGGATGTCCTGGGGGACCTGTGAATGGAGTAAACTTTATCAAATTTTTTCTCCCTTAACAGGGAAGCTTGTTTAACAAGACCTTTGAATCCTTTATCACGCCTTCGTTTGTCATAGGTTATGACCTCGGAAACCAGGGGGTCATTTATGACAAGGCCGCTTGAAACAGGAGTTGTGAGCAGGGATATTCTGGATTCCGGGTAAATCTTTTTTAAACCTGCAATCACAGGAGTTGACAATATAGTATCACCAAGAAAACTTAAATTAACAAGCAGTATATTCATCATGGTTATTTGATCATGGTTTTTTTAACGGGTTATCCAGCTCTTCAGGCGGCCTTGTCTTCCATCTGTTATGCATCCAGAACCATTGATCAGGATATTTTCTTATATATTTCTCTATTACAGAGTGATATGCCTGGGTATTTTCAAGGATATCCTGTTCCGGATCGCCTGTCTCAATAAGGGGCATTTCAGGCAGTATCACAATGTGTGATCTGCCTTTGTCCTTAAATGTGAAAATTGGGATAACAGGTGCTTTTGTTGATAATGCAAGCCTTGCAAGGCCATTTGTTGTACATGCTTTTCTGTTTAAAAAATCAATAAAGACACCGCGGTGTCTTTTCCTGACATTCTGATCCACATAAAGTCCCGCAATACCACCCCTCTTAAGGCATTTAACAATTTCATCCAGGGCATTATGCACAGGGAACATTTTTGCACCTGTGAACTCTCTTTTTTTCATGATGTATTGGTTAAAAGGTTCAAATTCTATTCTTTTGTATACAACGGCAAATTCAATCCCGGTTATATATGTCAGAGCTGAAAGAAGTTCCCAGTTTCCAAGATGGCCTGAAAAGCATAATATGCCTCTGCCCCTGGCATGGGCAGCTTCAAGATGTTCAAGGCCTGTAATTGTGAACAGTTTATGCAGATTTTCAAGTTTTGTTCTGTGAAATCTTGTGTGCTCAAACAGCATTCTTGCAGTGTTTCTAAACACACGTTCGGCAATTTTAATGATCTCTTTTTCATCCTTTTCCCCTGCATAGGTATGGGTAAGGTTGCTTATGGTCAGTGTTCTGTGTTTCTTATCCAGAAAAAACCATAAAGAGCCCAGAAAATCTCCGATTTTATCGGCAATGGGTGCAGGAATCATTCCAAGAAGGTTCATGGAGAGTGATATTACATGGTAAATAACAGTATCTATGGGTTTCATTCTTTTCCAACTTTTTCCACTAGTTTTTTAAATACATATTCCGGTTGTATCTTTTCCATACACAGGGGAGATGCGCACCTTTTTTTATTACATGGTGAGCACTCGATTTTTTCCCGGATAATACTACCACGAAAAGGCCCTGTCCGAAAGGGGTCAGATGGACCGAAAAGTGCTATGAGTTTTGTACCCAGTGCAGATGCAAGGTGCATGGGGCCGGTATCACAGCTTATTACACACTCTGCATTGTCAATGATTAAACTAAGCTCCTGTAAGGTTGTTTTTCCACACAGGTTCTGTATTTTACAACGGGCTTCAGCCTCAATTGTATCTGCCGTGTGCATGTCTTCAGGCCCGCCTGTCAGTACGGGGGTAAATTTTAAAGTTTTATCTATCATCTCTGCAAGACGGGCAAAATTTCTGCCTTGCCATCTGTTGGCACTTTTTGTGGCTCCTGTATTAAGTACTATATAATCAGATGCAATCCTGAATTCGTGCTTAAGCTTGTGGGTCTGTTTTGTCCAGGGTATGTTCCAGGCAATTTTTTCAGATTCAATACCAAGATGTTCTGCAAATTCCATGTACTGGGTCAGCATGTGTGTCAGGTGGCCGGCCGGGGTTATTCTCTCAAAGTTAAAGAGATGGGACATCTCCCTGCATCGTTTCTTATCAAATCCAAGCTTTCTTTCTGACCTGGCAAGCATGGTGAACAGGCCTGATTTCAGAAGTCTTTGCACATCAAGGGCAATATCATATTTTGTCTTTCTTATCTCCTTTACAGCTTTTATAAAGGATCTGCCCGGTTTTTTTTTATCAAACAGTATTGCCCTGTCAACACAATTGTGTTCCTTTACCAGGGGATAGCTTAAAGGCGCAACAAGCCAGTGAATTTCAGCATTCATACATGTTTTAATATTCACTGCCAGGGGCAGGGTATTGATAACATCTCCCAGGGCACCAAGCTTTACAATCAATACCTTCATATCTGTTATCCAAGTTCCAGGTTTGATATTTCATGGGGTAAATCATGTTTACTGCAGGCCCGCTGCCATCTCTGTTTATATTTTTTTTTAAGTTTTTCCCTGTCCCCATTATAATGGCAGGCCTTGTCAAAATCGATGATAAAGGGCATGCCTTTTCCGTTCACAATTATATTCCCCGGGTGCAGGTCCACATGGTGTATGGAATTTTTAAGGAGTCTGTCTATATTTTCGCATATTTCCGGCATTATCAAAAGAGCCTTTTTGGGATCTTTTCTGCAAATCTCAGCAAAATTATCTGCAGCTTTAATCTCCCTGGTTATGAGCCATGCCTGGTAAAAAACAGTGCCCCGGCTCACATGGGCAATGGGTGTGGGAACATTGACACCAGCCTTTTTCATGCTGGCCAATGTGTTGAATTCATGTTCAGCCCGGGTCTTTTTTGAATAAAAATAATATTTTTTATTCACGCTTGAAACAAGGCCGCCTCTGAGATATCTTTTGATTACAACAGGCCCGATTTTTTCAAGTTCGGCTCTGAGGGGTTTGACCCTTCCCCCAAGCACTGTTCCGGGCTCCTTTGACATTTTTGAATTAAAAACAAGAACAAGGAAGTCCAGGATATCCCGGCTTAAATTTAACTTTGAGCTGAATTTATATGTTTTGTATTTTTTATAAAACATTGAGCCGTCAATTCTCAGCTTAAATCTTTTATTAAATCGGGGTTATTCAACAGGTATTGTTCTATGGTTTTAATATCCTCTGGTATATCAACCCCGGGGGCATCATACCGGGTGACAGATATTTTAATTTTAAAACCATGTTCTAAAACCCGTAATTGTTCAAGCTTTTCAATATTTTCATACATTCCTGAATCAAGACTTGCAATATTATCAAGAAAGTCTTTTTTATATGCGTAAAAGCCAAGGTGTTTATAATATACAACCATGGTTTCCCTGTCCCTGGGAAAGGGTATGGCAGCCCTTGAAAAATAGATGGCAAAATGATTCTTATCAAATATAACCTTGACATTTTTAGGGTCATCTATCTCGGATTTATCTGTTATTTTACGTGCCAGGCTGGTCATTTTCAGGGCAGGGTCCTCTTCAAAGGGCAGGACCAGCTGGTCAAGGATTCCAGGATCAAAGGCTGGTTGATCACCCTGGATATTTACAATTATTTCATCCTTGCCTATGCCAAGCATGGAAGCTGCCTCGGACACACGGTCAGTTCCTGATCTCAATTTATCCGACGTCTTAACAACCCTGCCTCCAAATTTTTCCACTGCTTCAAAAATCTTGTCATTATCCGTTGCCACTATAACATCAGATATGCTTTCAGCCCGTTTGGCCTGCTCATAAACCCTCTGTATCATAGGTTTTCCTGAAATGGGCGCAAGGGGTTTGCCATTAAATCTTTTTGATCCGAACCTGGAAGGTATTATTGCGGTTGTCATAAATGATTAATCCATGATGTAAAATATAAGATAATAAATAATTGCATAGGTTATGATAACACTTAAAATGTTAATATGGGCATTGTTCTGGAAGAATAGCTTCCAGCGGAAAAAGAACAAAGTCTTAAAATTTGTTATCTTAAAGGATGGGAAAAACCTGTTAACCGTCTTAAGATAGTTTAAATAGTCATCACCAAATATGCCCTCTAATGTCTCTTCCTCCCTTTTCACCCTGTTAACCATGTAAAAATAATAAAATAGAGTATAGAAGATTATAAGCAGGATATTTCCCGTTAGAACAAGGCCGCCAAGTATGAGAAAATATCTTCCAATATACATGGGGTTGCGCGTGATGGAGTATAATCCCCGGATGGCTATGGTTTTCTGCTTGTCAAGGCTTGAAAAACACCAAACCTGTATGAACTCGCCAAAAAAGGATATGGCCATCCCGTAAAAAAAATACTCTTTTTTGATCTGAAAGGTGATAAATATTATGAAAAGCAGAGCTATGGGGATTCTTGCCTTAACTAAAACTTTTCTTGCCTTTTTATTATTAAATAGGTCATGAATGCGTTGTACAAAGCTTTTCATGAATTGCTCCTCTGTTTCTTTTCAGCCTGGTTTTTAATTATTCTTTTCAGTTTGTTTTTCCTGTGCCTTTGCAGCATATAACCCTTTAAAACCCAGAGTTTACGGTTTTTGTTTGATGCAGCAAGTTTTTCTTTTTTTTCCCTGTCAAGGGTTTCAGGGTTCATTTTTGCCCAGTATTTATAAACCCCGGAAAGATCAACTGATTTCAAGACAGCTTTGAGACGTTTACCTGGAATCAGCCTTAAGTCCAGGTATGATTGAAAATCGATTATAAAGGGTTTACCTGTTTCTGAAATAATCACATTGGATCCGGTTCTGATATCCAGGTGGACAATGCCGTAGTCGTGCATCTCTTTCACAGCTTTTTCAAGATCAGGAAAAAATCTGCTGTCAATGAAGTTGTTGCGCCGTGCATAGGAGCTTAGATTCTGGCCTTTTACATATCTGTAGCTCAGGGTGAATTTTCCAAGCCTGATGGCATCATTACAGGTTCCTTTACAGGGGGCAAGCCTTTTTAATGCTTTATACTCCCGTGCTATCAACAGGCTTCCAATTGTATTTCTTATGAACCAGGAATGGTGGGCAAAGGTCTTTACAACAAAAAGACCTGTGTTGTAGCCATGGAGGTATACATCACTGTTCCCCCATTTACCCTTCTGAATTATTTTTAAAGTCATATGATCTTTAATCTATTAATCTGGTCAATACAATATGTATGCATAAAATAAGAGTTTATATTATTAATTTGATATATAGTCAATCTTATTCCAGGGGAATTACTTTAATCATGATAAACGGTTTGATAATTATTATGTTATATTATATAAGTAAAACTTATATTTTGTTTTATTGAACTGATGTCTGGTAAGGTTGGCTTTTATGTGCGGGGAATTAAAATGACTGAAATTGATATGGATAATATTAAGATTGGTGTTGTGGGAGCAGGGAGCTGGGGCACCGCCCTTGCAAAACTTCTGGCAGAAAAGGGTTTTAAGCTTGATCTATGGGCATTTGAACCTGAAGTTAAAGAACAGATTACAACAAAAAGGGAAAATGTTTTTTTTCTTCCTGGCAGGAAACTGCCTGAAAATATCAATTGTTCCAATGATCTGAAACAGGTTGTTAAGGAGAAAGACCTTATTCTCATTGTTGTTCCCTCCCATTGCATGCGGGAAGTTACGGAAAATATGAAAAGCTTTGTTTCCCGGGACAGCATAATTGTGACTGCATCAAAGGGCATTGAAAATAAAACCCATCTTACAATGCTTGAGATCCTGAAAGAGAAACTTGTTTCAGTTAAAGAGAAAAATTTTGCTGCACTTTCCGGGCCTTCATTTGCAAAGGAAGTTGCGGAAAATCTTCCTTCGGTGGTGGCAGTGGCCTCAACTGACAAGGCAACTGCAGAATATGTGCAGCAGATCTTTGCATGCCCGTGTTTCAGGGTGTATACCAATGATGACCCTGTGGGAGTTGAGATTGGCGGTGCAATGAAAAATGTCATTGCCATTGCAGCAGGTATTTGTGATGGAATGAATATGGGACTGAATGCCAGGGCAGCCCTCATAACCAGAGGCCTTACAGAGATGACAAGGCTTGGAATAAAACTTGGCGCAAATCCCCATACCCTGTCCGGGCTTTCAGGGGTGGGTGACCTGCTTTTAACCTGTACTGGTGATTTGAGCAGAAATTATTCCGTTGGTAAAAGAATTGGTGCAGGGGAAAAGATCAAAGACATTACAAACGAAATGAGAATGGTTGCCGAAGGAGTAAAAACCACAAAATCCGTGTATAACCTTGCAAGAAAACTTAACATTGATCTTCCAATATGCAATGAGGTCTATTATGTGCTTTATGAGGATCTGCCCGTTGCTGAGACCAAGGACAGACTTATGAACAGGACTTTAAAACATGAGCTTGACGGAGTGGTTGATCATTAATTTACAAGATTATCATTTATAAGCTTAACAGCCATGGCAGCACCGCCCTGGTTTTTTCTGATATACTCATAAGCAGCTTTTCTACGCATTGTTTTATCTGTTCCAGACCTTAATTTTTCCACCATGTACCGGGCTGCCTGCTGCCTGTTTTCTGCTTTAAAAACAAGTTTTGATTTGAAAATTTCATTGTCTACCCACTTAAAGGAGTTAAGATGGGGGCCTGTAACAGCTGCTGTGCCGCAAACCACAGGTTCCAGAAAATTCTGACCGCCCAGTGGTTCAAGGCTTCCTCCTACAAATGCCGTAACAGCGTATTCATAGGCATGCTTAAGCTCTCCAAAAGTATCCCAGAGGATTATGGTTCCTTTGTTGACAAAGGAGGATATTTCAGATCTTAATTTCCATTTGAACCGGATATTGCCTGATCTGGCAAGCAGCCTGTCAAGCATTTCTGACAAATGGCCTGCCCGTTGTATATGTTTTGGAAATATTCCAATGATCTGATCAGGGAAATTGTCCATGAGATACTTTAAAATATATTCCAGGTGTTCCTCTTCTTCTTCTCTTATGGATGCAAGTATTGAAAACGGGATATCCCGGGGCAGAAACGACGCAAGGGAGGTTTTATTATTTTGTCTGCTCTGACTTGAAGGCATTGCATCAAATTTTATATTGGGCATTACACTGATTCTTGTCTTCCTGTCAAAGATATTTTTATACCTTTGTGCATCCTTGTCTGATGTTGCAAGAACTATATCAGGGCTGATCTCCTCCCATAAAAATTTTGTCTTACGATACCATGCATAGCTTTTTGAGGAGAGCCTTGCATTGATTATAATGGTTTTGATTCCATGTTTTTTCAGCATGTAAAGAAGACCCGGCCATATTTCTGTCTCCAGCAGAATCATGAGTTCAGGCCTGGTTTTTAAAATTACTTTTTCAATAATTACAGGCTTGTCAAAGGGGAGCCATGTAATTTCCATATCAATGTTTAAAGAAAAGTCCGGGCTTTTATAAAAAGACTCCATGGTCCCAAGTCCCTGGGCGGTTGTTGCTGTATATAAGATTTTCAAAGGGCTTTTCAGGTTCATCCGCCTTAGAATTTCCACTGCAACATAGGCCTCCCCCCCTGAAGCACCATGGATCCAGATATTGGTTTTTTTGAAATTGTCTGCAGATATCCTCAGATCATAACTTCCTTTAAAGGTTTTACTCCTTTTAAGAAAGGGCAGGATTATTTTCCAGGCAAGATTGTATAGATTAAATATGGCCTTTTGACTTTTCATGGGGCCTATACTGCCATGATTTATCGGTATTTACAATCTTTCTTTCGGGAATAAGTTTATAAAAGCGGATTATCTTTTTTATGACTCTTTTGTCCTTTGGTGACAATCTGGCGCGGCCTGTATAATGTTTGTAAAATTTTAATCTTGTGGCAGGGCTAAGGTGATATCTTGCTATTTTATCAAGGCATGCAAGGTCTTTAATTCTCCAATGGATAAAAAAGGGATTTACCATTTTTCTGCCGGACGGGCAGTCAATTAAATATACTTCAGGCTTTTCACCTTTCGTAACAAGGATGTTGCGCCATTTAAAATCAGTGTGAACAAATCCGTTGTCATGGAGGAGCCTTGCATATTTTGAGTATAAAAACCCAACATGATCCATCCATGCATTGTCATAAATACACTCATCACCTTCCCTGGCAAGTGTTGCAAGGTCGGTTGAATCTTTAATTTCTTTTGTAATAACAGCCCCGCGCTGGAATAATCCAAAGTGAATATCCTGGCCCCATGCCACAAGTTCAGGTGTGGGAATTCCAAGT
>Ga0256846_1000837_pt1 | contig 10959 bp, 11 predicted proteins | sample TevniametaG_FD_189098 | JGI IMG/M metagenome (GOLD analysis project Ga0256846, IMG submission 189098) | Tube worm associated microbial communities from hydrothermal vent at the East Pacific Rise, Pacific Ocean - Tevnia | ecosystem: Host-associated > Annelida > Integument > Unclassified ...
ATTGAGGTGACACATCAATCCCCCAGCTTTTAGTTACTCTTTTAATAATTTCTCCCTTAAGGGTCAATAAATAAATTTCAGGATCTCCTGAAAAACTTAATGTTGCGGCAAGTTCAGCATGGCCAGGCATCCATGAAGGGGATATATTCATCCCCTTGTAGTTTACAATGGCCCCTCTTTTTTCTTTAAGATTTCTTATGAAAATATCAGGCCCGCCATGTGCATAGGAAACATAGGCAAGCCATTTGCCATCATATGACCATGCAGGAGAAAGGCTTATGCTCCTGTGAAATGTAAGCTGTTTTATATTGTAACCGTCAAAATCACATGTAAATATTTCCTTATGACCATTGATTGTTGAAACAAAAGCTATTTTGCTGTTGAATACCCCCCATTTTCCGGTCAGTTTATGGGAAATCTCACTGCAGAACATGTGAATCATCTTCCTGATCTGTGAGGCAGGCCCAGAATATAATTTGCCTACAATAAGGCTTGTAGTGAATGTATCAAAAAGTCTCAGTTCAATCTTTACCTTGCCGTTTTTTTCCAGTATTCCACCTGTAATCAGCAGCTCTGCCCCGATTCCTGTCCAGTCTCTGAAATTTATCTGACCAAGCTGAATGCCTGTTTTGGAAGGTTCGGACAAAAATGCCGCAGGATCCATTGTTTTAAGATAGCCTGTAAAATCAAGAGACTGGTCCAGAATCTGTCTTGCATGCTTTCCTGCACTGATTTCTGCAGAATGCCCGGTAAACATCTTGAATTCCGGAACTGCAACAGGAGTTTTTTTTATGAAGGGATTGGAAATATTTATATAATCATAGGCACGGGCAGTGCATGGGGCAATAAATAAAGAAAATAAAAAAAATATTCCAGCCCAATGGCACAATATACGATATATTAATCTGTTTTCCATGACACAGTCACCATACCCCTTATTCAGTCCAATTAAAACCATTTTTTATTTCAAGCCCTTTGGAGTAAATGCTATCAATACATCATATGAATACATTCCAGCCGGCAGAGGGGGAAGCGGATTGGCTTTTTTGATTGCCCTTTTTGCAGATTCATCAAGATAGCGGTTCCCGGATCTGGTTTCATAAATAATATCCCTTATTTCCCCATTTCTTAAAATCTTAATCAGAATTCTGACTTCAAGATTCTGATTCATCCCGGCAAGGATATCATTATATACCCAGTTCTGTTTTATTGCAGAACCCATAACCATTTTATATAAATCAATGGGCTTATATCCCTTCTGACCGGAAGCAGATGCATCCTTACCAGTGCCTTTTCTGCCGCCCTGACCTGCCACTTTTTCCTGCAAGCGTTTCAGGGCCTGGGCAATCCTTTTTTCATCCTGATTTTCAGTTTTTTCAACAGTATGCTGTATGTTTTTTCCCGGTTTTTTCTGTTCTTTGACCTGATGTTTCTGAACCTTGGGCTTAACAGGCTTTTTTTTCCTGGATTTTTTCAATTGTTTTGCCATAAGTTTCTTTAAATTCACAGGTTTGGCTTTCAGGCTGATGTCAGGCTTGATAACAGGGATCTTTCGGGGTTTTGGTTTTACAGATTTTGGTTTCAGACTGGCTGGTGCACCTGATTTTGCAGCAGGTTTTTCGTTTTTTGCAGAATCTGCAAGCACAGGCTCAGGAGTAAATGATACAAGATCCACTTTGATGACCGAGGGCAGAGGTTTTACATGTTTCAGGGTGCTAAAGACAACAAATCCTGCAAAAGCAAGTATATGCACAAGCATGGAAGCACAGAAAAACAATGCAATCACCCTGCCTGAATGCATGGACGAACCAGAGAAAAAGCTGTCTTTACCGGTTAGATTTTTCCGTAAATTCATACCCACCAGTCAGGATTTTTTCTCATTTTCAGGCAGGGTAATCATACCAAGATTTTTCACACCCGCCTTTTTTATCTTGGACATTACATTAACAACAACACCATAGGGCACTTTTTTATCAGCTTTAAGATAAACGTTTTTTTCATCCAGATTTTCCAGTATGGCAGTAAGTTTCTGGGTCAGAAATTCCACACTCACAACCTGATCATTGATAAACACCCTAAGATCATTGTCAATGGAAATGACAAGCCTGTCTTTGGCCTCCTTGAGAGGCTTTGAGCTGGCCCTGGGAAGATTGACGTCAACGCCCTGCACCATCATGGGAGCTGTAACCATGAAAATAATGAGCAGAACAAGCATGACATCAACAAAAGGAGTAACATTTATCTCTGACATGAACTGGTTATCACCTGAACCTGTATACATCATACCTCCAGCTGTTTTTGGATATCACGTTCCATTATGTTGAGGATATCAGAGCCAAAACTCTGCAGTTCAGAATCCAGGGCTCTTATTCTGTCAGTAAAATAATTATATGCAATAACAGAAGGAATTGCCACGGCAAGGCCTGCCGCAGTGGCCACCAGGGCTTCAGAAATTCCGGGAGCAACCACTGCAAGGCTTGCCGAACCGCTCAGACCGATACCTTGGAAAGTATCCATTATACCCATTACTGTTCCAAAAAGGCCTATAAACGGAGCTGTATTTCCTGCTGTTGCAAGAAAAGGCACCAACTGGACAAGGCGTCTTATTTCCACCCCTATGGTGCGGTTTATGGTTCTTTTTATACTCCCCACAGCCTGAAAGTATGAGGTCTGGGTTTTGTCCTTGCCATCTGATCTTGCCATTTCCATATAGGCTGTAATAAAAATTCTGGCCGTGGGACAGGATCTTAAGGCCTTGGCCTTTGAAAATGCATCTGCAAGGTTGCGGCACTGCCAGAAAATATCAGTAAATTCAGCAGATTCCTTAAAAGCTTTTCTGATATATCTGAATTTTATAAAAACAATTGCCCAGGACATGATGGAAAAAAACAATAAAACCAGCAGAATAAATTTAACAACCGGGCCTGAATCGCTCAACATGTAAAATAACCCAAGAGTTTGTGTGGACATAACCCCTCTCTTAAAATCTATTTTTCAGATATAAGGTAAAATAAATATATAAATTTTAATAAAACTAAGTATATGAGCAGGCATTCCATGTCAAGTGCTTATTAAAGCGGCATTCCTGCCATTTACAGACAACAAAACCCCTGCGCCGATTCTGCACAGGGGTTTTGTTCACTTGATATATGTAAAATTAAAACTTATTAATTTTTACATCATTCCGGGCATTCCTCCGCCCATTCCGCCCATTCCGCCGCCGGGCATTCCGCCTGCCATTCCAGCACCTGCTGCATTTTCTTCAGGTTTTTCAGCTATCATGGCTTCAGTGGTCAGCATGACAGATGCAACGCTTGCTGCATTCTGAAGTGCAAAACGGACAACTTTTTTAGGATCAATAACACCTGCTTCAATCAGGTCTTCATATACATCGGTTCTTGCATTGTAACCAAATGCGCCTTCGCCTTCCTTGACCTTATTGATAACAACAGAGCCTTCAACGCCTGCGTTGTCAGCAATTTTTCTCAAGGGTTCCTCAATGGCTCTGGCAATAACCTGAACCCCAAGTTTTTCCTCGCCTTCAAGTTCAAGGGACTCAAGAGCTTTAATGCTTCTTACAAGGGCAACTCCGCCGCCGGGGACAATGCCTTCCTCAACTGCTGCACGTGTTGCATTAAGAGCATCTTCCACTCTTGCTTTCTTTTCCTTCATTTCAGTTTCAGTTGCTGCGCCGACATTGATAACTGCAACTCCGCCAACAAGTTTGGCAAGTCTTTCCTGCAGTTTTTCCCTGTCATAGTCAGAAGAAGTTTCCTCAACCTGGGCACGAATCATTTTCACGCGACCTTCAAGAGCCTCTCTGGAGCCTGCTCCGTCAACAATTGTGGTATTGTCTTTATCAATTGTAACAGATTTTGCCTGACCAAGATCCTGAATGGTCACATTTTCCAGTTTAAGCCCGATATCTTCTGAAACAACCTGACCGCCTGTCAGAACAGCAATGTCTTCAAGCATGGCTTTTCTTCTGTCACCAAATCCGGGAGCTTTTACAGCAGCCACATTCAGGGTACCGCGAAGTTTGTTGACAACCAGAGTGGCAAGTGCTTCGCCTTCAACATCTTCTGCAACAATAACAAGAGGTTTGCCTGTCTTGGCAATTTCCTCAAGAATGGGAAGAAGGTCTTTCATGGATGAAATCTTTTTATCGCAGATCAGGATAAAAGGATTTTCAAGGGATACGACCATCTTTTCAGTATCTGTTACAAAATAGGGAGAAAGATAACCGCGGTCAAACTGCATACCTTCAACAACATCAAGGGTTGTATCCATTGATTTTGCTTCTTCAACGGTGATAACACCTTCTTTACCGACCTTATCCATTGCCTCGGCAATGATGTTGCCGATGGTTTCATCATTATTTGCTGAAATGGTTCCGACCTGGGCAATTTCATTCTGATCTTTGGTCGGTTTTGCCATTTTTTCAAGTTCTTCAACAACCTTGGCAACAGCCTTGTCAATACCGCGTTTGATACCCATCGGATTGTTACCTGCAACCACAAGTTTCTGACCGTTTTCATATATTGCTCGTGCAAGAACGGTAGCTGTTGTTGTTCCGTCACCTGCCATGTCAGAAGTTTTGCTGGACACTTCCTTTACCATCTGGGCGCCCATGTTTTCAAACTTGTCTTCCAGATCAATTTCCTTTGCAACGGTAACACCGTCCTTGGTAATATTGGGTGAGCCCCAGGATTTTTCTATAACGACGTTTCTGCCTTTGGGTCCAAGTGTCACTACAACTGCATCTGCAAGAGCCTGAACACCCTTGAGCATAGCTTCACGGGCCTTAGCATCATATTTAATCACTTTTGCCATTTTCAATAATCTCCATTTATATCGTTAAGTTATTCAATTACACCAAGAACATCATCCTGACGCAGGATAAGATAATCAATGCCATCAATTTTCACATCTGTTCCGCCGTATTTGCTGAACAGAACACGATCACCGACTTTAACGTCCATTGGCAGAAGTTTGCCGTCTTCGCCCATGCGACCGTTACCAGTGGCCACAACCTTGCCTTCTGCAGGTTTCTCCTTTGCTGTATCAGGGATAATTATACCGCCTTTGGTTTTTGAATCCTCTTCGACACGTTCAACCAGAATTCTGTCACTAAGTGGTCTTAAACTCATGGTTACTTTTCTCCTTTTTACATCATGTTATTTTAGTTAATGTAATTGTTTTTATTTTGTTCAACTTCAAAAAACTGCCTGGGCTTTAGTCTGATGATTTTTTTGAAGTTGTTTCAGACGATTTGGATTTAGTTTCGGATTTTGCTTCAGATGCTTTTCCTGATCCTGATTTTGATCCGCCGTAGTCAGTGACATACCAGCCTGATCCCTTGAGCTGAAATGAGCTCTGGGAAATCAGCTTTTTCAAATGCCCGCTGCAATGAGAACATGTCTCAAGCGGTGGGTCGCTGATCTTCTGAAACGCTTCCTCAATTTTTCCACACTTTGTACATTGATACTCATAAACCGGCATTTTACTTCTCCATTTTTCTTTAAGTCGCCTTGAAAAATCAAAGATAAAATAATTAGTCTTTTACCCTTGTCAAGAAGGTTTGAACAATTTTTTTAATGATTATCAGTTTCCGGAAACAACAAGCCAATCTTTATAAAATTCAAATACTTGTTTCAATCCATAAATTGAAACAGACTCAAGAATGGCATGGGTGAGTCTGTGAACCCTGCGTTCTTCTTCCATGGTGACATCTGATTCATTTTTATTTTCATAACGCTGCTCAAACTTTGAAAACCTTACAATATGAACCAGTTCATGGGTAACAATATATAAAAGAAAAGCAAACAAGTTAAGCCCCTCATTCATGTTAAGGGCCTGCAGTATGGCAGGATCCTGCAGGCATACCTTATAAAAGCTGAAGACAGATGAATTTAAGGCAATATCCTGTTTATGGCCTTCATATTTGATGACCTGGGCAAAGGGTCCTTCAACACGTTCATGGGGGGCAAGATCCCTTGCCGTTCTGATATCATACCTGTTCTTGAGCCACTGGGCCGAAGACATCTTAAAATAATTACTCACAAGTTCTTCTGATGTTTTTACGGCCTCATCCACCTTAAAAAGCTCTTTGGCATTAAAATAACGCGAACCTGTCATATTCCGCCTTTTCATGATGTAATAAACAATTGGACTTTGGGATCAATATCCGCTATAGTAAATATTTAACAAATTTTTAAACAAAATTAAATTAAATATAAAGGAGGTGATTTTTTTGAGCAGCGTCATTAAAAAGAGAAGAAAAAAGATGAGAAAACATAAACACAGAAAGCTCCTTGCCAAGACCAGACATCAAAGAAAGAAAAAATAGCATTACGGGGAGTATTGAGTTGCATATTTGCCAGACTCAATACTCAGCCCCGCTTAAGTTCTTTACATAATTTTTATTTTTCAATCCCCTTAAAATATTTCATGAAATCAGAATTCGTTGACAGCACAAGACTTGTATCCTTGTGCAGGGTTTTTCTGTACACCTCAAGAGTCTTTAAAAAAGCATAAAAATCAGGATCAGCTCCATATGCATCAGCATATATTTTAATGGCCTTGGCATCTGCATCACCCTTGATTTTCTGAGCCTGTTTATAGGCCCTGGATCTTATGACCTGCAGTTCCTTTTCCTTTTCACCCCTGATATTGCTTGCTTCTCCACGGCCCTCTGCCCTGTATTTCTCAGCAATCTGGTTTCTTTCTGCAATCATCCTTTTGTAGACAGCTTTTCTTACGCTCTCAATGTAATTGATGCGTTTAATCTTGACATCCACAAGTTCTATGCCAAAGGGCCTGAGCTTTTCCCTTGCCTGCTGTTCAATGCGTTTTGTAATTTCATCGCGGCCAAGATGGATCTGATACTGGTCGCGTTTGCTTACATCCTTGTCTATATTTTCAAAAGTATCCATTGGTCTGCTGGAATTTCTTACACTTTCAACAAGGGGATATGATGTCACAAGGTTTCTCATGGAAGGCCCGATTATATCATCAAGGCGCTCTAAAGCTGCAAACTCATTGTTAACTGTCTGAAAATACTTGATAGGATCAACTATCTTCCATCTTGCAAAGGTATCCACCCATATATAAGTCTTATCCTTGGTGGGAACCTGTCCAGGATCACCATCCCAGGTAAGAAGATTTTTAGGGAAATAATTGGCTACCTGAAAAAAGGGAAGCTTGAATTTCAAGCCTGCTGTCTTGATGGGTTTGCCGACCACCTTGCCGAACTGAGTAATCACCACCTGCTGGGTCTCGTCAACAACATAGCAGGAACTGTATGCCAGTACAGCAAGGATAAAAACAATCACAAGTCCAAAACTTTTAACTGTATTATTCATTTTTCACTCACTTTTTTTAAGGAATCTGTTTTCCTGGAACCTGTACAGAGCCCTGGGCACCCAGATTCAGAAGGGGCAGCACATTTTTCTGTTCAGAATCAATTACATATTTTTTGCCAAGCTGGGGAATAATTTTCAGCATTGATTCAAGATAGAGACGTTTTTTGGTCACTTCCTTTGCCGTTGCATAGGCTTTATATATGGCAGTGAATTTTGCAGCGTCTCCCTGTGCCCTGTTTATTCTGTCAATGGCATAACCCTGGGCATCCTTGATAACCCTCTGGGCCTCACCCCGTGCAAGGGGGACTGCCTTGTTATATTCTTCCTTGGCCTTGTAGATTGTCTGTTCCTTTTCCTGAATGGCCTGGTTCACTTCATTGAATGAAGACTGAACAGGTTCCGGAACATTGGTTTTTTTCATTTCAATTGTAACTATGCTGATTCCGGATCTGGCAATATCCATTTCCTTTTGAAGCATCTGTTTGGCTGCAAGTGCTATTTCCTCACGTTTACTGATAACCTCATTAATGCTTCTGTCGCCCACCACAGTTCTCATGGATGCTTCAGACATGTCTCTGAGTATGGCCCTGACATCCTTTACCTTGAACAGATAATCACTTGGATTGGAAATCCTGTACTGAACAATCCAGGGAACCACAGCCACATTGAGATCTCCTGTGAGCATGAGCAGAGCCTCCCTTGAAGGGCTGTTGTTGGAAAACCTGAAATTATTAGATCCCTTGACTGTCTGGAATCCGAATTCTTCCTTGTAGACTCTTTTAACCTTCACCTTTGTGACCTTTTCGATCCCGGACGGCAATTTGAAATTCAGGCCCGGCTGTGCAAGTCTGGTGAATTTGCCGAATCTCTGGATCACGCCCACTTCATCAGTTTCAACCGTAAAAAAGGTTGATGAGCCAAAAATCACCACCAGCACCACAATCACAGCCAGAGTGATTCCAGAGCCTTTAAAATTTTTAAAACGCCTGAAAAACTCATCCATCTGTGGCGGCCTTGGTATGCCGGGGCCACCTCCCCCTTCCCTTTTCTGCTCAAACTTCTGCTGATTTTCTCTAAGTTTTTCCCAATCCCAATTCATGAATTTTTGTATCCTGTGCATTAGTTTCTGATTCATTTAAACAAATCCGGTTTCACACCAGAATATAACCTTATTTATATTTATCAGGGTAAAAAGGCAATATCTTATTTAAAACAAAAAAACCGGGACCAAGACACCAGTGCAGAAATTTCAGCAGTTTAAGTGTATATTCAGACATGATAATATGCTAAAAAATACCCACTGACTTATATGAAAGGAAATAGAATGTGAACAAAAAGAAAAAAGACCTTACCCACATAGCAGATGTCCTGAATTCCGCCCTTGCCCGGTACAGGCCGGCACAGGACACCCAGATGACCAGAGTGTGGGAAGTATGGGACAAGGTCGTGGGAGAATCGGTCTGTATGAATGCAAAACCATGTTCCTTTAAAAACGGTGAACTCATTGTCAATGTATCAAGCTCAACCTGGATTTATCAGCTGAAATTTCTTGAAAAGGAAATGATTGAAAAAATCAACTGCCAGCTTGGCAGTCCTGTGATAAAAAAACTGAAATTCAAAATAGGCAAGATTCTTGGATAACTCCCTGCATACCTGCAATATACGTCTGTCCCAGCCTGAAAACGGTTACAGAAGCTCAATGGATGCTTTTTTACTCGCTGCCCATGTACAGCCTGAGGCCAAAGAAAAAATAATTGATATTGGGTGCGGATGCGCCGTTATTTCAATCATGGTTGCAAAAAAATCAGACAACCTTGAAATCACCGGCATTGAAATACAGAAAACCCTGGCTGATTATGCCAGGAAAAATGTAAGAAACAACGGTCTTGAACATTGCATAAACATAATCCATAAAGACATAAACAAAATACACGCCTCTGACACAGGCGGCAAAGCAGATATTATTGTGTCCAATCCACCGTACAAAAAAAAAGGATCCGGCAGGATAAACCCTGATCATGGGAAAGCCGTGGCAAGACATGAAATAAGCCTTGACATCAACCAGCTTGCACAATGTTCTGCCAGGCTGCTGAAAACCAGAGGCAGAATCTATGTTATCTTTCCTGCGGAACGGATCTGTGATCTTTTCAATGCCATGACCGCCTGCAAATTCAGTATAACAGGCATAAGGTTCGTACATATAAGAAAACATGAGCCTGCAAAAAGGGTGATAATCTGTGCTGAAAAGAACAATGCCGGACAATGTATTGTCATGCCTCCGCTTTTTGTCTTTGAACAGAAAAATAAGTATTCAGATGAATATGTTTCATTGTTTAAACCTTGACACAAGGGTAAAAAGATACTATTTTGCCCTGAAATAAATGACCTAGGAGAGGTGACCGAGATGGCTGAAGGTGCACGCCTGGAAAGCGTGTGTATCCTAACCGGGTACCGAGGGTTCGAATCCCTCCCTCTCCGCCACCGATCATACCGGACATCATGTCATACCAAGTATTAGCACTTAAATACAGGCCACTTAAATTTGCTGAAGTTGTGGGACAGCCTCATGTCACAACAACTCTTGCCAATGCGCTTTCATCTGACAGGGTTGCCCATGCAATCCTTTTCACAGGCCCGAGAGGAACCGGCAAAACCACCATTGCACGAATCCTTGCCAGGGCAGTAAATTGTGCCAGAAGATCAGGTTCTGAACCATGCAATGAATGTAAAACCTGCAAGGATATCATTGAAGGCCACTGCACTGATGTATTTGAAATAGACGGGGCTTCCAACAACAGTGTGGATCAGATAAGGGAAATCAGGGAAAATGTTACATACATGCCCTCCACAGCCCGGTTCAAGATATACATAATTGATGAAGTCCACATGCTGTCCAATGCAGCCTTTAATGCTCTGCTGAAAACCCTTGAGGAACCTCCGTCCCATGTAATGTTCATCTTTGCCACAACCGAAGTGCATAAGCTTCCTGCAACAATTCTTTCAAGGTGCCAGCGCCATGACCTGGGCAGAATCAGCCTTGCACTGATTTCAGAGCATCTTCAGAAATTATGTTCAATGGAAAACTTTGAGCTGGAATCAAGAACCCTTGATGTCGTGGCAAAAGAAGCAGACGGATCCATCAGGGACGCCTTAAGCCTGCTTGACAGGATATTGTCCGCAGCAGGAACAAAAAAACTTGACCACCAGACCGTGCTCGATACACTGGGTGTCCTTGACACAAAAATCATGCATGATGTCAGCAATGCAGTCTTTGAAAAAGACAGCTCCCGGCTTATGGACATTGTGGATGAAATACACGGTTCAGGCATGGATATGAAAAAATTCTATGCAGACCTGATTATTCATTTCAGGAACCTTGCCATCATAAAGCATTGCGGTGCTGATACAAAATCCATTGACCTGCCCGATGATGAAAAAAGACAGATATCCCTTTCAGTTGAAAAATTTTCAGGTGCTTTTCTTACAAGAATACTGCATGTGCTTCTTGAAGAAGAATCAATGATCAGATACTCGGCACACACACGGACTGCAATTGAAGCAATACTGCTGAAACTGGCAGAGCTTAACCCGGGAG
>Ga0256846_1000838_pt1 | contig 10954 bp, 9 predicted proteins | sample TevniametaG_FD_189098 | JGI IMG/M metagenome (GOLD analysis project Ga0256846, IMG submission 189098) | Tube worm associated microbial communities from hydrothermal vent at the East Pacific Rise, Pacific Ocean - Tevnia | ecosystem: Host-associated > Annelida > Integument > Unclassified ...
AATTCCGGATCATCATCAATGCGAATTCGGGCAATGGCTTGAAAAAGCGCCGGAAAACCTTAAAAATTCAGATGCCTATGAAGAATTAAGCAGTCACCATGAAGAGCTGCATAAACTTGTTTTTCAGGCCCTTGATCTTTATAATCAGGGCGAATCTGACAAGGCCCATGCCAGGGTTGATGAGTTTGAGAAAATACGTAAAAAACTGTTCAATGGTTTGGACGAATTATATATTGCCTGACAGTGAAAAGCCCTGCTTTTTTCCATAATATATTTTGATTTTCAGCAATTGATAAAAGTATAATAAAATATTGACACTGTTTCATGTATGTGTCAACTTGTTATATTCAATGGAGTTATTAGTACAATAATTCCTGAACTGTTTATTGAAATTATTAAAAGTTTATGTATGGACAGGTTAGGCCAGACACTTAAAAATAATGTCAAAATAATGAAGTCAAGGGTAACCAAGTATGCGGTTTACGGGGTTATCATTGCTGTTATTGCTTTGATACTTGCAACATTATTATCAAGCTATTTTCAATATGGCGGCATCTCCCTTGAAGGCATTGTCAAATCCCAGAAAAATAATATGACACTCTGGTTTCTGGATGCAATGCCTTTTATCTTTGCTTTCTGGGGGCAATACACAAGTTCCATAATGGCCTATGAAGCAAGCACCATGATTATTGATCAGACTGCTGATCTGAGAGATATGGCTGTGGCCCTTGAACATAAAGCAGCCCATGATGCGACCCACGATTCTGTTACTGATCTTCCCAACCGCGTATTGCTTCTGGACAGGCTTGACCAGGCCATTCAATCGGCCATATATCAGAAAACCCTTTTGGGGCTTTTAATATTAAGCATTGATAATTTTAAAGAGATTAATGATACACTTGGGCATTACAGTGGAGACCGCTTGTTAAAACAGATTACATCAAGGCTCCTTGGTGTGGTAAAAAAGTCGGAAACCCTTGCAAAACTGGATAGTGATGAGTTTGCCATTCTTCTTCCCGGAGTAGTGGAACATGATAATATCATTAAAATTGTTGAAAAAATACAGAATACATTCATGGAGCCCTTTTCCATTGAAGGACTCAGACTTGAGATACAGAGCAGTGTGGGCATTGCAATATTTCCTGAACACGGTAAAAATGGAGACACCCTGATCCAACGGGCAAATATCGCACTCTATTCTGCAAAGCAGGGCAGTGAAAAATATATTATCTATTCACATAACCTTGATAAAAACAGCCCACATCGTATTACCATGACAGGAGAGCTGCGCCAGGCCATAGAAAACGATGAGCTTGTTCTCTATTTTCAACCTAAAATAAATCTTGCAACACATAGTGTAAAAGGTATTGAAACCCTTGTACGGTGGCGCCATCCAGAACATGGTTTTCTTGCTCCGGAAGAGTTTATTCCCATGGCTGAACGTACTGGCCTGATAAAACCGCTTTCAGTATGGGTTTTAAACAATGCCCTGGGCCAGGCAGAAAAGTGGCACCATCAAAAGCTTAAGGTAAGTATTTCCATAAATTTAAGTCCCACAACTTTTCTTGATACAGAGCTGCCTGACCTTATAATAGGGCTGCTGGCCCTCTATGATGTGCCGGCCCATTATATAATACTTGAGATCACGGAGGGTTCCATGATAAAGGATCCTGAACTTGCCATGGAGATCCTTACAAGGCTTACCCAGAGAGGCATAAAGATATCCATTGATGATTTTGGAACAGGATACTCTTCCCTTGCATATTTAAAGAACCTTCCCGTCAACGAGGTTAAAATTGATAAAGCCTTTGTTAAAGATATGTTAACCAATGCCAATGATGCTGTTATTGTAAAGGCAATAATTGATCTTGGTCACAATTTGAGCCTTAATGTGGTTGCAGAAGGTGTGGAAAATAAAAAGACAGCTGCACGCCTTAAAACACTTGGCTGTGATGAACTCCAGGGGCATTTTTTCAGTGAGCCTCTGAGCAGCGACGAATTTTTTAAATTACGATTAAAAAAGACAAAGAAAAAGAGAGTTGCAAAGGACAAAAACAGACAGGCTTTTTGATTCTTTTTAACTTTTTATGCTGCGGAACATGATATTTCAAACCTGCTTGTCCATCATATTCCGCAACATTTAATACAGAAACTAGGCTGCATTGATTTCAATCTGTTTTGGTTTGGCAGCTTCTGATTTTGGCAGATGAAGTTTTAAAACGCCTTGTTTCAGCTCTGCTTTTACCTTTTCAACGTCAATGGTCTGGGGCACGGAAAAAGTTCTGATATATTCAACATCGGCAAACTCCTCCCAGTTTGCCACACCTTTGCTCTGAAGTTTTCTGACACCTGACAGGGACAGGGTTCCATTATCAATATTAATTGAAAGATCATCTTTTAAAACTCCGGGCATATCAGCCTGGAGCAGGATTTCATCATTGTTCTCATAGATATCCACTGCTGGTACAGCAGATATTAATTCCCTGGTTTTTTCAATGTTTTTCTCATCGGTTTTAACTATATCTTTTCTATCTTTCATTGCATTACCTCCTGAAGGATTTTATCAATTATTAAAGCATCTGTTTTTTCTCAAGCAATTGAAATCTGTTTTGGTTTGGCAGCTTCTGACTTGGGAAGAGTCAGATACAGAACGCCGTCCTTTAACAGAGCCTTGACTTTGTCAGAATCAACCTCATTGGGCAGTGTAAAGCTTCTGGAAAAAGAGTTTGAACTCCTTTCAGCTCTGTGGGTCTTATACCCTTCAGGAACATCGGTTGATCTGGATCCGCTTATTTCAAGATAATTACCCTGGATTTTTACATTCAGGTCTTCTTTGGCAATGCCTGGCACTTCAGTTCTCAATTCAAAATTATCCCCATCCTCATAAAAATTTGTCCTGGGTGTGGTAATATTAAAGTCCAGGGCTGGTCCAAACTCAAAAGGCCGGTCAAAATCGCTGAAAATTCTGCCCATTTTATTCCTGAGCAGGTCCATTGTACTAAACATTCTATCGATATCGCTTATTCTTGTAAACATGGCTTTCTCTCCTTTTTATATTATTTTCATAAGTTAAGGACTTTTAAATCTGCCGTGTTATTCCAATGCAATATCTGGGTCAGATATTTTCAAGTCCTGTCATTAACTTAAAAGGAAAATAAGTATAAAAATTTTTATGTCAATAAAATTTTCATTACTTTTTAATATTTTTTTATATAGTAATGAATCTTTTTAAAGATACAGCCTGTCCGGTATATTGAGAGCAATCCCTTTTATGAAACAAAGAAGGATTAATCAAAGATCAGCATAGAAATCATTACCTTTGTCATCAACAATTATAAAGGCTGGAAAATCCTGGACTGTTATCATGAATACAGCTTCCATGCCAAGCTCTTCATATTCAATGAGTTCTACCTTTTTAATACAGTCATGGCCAAGCCTTGCAGCCGGGCCGCCCGGAGATCCAAGGTAAAACCCTTTGTATTTTCTGCATGCATCTGTAACAGTTTGGGACCGGTTACCCTTGGCAAGCATGACCATGGAAGCTTTTTTTTCCTGGAAAATGGGAACATATGGATCCATTCTACCTGCTGTTGTGGGGCCAAAGGAGCCTGATGCCTGCCCCTCCGGGGTTTTTGCCGGGCCTGCATAATATATTACATGATTTTTCAGGTAATCCGGAAGTTCTTCTCCTCTGTCCAGACGTTCCTGGAATTTTGCATGGGCCATATCCCTTGCAACTATGATTTTGCCTGACAGCATGAGTCTTGTGGAAACAGGATACTTGCTGAGTTCATTCCTGATCTCGTCCATGGGCCTGTTAAGGTCAATGTTAACAGGGGGTGTCATTTCAGGCTCACGGGGTGGCATGTACCTGCCGGGATTGGTCTCAAGTTTTTCCAGAAAGAGGCCATGTTTATTGATTTTTGCCTTTATCTGGCGGTCGGCAGAACAGCTGACTCCAATTCCAATGGGGCAGGATGCCCCATGGCGTGGAAGCCGAATTACCCTGATATCAAGGGCAAAATGTTTGCCGCCGAATTGTGCACCAAGCCCGAGTTTGTATGCTTTCTGCTTAACCTTTTCCTCAAGGTCAGTGTCCCTGAAGGCATGGCCTGTTTCATCACCTTTCAGAGGAAGGTTGTCAAGGTAGCGGGCCGATGCAAGTTTTACAGTTTTTAAGTTCGATTCTGCCGATGTTCCCCCTATGACAAAGGCAATATAATAGGGAGGGCATGCAGCTGTACCAAGAGCGCGCATCTTTTCTGTCATGAAATCAATTAGTATCTTTTCAGAATTGAGTACTGCTTTTGTCATTTGAAAAAGGGCAGTCTTATTGGCTGAGCCTCCGCCCTTGGCCATGAAGAGAAATTTATATTCATCACCTCTTCCTGCACTTATTTCAACCTGTGCAGGAAGGTTGCACCTGGTATTTTTTTCTTTATACATTGTTAAGGGTGCATTTTGAGAATACCTGAGAAAGTTTTTTGTATATGCATTAAAGGCACCTTTTGAAAGCATTTTTTCATCATCAGAATCTGTCCATACCTGCTGTCCTTTTTTGGCATGTATGATTGCAGTTCCTGTATCCTGGCACATGGGATAGACCATGTCTGCTGCAATTACAGCATTTTTTAAAAGTTCCAGGGCAACATACCTGTCATTGTCAGAAGATTCCGGGTCATCAATAATACTCTTCAGCTTTTCAAGGTGTGTTGATCTGTATAGATGGGCAATATCCTTAAATGCCTGTTCACTTAATATTGCCAAAGCCTCAGGGTTTATTATAAGAATCTCTTTTCCCTGAAAAGTCTCAGTTGATACTAACTTTGAAGTGTTTTCTAAAAGTGATCTATACTCTGTTTTGTTTGCGGACATGTTGTCCAATGGAAACATTGTGCTGTATTTGAATTCAGTCATTTTATCTTTCCCTATTTTTTCCCCAGAGCCATTTTGCGCCTGAGGTATGCTATCTGTGTCTGGTGGGGCAGGTTTTTGGGGCAGTAGTCCTCACAACCAAGCAGGGTCATGCAACCGAAAACACCATCATCATCACCAATGATCTCATAGAACTCCTCTCCGGTTCGTTTGTCCCTGGGGTCAACAGCATATCGTGCAAGACGCATGAATCCCACAGCCCCAAGGAAATCATCCCGCATTCTTTTTGTGGCACAGGCAGAGAGGCACAGCCCGCATTCCACGCATCGTTCAAGCTCATATATCTCTTCGGCAACTTCGGGTTCCATACGCTCTTCAAGTTTTGTAAGGTCTACATTATCTGCTTCCTTGTCGTGTATCCATGATTCCACCCGCTCGCTCATTCTGCGCATTACTTTGCCTGTGTTCACAGACAGATCACCAATGAGTTCAAACCCTGGAAGAGGTAACAAGGTGATCTTTCCTGTGGGATAATTGGCTGTTAAAGTTCTACAGGCAAGTTTTGGCTCTCCATTTATTATCATTCCGCAGGAGCCGCATATTCCGGCTCTGCACACAAAGTCAAACTGAAGAGAAGGGTCCATATCTTCCCTTATCTCATTTAAGGCAATGAATATGGTCATGCCGGGAGCCTCGGTTATCTTATATTCTTTCATTTCAGGTGAATCACCCTTTATCTGGGGATTATACCGTAATATTTCAAAAGTCAGAGTTCTGTTTTCTTTGCTGTCCATTATTTAAACCCCCTGCCTACACGTTCGTTTTTACCTTTAAATTTTTCAGGTATCTCAATGGGATTGAGAAGTTCCTGTATCTGAATCCTGTCTGCACCAGGATTATCTTTTAAAATCTGTTCTATCTCTTTTACCCTTTTTTCAGTATCAGGATGGGCAATGGTCTGGTCATTGCCATACCCTCTGGATGCAGGCGGCAGTTCCATTTTCATGATATCAAGGGCTTCATATTCAATTTCAGGCAAATCAGCATCTTCATCCCTCCAGTATGCAAGGGTTCTTTTCAGCCAGTTTTTATCATCCCTGCTGGGGAAATCTTCCCTTGAATGGGCACCCCTGCTCTCCTCCCTTAAAAGGGCACCATAGGCAACACACTGGGCAAGCTTGATCATCTTGGGAACACGGATTGCCTCAACAAGTTCCGGGTTTGAAGAGCTTATTCGGTTTCTCAGGGCTATATTTTTAGCCTTCTGGTTCAGAACCTTAAGCTCTTCCACAGCCCTGGAAAGATCGTCATGGTTTCTGAAAATACCAACTTTATCCATCATAATTTTCTGCATCTCTTTTTTAAGCTTAAAGGGGTTTTCACCTTTTTCCCTGTTGAGAATATCTGAAATTTTATTTTTCTCCTGTGTAAGGAAGCTGTCAATGGTGGTTGTGTTTATTTTCAACTCGGTTTTTTCACAATGGTCTGCAACATATTCGCCCACAAGCATGCCTGCCACAACTGTTTCTGCAACAGAGTTGCCGCCAAGCCTGTTAAATCCGTGCATATCCCAGCAGGCTGCTTCTCCCACGGAGAATAAACCCTTAAGGCCAAGGCTTTCGCCCTTGAAATTTGTTTTTACTCCGCCCATGGAATAGTGCTGGGTTGGCCGGACCGGGATATACTCCTTTACAGGGTCAATACCCAGAAAATATTGACATATTTCGTCAACTTCCCTTAAATTCTTTCTGATATGTTTTTCTCCAAGCAGTGTTATGTCAAGCCAGAGATGATCACCATATCTGGAAGGGACACCCTTGCCTTTTCTCATATGTTCAATCATGCGGCGGGATACAACATCCCTGGATGCAAGCTCTTTTTTTTCAGGTTCGTAATCGGGCATAAACCTGTATTCGTCCTTGTCCAGGAGAAGCCCGCCGTCACCGCGGCACCCTTCGGTTGTAAGAATACCCACCGGAACAATTGCTGTGGGGTGAAACTGGACAGCCTCCATATTGCCAAGGGGGGCAAGCCCTGTTTCCATTGCAATTGCAGTACCAATACCTTCGGAAATAACAGCATTGGTTGTAACAGAGTAGAGACGGCCATAGCCCCCGGTTGCTATGGTTGTTGCCCTGGCAATATAGGCAGAGAGTTCTCCTGTGATAAGATCCCTGACTATTGCTCCTTTGCAGCATTTATCTTCATGTATAAGAGCCACTGCTTCTTTTCTTTCATGGACCGGTATTTTAAGTTCAATTGCCTTGTTATCCATGGCATATAACATTGTATGGCCTGTACCGTCTGAGGTGTAGCAGGTTCTCCACTTTTTTGTACCGCCGAAATCCCGGGAGTTAATGAGTCCGTGGGCTTCATCACTTTCAGTTATTGTTACCTTTTCTCCGTTTATCACAACCTGTCTGTCGCCCCGCTGGACCCTGCTCCAGGGAACACCCCAGGCCGCAAGCTGCCGTATTGCCTTGGGAGCTGTATTAACAAAGGCCCGTGCAACATCCTGGTCGCACCCCCAGTCGCTCCCCCTTACTGTATCACCAAAGTGGACATCTTCATCATCGCCCACGCCCTTGACAGATGCTCCAAGGCTTGCCTGCATGCCGCCCTGGGCTGCTGCTGAATGTGATCTCTTGGCAGGTATCAGGGAGAGCACAATTGTATCAAATCCCCGCTGTTTTGCTGCTATGGCAACCCTGAGTCCTGCCAGGCCTCCGCCGATAACAAGTGAGTCAGTATATATAATTTTCATCAATTACCCCTTAAGATATTGTTTGTTCAATGTTTGTTGAAATTGCTGCAGTATCAGGTTTTTTGTTTTTATACTTTGCACCAAGGAGGAAAAAGACAATTAAAGAGAGAACTCCCAGTACCAGGAAAAAAGCTGTTAAAGTTTTTTTAAGTTTTTTAAGTTTGGCCCTGGATTTTTTTGGATCTCTGCTGGTAAACCATCCCCATTTCATGCACAATCTATAAAGGCCTATGCCGCCATGGTACTCAACGCAGACAAGTAAAATCAGATATAATGGCCACATGGTTGATCCAAACACCCTTTCAGCTGAAATTACAGGTCCTATTTCAGGATGGGTCAGCATGATATAGAGATGCACCGAACCTGCAAAAAACATGATAAAACCAGTTAAAGCCTGGTAAAACCAGAGGTTTGTATCTTCATGGTTTAATAGTTTCATCTGGGCTCTTATGGTTATGTATTGCTTATAGGAGCCTGGCAATTTTCTCATTCCCAGGCCTGCATGTAATATAAACAGAGTAAAAACGCCAGATACTGCAAAAACAACTGCAATTGGATATCCTTCACCAGAGGGTGAAAGAAAGGATAGCTCCATTGTATTGGCTACAAAGGTAAAGGAGCCGGTTCCAAGCAGTATGCTTGAAATGAGAAGCATGTGTACCCACATGAAAAGCCCTAATACAAGGCCTGTCCCACTCTGGGTGAGATCAAGCCATGCAGGTATTCTGCTCTTTTTTATTCCTTTATTTAAAACAAGATTTTCCATTTGTCCTCCTGATAGTTCTCCTGGTTATTCTCCATGATATTTTAAGCAGAAATTAAAAAACTTTTTTGCACAATTCACCAATCTTACCTAAATTATCACATACTATAACTCCATTTTCCTGCAGAGCTTCAATTTTAGCTTTGCCTGTGCCGCTGCCACCGCTGATTATAGCTCCTGCATGTCCCATCCTCCGCCCGGGAGGGGCTGTAAGACCTGCAATAAATCCCACCACAGGTTTTGTCACATTTTTTTTAATATATTCAGCAGCCATCTCCTCTGCATTGCCGCCAATCTCACCCACCATTACAATGGCATGGGTTTCAGGGTCATTTTCAAAGGCTTCAAGAGTATCAATGAAATCAGTGCCATTAACAGGATCACCTCCAATGCCAAGGCAGGTGGATTGGCCCATACCATTTTTTGTCAGCTGATCCACAACTTCATAGGTCAGGGTGCCTGATCTGGAAACAACTCCCACATGGCCCTTTGAATGGATTTTGCCCGGCATTATTCCTATTTTTGTCTCTCCGGGTGTTATCACACCCGGGCAGTTGGGGCCCAGGAGCCTTGTTTTTTTTGTTTTCAGCATGTTTTTAACTTTAACCATATCAAGGACAGGGATACCTTCTGTAATGGCCACAATAAGATCAAGATCTGCATCAATGGCTTCTAAAATTGCATCTGCACCAAAAAGGGGAGGTACAAAGATCAGGCTTGCATTGGCACCTGTGTTTTGGACAGCTTCCTTTACAGTATTAAATACAGGTATGGTTCCCACACTCTGCCCGCCTTTTCCCGGAGTTACCCCTGCCACAATATTTGTGCCGTATCCAGCACATTGTTCAGTGTGAAATTTTCCTTCCCTGCCTGTTATTCCCTGGACAAGAAGCTTTGTATTGCTATCGGCAAATATACTCACGATCATATCCTCCTTTATTTTACTGCGGCTGCAATTTTTTCGGCAGCATCGGCAAGATCCATGGCGCTTGTTAATTCAAGTTTGGAACCTGATAATATCTCTTTTCCCTTTTCAACATTTGTGCCTTCCATGCGCACAATAACCGGAATGGTTATTCCCGTTTTTTTTGCAGCTTCAACAACACCCAGGGCAAATACATCACACCGTAAAATACCGCCAAAAATATTTATCAAAACAGCCTTAACCTTTTTATCGGCAAGTATTATCCTAAAGGCATTTTCAACCATTTCCGCAGTGGCTCCTCCGCCCACGTCCATGAAGTTTGCAGGTTCAGCACCGGCATTTTTAATTATGTCCATGGTTGCCATGGCAAGGCCGGCACCGTTGACTATATTGCCGACATTACCGTCAAGGTTGATATAGTTAAGATTATATTTTGAAGCTTCAACCTCCAGGGGATCTTCTTCATCAAGATCCCTGAGCTTAATTAACTCTTTATGCCTGCCAAGGGCATTGGAGTCAAAATCCACTTTGGCATCAAGGGCAGTCACTCGTTCATCAGAAGTTATGATTAAAGGGTTGATCTCAACCATTGTGCAATCCTTTTGCACAAAAAGGTCGTAGAAATTTTTCACCATGCCGGTGAATTCCTTTAAGGCATTTTTTGGAATCTTAAGACCAAAGGCAACCTGGCGCAGCTGATAGCCTGAAATCCCCATTAAAGGATCAACATATACTTTTATTATCTTTTCAGGGGTTTTTGCTGCCACCTCTTCAATATCCATTCCCCCTTCACGGCTTGCCATGATAACAATGCTTGCGGTTTCTCTGTCAACAAGCAGGCTCAGATACAATTCCTTTTCAATATTCTGGCCCTGTTCAATGAGAATTCTTTTAACCTCTTTTCCATCAGGGCCTGTCTGGTGTGTTACAAGGGTCATGCCGAAAATTTCATCCACAAATTTTTCTGCTTCCTCCTTTGTTGATGCAAGTTTGACACCTCCGCCTTTGCCCCGCCCGCCCGCATGGATCTGGGCCTTTACAACAATGGGAAAGGTGTCAAATTTTTTGATATTTTCCAAAGCCTCATCCCTGGAAAGGGCAGCATATCCTTCCGGTACAGGGATATCATATTCCCTGAACAATTCCTTTGCCTGGTATTCATGTATTTTCATTTTAAATTCCTTATAAATTTATATATGATAGAAGCTCTTCTGCTGCTGCAGAGGGTGAAATCAATCCCTGCTGTACACTATTTGCCACTTCAGGGATCTTGTTCTTTATTATGCCCGTCTCCATAAATCTCTTTTTCAAACCTTCATCCACAAGGTTCCACATCCATTCAACAGCCTGCTCCCTTCGTTTCTGGTCAAAATCCTTTGTTTGTTTCATAAGCTTATTATGCTGTAAAACAGTCTGCCAGACATTTTCAGTACCGTTCTCAGTTACGGAGCTGCATGTAAGAACCGGGGTGTTCCAGGAGGACCTGCCGGGAAGCACAAGATGCAGGGCCATTTCATATACTTTCTTAGCTTTTTCCGCCTTTTCAATATTATCATTATCTGCCTTGTTTATGGCAATGGCATCAGCGATTTCAAGTATACCCTTTTTTATACCCTGGAGTTCATCT